>Ga0307468_100000006_pt1 | contig 338352 bp, 272 predicted proteins | sample atmdna_FD_203085 | JGI IMG/M metagenome (GOLD analysis project Ga0307468, IMG submission 203085) | Hardwood forest soil microbial communities from Morgan-Monroe State Forest, Indiana, United States - atmos_gases AM2C_05 | ecosystem: Environmental > Terrestrial > Soil > Temperate forest >...
CATTGAAGAGTGAAGGGAAAAAGTTAGTATCATGATCATGCGCGCCGCTTACTTCAACAGAGGTCACGACATTGGTTTTCACGCCACAAATAATGTGTGCCTTCACCCAATCCTTTTGGCTCTTTTCTTTGCCGTATTTTTCGTCAAACCAGCGGACGTATTCGCAGGTTGAGAAGCCAGAGGCATCAACCGCAAATTCAGTTTCCACAGCTTTCAACGGCATCGCAGAGCGCGTAATGAGCCATTGCAGATAAGGCGTGATGTCCTGATGCTCAAGGTAATTGATTATCGAGTTGTAGCAAGGAATCTTGGAGATGTAGCGACGGTGATAGGCTTCTTTGAGGTCAGACATAAACCGTCTTGTTGAAACCGTAGAGTAAATCTTATACACAGCGGCAAAGATCATGTCAGCCATCGGGATTCGTGTGCGGCCCATCGTCTGGATAGGTTCATCTATGCCAGAGCAGAGTTCATACAGGAGCGCCAAGAAATGCGCTTTCTCATTCGTCTGCGCGCTGTTGTACTCTTTCCACATCTGCTTATAGCGAATCTTGACGGTTTCGGTGGTCGTGATGGTCGTACCATCAGGCGTTTTTGTGGTCTTCGTTACGCTCTGCTCACGCTCAATAACAATCTCGGTAGCAAAGATGTGCTTGCAACGCTCTTGGCGTTTTTCAAAGTCTGGACAGGTGCAGGTTGGTGATTCTGAAGTCAGATCAACTTCATAATATGGTTTATATCCCGACTGTGAAGGGACGCGCCAGATGTCACCTTTTTTGGTTAGCTTGCTTTTCGCTGCGATTACTAATGCTTTGTCTTCTCTTTCGCTCATTGTGTGCCTTGCCTTTCTTCTGGCGACGGCTCACAATGTTTCTGCGGGAAGCCAACGTGAGCAATCGCGTCTGGTTTTCAACGAAGGGCTTGTTGGTTAGCGCCAGCAAGTCCTTTTTCCATGCCCACGATTATACTACTTGCTGAGCAAGTAGTCAATATCTTCAGCAAGTATTGACGGAATTATTTTGCTATGATAAGGTGTCTTCTGAAAGGAGATACCATGAGAAAAAAGGAAAGAGTGACGCAGTTGGATGCATCTAAAGGGGGCGAAGCCCGTGCGTTAAGTTTAACTGCCGAGAGACGGCAAGAGATAGCTAGAAAGGCTGTCAGTGCAAGATGGGCAAAGGTAAAAGGGCAAACAGGAGAAAGCACTAAAGATAAATCCCTGCCTGTCGCAAAGCATAAAGGCTTCTTGGATGTTATGAATGTCGATCTTCCTTGTTACGTGCTTGATAACGGGCAGAGAGTTATCGGCAGAGTCGCAGCAACCGAAATGTTGTCTGGTATTAAAGGCGGTGGTGGCCTCGAACGATATTTGGAGGTTAAAGCACTTAAACCCTTCATGGATTTAGATTTAGTGCTCGAACGATTTGTGGCTTTTCGGCTGCCTGAAGTGGAGGGGTTAGAGCGTGACGTAAAAGGGTTAACCACTGATTTGCTGATTGATATTTGTCGTGCCTTTGTCGCGGCTCTTGAAGCTACTGAGCGTGGCGATAAGAGTGTTCCGTCTTTAACGGCTAGGCAAAAAGAGATCGCGCTTAAAGCTGGCATGTTCTTGGCAGCCTGCGCCAAAGTGGGCTTGGATGCATTAGTTGATGAGGCGACGGGTTATCAAGAATACCGGGATCGTGATGCGCTACAAGTGAAGCTACGAGCGTATCTTGAAAATGAGATGCGAAGATGGGAAAAAACTTTTCCTGATGAGCTATGGGTAGAGTTCGGACGCCTTACGAACTGGAAAGGCAATGTCACCCAACGTCCTAAATATTGGGGACACTTAGTTACACTGCTCATATATGAATACCTAGATCCCGATGTAGCACAATGGTTAAAAGAGCATGTTCCGCAACCTCGTCATGGGCGTAACTATCATCAGTGGCTTTCGGCTCAATATGGACTCAAGAAACTAGTTGAGCATATATGGATGGTCATAGGTATCGCTCGCACCTGTTACAACATGGAAGAACTCAAGCAGAAAATGCGACAGATGTTCGGTAAAGGACAGATTCAGTATGACCTATTCCTACCTACTCCAAAACAGGCAGAGCCACTACCGCGACAACCCCTAACACCTGAGCAAATGGAGGCAGAAAGAGTAGAGATAGATAGTTCATTGAGTTGAAGAACGTTGATGAGCCGGAGATGGAGAAAGGGGGCTGATTTATACCGGCTCCTCTCACAAAGTAGAAACAACCGACATTTGCAGCCCTACCTACGATGCAGGCTTGTCGGTGTCAGGCTGGCTTGGCTCTGAGATGATCTGCTCTGCGGCTTTCCAAATCTGGCGCTTTTGTTCTGAGGTCGTCGTCTCGTCGGTAAGAATTTCCATAAGCCGCATGAGGATGTCCTTGTCGCTCATGCCGTTTTTCTTATTTTGGACTTTCTCACCTTTGAGCATCTTCGCCTTCCACTTTTGGAAGTCCAACACTGGCGCTGGACTCCATGCCGCTGAGTTCTGCCGACGCTCATGCTCGACGGGCAGGAACAGCACCTTACGTGACGGATAGGGCAAGGCACCAATGACAACCGATGACCGATTCGCGGCTTTCAATTCCTCCGCTGTTTCGCGCCACTCAGGATAAGCCAAAGCGTAAGGTGATGCAAGGACTAACTGCATGATATTTCTTGCCTCACCCTTGCGGCCCACTTCGCCAAGCTCGACAGCGTAGGAGTTGAGAAGATCGAAGTAAATATGTGGAGGCGCATATTTCATCACTGGCAAAATGCTTTCCAAATCCCATACGGCTTGAGCGTGATCGCCTTCTATTGCTTTAAGAATACTGACGCCTCTAATGGCTTGTAGGCTGGCGACGCTTAATTTTCCGTTTTTGAGCGTTTCCTGAAGGTAATAAAAAGCCGAATCAAAATCCCCCCTGTTAAATGATAATGTGCCTAATAAAAGCGTGGCCTTCGCCTTGTAAATATCAGGAGCCGTATCAACTGTAAGCTCAAACAATCTGCTGGCTTCGTTCTGATGGACGCTGCCCTTACTTTTTATAGCAACCGCTGAAAAATAATGTCCTATCGCTTGATAATCCCTGATGGGAATGTTCGATAGCATTAACGCTATCTCTTTAATTTTATCAAATTGCCGAAACGCATGGGCCTGCTCTGCCAATTGTACGAGATGATTACCTAATTGATGATAACTGTCTATGCCGCGTAGTAATACCTGATACAATTCAGCCGAATTGCCCAAACAAGGAGAAGATATGAAGAAACTTGCGGCTGTATCTCTGCTCATTTTGGCTCTGTCCCTTCCAGCTTTTGGAGGACATGTGTTTCCGGGAAACGTCTCTTGTAGCTGCGGCACTCCTGGCTGTGCTGAAGATTACCCCGGCGAATGTGGCAACACACATAGAGCTTTACCATCGGGTGATGCTCCAAATGACGCTACGGCTGAATTAGGAATAGCGTTAGTGGCTATATTGCTCTGGCTTAGACTGAAAGCCTAAAAGTTAAGAAAAATCAAACTTTCCCTGTTGCTCTCGTGGCAACTGAATATCTGTCTGCGCTATTGTAGCGGAAAACACACAGAATGCAAACGGGATGTTACACAAGCGGGTTAGGACTTTTTGGGCAAGTTACCTACTTTTTGGGCAACATGACTTTTTGGGCAGCTTTTGGGCAAGGCCGTCTGCCGAGACTTCTTTGACGTTGAAGCGTTTTGCCGTCTCATTGAAGAGTGAAGGGAAAAAGTTAGTATCATGATCATGCGCGCCGCTTACTTCAACAGAGGTCACGACATTGGTTTTCACGCCACAAATAATGTGTGCCTTCACCCAATCCTTTTGGCTCTTTTCCTTGCCGTATTTTTCGTCAAACCAGCGGACGTATTCGCAGGTTGAGAAGCCAGAGGCATCAACCGCAAAGCTAGTCTCAACCGCTTTCAAAGGCAATGCCGAGCGCGTAATGAGGTATTGCAGGTAAGGGGTCAACTCTTCCATCGTGAAGTAATTGTTGATCGAGTTGTAGCAAGGCATTTTCGAGATGAGGCGACGCGCATACGAATCTCGCAAGTCGGACATAAAGCGACGGCTCGACATGGTAGAGTAAACCTTGAACACGGCGGCAAAGATCATATCAGCCATCGGCAAGCGAGTGCGGCCCATTGTTTGGATAGGTTCGTCAATCCCCGCGCAAAGCTCATGCAGCAACGCGATAAAATGCGCCTTTTCGTTCGTCTGGGCGCTGTTGTATTCCTTCCACATCTGCTTATAGCGAATCTTAACGGTCTCGGTTGTCGTGGTTGTCGTCGTGTCGCCTACGGTCGTTGTGGTCGTGCTGCTTTCGCGTTCAATGACGATTTCAACCGCATAGATGTGCTTGCAGCGGGCATGGTGTTTTTCGAAATCAGGACAGGTGCAAGATGGTGAATCAGGATTGGGGTCAACTTCATAAAACGGTTTGTAGCCTGACTGTGACGGGACAATCCATTTGTTGCCTTTTTGGGTCAGCTTGCTCTTGGCTGCGATTACTAATGCTTTCTCTTCTCTTTCGCTCATCATGGACTCCTTTATTGAAGTCCGCGCAGCGAAGCCGTATAATTAAGTTGCGACACCGTATAGCTTCGGCTGTGCGGGGTAGTGCCCCGATGGAAGCTCTAACTTCTACCGGGGCCAAAACATTGGCGGCGGGCATCCGATTCGGACGGATGGCACGGTATTGCGAGTACCGTGCGCCGGGGTCTAAGCCCGGTGCAATAGGCCACTCTGCCAGCCCGCCGCTAATAACTCTAAAACGGTATATCCGCCCAAAGATAAAGCGTTTTCCCGTTTATTTCCTGCGAATCAACCTCTCTACTCTTTTCCAGTCTTTTAAGTATCGTGTGAATAGATGCGAGAGCATTGCTGTATCTGTGTACCGGAAAACCAGACTCCTTCAATTTGTTCCTCACGTCAACAGGCGACATGGGGATACTAGGGCTACTTCGGAAGACGCTACGAATTTGATTCGTAAACCCTTGTTCCACCTCTTCACCTGTGGGGAACAAATGAGGGAATTCGATCTCGTAATCCATGCCGCACAGAGCCGAAAGGCCGCGAAGGGCTTCTCTAAGCTTTTCCATTCGGTAGTTCAAATCATCCAGCCGAGTTTCCAATTCGTCTCGCTCGGCAAGCACTTGGGTCAGTTCTTCAACTGCCGCTTCGAGGCTTTGTTTGAATACAGTGTCGCTCATTGAAAGGGAGTTTACCAACGTGCAAAAAAATGTGCAAGAAAATAATGTGCAAAACGTAAATTTGGTACCGCCTGAATCCGTAAATAACTGGAATGACGCTATTTGTGAGACCGAACGACTAATTAAAGAAAAAGGGAAACGACTTGCACAACTTAGACAGTCGGTTGAGATTTTCAAGCGGTTGCGTGATGAGGGGATACCGTTCCCTGGCGCTAATGCGGAAAAAACTGAAAGGCAATCCTGATGGACTTTTTGGGCAGACCAGCCACTTTTTGGGCAGGATTAGTTTATGGGCAGCTTTTGGGCAAGGCCAGCCTATCCAGACGATGGGCCGTACTCGCCTACCGCTGCGCGATATGATCTTTGCCGCCGTCTATAAGGTCTATTCAACCATGTCCTCTCGCCGTTTTATGAGCGACCTAAAAGAAGCATGGTGCAAAGGCTATATCTCAAAGCTCCCTAACTACAACTCGATCAATCACTACCTTGACATGGCCGAACTCGCCCCGCTTCTGCAATGGCTCATCACGCGCTCTGCGATGCCGTTGAAAGCTGTTGAAACTCAGTTTGCCGTTGACTCATCGGGGTTTTCCACTTGTGAATACGTCCGCTGGTTTGATGAGAAGTATGGCAAGGAAAAGAGTCAAAAAGATTGGGTCAAGGCTCACATCATTTGTGGTGTAAATACCAATGTCGTGACCTCTGTTGAAGTGAGCGGCGCACATGATCATGATTCTAATTTCTTTCCGTCACTCTTCAATGAAACGGCAAAATACTTCAACGTGAAAGAAGTATCAGCCGGTAAAGCCTACTCATCCTATGCGGCCATGCGGGTTGTGGATAACAAGCAAGCCGTACCTTACATTGATTTCAAGGAAGGTTCTACAGACACAGGAAAGTGCAAAATCTGGAATAAGATGTTTCATTACTATCAAGCCTTCCGCGATCAGTTCATGACGCACTATCACAAGCGCAGCAATGTCGAATCCACCTTCTCAATGGTCAAGGCGAAGTTTGGCGGCTCGATCAGAAGCAAGTTGCCAGTGGCGCAAACTAACGAAGTGCTTTGCAAATTCTTGGCGCACAACCTGTGCTGCCTGATTCAATCCAGTTATGAGTTGGGGATTGATGCGACATTCTGGGAAGCGGAATAAGATGTTTAATTTGAGTTTGTTGATTTATCGGGCTGTGGCAATCTCCGAACCGCGAGAAAGCAGAGCCAACATTTCTTGATTGACAAGCTAATGTAACCGATATAACGTTTCGACAGGCCGAACATGGCAAATCCCAATCCGTGAGGAGGAAACATGAAACTGTTTTCTAGAGTAAAGAAGCTGTTTCTTTTTGTAGCATTAGTTTCGATGCTGATGCTAGCAGGAGCTTTCCTTCCGTCGAGGTCGAACACGGTTCGTTCTACAACCTTGTGCAACCCAAGATACTCGACAATAGTAACCTACTACAGTGACGCGAGCTACACAGTGGAAATTGGCTCCCGTTATATCCAGTGTAACGGGACAGGAACTCTTACTGGAAGCAGTTCGCCATACCAACAATCGGAAATTGTTGACATTTGTTGCCCTTGGGCTAATGGCTGCGTACCTTGTTAAACCCTGCTCTTTCAGGAATGCGGTTTTTACTGTACCTGAAAGGCAAACGTAAGCAGTGACTTTCTCAGGAGAAAAAATCTCGCGGCGGGCCTAACAAACTCGCCGCTTTTCTTTTGCGGGCATGAGTCGTCAACACGAGAGGGCTTGCGACTCGATTTTTTTAGCAGCCTTCCGACTTCTTTAGCAGGATGAGTTTTTGAGCAGCTTTTTAGCAAAGCCGCCTGGCGGGTTGCCGCAGAAAGGTGACGGCTCATCAAGCCGACAGCGCCGTCGCCTTGCAAATGCATTTCGAAATGGCTGTAGAGTCAAGCGCTGGGCGGCTAACTGTCGCCAGGCGCGCGGCAAGCCAGGCAGTCATTGGCCGGCGGGTTTGCATTTTTCGTCGATCAAGCGTTTGAGCGCTTGCGCGTCAGGATCGTTGGCGTCTATCTGCAAGGCTTTGCCGGCGGCGGCCTGAGCGTTCTGGCAGTCGTTCTTGAGCACACCGATGCGGCCAAGTAGTACGTGCGCGGCGACCAGTTTCGGGTTCCAGAAGATGGCCGCCTTCAAGGCGTTTGTGGCGCGCTCGAAATCACCGCGCCGCTCGTAGACGCGGCCCATCAACAGGTGCGCTTCAAAATTCTGCGGCGCAATCTGCAAGAGCTTGCTCAAATTGGCGAGCGCATCTTCGTTGCGCCCTTGCTGAAAGGCATTGCGCGCCGCCTCCTGCAATTGATCGGCCTGCGGCGTCAACCCGCTGACTGAAGCCTGGCCGTTCAAGCGCTCGTCCTGCTCGCGCTTGTAGCGATAGTAATTAATTTTACTGAACGCCGGTTTCATCCGCGCCACCTGCGGCACGCCGCGCGTCTCCCATTGGGCGAAGGCCGCCAGCAGCTTCTTCGCCTGATCCGAGGCTTGCGCGGCGCTGGCTTGATCGCTTGTCGCCGCCAGCGCTTTGCTCAACAGATAAAAGCCTTCGCCGTCTGTGGCGCGCTGCCGCGTCTCGTTGCGCAGCGTCTCGATGGCTTTGGCGTAGTCTTTCGCCAGATAGTAGGCATAGCCGAGATTGAAGAGCGTATCGGCATCGCGCGGCATGGCATCAACGGCGGGTTTCAGATGATTGATGGCCGGCAGATATTGCTTCTGCTTGATGAACAACGCGCCGATGTTGTTATAGACCTCGTAGAGCGGCAGGCGTTCGGCGAGCTTCTGATGCGCGGCGAGCGATTTGTCGGTTTGCCCGAGCGCGTCCTGGGCGACGGCGACATAAAACTGCGCTTCGTCATAGCGCGGCTCCTGATCGCCGACCTGCGCCAGTTGTTCGAGCGCCGCTTTATAATCGCCCGCCTCATATTGAATGCGGCCCAGTTCAAAGATAGCCGCAATGTATTTAGTCTTATTTTTGTCGGCGACTTCTTTGATGGCGCGTTCGAGAAAGCCTATGCGCGTTTGCTGGTCGCGCGTCAGCGTCGCTTTGATGAAGTTTTCAAACGCGCCGATGGGGGCAAGCTGGGCATCGGCGATGAGCTTTTCGCGCGAGAAGGGCGACGACGGATTGCGTTGCGTGAGGATCTCGTAAGCCAGCTCGCCCTGCAATTTCTGCAGATCGATGAGCGGCCCGCCGCGATTGAACTCCTTGCCGACCAGTCGGCCCTCGCGTATGTCGATGACCCGCGCGGTGACCGTGATGCTGCTGTCGCGCCCCTGGCCATCAATGCGATAGGTGCCGATAATCATCAAATTGGCACCGGCGCGCTCGGCGATTTTGATCATCGTCGCGCGCGTCAGGATCGCCGTCGGCGGCAGCCCCTCTTGTTTGTAGGCGACATTGCGCTCATCCGGGTGAATGCCGACCAGCCCAGGTTTATCCAACAGATCGGCGAGCGAGGCGGTGAAGCTCTCGCCGACCCAGTTGTACTCGGCGCGGCCCGAGAGGTTTTCAAACGGCATGGCGACGATTGTGTCAGTCGCAACCGCCGCTCTTGAATGAACCGGGAGAATCAGGGCGAAAAAAAGTGCGAATACGGCTTGTTTTTTCATGTAAGACAATTTGCGTTAGGGTTCGAAGAATTATTTTCGCTTTGCGCGACGCGGGCTGTCAAACGTGATGTGCGAGAAGCCAGCTGATAAGCTGCCAGGGATGATCAGGGCATTGACCACAACATGCCGCAAGCCCGGAAGCAACCGCCTCCGGGCTTGCGTGAATGACTCGTACGGGATTTGAACCCGTGTTACCGCCGTGAAAGGGCGGTGTCCTAGGCCCCTAGACGAACGAGTCAAAAAACAGAGCCGCACGGATGAGAATCGCGTCCGGCTCTGAAGGAAAAATAGTAGCGAAGATGGCGTGGTCGCGCAAGTTGCCCTCGCCAAATTTTCGCCGGTCATTCTCCTTTTCGCTTTCGACTTCCGCGCTCGCGCACCAGCCGCCAGTCCCCCGCTACCCGCACAAGTCTTCCGGTCTGTCCACGCCATCAAGCTGCTCAAGCAAGCGGCAGCGCCTATCGAGGCGCTCAGCAATTTGTAAGGTATGTCGCAAAACGCCATCAGTTCCCCACTGAATTCCCTCAAAGAGCGTCGGCAAGGCGCGGCTTTTGCGAATTGTCTGTGCGGACTTCGCTGCGCCGAACCCTGCCCGCCCCCTCCCAAGCCGGTGACTCTATCGGCTTGCGACACGCTGAAAATATAAAATCTGAACGCGTTCAAAATAATTGTTGACATGGATTCGGAATCGGCTTATTCTGCGATTGAATTGAACGTGTTCAAAAATAAAAGGAGAATCTGATGAATACGAATTGGATCGTCACCACTTACCTAGTTTATCTGGCGGTCAGCATTGTGCTGACCGTTTGGGTTGCGCGGACGCTGCACAAGAATGGCCGCATCTTTCTGGTTGACGTGTTTCACGGCAACGAGCGCCTGGCCGATTCGGTCAATCACCTGTTGGTCGTCGGCTTTTACCTCATCAACCTGGGGTACGTCACGCTGGCGCTGCAAATCGGTTATCGCGTCGACAACCCGCAGGCCAGCATCGAAGCGCTGTCGACTAAAGTCGGCATGGTGCTGCTGGTGCTGGGCGGCATGCATTTTGTGAATCTCTATGTCTTCAGCCGCATGCGCCGCCGCTCGACGCTATATGATGCGCCGCCGCCGGTCATGCCCGACGAATTCACCGCCGTCAGGGAGCATTGAGCCATGAAAGAGATGCTGGTACTCTACGATCCGAATTGCGGGCTATGCTGCCGCGCCAAAGACTGGTTGCTCGGCCAGCGCAAGTATGTTGACCTGATGTTTGTGCCTGCGAATTCCGAAGAGGCATGGTATCGTTTCCCGCAACTTAATCACGGGCGGACGCTTTCGGAATTAACGGTGATCACCGAAGGCGGCGCGGTCTATCGCGGCCCGAAGGCGTGGCTGATGTGTTTGTGGGCGCTCGGCGATTATCGCGCCTGGTCATTCCGGCTGGCGTCGCCTGAGTTGCTGCCGACCGCCAAGCAGGTGATCGGCATGATTTCGCAGAACCGCACGAAGCTCGAAGGCGTCGGCAAGTTGCTGTTGAAGACGGATGAAAAAAGAGCCAAAACCTGAGACCGCGAAAACCACTAAGGGCGAACAGACCCGCGCGCTCATCATGGAGACAGCGCTTGAGATGCTGCGCGAGCAAGGCTACGAACAGACGACGATGCGCGCCCTGGCCGAGCGCGCGGGCGTTTCGCTCGGTAATGCATATCACTATTTCAATTCGAAAGAACAGTTGATTCAAGCCTTCTATGCGCGCACCCACGAAGAGCACCTACAGGCCGCGACGGCGCTGTTGAACGGCGAGGGCAATCTGAAGAAACGTTTGCTCGCGGTGATGCGGGCGAAACTCGATACCATCGAGCCGTATCATCAATTCGCCGGCGTGTTGTTCAAGACCGCCGCCGATCCCCACAGCCATCTGAATCCATTCAGCAAACAATCTGCGCCTGTCCGCGAAGAGAGCACGCGATTGTTTGCCGAAGTCGTGAATGGTTCCGATGCGCGCGTGCATAAAGACATACGCCATGAACTGCCAGGCTTGCTGTGGCTTTATCATATGGGGATCACGCTCTTCTGGATTCATGACGGGTCGCCGGGCCGCCGCCGTACGCGCCGGCTGGTGGAAATTACTGTGGATATGATCGTCAAGCTCATTGCGCTGGCCTCTAACCCGCTGATGCGCCCGCTGCGCAAAGCCATACTCGAAATCATGCGCGAGTTGCGCGAAGCCGAACCCTGAGCCGCGCAGTTGCCGCTTCGTTGTGGCGCGCATCTTGTATTAGAATCTTCTGCAAAGACGTTTGTGGCTTAAGGAACCAGGGGAAGGGGGTCGTCTGAGCGATCCTCGCAGGTCTTGCTGTTATGCCTAACCAGCCACGCTCGTCATCGCCGCGCCAGCCTACAGATGAGCCGCTGCTTGAGAGCGATCAACCTTTTCGCGCCGTCTTCGACAACGCCCTCGACGCCATGTTGCTTGCCGATGACGAGGGCAACTACCTTGACGCCAACCCGGCAGCCTGCCGGTTGTTTGGGGTCAGCCGAGAAGAGTTGCTTTCAAGCAATCTGGGGCGCTTCATCGAACCAGGCCGCGAGCTTGAACAATTGCAGTCGTGGCGCGCCTTTCTCGATGCCGGCGAGCAAAAAGGCTTGTTTCGCCTTTATCGCCCCGACGGGCAGATTTGTGACCTCGAATACAATGCACGGGCAAATATTCTGCCGGGCCGTCATCTTTCCATCCTCCGCGACGTAACCGACCGCCAGCGTACCGCCGCCGCCCTCAGCGAGCAGGCCGAAGAACTCGCCGCTGTCAATCGCATCGGGCGCATCCTTTCAGCCGAGTTGGATGTGAGAAAGATTGTTCAGGCGCTCACGGATGCGGCGACCGAATTGACCGGCGCGCGCTTCGGCTCATTCTTCTACAACGTCATTGACGAAAGCGGCGCGTCCTATATGCTCTACACGCTGTCGGGCGTGCCGATTGAACATTTCAAAGATTTTCCGATGCCGCGCGCCACCGAGATTTTTGGGCCGACCTTTCGCGGCGAGAGCGTGATACGGCTGGCCGACGTGCGTTTGGATCCACGCTACAGCAGAAACTCACCTTATTATGGCATACCGCCGGGCCACCTGCCGGTGGTGAGCTATCTGGCGGTGCCCGTCGTTTTGCGTTCGGGCGAAGTCGTCGGCGGCTTATTCTTCGGTCACCCGGAGGCCAACCGTTTCAGCGAGCGCGCCGAGCGCATCGTCGTTGGTTTAGCGCCGCAGGCGGCGGTTGCCATCGAGAACGCGCGGCTGTACGAGCAAGCGCAACGCGCCATCATCGAGCGCGACGAATTATTAACCAGCGAGCAAGCGGCGCGCGCCGAGGCGGAAGCGGCGAATCGCGCTAAAGATGAGTTTCTCGCTACGGTATCGCACGAACTGCGCACGCCGCTCAATGCCATACTGGGCTGGTCGCGCCTGCTCAGAATGGGCGGGCTAGACGACGAGATGCAAGGGCGCGCCCTTGAAACCATCGAGCGCAATGCCAGGTTGCAGACGCAGATTATCGAAGACATTCTTGACGTATCGTGCATCGTCACGGGCAAGCTGCGGCTGTCGCCCAGGCTCCTTGAGCTAGTGCCGATCATCCAGGCGGCGATTGATTCGCTGCGCCCGGCAGCCGACGCCAAAGCGATAAAAATTACTTTAACCGCCGATGCCGCCCTCGTCTGCGGCGACGCCGACCGTTTGCAGCAGGTGGCCTGGAATCTGCTGGCGAACGCCGTCAAGTTCACGCCGACGGGCGGGCGCGTCAATGTAAGGCTCGAACGCGGCGCGGCGTGTGCCAGGATGATTGTCAGCGACACGGGGCAAGGCATACGCCGCGAATTCCTGCCGTTTGCGTTCGAGCGCTTCCGGCAAGCCGATTCAACAAGCACGCGAGCCCACGGCGGGCTTGGACTCGGATTGGCGATTGTCCGCCATATCGTCGAGATGCACGGCGGTACGGTGAGAGCAGAAAGTCTTGGCGAAGGCCAGGGCGCGACCTTTACGGTCGTCTTGCCGCTGCTTGGTGAGCCCACGGGCGCAATTGATTCGGGCAGTGCCGCGCCGGCCTGTGACGATAGGGCGCAAGCCAGTTCGGAGTAGACTCTAAATCGAAACTTACGAGATCAGAACAGGGGATTGGCCACAGAGACACTGAGACACAGAGGAATATATTGAAAAACCGGGAGTTTTTAAGATTTTCTTTGTGCCTTGGTGCCTGCAGTGGCAATTTCTTTTGTCTCCTTCTTATGCGGTCTGATTTATAGCGGTATGCAAATGAGTGTAGCCTTTGCCACAAAGACACCGAGACACAAAGAATCACCATGTTCTTTGTGTGCCTTTGTGTCTTGGTGTCCTTGTGGCAATTCTCCGGCTTAGCTGATCTGAATATCGCTCTAGCTGAAGAGTTGCGGCGGGCTGGCAAGCAATCTGTCCAAGTAATCTGTCAATGATGCGAGGAAAGCCGAACCGGCAGATCTTCTCATTCGAGTCTTACAAAAAAACGGGCGGGCGTCATCAAGCCCGCCCGTTTAATCTGTTAGGAAACGGCTACTCACTGACTTCACTATGAAGTGATGATTGAAGTCTTTCGACCGTTCAAGCGGTTTAGCGCAAGAACTCCAGGGCGATCTGCGACAGCGCGCCGACAATCGGTTCAGCGACGCGGCTCGTGCGGCTGCGCCCGCCACCTAAAGACGATGCCAGCAAAAGGCCGACGCCGATGCCCGCGCCAAAAGCAATCAAGGTCATGGTGCCAGGATTTTCGCGGCCATAGGTCAGGGTTTTGTCATAGGTGTTGCTCAAGACTTCAGAGGTCTTTTCGTAAGCGTTGCCCAGGACCTCGGAGGTCTTTTCGTAGGCATCGTTCACCGCCTGCTTCGTCTGATCAATGGTTGACTGGGCGGCGTCTTTGGCGCGCTGCGGCGCGCTGCCGGTTGACGGGTTGCCCTGGCTGCCGGTCGGGCTTGAACTGCCAGTGGCCGGGCCGGTCGTGCGAATGCTGTCTTTCGTGAGATTTCGATTCGATTCCATGAATTATTCTCCTTGACGAATAAAGTCGTTCATAAGTTGATAGCCAATGACGCGCGGCGCGCTTCAAGTTGCCGGGTTATGACAAGCCCAAGCGTCGCTGCGCGCCTGCCATTGCCTCATTGGAAATGGTTAGGCGGCGTCCGTCGGCTGGCGTCAAAAGCCGCCGTCGGCTGCCGGTAATTGCCGGCGAGCATCTCGCTGGCTTTGCGCTTGCCGAAATCAAGCGCGGCTTTGGTAATGGCCGCCGTCAACGCGGCCTTGAGCGCTTGACTGGGACCGGCTTTCTTCCCTGGCAGCGCATCGCCCGCCACATCGCGGATGCGGTCGGTGAATTCTTCTGTAATTTCGGCTACGGCATCCATGATGCGTTCGCGCGGCGTCGGCTGGCGCTTGAAGAGGCCGGCGACGATGAAGCCGGCACCTGCCGCAAGGCCCAGCGTCAGCAGTGGGTACTTGCCGATGTATTCGCGCCAGTCGAGCGATTCCTGAATCCGCTCGCCGAGTTTATCGACGGTCTCCGAAATCGAATCGCGCTTGGCGGCGATGTCCTGGCGAATCGCTTCGGCGCTGCGTTCCGGCGTCTCGCCGATCTCGCGCCGTTGCGTAGCTAGGTGAGTTGTTTCAGCCATTCTTTATCCTCCTCAAGAGTTTCGATGGTCTGTTCCGGCTTCAAGCTCGTGCGTTTGAGCCGCCCGATACCGATGAAGGCGATGCCGCCGCCGATGACGGCGAGTACAACACCAACCAGCAGCGCCGCCAGCCCCGTGTCCATGACGTGCGCCAGCCCCGCCACCGCCGCTGCGGTCAATGTAAGCAAGGCTACGAAACCGATCAACCCGCCAATGGCAAGGGTGACGACACCGGAACTCAGGCTGCTGACCTTTTCGGTCATCTCCTGCTTGGCCAGGGCAATCTCGTCGCGGACAAGTGCCGCCGAATTATTCGCCAACTCGCCAAGCAATTCGCCAAAAGATTCACGCTGCATGCCGCCGTTCATTCCTGGTCGCATATATTCTCGCACCTGCATGGCGCTACCTCCTTCTCAGCAAAATGCCGAGCGCTAGTCCGGCAGCGCCGGCGATCAGCAGGCTGCGGCCCGGATTGCTGTGCACCTGCTGCTGAAGGTCGGATTTGATCTGCGCCGGTTCGATGTCGCGCACGTAGTCGGCAGCAGAATTCAGCCAATCCGACGCTTGATTGGCATAACCGGCTCTGGCGCTGTTTTGCCCGGATTTTTGCCGCAGGGCATCGGCAGCACCCGCTAATTTATCGGCAACCGTTGTCTTGATCTGGTCGATCTTAGAGCCGCTGTTGCGGGCTCGCGACTGTTCGCTGTTCTGAATTGAGGTGAAGTCCTCTGACTGATTCCTCTGCTGCATGGCACACTCCTTTACCTGACTTTATGGTCGTGTTGACTCCGCCGGTTTAAGAGCAAGAGAGGTGCCAGCCGCGCTGCCAATTTATAAATTGTTGCCGGTGATCTTGGGCAATTCGATGAGTAGGTTTCAGGAGCAATGCTTACGCAGATTTATGCGCGGCGCACCGAGTTGGCTGGCAGGCAGAGCCGGTGCGCGGTTGCAAGACAGGAGATGAAAGATTTACAAGGTTGTCTCTTAACCGTGCATGCATGTCTGATTAGCTTGCATAACGGTTAGACAAAAATGCCTCACCAGGATAAGCCACTGATAGCAAACCGGGTTGACCGGCTAACGGGCAACGCGGGAGAAACCGCGCCGGTCGTTTAGGCTCATCACCGCGCGGTTTTCGCGCGCTGGCACAATGCTTGCCATTGATTCCCATTGCTCGCAAGCCAGACCGAGAGGAGAAGAAGATGGCGGCTCTCATCGAATCCGACAATGAGACCTTTCACGAAGTGCTCGACGAAGTCATCGCGGCGCTCGATGCCAGCCTTGTGACTTACGTTTTGATGGGAGGCATTGCGACGACGGCGCGCGGCGGTCATCGCTTCACACATGACATTGATGTCTTCTGCAAACCGATAGACGCCGAGCGCGTTCTCAGCGTGCTTGCCGAGCACGGCTTCGATACGGAAAAGACCGATCTGAAATGGCTCTATAAAGGATTCAAGCGCAATGTCATGGTGGATGTGATCTTTCAATCGAGCGGCCCCATCTTCCTCGACGATGAAATGGTCGAGCGCGCCATGACGATGAACTTCAATGGCAGACAGGTACGCACGCTCAGCCACGAAGACCTGTTCGTCATCAAGGCGCTCGTGCTCAATGAACATACGATCAGCATGGATCCGCGTGCCGTGCGCCACCTGCTAGACCTGTTGAGCATTCTGCGCACCTGCGAGATCGATTGGGATTATCTATTGAAGCGGGCTCGCCAGGGGCCGCGCCGAGTTTTGAGCATGCTGCTGTTTGCCCAGTCGCTAGACCTGCTGGTGCCCGACCGCGTGATCAAGGCGATGGTGCATAGGCTCGAACTCTGCTGAAACCATAAGTCATGAACACAGACTATCAATATCTGGTCGGTAAAATTCAATCGGCGCTGGCGTTGGATTCACGCACCAGCAAGCTCGATGTCAAGGTGATGATCGCCGGCGGCAAGATTCATCTGATGGGACAGACCTCGACTGAAGAACGCCGCCGCGCCATCGCCGTCGTGGTTGCCGAAGCGGTGCCCGACCTGGAAGTGCGCAACGAACTGACGGTGATGCAGATCGGCGACCCCGCACAACCGGAGGACATCGGTGATTAGAGTAGCGGCGATTGCCGACGTGCATTTCTCTGAGGATTCGCGCGGGCGGCTGCGCGATCACTGGAGCGAGCTACATCATGCGGCTGACGTGCTGCTGATCGGCGGCGATCTGACGACCCATGGCGAACGCCATCAGGCGCGCGTTTTGGCCGAAGAACTCGCGGTCGTGCAGATTCCCGTCGTCATCGTCCTTGGTAATCATGATTACCATAATGATGATCAGGACGGCGTGCGCCAGGAGTTGGAGAGCGCCGGCGCGGTGGTGCTCGAAGGCGAATGCACGACACTTAAAATCAACGAAACAACGCTCGGCATTGCCGGGGCGAAAGGTTTCGGCGGCGGCTTTGCGGGGGCTTGCGGCAGCGCCTTTGGCGAGCCCGAAATGAAAGCCTTCGTGCGTCACACCGAGCGCATCGCGGCGCGGCTGCACAACCAGTTGAAGGGTTTGCAGGCCGATTATCGCGTCGCCCTGCTGCACTATTCGCCGGTCAAAGAGACGCTGGCTGGCGAGCGCCTGGAGATCTATCCGTTTCTCGGCAGCTACCTGCTGGCCGAAGCCATAGACCAGGCGGGTGCCGACCTGGCGATTCACGGCCATGCGCATCTGGGGCAGGAGAAGGGCCTGACGGCGCGCGGCATCCCGGTCAGAAACGTCGCCCTGCCGGTGCTGCGGCGAGCTTATGCGGTCTACCGTTTAGAAAAGCACGGTCAGCAGGAAGCCGAGTCGCTTGCGGAAGCCATCCTTGCACACTGAAACGCGACGACGCGGCACGCCTCAGGTCGAAAACTTCGTGCTCCTCCAATTCAGATTGAAGAAAACGTCGCCCGCCGCCGTCTAATCATCAGACTTCAGTTGCGAGTCAAATGTCATGCAAATAACTATGAGGCCCTTGTCGATGAGAATGCTGCTACCGCCAACCCTGTTGCTCGTCCTTTTCCTTGCCTGTCACCATGCCCCGCCTGAGGGCAAAGGCACGGGCGAGACGGCTGCGGCTGGCGCGACGCGGTTTCGCGTCGAGACGGTTGCCAGCGGACTCACAGTTCCCTGGTCAATCGTCTTTGTGCCCGACGGTCGTGTCTTCGTCACCGAGCGGTCGGGCCGCGTGCGCGTCATCGAAAGCGGCAAGCTGCGCACGGAGCCGCTCGCCACCATCGCCGACGTTGAGCCGTCGGGCGAGAGCGGCTTGATGGGCCTCGCCCTGCATCCGCAGTTTGCCGATAATCATCTGCTCTATCTCGCTTATGCTTATCGCGGCAACGGCCAGCGCGTGCGCGTCGTGCGATTGAAGGAGACCGCCAACGGTCTGGTTGAACGCAAAGTCATGATTGAAGAGATTCCGGCCTCGGCCAATCACGCCGGCTGCCGTTTGCGGTTCGGGCCTGACGGCAAGCTCTACATCACGACCGGCGATGCGACGGAAAGAGAGTTGGCCCAGCGGCTCGATTCGCTTGCCGGCAAGACGCTGCGGTTGAATGATGACGGCACGGTGCCGCCGGACAATCCGTTTGTCGGGCAAGCCGGCGCGCGACCGGAAATCTGGTCTTACGGCCATCGCAACTCGCAGGGCCTCGATTGGCAGCCCGGCACGAATGTAATGTTTCAGACAGAACATGGGCCATCGGGGTTTGATGGGCCGGGCGGCGGCGACGAACTCAACATCGTCGAGCGCGGCAAGAACTATGGCTGGCCGGTGATTCATCACGATCAGCGGCAAGAAGGGATGGAGTCGCCTTTGCTGGAATACACGCCGGCGGTCGCGCCGGCAAGCGCCATGTTTTATCGCGGCGCGGCCTTTCCTGAGTTTCGCGGCAACTTCTTTTTCGGCTGCCTGCGCGGCGAATGCATCATTCGCGTCGTGCTCGATGGCCGCCGCGTCGTCAGCCAGGAGCGACTGCTCGGCGAGGATTACGGGCGCATACGCGACGTGGCGGAAGGGCCGGACGGAGCCATCTATTTTTCGACCTCGAATCGTGATGGGCGCGGACAACCGGCGAGCGGCGACGACCGCATCCTGCGCCTCGTGCCGTTGAAATAAGCTGGATGAATCAGCTTGCCTCGGCTCGTCCGGCAGGCTGGATCATACGAGTGGCCCTACTGGGTGATTTTTGGCAACCGGTTTACAAAACAAAACGCCGCAATGCCGGAGTAGGCTCGACGGCATTGCGGCGCTGGGGGATCGGAATTAGCACGGGGGAGAGCCTATTCCGATGCGGGGGACGGGGCAAGGGGGCGACAGAATATCTAGTGTGTCAACTTATATCTTTCGGAATATCTTGGGGGCTGCCCAATCAATATCAACTCACGTACCAGAAAACCCTCTGGTATTAGTTCGGGGTAGGCGAAGCGAAGGACGGAAGAAATTGCTACCTCGCTTTTATCGATCAACGGCATACGGCTCGACGCTTCAACCAGAATGAATGAAGCATTGCGCGCAGAATGAAAGAACTTGACTGAAGGTCAAAATGCAAGTGACAAGGCGCGTGAACTGCAAGTGACAAGCCGTGTTATTTTGTGGGACAACGACTTGGTGGTTTTCGCCACAAATGGTTAGCTCGACGCGCCGTTGTATTTTTTGAGGATCATTGACCAGGCAAGCAAAAGCCGGTCAAGCGACGGGTTGCTTGAGCGTGGTGAGGTAATTGAGGCTGCTCATCAGCAGCGCGAAGCCGACGGCCAGGTTGATGCCGCCGCGCCAGAATGGCGGCGTATCGAACAAGGTCAGCGCCAGGCTCAAAGAAACCGTCAGGCCGATGACGATCCAACTGCGCAGGCTATACACCCGTATGGGGCGCTGCGGCTCGGTCATCGCCTGTATGCGTTCGATGTTGCGCTGCGAAGTCTTTGCCAGCACGTACCTGCCTTTGGCGACGCCGACCGCCAGCCAAACGAGACTGGCGACGATAATCACACTGGCGCTCATGGTCAGCGAAGCGTCAGCCATGCGCAGGCTGCCCATCACCACCAGGATGCTGCCGCCCAGGGCCCACAAAAAAAACGCCAGCTTGATGAGCCGGCGCGGTGCCAGCTTCACCGGCAGCAATAGCAGAATGGCGGCGATGAAAGGCGTGATGGGAAGGCTGATCATACCGCCTCCGCTCGCTGCGCGCCTTGCAGCACGCGGCCCAGCCGGGCAACTCCCTCGCCGATCTTTTCCGGCGTCTCTTTCGAGTAAGCCAGCCGCAAGGTGTTAGCACCGCTGCCGTCGATGAAGAACGGCTGGCCCGGAACATAAGCGACGCCGCTGTCGAGGGCTTGCATCAAAATCTCCGTCGCATCAATTTTGCCGGCCAACTCAAGCAGGATGAAGAAGCCGCCCGTGGGCCGCGTCCAGCGCGCCCCGGCGTGCGCGAACTCTGCAAGCGCGTTAAGCATCGCCCGGCAGCGCACTTCATAAAATTGTCGCAACTCCGGCAGGCGCTTCTCGATGAGGCCCGAACGCAAGGCTTCCAGGACAATCGCTTGATCGAGCACGCTGGATGAAAGATCAGCGCCTTCTTTGGCCATCTCGACTTTCGCGGCAATCTCTGCGGGCGCGCAAACATAGGCCGCGCGCAGCCCCGGTGCCAGCACCTTTGAGAATGAGCCGAGATAGATGACGCGCTCCGGCCTTAGCGCTGCCAGCGGCTGCGGACGCGCCGCTTCGGTAAACGCCAGATCGAAGTATGGGTCGTCTTCGATGATCAGCAGATCGAACTCGTCGGCGATCTGTATGAGTTGCTCGCGCCGCTCGACCGCCAGCGTCACGCCTGAGGGGTTTTGAAAATTGGGAATCGTGTAGATGCACTTGACGCGGCGGCCAGCCTTCAATAATCCGGCGAGCTTCTGGCGCAGGTCATCGATAATCAGGCCGCCGTCGTCTTGCTGCACGCCGACCATCTCGGCCTGCGCATTGTGCAGCGCGATGATGCCGCCGATGTAGCTCGGCAGTTCGATCATCGCCACATCGCCCGGATCGATCAGCAGACGCGAGACCAGATCAAGCCCTTGCTGCGAGCCGGAAGTAACGACAACCTCAGACGGCGTCGCCGTCGCGATGCCGCGCCCTCTGAGCATTTCAGCGATGCCTTCGATCAACGGCTGCGGCCCGCGCGTCGGCCCATACTGCAAGGCGAACTGGCCGTGCGTGCGAATGACCCTTGCGGCGATCTCGGCGAGTTCTTCTAAGGGGAAGGTCTCGCTGCTTGGCGCGCCCGCCGCCAGCGAGATGATGTCGCGGTGTCCGAGCAGCGCCGTCAGCTTGCGGATGTCGTTCGGCTGCATCTGCCGGCCCATCACCGAAAGCATCTCGTCGTAGGCAATTGCGGTATCGCGCATTGGGCGTCAGCCTTTCACATCAAACTTGAATTGCACGAGATGGCTCGGCTCGCTCGGATCATTGGTTCTGATGGTCACTGATTTTGAATGCGGCCCCGGAGATTTGCCGGTTTCGACTTTGACGCGGATCGTGCCAACCTTACCAGGCTGGAGGACTTTCGGGAAGTCCACAGTCGTGCAGCCTCAGCTTGGCGAAACCGATTCGATGTTCAAGGTGGCGTTGCCGCTGTTCTTGATGCGAATAGGCCGCACCAGCGTCTTATCCTGTGGCTGCTTGCCGAAGTCGAGATCTTTTTCTTGCGACACCATGACCAGCTTCGGCCCGACGACGTGCGGTGCGGTCTCTTTAGCTGCGGGCTTCGCGGCTGGCTCGGTCGCCGGTTTTGTGGTTGGCGGCGTCACCGGCGGCGTCACTATCGGCGTGGGTGACGCGACAGGCGGTGTGGCGGTCGCCAGCGGCGTCGCCGGTTGTGCCGTCACCGATGCGCTGTTGGCATTGGCCGTTTCAACAGCCGGTGCATTGTTGTTGGCCGCTGCATTATGGTTTTCTGACGGCGCTGAACAACTGGCCGTCCATACCAACAACAGGCAGACAATCCAGTGTGATGTCCTGAGAGATCGTTTCATAGTTAAATAATTTAGCATAACCGGGTGAGCCACGCGCAACGCCGTCGCCGGGCTGGTCGCTGCTATGACTTCTCCTGCTTGAGTGTGACGACGGTAGCGCCCCAGCCGCCGGCTTCGCCCGGAGCGTCTGCGAAGTGGATTACAAAAGGCGTGCGAGCGAGAATTGAGCGGACGATTTCGCGCTGCACGCCGATGCCTTTGCCGTGAATGATGCGCACGCCCGGACAGCCGCGCGCCTGGGCTTCGGCGAGATAATCGGTGATGACGGCGCGTACCTGTTTGGGCGGAATCGCATGTAGATCGAGCACGTCGCGGAAAGGGATAACCACCGGATCGGGAAACGGGTTCAGCGGATCGAGATCTTCATCTTCGTCATCTGCAAATGATTCGCGCGGCGCGGCGCGGCGCAAGCGTTTCAACAGGAAATCGAAGATCATACGTCAAGCATACAGGAATCAGCAGTCGGCAGTCAGGAGTCAGATTGAAATCAGCAATGGTGAATCTTTAGAGCGCTTTTCAGATCAGCTTAGCCGGAGAAATTGCCACAAGGACACCAAGACGCAAAGCAACACCAAGGAGATGGTGATTCTTCGTGCCTTGGTGCCCTTGTGATTACTTTGAGACGCCGGGGGGACTGGCGTATCCGCCTGCTGCGGGCAGCTTGTCATTGATGCCCTGGAGGCGTCCTTCGATTTCAGCGATTTGCTCGATAGCATCCTGGTTCTGCGGGTCTGCCTTGAGTTCAGCCTTAAACGCATTGAGTGCGCCGGTCAGGTCGCCCTGCTTTTTGAGCAAGGCTCCCAGTTCGTAGTGATAGGTGAGGGCTTCCGGCCTGAGTTCGATGGCATGGCGGATGGCCTTGGCGGCATCCGGTAGCCGCCCCATCTCCATTCGGTTAAGACCGAGTCCTAAGAATTGCCGGGCTTCCATCGGGTTGATCTCGATGGCGCGCAATAGATACTGCTCGGCAAGTTCCGACTTTCCCAGCCGGTAATAACAGTAGCCGAGGTTATAAGTCGCCAGCCAGTAATCCGGGTTTAAGTTGAGCGCTTCGCGATGCAGCCTGATGGCTTCATCATAACGACCCAGACGTGAAAGGGCGGTGCCGAGGTTTGATTTCGCCAGGAGATTCTTGGGCGCAATCTGGACGCCGCGCGTGTAGAGCGCAAGGCTATTGGCCCAGTAGGGATTTTGATAAGCCGTCGCCTGCCTGAGCAAAGTAGCGATTGTAAGAATCATTACTACCTGGACGAGCGGCTGTCCGAAAAGCCTGGCTCGCCCGATGTGGATCTGCCGTAAAGCGATTGCTGCCAGGATAGAAAATCCGATTGACGGCAGGTAGAGGTAGCGATCATGGGCGATCTCACCCCAGTAAAAAGCCGAAAATTTCAATACCGGCAGTATCGGCATGATCAACCAGACGGCGGCAAATCGAACGGCTGGCGATCTCTGCGATGCCCACCAGAGAAGCGCTGCGACCGTAACGATGCCGCTCAAGGGCAAGAAGAACCCTGAGAGACTCAGGCTGGTAACATACGGCGTGTCGTACAGTACGCTCAGACCAACCGGAAAGACCAGCAGCTTGATGTAAAACCACAGGACGGAAGGCCAGGTTAAGACCATCGTTAGGACAGGCATCGGCGTCAGCGCAACACCGATGCCTTTTAAGACAATTGAACGCACTGTAAAGTAAATCACACTTGGAATGAGATAGGGCGCGGCGCTGAAGAAGGCTTTTCGGATAGGCGTTCGCCACTTGCTCAAGGTCACCGCGACAGCCGGCGATTCAGCGAATATCCATTCGTAGGCAAAGATCATCACCGGCAAGACCACGGCAGTCTCTTTCGCCAGCAACGCAAGCCCGTAGAGCAACAGTGACAGCGCCAACCATCGGCGCGACGGTCGCTCAGGGGCGCGCGCCTTCAAGTAGCAAAGGAAGGCGGGGACGAACAGCGCCGCCAGTAACGGCTCGGTGCCGCCTGACACCCAGGCGACGGCTTCGACGTGCGCCGGATGCAGCCCGAACAGCAGCGCCGCTACGCCAGCGGTCAAGCGATCCAGGTTGAGCCGGAGCGCCAGGCGATAGACCGTATAGGTGACCAGGACATGAAGGGCGACATTGGTGAGATGCCAGCCGCTCGCTTGCAGTCCGAACACCGTGTGATTGAGCAGCAACCAGAGCAGAAAAACCGGGCGGTAATAAGTTCCCGGCGAATTCGGATTCAGATGGCCCCACACATGCTGTGTGAAGAATCGCGGCAGGAATTGCCATGAATGCACATAGCGATTGCCAACGATCTGCTCCACATCATCATAGACAAAGTCATAGTGCAGAGAACCAATGAAGGCAATCAAGGTGATGGCCAGCACGATCAAGATCATGGATTTATTGACGGCGCTCAAGACTCGCGTTGAGGTCAAGCGCGCCCATCCGGTCAGCTTGATATTGGCTTCTGCACGAGATTCAACCACCTGCGGCGCTGCCATCATTGCTTCACCTCAATTGGCGCATCGCCGCGCCTGATCGTATGACTGCGCGATCAGGCGTAACGACGCGGCGCTTCACCTGAGATTGTTTTGCGCAAGCTCGTCTGCCGCCGCAGGCATCCTGTACCAGGCGTACCTGGCACCCGTCCAAAGGAAAAAGCCCGACTGTTTATCGATCACTTCACTGATCACGTCAAAGACCAGGGCAGGCAGACGGTCATTGTTTTTTGTTGCCTTCAGAAGCTCTTGCCTGGACAGTGCGCGCATGTCTGTGCCAACGGCGCGCTTGAGCAGGAAGGCTTGCGTGGCTTCCCGGCTGCGCCAGCCATCCGCCCCATATCCGTGAATAACCGCCAGCAGCAGATCGGACTTTTCGACATAGACGGGCATAGGTCTGGCGGGGCGGCGGCTCTGGAGGTTTGTCGGGTCTATCACCTGAACTTTGAAGGGATCTAGAATCGTCCAGTTCGCCGTCTCGCTATTGATCTCTGCGAGCTTGTCAGTGGCCGGCTGTACAAAGACGGCGATGTCCTGCCGTTGGTCGCCGTTGAAGTCGCCGACGATGAATCCGGGCTGCCGGCGCTCGTCTATGGTTACGGTTTTGCCGAACATTCGCGTCACCACATCACGAACCTCGGATAGTTTGGGTTGCGCCGCCGGGCCAGGCGCGGGATTGGCTGCAAGGCTGGGCTGCGTGTTTGCTGACGCGGCGCTCGACGCTGCCGCAGGTTGAGCCGCGCCGGTCGACGCGACTTCCATAGCGGGCTGAGCCGCACTTGCGGGCTGATGTAACATGACATACCCGCAGGCGATTCCACCGCATAGAATCAAGATGATCATTTTCGTAGACATAAGCCGTCCCCTTTCGATTTGACGAAGCTCGCCTGAGGCCAGGGCCGGCGAAGCTTCGGGGAATACTGGTCAGGCTGGTCTATGCAGGTCGAGCAGCCTGACCAGCAATCGCTCTCAAGTTGGCAATGATGCCGACGGTCATAGCGACTTGAGGAACTTGATCAGTTGGTTTTTCTGCGGCGTCGACAAGGCCATGTAAGCCACAATCACGTTGTGGGCCTCGCCGTTATGGCGAATGATCGCCTGGTTAAAGGTCAAAGATTCGCCGTCATGCATGAGACGGTCACGTGTACGCACGCCCCATAGCGGAGCCGTGCGCATCTTGAGTTGCGTAGACTGATCGAGAGTAGTCGTACAAGGAAAGGTGGTCTGCACGATGCGGTCGCCTGTGCCGACATTATGCATCAAGAAATCACCGAACGGGTGGATGACTTTGCAGCCGAGCGCCGCCGGAACCGAGATAGCGCCGCCGCCGAGCAACGAACCAACATCGGCGGTGCGGATATTGCGAACGTGACAGGTAGCGCAGCTTTGACCCGTTGGCGCGCCCGGCATGTTGCTGAACAGGTTGGAGCCCGCGACTATATCAGGATCAGCGCCGGGAAAGCGCTCATCGCCTCTTCCACGCGAGGGCGCTTTCGTCGCCCTCATGAATCGAGCGAACGTATCAATATCATTGTTGACATCTTCCGGGTCTTTCACGACATCGCACACCCCTGTCACGTCAACGTTATTGGGGGCGAGGCGATTAGTGATTCCCATCTCATTGAGGTAGGCGTCGCTTGAGAACGATAGCAAGCTGGAATGCTGATCCTTCCAGCCGAAACGGCCCAGGCGAATGGTGCAACCGGAGACCTCAAGCAAGGGAACGAAAATCAGCGTGCCCTGCATGCCTGCCGGCTGGTTGTTGGAGATTTGCGCCAGATCATTGCTGTTGATGGCTTCGACAAAGCCATCACCTAGCAAATTCAGCGAGGTGCGGAAAGTGGTGACCAGTTGTGCGCCGGTGATGTCCTCCGGCACATGTTCCTGAGCATTGGCAAAGGGGAAATTGAATGCCCGCAGAATCACCGGGAATCCCGGAGGCGGATTCGGATTCGCCACGATATTGCTATGCACCGCAGGGCAGACCGTGCGGTCGTTGATCAGCGATCTGGCAGCAATCGTGACCGTGCCATTGCCAGATTCATTGGTGATGGTAACGTCGGCAGGAACGAAGTCGCCGTTGATGAGATGCCCTGCCCGCAGTTCGGTGATCTGGCTGATGCCGCCGGTCACCGGCGATTGATGACACTCGCTGCAAGCCTGAGCATTGTAGACCGGCCCCAGGCCGTTGGTGATGAAATCAACCTCCTGAAAACCATCCAGGTCGCCGTCATGCACATGCTGTGTGACAAAGCCGTTGGTTTGGTCGTCGAAGCCGGTCGGCGCTTCTGTCAGCGCACAAGCAACGGCGTTAGTTGTTGCCGCTTGCGAGGAACTGGCGGTATCGTCGGGAGCGGGGAGAACATTCGTCGGCGTGCCGTCCGGGGGAACGGTGGCCTGGTTAGGGTCGGGAAGCGGATCCGAATCTACAGAGACGGTTGCGGCAGCGGCACCGGCAGTTTGCGAAGTGGCCTGCCCCTGGACAGCCGTCGTCTTAAACATGGGGATGACGAGGGCGGCCAAGAAGAAAAGGAGAACCGTCATTTTCAGCAGTTTCATAGGGGTTTTCCTCCATTACACCGCTTGGGGAGACTACACCCAAGACAAGGTTAGGTTACTTGCCGGATATTGATTGTGCTTGCTTGCTCTGGAATCCCGAACTACCTGCTTGCTCGTTGTTCCACGATCACCGGCTGGGGATCGTTATCCAAATGTGATTTGGATAACATTGCGCCGAAAAACCGTAAGCGTGGAATGGCATCTGCGATAGCAACTATGACGCCAAAGCGAGATAGTCAGAGAAGCTACTCGAAATCCCAAAACGGAAGGATATTTCTCTTCACCTGGCCAAAAATGCGAGCGCGGCGCAGTGAGACAAATTTGTAACTCAATCTGCAAATTGGGCCGAAGGAACATTACACTTACTTGATCGTTTGGCTTAGATCGGTTTTCAGTGCGACTCTTAAAAGGCCGCCCGGCAGCATCGCCGCATCGTGTTGAAGACCGCGTGTGTGCGCTCAGGTTGATCAGCCTCGCATAGCTTTTCCACAGTCCAGCTAAATCGAACCGCACGACACTGGGACAGAAGATTGGCCACCGCAGACACAGAGACACAGAGAGGAAACAACAAAATGCTGAGAAACACCAAAGATTATTATCATCTTCTCTGTGCCTTTGTGCCTCTGTGGCAATCTCTTTCCGTGCCTTTCTTATGCGCTCGGATTTAGAAAATCAGGCGACGCGGTGAGGCCGGGATGAATCTCTTGCGTGAAGCTCTCACGGCGTCGCCGTATCGCTGTGTTCCCGCCTTTCATCGCAGCCCGCTGTTTCTGCCGCTTGCCGTGCGTTGATGACATGGTGAATAATTGAATTTTCGATTGCGCGTTGCGCGCCGGACTATCGAACACATGGACGCACGGTCTTGCTTTTGCGCCTTTATGAATCCACTTCGTTTGATCTTTGTTATCATGGCAGCCACGCTGCTGGCGGCGTGCGATTCTGCGCCGAAAGTGCCGAACACGGCGCAGAAAAACTATCCCGTCATCATTCGCGAATCAGCCGACAACCGCGCCAAAGCCGAACGCGAATGGCGTCGCTTGCTCGACACCTACACGGTGGCGCAGACGCCGCCCGACCTGCACCCCATCATCTACACGCCGCGCTCGCTGCTGGGCGTCACCGGCGGCATTAAGCTGTTGGCCGCGCCGCCTGAGCGGGGCAGCGAAACCGTCGCCCTGCGCGAAGCCATGAAAAGCTTCCTTGATCGCTGGCGTGACCTGCTCAATGCCGACCCTTCGGCGGTGTCGCTGACGAGCGGCAATGGCGCAGGCACGACGCAGCGATTGACTTACCGGCAGGCGAACTACGGTTTCCCGGTGGCCGGTAACTACGGCGAGATCACCGCTGTCATCAGCAATGACGGTCGCCTGTTGCAACTCGACGACCGCTTTATTCCGACCATAGACTTGCCGCAACGTCCGCAGATCGCTCGCGAAGATGCGCAGAAGCGCGTCGTTGGCCGCAGCTTCACCTACACAGATATTGCAGGCCGCGAGCAGCGCGTACAGATGACTAGCGCCGGCGACGTTACGGTCAAGCAACTGGTGGTGCTGCCCATCCAGAAAGGCGATAACATCGAAGTCCATCTGGCATGGGAAGTGACGGCTGGTCGGTCGCTTTCATGGACGGTCTACCTTGACGCCATCACCGGCGACGAATTGCGCGCCGTGCAGAATTTTCAAACTTGATTCAGGGGCCGAGGGTCAGGAGTCAGGACTCGGTGATGCAAGCCGATGCCCGGCCCCCGACACCCGGCACCCGGCCCCAATAAGAATATGGAAACGGTTATTACAAGAGACACGGATATTTTGCGCGAATACCTTGCGGCGCTGGACGCCCGCGAACGCGGGATGTCGCCGTTTGCGCGGCTGGCGGCAACGGTGAAACTGGCTCGCCTGCGCCGCGAACTGGACGCCGCCCAACTGGAAGCCACTGATGAAGACCTGGCAGCGTTGCGCCGTGAAATTGACGGGCGCACCGAGCGCAGCCGTATGCGGCGTTTTGAATCGCGGCCCTGGGGCGCACGCATTGTAATCTTTCTTATGCTGGTCGTCGGCCAGCAACTGGCGCTGGCGCTGATCACCCTGGCGACGGCGATTTTTGTAAGATCGGCTCCAATTCCCAAGCGCTGGAATCCTGTGCTGCCGCACGAAGATCCGGGCTATCTGCTGGTCTACTGTTTCATTTTTTTCTTCGCCACGCCGATGCTGGCGCTGCTGGTCTTATTCGGCGGCAGGTTCTTCCGCTCGTGGCGCAAAACCGTGCTGGCGACGCTGCTCATCATCATGGTTTCGGCTGCCGGCACTTATCTGGTTTTTCGCGGCACCGAGACGACCAATCCGGTTCGCCACATCACCTCGCTCGAAGAGTTGGCCAAAGGCCGCGATGTCAACGTCGCCAATTATCGCCAGTGGGTAGCCGCCAACTGGCTGATGAGCGATGCGAAATTTCAGCGCGATTATGAAGCCTACTTGCGCGAAGGGCCGGGCCGCTGGATCGTGGCGCGCATCTATCCGAACGGCGACACCTCGGCTGATGCCGCCTGGCGCACACCGAGCGAAACGGATGCGCTTCAGGCGATGAGCGAATACCTGGATGGCGGCCAGGATCCGAACGGCTTCCGCGAATGGCTGCGTTATTATCTCGACCGCCATCGCATCTACTCCGAAGATCGCATCGAACAGGAAGTCAGCGCCATCACCGGCGCGGCCAATCAACGCTTTCTCGGTCTGTGGCAGGTCGAGCCGTTCTTGAAAGAGCGCGACCAGCGGCTCTATCGCGCCTACCTGGGCGAGATAGGGCGCAAGATGCGGCTATGGGGATTGGCCAGCCTGGGATTGTACGCCATCGCTTTTTTGGTAATCTTCCTTACAGGCCCGGCGTTGTCGTTCTGGGAGCGCATGGCGGGCGGCACGCGCGGCAAACGCCTGCCGAGCAGCTATGAAAGCGAAGCCACGGCGAGCGCCCCGTCGCGGCTGCGCCGAGCGTATGATTCGTTTCCAGAACGCAGCGAGATCACGACGCCGCCGTTTTTCGACACGCCGCTCAGATTACTTGGCCGCGTCCATCGCGCCTTCATGCGGCTTGCGGTGTCGACGATCCTCTTCGTCTTCGCGTTCTGGGCGGTGGTTTACGCCGTCGAATTGTCGAGCAATCGGGCAAACCCGGCGACCCAGGTGGGGTTGATGCGCTCGTTCCTGCTCTTCGGTAATCAATCTGAAAGTGAGATGAACCCGACAAGCAGCGTCACGAGCGCCACCTATGTGACCGCGCATCGCGCGCTGCCGCCGCCGCCCGCAAAAGACCCTGTGGCGGCGCGCGTCGCCGGCGTTGAGTCCGAGATGGATGAAAGCGATTACCAGACCGAGCGGCGCTTCAAAGAGCAGTACCGTGAACTGGCGGCGACCCGTAGCGATGTCAGTTCCTTGAAGAGCACGACGGCGCAACTGCAACAGACGACCACCGGCTTGCCGCAACAGATTTCGCAGGTCGGCTCGCAGGCCGAGGCCAGAGCCGGGCAGGCGCTGGGCGACGCGGCGGCGGCCCGGCAGGCGGCGCAGACCGTCGAGCAGCAACTATCGACCAAGCTGAAGGAGCTTGAATCCCGCGCCGCGCGCGCCAGCGAGGAAGTCGGTCGCGTCGAGGCGCAAGCCTCAGGCATTGGCACGCGCACAGAGAAGCTCGAAACCGACATCGTCGGCCTGACCAAACAACTCGAAGCGCGCACAGACGAGTTGAGCAATCGCACGGCGAAAGAACGCGAAGATCAAACAGCGCGGCTCGCCGCTTTGCAGAACATCGCCTTCGCGGGGATCGTCAGCGAGTTGACGGCGAGCGTCGATGAACTGGAGCGGCGCGTCGGCTCAAGCATCTATCGTTTCTTCAACAAAGGCGAAGCCGAGCGCGAAGCCGACGCTCTGCGGCAGCGCATCGCGGCGCTCACCACCGAACTCGGCGGCTTTTCAAGCGACCAGGCAAAGCAGACCATCGCGCAACTGGAACAACTCCGCAACCGCATCGATACAATCGCCGCCCGCGTGAAGTGAGAAAAGCATCCACGAAGGGCACGAAGCACACGAAGGATGAAAAGCCAGAAAAGATGGAGCGGCATTTGGCAACGGCGTTGTGGGAGTTTAGAGATTTTGTAACTTCTCATCCTTGAATTTTTCTTCGTGTGCTTCGTGTGCTTCGTGGATTTCTCATCTCTTATGCAGACCAGCGAAGAAATCGTCGAGCCCCAACAGACCGCCGAGGTGCGGCCCGCGCCGCAGTGGTTCATCTTGCCCAAGCCGGTTGAACTTGTCATGGCCTTCGCTTTGATCTTTGCAGTGATGAGCGGGATCGAATTCGGCGGGCCGGCGATTCTCGATAATGATGGCTTTTATCACATGCGCTGGAGCCGGACGTTGCGCGAGCAGTTTCCGCACCTGCCGCGCTTTCAAGCGCTGCCGCTGACCTCGCTCAACGAAAAAGATTACGTCGATCATCATTATCTATTTCACGTCTTGCTCATGCCGTTCACCTTCGGCGAAGACATGCGGCTAGGTGCGAAGTGGGCGGCAGTGATCTTTGCCAGCCTCGGCATCCTGTCGCTATTTGCGCTGCTGCTCGCCTTCGATGTGCGTTATCGCTGGTTGTGGCTGGCACCGATCCTGGCCAGTTCGGAACCGTTCCTATATCGCATGTCGATGACGCGCGCGCCGGCCTTGTCGCTAGGCATGATCGGCCTGGGTGCCTACCTGATTCTGAAACGCAAATACGCTTGGCTGGCGCTGCTGTCATTCGCCTTCGTCTGGTATTACAGTTTGTTTCCGCTGATCTTCATCATCGCGGCGCTCTATTCGGTCACGGTCTATCTCGCCGAGCGACGCATCGAATGGCGCGCGCCGCTCTGGTCGTTTGCCGGCATCCTCGCGGGGCTGGTCATCAATCCTTACTTCCCCAAGAACCTGCACTTGCTATGGGAGCACGTGTTGATGAAAGCCACCGCCGGCTCCGGGTATGCGGTAGATGTCGGCGTCGAATGGTATCCCTATGACGCATGGGATCTGGTGCGCTTGAGCGCGCTGGCTTTTGTAATCTTTATCGCAGGGCTGGCGGCGTTCGAGTATCGCCGGCGGGGGCGCGATCTGAAGCCGCTCTTCTTTCTGCTGGTCTCGCTGGTATTGTTATTGATGGCGTTCAAGTCGCGGCGCTTCATCGAATACTGGCCGCCGTTCGCGGTTCTCTTCGCCGCCTTGACGATCAGCCCGCGACTTGCCGAATTTGATCGCTCATGGTTCGCCGGAGCACACGTATCCAGTCTGTATCTGAAATTCATTCGCGGGCTTGCCGGGCTGGTGCGGATGATTACCAACTCTGCGAGCCGTGGAGAGGCGGAGTTTAGCGATTTGCAGGCGTTCGGCTCCCGGTTTATGCGCCACCGCGAGCGCGCCGTTGCGGCCATCGCTGCGGCCATCGCTGCGGTGACGATAGGTGCCAGCATGATCGTTACAGTGACGCAGGCGCGCGCCGACATGAAGGCCGAGCCTGACCCGTATGATTATCAGGGCGCGAGCCAGTGGATTGCGGCGAACGTGCCGCCGGGGGCAATGATCTTCAATACCGACTGGGATGATTTTCCGATGTTGTATTACTACAACCCGAATAATCCTTACATCGTCGGGCTTGATCCAACCTACCTTTACGACCGCGACCGGGAGTTGTGGAAACTGTACGCGCGCATCACCCTCGGCGAAGAAGAAGACCCGGCGGGATTGATCCGCGAACGCTTCGGCGCTGAGTATGTCTTCACCGACAATCAGCATGGCGACTTTCTGGAGAACGCGGCTACGAGCGGCAAGTTCGAGACCCTTTACACGGACGCGAAAACCACCGTGCTGCGCATACGCTCGGCAGCCGAGATCAAGAAGATCGACACTGAGCGGCAAGGAACCAGCGACGACACGGATGATAGCGGCGCAGAGTAATTCGCGCCGCCGTAGAGGATGGTGAATTTCGAGCGTGAGCTTGATCGTTTCACGAGCGTTCGGCTATACTGACACGGTTATTGATGGAGAAGTCGCCTAGTGGCTGAGGGCGGCGGTTTGCTAAACCGCTATAGGCTGTAAAGGCCTATCGAGGGTTCGAATCCCTCCTTCTCCGCTTCATTTTTACTTTGAACAGTACGGCATCGTTCTCGGCTACAGTTCCTCTATGGATCAAAGCTCTGAACCTTGTCCGCGCCGTTCGGGTCATCGCTCAGGCAGCGCCTTAAATCAAGGCTCGCGCCATGACGTCGAGGGGCGGCTGGAGTTGTTTACCAGCCGCCCCTTTTAGCATCTCTATCCGTTGACAAACCCCACCATCAGCGATAAACCTTACTTGCCTCAAATCAGTAGCGAACATAACCTATAGCGGTCGGTGATCAGACGCAGCGCATCGGATAGATTGCGCCTGATTGCGCAAACCATCTCGCTTGCGCGACATTGGCAAATCGCTCTCAAGTCGAACGGGTTTCCCTTTTGCCCGGAGGTTGCAATGGCTACGGAACTGAAAGTAATCATGTTCACAGACCAGATTGACTCGACGAAACAAATGGCCGGGCGCACGCCCGCCGAGATGAAACGCATTGCGCGCGAACAGGACGACCTCACTGCTGATGTAGTAAGCCAGTGTCGCGGCGCGATTCTCAAAGACACCGGCGACGGCCATATGATCGAGTTTCGCGCTTGCAGAGATGCGGTGCTTTGCGGCTTCGTGATTCAACAGCGCGTCGGTGAACGCAACGCCGCGCAGCCGAGCGATACGCTTAAGTTCGCCCTGCATATTGGCATTGATTCCGGCGAAGCGGTGGTTTTAGAGAACGGCGACCTACGCGCCAATGCCGCGAACCTGGCGGCCCGCGTCAGCGCCAAAGGGCCGGAAGGCGAAGTCTATTTCACTGAAAAGGTGATGCGGGAACTTAACCCGCGCGAAGCGCAGGTCGAGCCGGTCGGAGCCGTGCCGCTGAAAGGCGTCGCGGGCGAAGTCAACATCTATCGCCTGGTCAAATGGCTCGGCCCAATCGAAGCCGCGTCGAATCCGTTCATCTGGCGCGGCGGCATCACTAAGGCGGCAGATTTTGTCGGACGCAATAACGAACAGCGTCATTTGCGCGCTTTCCTGCAAAATCAGCATAATGTTCAGATTGTCGGCCCAAACTGCATCGGCAAAACTTCACTATTGCGACAAATTGAGCGCCAAGTCGTCGAGTGGGAGCCGTCCGCCATTATCGCTTACATGGATTTGCAGGATCCACATTGCTTCACTCAATCGGGGTGGTTGCGTCAAATCAGCCGCCTGTTCGCTTGGTCCTCGACAGCAAAGGATCTCGAAGAGTTTGTCGATGGGATTGAAGCGATGATAACGGCGGGCAAGCGCCCGGTGTTGTGTCTAGATGAATTTGAAGAATTGACGATGCGGCGCACAGAGTTCACGCGCGATTTCTTTTTGACGCTGCGTTCCTGTGGGCAAAAAGAGGTGTCGATCATCACCGCGTCACAACAACCGCTCGGCGAATTGATCGAGTATGGTAAGCCGTCTTCGCCTTTCCACAATATCTTTCCTAAATTGCAACTTGGTCCATTTGCCGAAGCCGATGCGAAGGAATTCGTGACGATTTACCGCCCCGGCATAGCCCCCTTCACCAATGAAGAGAAGCAAGCGATTCTCGAATTCGCTAAAGGCAATCCGCTGGCGCTTCAGGTTGCAAGTTTTCAGGTAGCTGAAGAGCGCGCACAAGGTGGCACTCTGCACACGGCGATACGTCAGGCCGACGACGACATGCGCCATTACCTGCCCAACAGATGGTAAAGGGATTGCAGATGAACGACTACCTTCGCTGGCCGCTCAGACAACTATACCTGCTGATTTTCTCGCCGACTCAATTCAGGCGTGAATCTGAAATCGAACCCGATCAATTCTTCAAAGCCATTGGCGAGCGTTTTCGCTATATGCTGAAGATGCTGCCGTGGATGACGGCTATCGCGGTCGTTGCGAACCTGATGGCCGGAAATCTTTGCGAGTGGTTTGAAATCGCCTTCAAATGGCAGCCCTCCTGGTATGGCATGACGCTTGGCCTGGCAGGAAGCGTGGTGGCCGGCGTGGCGGCGGGCGTAGCGGCGGGCGTGACGCTTGGCGTGGCGGCGGGCGTGGCGGCGGGCGTGGCTCTTGGCCTGGCAGGAAGCGTGGTGGCCGGCGTGGCCGCAGGCGTGGCGGTCGGCGTGACACTTGGCGTGGCAGGAAGAGTAACCGGCAGCGTGGCGGCAGGCGCGGCGGTCGGCGTGACAGTCAGTTGGGGGGTCGGCATAAGGTTCGGCCTACCGTTCGCTATAGCGTTTGTCGTGGCGTACCCGACGACTTTCTCATTGATCTATTTTCGGCTGATTTCTTACCCCTTTGATATCGCGTTTTCGACTGCTGCGTATTTCGCAGCGAAACGCCAACCCTACCTTGCAAAGCGGGCGTGGTGGTGGTGTCCGGTTGCTTGGAATGAAGTGATCTGGCTGCCGATGCCCTTCGTCGGTAAATTGCTCGCGCTGTTGACGAGGCAGGATCGAGAAGAAGGCTTCAGGCAAATTGTGTTTGTTGCAGCCGAACGAAAGTTACAAAGCCGCGCCGCGCGGGCGGCACTCGTCGAGGTCGCGTTGGATGATTTGCGCGCTACATCTTTAGACGAGATGACGAACGCAACCGACAAGTTAAGCTGGACGACAGACGCGCCGGTTGATTTGCCCGAAGAACTGAAGCCCGCCCTGCCGCGCTTTGATCGCGCGGCGCAACACGCAGGACAGTATCTCATGCTGAACAATCCATACCGTAAGCGTGAAGCGTTGTCTGCTGCCATTACTGAAATCGAATCGTTGCAGCGCAGTCTCATTGTCGCACGCGGTGGCAATACGTCGCGATTGCTACACACCGCTAATGAATGGCGCAAGCTGCTCGACGCCGAACGCGAGCATATCCAATCACTCCCGGAAACCAGCCGCGAGATTCCCAATCCGTTCGTCTTCGGTAATCCTGTCCGCGAAACTCCACACAATGTCTTCAGCGGGCGGCTCGACATCGTCAAACAGATCGAGGCTTCGATACTCAATGCCCAGCAAGCGCCGACGCTGCTGCTACACGGCCCGCGACGCATGGGCAAGACGAGCATCCTCAATCAACTGCCGCGACTGCTCGGCCCTGACTTCGCGCCTGTCGTCGTTGATTGCCAGAACCCGGCGGTCATATCAAGCGCGGCTTCGCTGCTGCGCTACCTGTCACGCGCCATCAGCAACGGTCTGCGGCCACGGCGCGTACAGATCAACCCGCTCACAACTTCAGCTATGGAGCGCGGCGAATCGTTTGCCGTCTTTGATGAATGGCTCGATACGGCAGAGCGCGCTATGCCTGAGAGCTTGCGTGCGCTTGTCTGTCTCGATGAATACGAACGGCTCCTGGAGCCGATTTCAGCCGGATGGGGCGCGGCGGTTCTCGATCAACTGCGGCACATCCTGCAACATCGCCCGCGATGGGTGCTGATGTTCACCGGCGCGCACACGTTTGCCGAACTCGGCCCTGCGTGGACGGATCGTTTCATCAGCGCACGGCGCGTGCGTGTGAGTTTTCTTACTCGCGAAGAACTGTTGCCGCTGTTGACTGAGCCGATTCCCGAATTCGATATGACTTACGGGCCGGGCGCGATTGACGCCATTCTTGATGCCACCAACGGCCAGCCTTTTCTCACGCAGGCCATTGCCTTCGAACTGGTGCAACTGCTCAACGAAGTCGAGCGCAAACAAGCGACGCTCGCAGACATCGAGCAAGCCATTCAGCGCGCGCTCGTCAGCGGCGGCGAATACTTCGCCAATGTCTGGAGCGATGCCGGCGACGACGGCCAAATGATTCTGCGAGCCATCATCAAGAGTGAAGCGCCGCCTGACTTCCCTGCCGCGCGCCAGTGGCTGCGCGAACACGACGTGCTCGACGACGCCGGACAGTTCGCTGTGCCGATGGTGCGCCGCTGGGTTCAAGAAAAGCCGATCTGAGACAACACGACCGCTTACGGCCTGCGGTTTCTTTGAGCCGTTCCTGCCTTTGTGCTAATTTCAATATGCCGCACTTCACATCGTTGATTCACGAAGGAGAGCCGGGATGTCGAGCATTGATTCGATTCTTAAAGAGACGCGCGTCTTCAAACCTGCCGAAGCCTTTTCCAGCCAGGCGCACATCAGCAGTCTCGAACAGTACGAACAGCTTTACCGCGAGGCCGAGACCAACCCGGAAGGCTTCTGGGCAAAGATCGCTGCCGATCTGCACTGGTTCAAGCCGTGGGATCAGGTGCTCGAATGGCAAGCGCCCTGGGCCAAATGGTTCGTCGGTGGCCAGATTAATTTATCTTACAATTGCCTAGACCGGCACGCCCAGACCTGGCGCAAGAACAAAGCGGCGCTCATCTGGGAGGGCGAGCCCGGTGAACTGCGCACCTTGACTTACAATCAACTGCTTACGGAAGTCTCGAAATTCGCCAACGTCTTGAAATCGCTCGGCATCAAGAAAGGCGACACGATTGCCATCTACATGGGCATGACGCCGGAACTGGCTATCGCCATGCTGGCCTGCGCGCGCATCGGCGCGGCGCATTCGGTCATCTTCGGCGGCTTTGCGGCGCAGGCGCTCGTCGACCGCATCAACGACGCGCAGTGTGTAGCCGTCATTACACAGGACGGCTCGTATCGGCGCGGCGCGGAGATCCCTTTGAAAGCCATGGTTGATGAAGCTCTGCCCGCTTGCCCGACAGTGAAATCGGTCATTGCCTACAAACGCACCGGCACGGAAGTGAAAATGCAGGGGGGCCGCGATCACTGGTGGCACGAACTCATGGCCGAAGCCTCGGACAACTGTGAAGCCGAGCCGCTCGACTCGGAACATCCGCTCTACATCCTCTACACCTCTGGCAGCACAGGCAAACCGAAAGGCGTCGTCCACACGACGGGCGGCTACGCGGTCGCTACCTACATCACCGCCAAGTGGGTCTTCGATTTGAAAGACGAGGACATCTACTGGTGCACGGCGGACATCGGCTGGGTGACCGGCCACAGCTATGTTGTGTATGGCCCATTACAAAACGGTGCGACGGTGCTGATGTACGAAGGCGCGCCGAATCATCCCGCGCCCGACCGCTTCTGGCAGATCATCGAGCGGCACAAAGTAACGATCTTCTACACCGCGCCGACCGCCATTCGCGCCTTCATGAAGTGGGGCGAAGATTATCCGCGCCGTTATAAAATGAGCAGCCTGCGACTGCTCGGCACGGTTGGCGAGCCGATCAACCCGGAGGCCTGGATGTGGTATCGCGAAGTGATCGGTCGCCAGCGTTGCCCGATTGTCGATACCTGGTGGCAGACCGAGACCGGCGCGATTATGATTACGCCGCTGCCTGGCGCTATCCCGACCAAGCCGGGCTCGGCGACGCGCCCGTTTCCCGGCATCATCGCTGACGTAGTGACGCGCGAAGGCGAGCCGGTGCCGCCGGGTTCGGGCGGCTATCTGGTCATCAAGCGTCCGTGGCCGTCGATGCTGCGGACGATCTTCAACGATGCGGAGCGCTACGTGAGCCAGTACTGGACAGAGATTCCCGGCGCTTATTTTGCGGGCGACGGCGCGCGCAAAGACGAAGACGGCTACTTCTGGATTCTCGGTCGCGTCGATGATGTCATCAATGTCGCCGGCCACCGCTTGAGCACGATGGAGGTGGAATCGGCTCTGGTGGCCCATCCTGCGGTAGCCGAAGCCGCCGTCGTGGCGCGTCCCGATGAAATCAAGGGGCAGGCCATCGCCGCATTTGTGACGCTCGAATCGGGTCATCAAGCCTCTGACGCCTTGAAAGACGAACTGCGCAAATGGGTGGCGCATGAAATCGGCGCGCTCGCCAAACCCGATGATATACGCTTCGCCGATGCGCTGCCAAAGACGCGCAGCGGCAAGATCATGCGCCGGCTGCTGCGCGAGATCGCCTCAAGCGGCGAGGTGCGCGGCGACATGACGACGCTCGAAGATTTCTCGGTGCTGACCAAGTTGAAGGAAGACGAATAGGGGCCAGGGGTCAGGGTTAGGCGCGAGATGATTCTCAATATAAGCTAACCAACTTCTGACCGGCCCCCGGCCCCGATCCCTGATATGAAAGCCAAACTTCTGCTATTCGATCTCGACGGCACGCTCATCGATTCGCTGGGCGATCTGACCGCAACGATTAACCTGATGCTTCGGGACCTTGACCGCCCGCCGCTCAGCCGAGAACAGCTTGGCGCGTTTATCGGCAACGGCATTCCCACGACCGTCGAGCGGGCATTGACGGCGACGCATCCGCGCCACGAACTGCCTGCGGCTGAGTTGCACGCGTGGGCTGTCACGCTCGTCCACGAGCATTACGCCAACGAGATGCTCAAGACCACACAGTTGTTCCCAAATGTTGTTGAGACGCTCGACCACTTTCGCAACAAGCGCATGGGCGTCGTCACCAGCAAGGAAGTCCGCTTCACTCACCTGATGCTCGATCACTTCGGGATTGCGAAATACTTTGCGGCCATCGTCGGCGGCGATACGACGCCGGCGCGCAAGCCCGACCCGCGCCCGGTGCTTGAAGCCTTGCGCTTGTTGAGCGGCTTGCCCGGTGATGCGGTGATGATCGGCGACAGCGAGATTGACGTGATCGCCGGGCGCAACAGTGGCGCGCAAACTTGCGCCGTCACCTTTGGCTATCGCAGCGCCGAGCAACTGCGCGTCACCGAGCCGGACGTGATGATCGACCGCTTCGAGCAGTTGAAAGAGGTGATCGAATAGGAGCCGATGTCATGCAATCGGGCGACGAAATCAATGAGCGGGCGCAGCGCATCCGTATGCTGATTCTTGATTGCGATGGCGTGCTCACAGACGGACGCATCATCATGCTGCCGACGGGCGACGAGACGAAAGTCTTCGACGTCAAAGACGGCCACGCCATCGTCATGCTGCACCGCGCCGGCATCAAAAGCGGCATCATCTCTGGCCGCCAGTCGGCCATCGTGCGGGCGCGGGCAAAAGAACTGGGCATCGCCCATGTTCATGAAATGGCATGGGTGAAGACCGAAGCTTACGAAAAGATTCTCGCCGAAGAAGACCTCACTGACGAAGCGGTCTGTTACATCGGCGATGATGTCGTTGACATCCCCTTGCTGCGCCGCGCCGGCCTCGCCGTCGCAGTTGCCGATGCGGTTGCCGAAGTGAAGCAGTTCGCACACCTGGTAACCATGCGGGCGGGCGGGCGCGGCGCGGTGCGCGAAGTTATCGAATTGATTATGAAAGCGCAGGGCAAGTGGGAAGAAGCCATGGCACGCTACATCAAGGGATGATTCATTGCCCGCCTAGCGTCGTTGCGCTAGATTGTTAATTGAACAATGAAAGGCTGCGCTTGCACCGAGTAAGAATTATGGCTTCTCACCCCAAGAATCTGCTGACGCCGGAAGAGTATTTGGCTCTTGAGCGCCAAGCTGAATACAAAAGCGAGTATTTTGCAGGCGAAGTCTTTGCGATGACCGGCGCGAGCCGCGAGCATAATCTGATCGTGGCAAACATTGTTCGCACCCTCGGCAATCAATTGCTTGAGCGCGATTGCAACGTCTATCCAAGCGACTTGCGCGTGAAGATTCAGCAGACCGAAAAGTACACTTATCCCGATGTCGTTTTGACTTGCGGCGAAGAACAGTTTGAAGATGAACACCGCGACACGCTGCTCAATCCTGTGGTGATTATCGAAGTGCTGTCTGCATCAACCGAAGCTTACGACAGGGGCAAGAAGTTCGAGCGCTACCAGTACATTCATTCGCTCATCGAGTGCGTGCTGGTCGCTCAAGATCGGCATCGCATTGAGCGATATGTACGACAGCAAGAGAAGACCTGGATGTACTCAGAATTTCATGCGCTCGATGATGTTATACAACTGGCTTCGATTGGCTGCGAACTGGCGCTGAAAGACGCATACACAAAGATCAGTCGATCATCTCAACGCTCAGGTTAGAAAATGGTCAAACATCCTCTTGCCGAGGTCTTCGGTTATCCAACAGACAACCAATCGCCGGAAGCAGTGCGCCATCGTAGCAAGCGCCTGTGTCCGTTCAACAACAAAGTGCCGAATTGCACGAAAGACAAAGCGAATGATCCGTTAGGCGTATGCAGTATTCAAGATGGCGACTGCCTCGCCATTACTTGTCCCATACGCTTTCGGCAGAACTGGCTGATTGCCGATCAAGCCGCCGCTTTCTTCTTTGCTCCCGACGCAAAGTGGACATCACTTGTCGAAGTTCGCTTGAATGACAAGCAGGGCAAATCGGCAGGTAACATTGACATCGTGCTTGTCTCCTATGATGAGCATGGGCGCATCGTTGATTTCGGCTCAGTAGAAGTTCAAGCAGTTTACATCTCTGGCAACGTGCGCGCGCCATTCGAATTTTTCATGCAGCAACCAACGGAAAGATATAAGATGGATTGGCGAGGCAAACCGGGCTATCCACGCGCCGATTATCTGTCCTCTTCACGCAAAAGACTTGCACCGCAGCTTCTTTTCAAAGGCGGCATCTTGCATTCATGGCGCAAGAAGCAAGCCGTTGTTCTACATAGCGAGTTCTTCGACACACTGCCTAAACTCGCAGAGGCTGATGCCAAAGATGCAGAAATTGCCTGGATGATTTACGACCTCACTCATGACACAACGCGAAAGGTATACGAACTTCAGCCTGCTCGTATAGTTTACACGCATTTTGAATCGGCCATGCTTAAGCTGACGACTGCCGAAGCCGGGCCAGTTGAGAATTTCATTCAACAGTTGCAATCCAAACTTGATGAAAAACTTGACACGCCACCCGACGCCCCGGCGCTGACAGACATCGTCCTGACGTAAAATCATGCCGCGAACCCTTTCACAACTTAATCTATTCGAGCCATCATTGAGCCGTATAATCAATGTGGCGTCGGTGCCGCAGCGCAGTCCGTTTCGCTATCCTGGCGGCAAGACCTGGCTCGTGCCGCGCATTCGTCAATGGCTCAAGCAGCCGGCGCGCGAATTTATGGAGCCATTCGCCGGCGGCGGCATCGTCAGCCTTACGGTCGCTGCCGAACATCTCGCCGACCATGTGACGATGGTTGAGCTTGATGAACAGGTCGCCGCTGTCTGGGCAACGCTGATCAAAGAAGGCGATGGCGCATGGCTAGCTGAGCGCATTGTCCGTTTCGACCTGACGCACGATTCATTGCGCGACGCTCTGGCCAAAGAAGCAGGTTCGGTTCGCGAGCGCGCCTTTCAAACGATTCTCAAGAATCGTACCTTTCGCGGCGGCATTCTCGCACCCGGCGCTGCGCCATTGAAGCAAGGCGAAAACGGCAAGGGTATTCGCTCGCGCTGGTATCCTGAAACGCTGAAGCGCCGCATCATCGACATCGATGCCATCCGCCATCGCCTCACATTCATCGAAGGTGATGGCATGGAGATCATCAAACAAAATGCGCATCGCACGGATGTAACCTTCTTTGTTGATCCGCCATATACGGTTGCCGGAAAACGCGCCGGGCAGCGATTGTACAAAAATGCCGACCTCAATCATCAAGAACTGTTTCGCCTGATGAGCACGGTTGCCGGCGACTTTCTGATGACTTACGATGAAACGGGCGAAGTGCGCGAACTGACCAGGACGCATGGCTTTGACAGCGAGCGAGTGGCAATGAAGAATACACATCATGCCGAGATGAGCGAGTTCCTGATCGGGCGCAATCTCGATTGGGCAAGACAGGAGCAGAACGCATAAAGCTGGCAGCAATGGATTCACTTCTGGCAGGCACAAACATCGCGCATTATCGCATCCTTGAGCCGCTCGGCGCGGGCGGCATGGGGGCGGTCTATAAAGCGCACGACGAAAAACTGCACCGCGTGGTCGCACTCAAAGTGTTACCCGCCGAATGGGTGGCGCACGACGAACGCCGCCGCCGCTTTTTGCAGGAGGCGCGCGCCGCGTCGCGCTTGAACCACCCGCACATTCTCACAGTTTATGAAATCGGCGAAGCCGACGGCATCCCTTTCATGGTGACCGAGTACATCGAAGGCGAAACCCTGCGGCAGCGCATCAACGGCCAACCGCTGCCTGCCAAAGAAGCCCTCGACATCGCTCTGCAAATCGCCGAGGGCTTGCGCAAGGCGCACGAACACGGCATCGTGCACCGCGACCTCAAGCCGGAAAACTTGATGATCAGCCGCGACGGCTACGCCAAGATATTGGATTTCGGGCTCGCCAAGCTCATCGAACACCGCTTCGCGCGCGTCGCCGGCAGCACCGAGAAAACCCTCGTGCAGGTGAAGACCAACTCCGGGGTGATTCTCGGCACGATCAAATATATGTCGCCCGAACAACTCCTGGGCAAGCGCGTCGATCTGCGCAGCGACATCTTTTCATTCGCCGTCGTCGTCTACGAAATGGTCACCGGCCACTGCCCGTTCGCCGAAGAGAATGACGTCGATACCATGCATGCCATCCTGCACACAGAGGTGCAGCCGCCGCACGCCCTCAAACCGGACGTGCCGCGCGCCCTGCACGCCGTGCTTGCCAAGGCGCTGGCCAAATCGCCGAGGGAACGCTACCAGACGATCAAGGAATTTACCGGCGCGCTCAAACAGTTGCAACGCGACCTTGAAGCTGGCCGGGCCATCGCGCCGGTCACCAAAAAGCTGGTGCTGAAGCCCTCGACGGCAGCCCGCCGCGCGCCGCGTATCGATTACGAGCGCGAGTTAAACGAAGCGCAGTACGAGGCCGTCACGACGATTGACGGGCCCTTGTTGATTGTCGCCGGCGCTGGCACCGGTAAGACGCGCACGCTCGTCTATCGCGTCGCGCGCCTGGTCGAAACCGGCATCCGGCCTGAATCTGTATTATTGCTTACTTTCACCCGGCGGGCAGCGTCATCTATGCTGGCGCGCGCCGCGCAGCTTGCCGATGAGCGCTGTCAGCGGGTTTCGGGCGGCACCTTTCATTCGCTGGCGCATGCCATCTTGCGGCGGCACGCCGAAGCAGCCGGCGTCTTGCGCAGCTTCACGGTGCTTGACGCCAACGACGCCGAAGATGTCATCGACATCGTCCGCCGGCAAGCGGGCACGGCGACCAAAGACCGCCGTCTGCCGCGCAAGCGCACGCTTGCCGCCATCTTCAGCATGGCGACCAACAAGCTGCTGTCGATTGAAGAGGTGCTGAACCAGTTCTATCCGCAGTTCGCCCACGAAGATGAAGCCATCGAAGCGCTCTTCCGGGCCTTCGATGAATTCAAGCGCGCCCGTCACCTGCTCTCTTACGACGATCTGCTCGTGCGTTTGCGCGATGCGCTCGCCGCCGACGAAGCCCTGCGCGAGCGGCTTTCCGAGCAGTATCGCTATGTGATGGTGGACGAATATCAGGACACCAACAAGCTGCAAGCGCAGATCGTTCGACTGCTGGCAGCAGCGCACGATAACGTCGCGGTGGTCGGCGACGAATCGCAGGCGATCTATTCGTTTCGCGGCGCGACGTTTCGCAACATGCTCGAATTCCCCGAACTCTTTCCAGGGGCTCGCGTCATCAAGCTCGAAGAGAATTTTCGCAGCGCCCAGCCGATACTCGATGTGGCGAATGCGATCATCGGCGAAGCCCGCGAAGGGTATGCCAAGCGTTTGTTTTCGCGCGACCTTGACGGGCAGCCGCCGATGCTCGTCGAGGCCAGCGATGAAAACGAACAGTCGCGTTTCGTCGCCCAGCGCATTCTTGAACTGCGCGATGAAGGCGTTTCGCTCAACGAAATGGCCGTGCTCTTTCGCGCCAGTTCGCATGCCTTCGATCTGGAGATCGAACTCGGAAAATATGGCATCACTTATCGCAAGTTCGGCGGCATCCGCTTCGCCGAATCAGCGCACATCAAAGACGTGCTCGCCTTCCTGCGCATCGTCGCCAACCCGTCGGATACGGTTTCGTGGTTTCGGTCACTTAAGCTGGTAGACCACATCGGCGACGCCACGGTACAGCAGATCCTCGATTTCATCGATGTCGAGGGCCGCGAGTTTCGCACCGCGCGCGCCAAAGAATCGCTGTTCAAAAAGCTCAAGGAGTTTCCCGCGAAAGCCAGCTATCAGAAGCCGCTCGCTAAGCTGACCAGCCTGCTGCTGGGGCTCACGGAAAACCGCGAGCCGCGTGCGCAGGTGGCCGCTGTCGAAAAGTTCTATCGCCCTATTTTGCAGGCCAGCTATGACGATTACCCGCGCCGTCAGCGCGACCTTGATCATCTGGTGACCATCGCAAAACGCTATAAAACCAGCGAAGAGTTGCTCGCCGACGTGGCCCTTGATCCCATAGATACGGCAGCCGCAGAAGCCGCCGCCAAAGGCCAGGGCTTCGTCACTCTGTCGACCGTGCATTCAGCGAAAGGGCTGGAATGGACGGCGCTGTTCATCGTCTGGATGTTGGACGGCTGGTTTCCTTCATCGCGCGCTTACGATGCCTTTGAAGACCTCGAAGAAGAGCGGCGCTTGCTTTATGTTGCGGCGACGCGCGCCAAACAATATCTCTACTTCATCTGCCCGATGAGCGCCTATGAGAGCGGCGGCCCTTCGATGTTCGCCGGCGTCTCGCGCTTCCTTGAAACTATCTCGCCTGATCTACTGCCGCGCGCGACGCTGTCGGGCGAATAAAGCCGATGGCTTTGCGGATCGGCGCGCGGCGGATTGCTGATGCAAAGATAAAAGGCCAAAGAGCGAGCCCTAGACTCGCCCTTCGGCCTTTACTGCCTTCGGCGCGGACAATCAGAGACTGCCCGGCGCGTCAGAGATTACAAACGACCATGCTCATTAAGGACAGGTTCTGAGATTCCGCCAGTCGGGATCCGAGAACGACAGCGTCGTCGTCGAGTTCGGGAACCTGAGCGTTGCATTGCCGACGAAGGAGCAGGTGTTGAGTTCAACATGGACGTTGCGATCCGGGTGCTTCGGAACCGGCCCCACATCATCCAGGAAGGTCTTGCAGAAAGCGCTTGATAGTTTGCCTGTTCCGGCAATGACAATGTGCTTGCTGCAATCGTGGTACTCGTATTTGCCAGTTATCTGGCTGACCAGGATGAATTGCGACAGATTCCTGCTGTTTTCCACACAGGCATCGAATCCGGCGCACAGGTCGCCCAGCACCGTCAGGGTGTAGGCACAGCCGGTTTCGCCCGGATTGGTCGTATGAACGACGATGATCAAGGTGCTGTTAGCCGGCACCGTGACGGAGAAGTTGGTCGGAGTCGGCGGTACGCCGCTGCTCAATCCCGGATCTCCCAGATAACCCGTGCAGATGTTGCTCGGATCGTAAGTGTTCAGATAGGCGTTAGATTGAATATTGCAGGTGGCCGCAGCATCTTCAGTCAGGTTGATCGACACGCAGGCGGGTTGACCGCTGTCGTTGTGAAGCTGGTAAGCATCATATGCCCGCAGACCTGTCGGATCGAAGATATTGCAAGCCTTCGGCACTGCACAAGTACTGGCAATGCCGTTGCGGTTGAGACGGCCCGTCTGCAAGCCAGAGGCCTGCGTGCCGGGGAAACCCGGAGCGCCGCTGCCGAGTGTGCCATTGATGACAACCGGATCGCAGTTAAAGACCGTGCAAGAAACGTCAGTGGTCAGCGTACCGGTCTCGCCGTCGAATCCGCCAACCTGTATTTTGTAAATCGTATTCGGGTTGGCGATAAAGTCTATGCTGGACTGCAAACCATCGCCGCAGAAGTCATCATTACAAGCGACTGCGACGAAATTGGCGAAATCGCAAGGCGAGGCCGTGGGCACCTGCCAGATCATGATCGCCGTGTCAAAGTCGCTGTTGCAGGTCGAAACGGTGACGCTGGCCGTCTTTGCCCCAGCTGTATAGGTGTACCAAACGCTGTTTGCCTGAAGGGTACAAGTGCTTTGCGGCTCGCCGGTTTCATCCGAAGCGCCGGTGGTGTCCTTGGTATCGGTGAACGGGCAGCTAGCTATCGCAATGGCGTTGGCACAGTTGTCGTTTGCCGGTGCCGCGCCGTTAGCAACCTTAGGAGGGGTCGCTTTCTTTGGCTTGCTAAACGACTTCACATCCGACCGGGAGCGATCTTGCGCGTAGGCCGCGACCACGCTTCGGTGAAAACTGAAGATGCTGGGAAAGGCAAGCAGTGCCGCCAACAGGACGACAAATAAAGGGGCTAATTTTTGGGTGCTACGTCTCATGGATTCTCCTCCTTCAAGAGTTCAATTCGGTTGGCTGTCAAATTCCCGCGAGAACCTGACAGCGTAAGAAATACCGTGAGCGAGAGGCGAACAATTAAGCGAGGCACCTCAGAAAGGCAACGAACAACTACAGGCGTTGAGGCGCAAGCCTAGTATGCATCGCGCTGTGCAGGAGAAGCTGGTGCCTCTTTCTTTGAATGATCTGCCCAACCGTCACCCGCTAATGGAAATCGAGGCCACAGACCTTGTTTTGAGTATAAGGCTACCGGGTAGCATTGCTCTCATTCTTCCAAGCATCGCAGCCCGCAATCTGTGAAGCCGCCATATGATATGCAACCTGCCCTATTCTTGCAACCCCTAATCTGTTTTCTGTCAATAGCACATGAGATGTCCCACCGCCATTCGACAGTCGGAGACAGAGAAGAAACCACCGATGAACACCGATGAACATCGATAGAAAACCGTGAAAATCTCTGCCTTCCATAATCGGTGTTCAGCTGTGTTCATCGGTGGTTCCATTTCTCCTTTTGTTTAGCGAGAACTGAATGGCCTGGGCGGGCCGCCCCCTCATTCTTCAGTTCCGGCCATCCGCCTTGACCGCGCCGCGCGCTGCTCCGTATTATTTGGCTTGTTACTCACACCTTTGTACGCCAGGTTGATATAGGCGGCGCCGCAGTGGATGGCGCGGTGCAATTCCCACATCATCTTTAACGCAGGAGACACAACATGATAAAAGAGAAGGATCACGGCGAGATTGTCTGGCACAACGGCAAGCTCATTCCCTGGCGAGAAGCGACGATTCACGTCATGACGCACGTCGTCAATTACGGCTCGTCGGTGTTTGAAGGGATACGCTGTTACGACACACGGCGCGGCCCGGCCATCTTTCGCCTCGATGCCCACATCGAGCGGCTAGTCAACTCGGCGCACATCTACCGCATCGAGCCGCCGTTCGGCTATACAGATGTCTTTGAAGCCTGCCGCCAGTTGGTGCCCGCCAATCACTATCGCGAGTGTTACCTGCGACCGCTGATCTTTCGCGGCTACGGCACGTTTGGCGTCGATCCGTTTCCCTGCCCGATAGAAACCTACGTCTGCGCCTGGCCGTGGGGCAAGTATCTCGGCCCCGAAGCGCTGGAACAGGGCGTCGATGTATGCGTTTCAAGTTGGACGCGCATTGCCCCGAACACGCTGCCGTCGATGGCCAAAGCCGGTGCCAACTACATGAACTCGCAACTCATCAAGATGGAAGCCAAGATCAACGGCTACGCCGAAGGCATCGCCCTCGACCCGGAAGGTTACATCAGCGAAGGTTCGGGCGAGAACGTCTTCTTGATTAAGAAAGGTGTAGTGATGACGCCGCCGCTTTATTCGACGGTGCTGCCGGGGATCACTCGCGATTCGGTCATCAAAATCTGCGAAGAGATGGGCATTCCTGTGCTGGAGCGGGCGATTCCGCGCGAGATGCTTTACATCGCCGACGAAGTCTTCTTCACCGGCACGGCGGCAGAGATTACGCCGATTCGTTCAGTCGACAAGATTCAAATCAGCGCCGGTCGGCGCGGGCCGCTGACGACAGAGATTCAACGGCGCTTCTTCGCCATCATCAGCGGCGAGACCGAAGACAAGTATGGCTGGTTCACGCCCGTCGAAGAGCCACGAGCCGCCGCTCAGACAGAGCCGCAACTGGCTTGAGCCGCGACCTTCAATAATCCGTTCAATCGGCAAAGAGCCGCTTCCACGCTTTGCGTAGATGCGGCTCTTGATTTGTCCGGCTATTGCCTGTCATCGGCATCTGCCATCAAGCAGGCCGCTTCCACGCGAGCATCATGCCGTCGCGCACCGTCAGGCAAACATTGTCGACGCGCGGGTCTTGCTCGACGCGCTCGTTGAAGGCGACGATGGCGCGCGTGTTGTCATCCGCAGGATTGAGCACCTCGCCGCTCCACAACACATTGTCGGCGACGATCAAGCCGCCCGGCCTGACCCGCTCGATCACCGCCTCATAGTAGTTCAGGTAATTCGTTTTATCGGCATCAATGAAGACGAAGTCGAGCGCTTCGGTGAGCGTCTTGATGGTTTCGAGCGCCGGCCCCATGCGAATTTCGATTTTGTGACCGTGCTTACTTTCAGCAAAGTAGCGGCGGGCGATGGCTTCTGCCTTCGGGTTAACGTCACAGGTGATCAGGCGACCGTCGTCGGGCAAGCCTTCGGCCATCATCAAGGCGCTGTAGCCGGTGAACATGCCGATTTCCAGCAGCCGCCGCGCGCCGCTGAGCCGCACTAACATCTTCAGGAATCGCCCTTCGAGGCGTCCGACCTGCATTTGCGGATACTGCATTTCTCGAAAGGTCTCTTCGCGCAGTCGCCGGAACAATTCGGATTCCGGTTTCGTGTGATCGTGGGCGTACTGTTCGACGGCTTGATCTATGAAATTCATCGTGGTGGTCTCCTTGGTGCAGGCAACGTTGGCAAATTGAAATAATGGCCTCGTTAAATAAACTCGACGTGATTCTCCATATCTTGCGTGTCGTATACGGCGTGCATCAGCATGAGGGCTTCAATAAAGAAAAACTTCAGCGACATTCGCGCTGTCCTCAGCGTAACGCCATCAACTCTTGAATTCGTGCGGGGAATCGGGCGCGTAGACGAGATTCAATCTCATCCAGTTCACGCATAGCCATTTCCATCTCGTCACGATGATCATAAAAGTAAGCCAGCGCCGCATGCACCTGCGCCAGCGATAGGTGCGGATGCGTGGCGATGACTTCATCTGGCGACATACGCAACGATTCGACTTCGCGGGCTATCAGGCTGACCGTAATGCGCGTGCCATGAATATGCGGCTGCCCGGCGCAGATTTCCGGATTCACCTCAATATGCGGATGGCATTCCATACAAACTCCTTGTCGTTCGATTGATACCTCTTACGCCATTGTCAATCGATCTGCAACGTTGTATTAAAGGTGCAAGCCTTCAACAGGAGCGGCTTCTGGTCGCTCCTGTCCAATTTATCAATGTAGAGTTGAAACCTCAATTACTTGCGCTTCCACTTGGTACCCTGCGGCGTATCTTCGAGGAGGATGCCGCGCTCGCCAAGCTGATGGCGAATCTCGTCGGCACGCTTGAAGTTGCGCGTCTTGCGTGACTGGTTGCGCTCGTCGATCAGCGAATCGATTTCGGCGACCAGTTGCGCATCGACCTGTTCATCATCAGTGCCCAACACGCCGAGCACGGCGTCGGCGCGCTCAATAAAATCTAAGATCGACTGGCGGTCGTCGGCACCAAACTCGCCGGCGTCTATCGCAATGTTGACATCGCGCCGCAGGTCGTGCAGCGCTGCCAGCGCCCCCGCCGTGTTTAGATCTTCGTTCATGCTCGCTTCAAATTCGTTGCGCGCTTTCGTGATGATCTCGGTGACGCGCTCATGCGTCCCGGCTGCGCCGGCGTAGTCTTTCACACGGCGGCGAAAGTTGCGCAGCTTTTCAATGGCGCTCTCAGCGCCGCGCAAACCATCAATCAGGAAGTTCAACTGCGTGCGATAGGGCACGCTCAACAGCAAATAGCGAATCGCCATCGGCGAGAACCCCTGCTTGATGAGACCGCGCACCGTGTAATAGTTGCCTTTCGACTTGGACATCTTCTCGCCTTCGACAAGCAGGAACTCAACGTGAAACCATGTCTTCACGAACGGCTTGCCGGTAGCGCCTTCCGACTGGGCGATCTCGTTTTCGTGATGCGGGAAGATCAAATCGACGCCCCCCGCGTGAATGTCGAACGATTCGCCCAGATACTTCATAGACATTGCCGAACATTCCAGATGCCAGCCCGGACGCCCCATCCCGAACGGCGAATCCCATTCGGGCTCGCCCGCCTCTTTCGGCTCCTTCCAGAGCACGAAGTCGCGGGCGTCGGCTTTCTCATATTCATCAACGTCAACCCGCGCCCCGGCCAGGTTGCCTTCGATCTTCAGGCCCGATAGTTTGCCGTAACCGGCAAACGAGTTGATGCTGAAATAGAGCGAGTTGTCGCTCTTGTAGGTGTAGCCGCGCGCTGACAAGCGGTTCATGATCTCGACCATCTCCGGGATGTGATCGGTGGCGCGCGGAATGATTTCAGCCTGCTCGATATTGAGCGACTGGCAATCCTTCAAAAATTCCTCAGTGTAAAACTCTGTATATTCTTTCAGGCTCTTGCCCTGCTGCAACATATTGCGGATGATCTTGTCTTCGACATCTGTGATGTTCATTACGTGCAGCAATTCATAGCCGAGATATTTCAAGTAGCGGCGCAGCACATCGACGGCGACGAAGGTACGGAAATTACCGATATGGCCATAATCATAAACCGTCGGGCCGCACACATACATCCGCACACGGTTGCCGTCGAGCGGGCGGAATTCTTCGAGTGCGCGCGTGAGGGTATTTCTAAGCCTGAGCATCCGAGCCTCCTTACTGGATGAATGCGACGTTCGTAAGGCGAAAGGTAAAATGGTAGCGAAGGCCAAAAACGCCTGTCAACAAAGCGACCGCCGCGCCACTGAGGTGAGCCTACACGGTTGTGCGTTCGTCATCTTGTAAATTATTTTAGCGGATGCGGATTGAATTGCAAACATTAAAGAAAAAGCCGGGCGCGACATAATCGCAGCCCGGCTCGGCATGGGTTGATTGATCGCCGCCCTTACAACTGCAACGATTTGGTTTCGAGATATTCTTCAAAGCCGTAGCGGCCCAGTTCGCGCCCGTTGCCCGATTGCTTGTAGCCGCCGAATGGCGCTAGCGGGTTGAAGCTGCCGCCGTTGATGTCCACCTGCCCTGTGCGCAAGCGGCGCGCGACGCGCTTGGCGCGCTCGACATCGCCCGACCAGACGCCGCCTGCCAGTCCATAAATGGTGCCGTTGGCGATGCGCACGGCGTCGTCTTCATCTTCGTAAGGCATGATCGCCAGCACCGGCCCGAAGATTTCCTCCTGAGCAATCGTCATGTCGTCGCGCACGTTGGCAAACACCGTCGGGCGCACGAAGTAACCTTTCTCCAATCCTTCGGGCGCATCGGCACCGCCGGTGACAAGCTGTGCGCCTTCTTCGATGCCTTGGCGAATGTAATTGCGAACACGTTCGCGCTGGGCCTCGGAGACCAGCGGCCCAAGCTTGACGCGGCCCTCGCGCGGATCGCCGACCGTAAAGCTCTCGGCGGCTTCTCTGGCGATGCCCACGGCTTCGTCGTGGCGGTCTTTCGGAACCAGCAGGCGCGTATGTGCCGAGCAGGTCTGTCCTGAATTGAAGTAGCAATTGTTGACGCTGCCGCGCACGGCTTTCGCAAGATCGGCATCGTCTAAAACAATACTTGCCGATTTGCCGCCAAGCTCAAGAGCGACGCGCTTGACCGTCTGAGCCGCCAACTCGCTGACCCGCCGACCGGCGCGCGTCGAGCCGGTGAACGACACCATATCGACAGAGGGGTTGGCGACCAGCGCTTCGCCGACGACCGCGCCGAGTCCGGTCACCAGATTGAAGACGCCCGCAGGCAGGCCGACCTCATCGCAAATCTCCGCGAGAATGAAGGCCGTGAGCGGCGCGACTTCGCTCGGCTTGAGCACTACCGTGCAGCCGGCGGCGAGCGCCGGCGCGACTTTGGCGACGACCTGATGCAGCGGGTAATTCCAGGGCGTGATGCAGGCGATGACGCCGACCGGCTCTTTGACGACCAGCGAGTTGCCGATCTGCTCTTCAAACTTATAATCGCTCAGTAATTTTGCATACGAGCCGCAGACCAGCGCCGGCAGGCCCGCCTGCACAGCGGTCGCCAAGGGCAAAGGCATGCCGACTTCGCTGGCGATGATGCCGGCGATCTCCGACTGCCGCGCCGTCAGCCCTGCGGAGATCTGTTGAAGATACCCGGCGCGTTCGGCGACCGCGAGACTTGACCATGAATCGAAAGCGGCGCGCGCCGCCGCGACCGCCCGATCAGCATCGGCTTGCGTGCCTTCGGGGATGCGGCCCATCACTTCTTCAGTCGTCGAGTTGATTACGTCGAGCAAGCCTTTGGCGGCGGGCTCCAGCCATTGACCGTTGATGTAGAGTTTATCGTGAACTTTCACTTCGGGCTTTGATGCAGTCATTCTTTCTCCTTCGCGCCGCCTGGTGCGACGCCGGCTTTTGATTGCCTGAGTCAACCTCATATCAACACCGCGCAATTCAAATCTCGGCGCGGCGATAAAGCGAACATTCACTCATAACTAAAGCAAACCGGGGCGCGTAAATCAATGTTTCATAAATCTGGCCGCACAACCCGAACCGAGCATGCGGCCCTGTCGGTTGCCACGTTCGCCGCGCGCCAAGTATCGTATCGAGTGGCGTGCGGCGATGTGAGAGGATTATTGAACCAATGATCAAGGACTCTGTTCATCTCTCTGAAAGCGTGCGCTGGGCGATGGCGGCAAAGCGCGCCGTCGTGGCGCTCGAATCAACGGTGATCGCCCACGGCTTGCCGCGCCCGCTCAATCTCGAAACGGCGCGCGATTGTGAAGCCGCCGTGACGCGTGAAGGCGCAGTGCCGGCGACGATTGGCATTGTTGCCGGGCGTTTGACGGTTGGCCTGAGCGACAAGGAAGTCGAAGGCTTCGGCGCATCGCGCGCCCCGGACGGCGGGCTGATTGAAAAAGTCGGCTTGAATAATTTAGCCGGCGTGATCGGGCGGAGCAGTTGGGGCGCAACCACGGTGGCGGCGACCATGCGTATCGCCGAGCTTGCCGGACTGCGAGTCTTTGCGACCGGCGGCATCGGCGGCGTGCATCGCGGTGCCAGCGAGACGTTTGACGTATCGGCGGATTTAACGGCGCTCGGACGCCTTCCGTTAATCTGCGTCTGTGCCGGTGCCAAGGCCATCCTCGATCTGCCGAAGACGGTCGAATATCTCGAAACCCTCGGCGTGCCGATTGTAGGTTATCGTACTAATGAATTCCCGGCCTTCTATTCGCGCACGAGCGGTTTGACAGTAGACATCACGGTGGATTCGCCTGAAGAAGCTGCTGAGGCGGCGCTCAATCACTGGCGCACGGGCGGCAGATCGGCGGTGCTGGTCTGCGCGCCGGTGCCTGAACCGTACGCGCTGCCGCAAGACGTTGTTAATCTGGCCGTCGAAAAAGCCATCACCTTGGCCGAGCGCGGCGGCATTCGCGGCAAGGCGCTGACGCCTTTCTTGCTGGCGCAGATGAAAGAATTGACCGATGGCCGCACGCTCAATGCCAATCGCGCTTTGCTGGTCAACAATGCCGCCATCGCGGCACAGATCGCGGTGAAGCTGGTCAATTTATCTTAGGAATGCGCCAGCTTTGCCAACCGCACTGCCTGCGGTGCGGCGCGGTCGGCGTCAGTCACTTTCGTTAAGATTGAGAGCCATCTGTTCGCCGCTCGATTTCGTCGGCCCGGCGATTTTCTGCTCGTGTTCCAGCAACCATTTCTTTCGCCAGATGCCGCCGCCGTAGCCGCACAGGTTACCATCGGCGCGGATCACTCGATGGCAGGGGATCACCACGGCCAGGCAGTTCCTGCCGTTGGCCCTGCCGACGGCGCGAACCGCTCGCGGATTGCCGATGCTCTGTGCCAGTTGCGCATATGACCAGGTCTTGCCGGGCGGTATCGTTTGTAGCTTTGCCCACACATCGCGTTCAAAGGCCGAACCGCCGACGATCAACGGCACGGTGAAAGATAGCGCGCCGCCTTCGAAGTAATCCTGCAATTCCTGGCTGATTCGCTCAAGGTAGGCATTGTTGCCCGGAACAATCGGGTATTTGATTCGCGCGCGCAATGCGGTAATTTCGCTCTCCAGGCCGCGACGGTCGACAAACTCAAGCAGGTGCAAGCCGTCTTGATTGGCCAGCGCCAGCATCGCGCCCAGCGGCGTTTCGATCCAGCGCGCCTGCAAGCAATCGATCTGATCGGCGCGGCTTGGCGGCGCGCCGAAGACGCGCTTGAAGGCTTCCCAAAAGCCGCTGGCAGATTCAAATCCATTGTTCACCTGTGCGTCGATCACCGCGCCGCCGTCGCGTACTTCATGCAACGCCAATCCCATGCGGCGTGCCCGGTGATAGGCGTGAAACGTCATGCCGAAGTGACGTTGAAACTGGCGGCGAGCCGTCGACGGATCGATTCCGAAACCGCGCAACTGCGTGTCCGACAGCTTGCCTGTGGGCGCGTGCTCGACGGCATCACACAATCGCTCGACAATCTCTGGCCGCCGCTTCTGCTTGTCCAGCGGGCGGCAGCGCAGGCATGGCCGATAGCCGGCATACATCGCCTCTTGCGAGGAAGCAAAGTATTCGACGTTTTCGGCCTTCGGCGTCTTCGCTGAACAGACCGAGCGGCAGAAGATGCCTGTGGTCTTCACGCCGACATAGAAGATGCCTTCAAAGCGTGTGTCCCGATTCAACAGCGCACGATACATGGTTTTCGTTGATGGCAGCTTGTTCATAGCTCCATTGTAACGGTCAGCCAACGGCTCTGCATCCGATTTTCAGGCATGAAATTCGCGACCTTCAGGCGACGACTTCCACGCCTCACAACTGCCGGTAGGTCGCCTTTCAATCCTGCGCATTCGCTTTGACAAGCGGCGCGGCTTCACTAATAATCGCTTCACTCGCAAGACATTTCTTGATCTTGATCAAACGCTTCAGGAGGGCAGCCGTTCATGACCGCATCTGCCAGTCAAGTTTCTCTCGGAGAAGCGCACGCCGCGCGGCGACCGCGCCGCCTCTGGCTCAAGCTTTTGCTGATCGTCATCTTTCTGCTCGTCGCCGGATTGATCGCGCTCGGCGCGTGGCCCGCGCCCAGAGACTTCAATGGTGAAGAAGGGCTCACCGGTGTCAATCCGAACGGCGGCGGCTTGCATCGCCCCTTCCCGGCGATGGTCGTGCGCGACGATAACGACGTGAACGATGCCAGGTTCAAAGAGCGCGCCGAGCTTGGCCGCCTGCTCTTCTTCGACCCGATTCTATCGGGCGACAACTCGATCTCCTGCGCGACCTGTCATCACCCGGATCTCGGCTTCGGCGACGGGCGCGGGCTGGCCATGGGCAAAGGCGGCAAAGGGGTTGGCCCGGAACGCACGGGCGGCACGGAGGTCAAACGCGGTGCGCCGACCATTTGGAATTCAGCTTACAATCACCTGCAATTCTGGGATGGCCGCGCCCGCGATCTTGAAGAGCAGGCCGAGGGGCCCATCAAGAGCGATGTCGAGATGAACGAGAAGCCTGAGGTGCTGGTCGGCGAACTCAAGAACATTCCTGAATACGCGCAGAAATTCGATGCGGCCTTCGGCGGCGTCAGTGGTTCGGGGATCACCTTTGAGAACGTCACCAAAGCCGTCGCCGCCTTCGAGCGCACCTTGACGGCTAACAACGCGCCGTTTGACCGCTATACGGCAGGCGACCGCTCGGCATTGACGGCGGCACAGGTGCGCGGCTTCGATCTCTTCCGCTCAGGCCGCACGCGCTGCTTCGAGTGTCACGGCATGCCGACGTTTGCCAACCGCGATTTCAAGATCGTCGGCGTCCCCGATCTCGACGCCAGTAATCCAGATTACGGTCGCTTCGATGTGACCAAAGGCGAGGGCAACAAGTACGCTTTCAAAGTGCCGACCCTGCGCAACGTCGCGTTGAGCGCGCCTTACATGCACAACGGCAAATTCAAATCGCTCGAAGAAGTGCTCGACTTCTACGCCGCCGGCGGCGGGCCGGGGCTGGGGTTCAAAGCCGCGAAGGTTGACGACAAGATTCACACCTATTCGATCACCCCGGAAGAGAAGCAGGACTTGATTGCTTTCCTCTATGCGCTGGTCGATGAATCGAACCTGCCAGTGTTTCCTGAGCGCGTGCCGTCGGGGCTGCCGATTGTAGCGCGCCTTACAAATCCGGCGCGCGAACTGGTGGCGAAATACAACACCGGATCAGTGAAAGAATCGGTCGCCAGCCGCGCGCCGCAAACGATCACTGTCAAAGCCGGCGAATCGATTCAAGCCGCCGTCAATCACGCACTTCCCGGCGACACCATCGCAGTGCTGCCCGGCGTCTACCGCGAAGAAGTCAAAATCGATCTCGACAACATCACCTTGCGCGGCATCGCGGACGGCAAAGCGACGCCGTCGCGGCCCGTCTTTGAAGGCGATGGCAAGCTTTCGGATGCGGTCATCAACACCGGCAGCAATTTCGTCATCGAGAACTTTGACGTGCAGCATTACATTGCCAATGGCATCGTCGCCCAGCACGCCCGCAACGTTACCTTTCGCAATCTGAAGATCGATACCACAGGACTCTACGGCGTCTATCCGGTGAGTTGCACCGGCGTCACGCTTGAACAATGCATCGCCACAGGCATCGCCGACGCGGCGCTCTACGTCGGCCAGTCGCGCGATATTCACGTCCACGATTGCGAAGCTTACGACAGCGTCACTGGCATCGAGATTGAAAACTCGATCAATGCTATCGTCGAGAACAACTACGTGCATGACAACTCCGGCGGCATACTGGTCTTCGTGCTGCCGAACAACGTCTCGAAGGCCGGGCGCGATTGTATTGTTCGCAACAATCGCGTCATCGAAAATAATCATGTGAACTTCGGCAACCCGAATTCGATTGTCGCCAACGTGCCGCCCGGCTCAGGCATTCTGGTGATGGCGGCGGACAATACCGAAGTCACCGGCAACGAAATTCGCGGCAACCAGAGCTACGGCGTTCTGGTGTGCGGCCTTGAAATCGCTTTTCCGAAAGGCACGGCATTCGATGTCGGGCCGACGCCGGAAAATACCTTCATCCACGACAACACCTACGCGGCCAACGGCGTCAGCCCATCGGAGAAATACAAAGAGGGCGGCATCCCCGGAGCCGATCTGGTGTGGGATCTGTCAGGCTGGTCGAACCGCTGGAGCGAGAAGAACGCAACCCGCGCTACGCCGGTGTTGAATGCCCACTGGCCAACCTTTGCGCGCCGCGCCGAATGGCGCGTGTTGAAGTTCATGGAAAAATATCTGTAGCGATTTTGGCTTTTAGATTTTAGATTTTGGATTAACGGAGAATCGAATCATCAAGCTCGCCGTTTCTCTGCAATCTAAAATTCAATTGCGCCGCGAAGCGCTTCATGCGCCCGGTTAATCCAAAATCTAAAATCCAAAAGCCAAAATTTGGAGGCGTTTGTGTCGAAAGTCGCAGCCGCAGTCGAAACCGTCGAAGCAACGGAACAACCTGCCAACACTTTGCTTGCCGTGCCGCTTGCCGGCGCTTGTCTTGCCGAATTCGTCGGCACCTTCGTCCTCATCCTCGTAGGCGACGGCGCGGTGGCGGCGGCGGTCTTTGCCAATGCGATTGACAACTGGGGCGTCGCCGTCTTGTGGGGCCTGGCCGTGACCTTCGGCATTTACATTGCCGGGCCGGTGTCGGGGGCACACTTCAACCCGGCGGTGACGCTCACCATGGCGGTGTTTCGCGGCTTTCCGGCAAAACGTATTCTGCCTTACATTTTCAGTCAGATCGCCGGAGCCTTTACGGCAGCGGCTTGCGTGTACTGGTTGTGGCATGGCTTCTGGCAGCCGACGGCGGAAAAGCTCGGCGTGACGATTGGCGCGGCGGGCAGCCAGAAACTTATGGCGGTTTTTTCGTGTTTCTACCCCAATCCCGGCGGCGTCGGCGTTGATCCGAATGCCCTGGCAACCGTCAGCACGTCGGGCGCTTTCTTCGTTGAAGTTGTATTGACGGCTTTTCTATTGCTGATGATCTTCGCCTTGACCGAGCCAGACAATCCGGGATTGCCGCAGGCAGGGCTAGGGCCCATCTTCATCGGGCTGACGGTCACGGCCATCGTCGGCATCGGCGGCGCGCTGACCATGGATGCGGTGAACCCTGTGCGCGATTTCGGGCCGCGACTGTTTGCCTATGTTGCCGGCTTCGGCGAGATCGCCTTTCCTGGCCCGCGCGGCAACGAGTGGTGGCTCTACATCGTCGCGCCGATCATCGGCGGCCCCATCGGCGCTGCTGTTTATCAGTATCTCGTCCGCCGCTTTTTGCCGGCGGCCTGATCAACCCTGGGCATTCGTTTAGCTTGCGCGGGATCGGCTGATTGCGCGACAACGGGTTTCGTCTGACGGCGATGGGCCAACAGGTTGCGGCTCTCACTTTGATGGACGCCGGTTCAACGGCTATTCTTTATCCGAGGACGCTCAATCCAGAGAGAGGATTGCCAGTCAAAAAGAATGCCTGTAATCGTCAAGACGGCGCTGCTGCTCGTCATGTCCAACATCTTCATGACCATCGCCTGGTACGCCCACCTCAAGAATTGGAATCATGAAAAATGGTACGTCGTAGCGGTGTTGAGCTGGAGCATCGCAATCTTTGAATACTTGTTTCAAGTGCCGGCCAACCGTATCGGCTACACCCAGTTGAGCCTGGCGCAGTTGAAAATCTTGCAGGAAGTCATCACCTTATTGGTCTTCATGCCGTTCGCGATTTTCTATATGCGCCAGCCGATCAAGCTCGATTACCTGTGGGCAGGTCTCTGCCTGATGGGGGCGGTCTATTTCATCTTCCGTTCGCATTGACACGGGCGGCGACTGGATTGCGCTTGCGAGAGTGAGGCAATGGCAGACTGGCATGTGGCCTAAAGGTTTTGTAATCAAGGATACGGCAACGCAATCCTGGCAAAGGGACATGCAGCAGTTAGTTCTTGAAGAGCTTATCGAATGCCGAGCGCGGGTCTTTCACCGATGAAGTCGCGGTTGTTGTTTCACGCTCGATGGTCTTACGCGGTTCAAACACGGCGCAGGTATTGCGTTCGTCTTTTTTGACGACGCGCTCGGTAATCGGCTTGCGGCATTGAAAGCGCGCGCCGGGATCGAAGCTGACGCAGTTCTTGCAAGTGTGCAGATCGCTGTTGCATTTGGGACATTGCTGATCGACGGCGATGCCGCCGACTTCGATGTTGATCATCTGGCCGCAGAGATTACAGCGTGTCACTTCGCGGAAGGCGGGCATCTTTGGTGCCCGCATGTCATTTTTTTGCGGGGCCGGGCGCGGTCTTTGTTCCTGGCTATCGTCCTGATAACCCCGCTGTTTGTATTTTCTGTCCATAGAAATCTCCTGTTTAGTTAAGCGACAGACTTTGATCTTCCTGAGTCTGTGATGAGTCGAAACGTTGTGGAAGCAATTCACTTGCCGCAGTCCGAGAGGTCTCGGCTTGTGTCATTTGAATTAGAACCTGGTTTTCGGGAGTTCCAAGATCGAATTAGTGTGACATCATGGTTATACAACATCGGCACGCGCGAATCAATTAAAATCGGCTGAGCCTGCCAACTGAAGGTTTACGATGACCCGCATTTATCCTTTCGCTGTGAACATGGCTTGCATCATAAGTGAAGTAAACAACCCGGCGAAAGCGTGGCGGTCACTTGCTCTGCCGGTGAAGCCCGCCTGAACGCCTCACCGATCCGGCTGAATGTCACAATCCCTAGAGCGGTTTGCAGATCAACTTAGCCGGAGAATTGCCACAAGGGCACCAAGACGCAAAGCAACACCAAGGAGATGGTGATTCTTGGTGCCTTGGTGCCCTTGTGGCAAAGGCTAAACCAATTTGCAAACCGCTATAGTTGCCACACCGATCAGCTATGGTGCATCGCGGCGAATGCCTTTTTCGCTTGCCAGCAGCCATTACCTTGACATCGCCGGCGGGCTTGCGCATAATGCCCGCCAAGCTGCAACCGTAGCTGGATCAGGCAATGATAAAGCGCAACTCACAATCGGCAATCAACTGGCGCAACCGCTCGGCGGCAGGCATCCACTTTGCTTTTCGCTTTAGCTTTAGCGCCGCAAAAGGAGCGGGGAGCGCGATGACCTGAAGCCGAGGCGCATCGCAAAGTTTTACGAAGCCCGCTCCTTCCGACGAGGGAGCGGGCTTCAAACATTTAAGGATCAATCTCAAGCGAGACGAAAGAACCCACGAATGAATGAGCCAATCAATCAAGTGAAAGCCGCCTTTCAGGGCGAGCGCGGCGCTTTCAGCGAAGATGCCGCGCGCCAGTTGCTCGGCCCGCAGGTGGAAACTCTTGCCTATCGCAGCTTCGATGAGATGTTCGATGCGGTGGCAAACCAAACGGCGGATTGCGCCGTTGCGCCGATTGAAAATAGTCTGGCCGGCTCGGTCATCAAAAACTACGACCTGCTCGAAGAGCGCGATTTGACGATCATCGGCGAAACCAACGTGCGCATCGTTCACAACCTCATCGCGCCGGCAACCGTCAGCATGCAGGAAATCCGCCATGTCTATTCGCATCCGGTGGCGCTGGCACAGTGCGAAAAGTTTCTGCGCGCTCATCCCGACATTCAAGTCGAAGCGGCTTACGACACCGCCGGCAGCGTCAAGATGATCGTTGAAAACCGGCGGCGCGATGAAGCGGCCATCGCCGGGGCGACCGCTGCCGAAGTTTATGGCGCGCAGATCATCGCCGCAGGCATCGAAGACAATCCAGAAAACTTCACACGCTTTCTGCTGCTCGCCCGCCCTGAGCGCGCCGCTGAGATAGCCACCCTTAACCGCGACGGCGAGCGCAAAACGACGATCATCTTTCGCGTCGCCAACAAGCCGGGGTCGTTGTTTCGCGCCCTCGCGGTCTTCGCGCTGCGCGACATCGATCTGCGGAAGATCGAATCGCGGCCCATCGAAGGCCGCCCGTGGGAGTATTCGTTTTATCTCGATCTGATCGGCGACCAACACGAGCCGCGCATCGAGCGCGCGCTTGCGCACCTCGGCGAAATGATCGAAAGCATCCGCGTGCTCGGCAGCTATGCTGTGGCCGCGACCAGTGATTAGTGACAAGTGCGCTTCTCACCTCTGGTCACTGGTCACGAAATAAAGAGGAGGATCGACCATGATTATTGCAATGCGTTCGGACGCGACCGAAGAACAGATCGATTTCGTCTGCGAAAGCATACGTCATTTTGGTTACAAACCGCATGTGATTCGCGGCGAAGAGCGCGTCGTTATCGGCGCAATCGGCCACGGCGATAACAAAGACCACTTGCAATCGCTGCGCTCCGTAGACGGCGTCGAAAACGTCGTGCCGATCCTGCAACCTTATAAAGTCGTTGGCCGCGAGTTGAAACAGCAGAAGACGATTGTCAAAGTCGGCGACCTGGAGATCGGCGGCTCCGGCTTCGTCATCATGGCCGGGCCGTGCTCGGTCGAAACTCGCGAACAGTTGATGGAAACTGCCGTAGGCGTGAAAGCCGCTGGCGCGCAGGTGTTGCGTGGCGGCGCTTACAAACCGCGCACCTCGCCTTATGATTTTCAGGGACTCGAAGTCGAAGGTCTGAAACTGCTGGCCGAAGCCCGCGAACGCACCGGGCTGAAGATCATCACCGAAGTCGTCACTACCGAAGACACCGAAGTCGTCGCCGAGTATGCAGACATCCTGCAAGTCGGGGCGCGCAACATGCAGAACTTTGCGCTGCTCAAGCGGCTCGGTCGCATCAACAAGCCTGTGCTGTTGAAACGCGGTATGAGTTCGACGATTAAAGAACTGCTGCTTTCAGCCGAATACATCGTCACGCACGGCAACGATCAAGTGATACTCTGCGAGCGCGGCATCCGCACGTTTGAAACCGCGACGCGCAACACGCTCGACCTCGCGGCGGTGCCGCTGCTCAACGAGTTGAGCCACTTGCCCGTAGTCGTTGACCCATCGCACGCCACAGGCAAGCGCAGCCTGGTGCGCCCGGCGGCCAAAGCGGCCATCGCCATTGGCGCAGACGGCTTGATCATCGAAGTTCACCCGCGCCCGCACGAAGCCTGGTCGGACGGGCCGCAGTCAGTGACGCCGGCGATGTTTGCCGAGATTATGGATGACGTGCGCCGCTACGTGACGATGGAATCGCGGCACATCAATTGACACTACGGATGCAGACCGTCACGGCTGAACGCGCATGGCGGCGACACAGATTGATCTGAACATTGCCGTGGATGATGCAAGCGGCACAGCCTCAGCAGCACCGCGCACTTGACGGCAAATCATTCGCGGCTTACAACAGAGTTGATAGAAAGCCATTCCGAGCGGAGGAGATCATGCGAACGCTTATCCTTGCCTTGATGTTTATCTTGCTTGCCGGCCCTGCGCTCAATGCTGCGGCGCAGCAAACCGCGCCGGTTGCCGGCGACCCACACATGACCGCAGAGGAACGCGCCAAAGTCATCAAGTGGATGAGCGATACGCAGACGGTCTATCTCGACCGCCTCGAACATGTCAGCGATGCGCAATGGAACTGGCGGCCAGCACCGTTTCGCTGGACGGTCGGTGAAATCGCCGAACATATCATGCTCACGGAAGGCCGTCTCTTCGCGGCGGTGGAGAAAGCTCTCGCCTCGCCTGCGAATCCCAACTGGCAGGCGAAGACGACCGGCAAAGATACCTTCATCGAGCGCGCCGTGCCGAGTCGCAGCATCCGCGTGCAAGCGCCTCTGGAGATTCGTCCGACCGGCAAACTGTCGCGCGAAGAAGTCATACAGCGATACAAAGCGCAGCGCGCCCGCGTGCTCGAATTCGTGCAGAAGACCGATGCGCCGCTGAAGGCCCATACGATTGAACATCCTATGCCTGCCTTTAACACCCTGAACGCTTATGACTGGCTGATCTACATTCCAATGCATACCGAGCGCCACAATAAACAGATGGCCGAAGTGATGGCCGCGCCCGGCTACCCGAAATAATCTCAGCCGCGCCCCGAAGGCGAACTTTTTTTCATCCTTGATTCGCCCGCCGCCGTATTCCCCATTGATCGCGGTTTGCGCCGTTTCAAATAATTCTGAACCCTGGCTCAGCTTTTGGCGTAAATTCCTGCACGAATGTTCAGAATTTTCTTGACAGGGTATTCGCGTGAAATTAGCATAATAGCGCTCGGAATTTCGGCTCAACCGTGGCCGCAGCACCCTCCGAAGGAGACCAGAGTGATGAAATCAAGAAGGCTGATGCTCCCGCTCCTGCTTCTGGCCGTGGCCTGTTTCCAGATTGCCTTTGTCGCTTCATCCAGCGCCAGTTCCACGGCGGCGAAAGAGGTCACATTCTCGAAAGACGTTGCGCCCATCTTTTTTAAGAATTGCGCCGAATGCCATCGTCCGGGCGAAACCGCGCCGATGTCGCTGCTCTCTTATAAGGAAGCGCGGCCCTGGGCGCGGTCGATCAAAGAGAAAGTCTTGACGCGCGAGATGCCGCCCTGGCACGCCGATCCGCACGTCGGCCAGTTCAAAAACGACCGCCGCTTGACCGATCAACAGATCGCCACCATCGCCGCCTGGGTAGACGGCGGCGCTAGAGAAGGCGATCCGAAAGATTTGCCTGCGGCACCGCAGTTCGTCGAAGGCTGGCGCATCGGCAAGCCGGATGTGATTCTGCAAATGCCCGATGAATTCACCGTCGCCGCCACGGGGCCGGACGAATATCAATACTTCGAGGTGCCGACCAACTTCAAAGAAGACCGCTACGTGCAGATGGCCGAAGCCCGTCCGGGCAATCGCAAAGTCGTGCATCATATCATCGCTTTCATTCAACCGCCCGACAAAACCGGTCAGCCGTCTCGCCAGTTCAGCAAAGAAGAGATTGAGAAATTCCGCGCCGAGCGCGAGAAGAACTCGATCTTTATGCGCGAAGGCTTTTTGATGCGCATGAAGCCGGGCATCCCGGCTTATGATGATGGCTGCGCGCTGCCAAACGGCGGCAACGGCGAGACGCTCGACCTCAAAGAAGATTCGCGGGGACTTGATCTGCTGGTCGGCTATGCGCCGGGCATGGACGCAGGCATTATGCAGCCGGGCACGGTGAAAAAGATTCCTGCCGGTGCCAAGCTCCTCTTGCAACTGCATTACTCGAAGGTCGCGGGCGAGGTTGAAAAGGATCGCTCGATGATCGGCTTGATCTTTGCCAAAGAGCCGCCCGACAAACATCTCTACACGCACGGCATTGCCAATACCTATTTCCAGATTCCGCCGGGCGCAGACTTTCATCCGGTGACTGCCTGCTGGACGACCAAAGAAGACATTCACATTCAAACCATCATGCCGCACATGCATTTGCGCGGCAAAGCCATGGAAGTTCGCGCCGTCTACGCCGACGGGCGTTCGGAGGTGCTCTTGAACGTGCCGAATTACAGCTTCTCTTGGCAGACGGTTTACCAGTTCAAGAAGCCTCTGGCGATTGCCAAGGGGACGCGCCTGGTGGTCACCGCGCACTTCGACAATTCGACGAAAAATAAGCACAACCCTGATGCGACCAAGACGGTGCGCTTCGGCGAGCCGACTTACGATGAGATGATGATCGGCTGGATCAACTACACAGTGGACAGCCAGCACCTGAGAGACGAGACCGCGATGAATAGCAACCGCGCGGCAAAACCGTAAACGGCGGGCTGCCGCTCAGTTCGTATTGACTCCGAGGAGACTGCGACAATGAAAAGAGTTTGGTCGATTTCGCTCACTACCATTGCGACGCTGGCGATTGGCTTTTTGACGCTGACCGGCACGACCTCAGCGGCGGGCGGCAACAAGAAGGTCACCTTCAATAAAGATGTCGCGGCGATTCTCTATAAGAATTGTGCGGAATGTCACAAACCGAATGACATCGCGCCGATGTCGTTGATCTCGTATAAAGAAGTCCGCCCGTGGGCGCGGTCGATCAAAGAGAAAGTCTTGACGCGCGAGATGCCGCCTTGGAGTCCCGATCCGAAGTATGGCCGGTTCGCCAACGATCATCGCCTGAGCGACAAAGACATCGCCACCATCGTCGCCTGGGTAGACGGCGGCGCTAAGGAAGGCGACCCGAAAGACCTTCAACCGGTGCCCGAATTTGCGAACGGCGGCTGGGTGCTCGGCAAACCCGATCAGGTCTTCTCGATGAAGGAAGAATTCACCATCCAGCCGAACATGCCGGACACGATTCAGAACTTCCTCATCCCGACGAATTTCACCGAAGATAAGTGGATTCAATTCGCCGAGATTCTGCCGGGCAACAAAAAGATCGTCCATCACGTCATCGCCTTCATCCAGACGCCGGCGATGATTGCCAAGTTTCAATCCGCCGAAGGCCAGCGCCGCCTTGGTGAAATGGGCAAAGTCTTTTATCGCGATGGCACGTTGATCAAGGCCAAAGCCGATGCGCCGGTAATCAATGACGGTTGCAGCGATGCCAGCGGCGGCTCGGCTTTCCCGCGCCCGTCGGCTGCGGAAGGCGGCGATGCCTTCGGCCTGTTGCTTGCCGGTTATGCGCCCGGCAAAGGGCTTGACGTGTGGCCTGCGGGCACCGCCAAGAAAGTGGCTGCCGGTTCGGTGATCGTCTTCCAGATCCACTATTCGGCGTTTCGCGGCGTCTTCGAGCACGCGGAAAAAGACCAGACCAGCATCGGCTTGCACTTTGCCAGCCAGCCGCCGCAGCATTCGCTGAATACGCTTGGTATTCAGAATCACTATTTCAAGATTCCCGCCGGTTCGACCAGTCACGAGGTGACGGCGTGCTACACCTTCGACAGCGACGTGAAATTGATGAGCTATATGCCGCATATGCACCTGCGCGGCAAAGATATGAAGTACGATGTCATCTATCCCGATGGCCGTCGAGAGACCTTGTTGTGGGTGCCGAAGTTCAGTTTCAACTGGCAGGCGATGTATTATTTGAAGAAGCCTGTGAGTTTGCCGAAGGGCACCAAGATGATCATCACGGCGCACTATGACAACTCGGCGAAGAACAAGTACAACCCCGACGCGACGAAGGACATTCGCTGGGGCGATCCGACTTACGAAGAGATGATGATCGGCTGGATGGATTATTATGTTGATGCGCCGGCAAAGCCCGACAAGGCTGACGCGGCGGCGCGTTCGTCGCGCAAGTAGCAATCAAGTTTCATCCGTGGGGGCGATGCTGCGGTGATTGCCCCAGAGTGAAATTCACAGATTTCAAGCAAACCAGTGGATTCGTAATCCGGGGCGACCACCGCAGCATCGCCTCTACACGATGCCGCCAGTCACCAAGCGGGAGGAGTCAATGAAGAAAGCCATTTCGATACTGTTCGCCGCCGCCTGCGTCGCCGCGCTCGCTTTCGTCTTTTCGCCAGCCACCAGCGCCAGCGGCGGAAACAAGAAAGATGTCACCTTCTCGAAAGACGTTGCGCCGATCTTTTTCAAGAATTGTGCGGAATGTCACAAACCGAACGACATCGCACCGATGTCGCTGTTGACCTTCAAAGAAGCGCGTCCGTGGGCGCGCTCGATCAAGGAAAAAGTCGCCAGCCGCGAGATGCCGCCCTGGAGTCCAGACCCGCATTACGGCCAGTTCACCAACGAGAAACGGCTCACCGACAAAGAAGTTGAAACCATCGTCGCCTGGGTAGACGGCGGCGCTAAGGAAGGCAATCCGAAAGACCTGCCGCCGACGCCGGAATTCGCCAGAGGCGGCTGGTCGATTGGCAAGCCCGACGCCGTGCTCGAAATGGGCGAAGAGTGGACGATTGAGCCGAACGCCCCGGACAATTACATCAACTTTTTCATCCCGACGAACTTCAAAGAAGACCGCTGGGTGCAGGCCGCTGAAATCCTGCCCGGCAATCGCCGCGTCGTGCATCACGTCATCGCCTTCATCCAGTCGCCACAGATGATGGCCAAGCGCGCCGAAGCGGCGAAAGCCGGCGGCAAGTTTGGCGCGCGCGTCGCCGACGGCAAGTTGTTTTATCTCGACGGCACGCTGCGCCGCGTCAAGATGGACGCGCCCGTCGTCGATGACGGATGCAATCAACAGCAAGCAACCGGCGGTCGTCGCATCGGCGGCGGCGGCGATGAAAACGAAGGCTCTCTGCTCGCCGGTTATGCGCCGGGGCTGGAACCATCAGTTTATCCATCAGGCACTGCCAAGCGTTTGCCTGCCGGCTCGACCATCATGTTCCAGATGCATTATTCGAGCTTTCGCGGCGCGCTCGAAAAGCCTGAAAAAGATCGCACCAAAGTCGGCCTGATCTTTGCCAAAGAGCCGCCCGACAAGATGGCCGTCACGTTTGCCGCCGCCAACATCATGTTCAAGATTCCGGCGGGCGCAGACAATCACGAAGTCACTGCCTGTCAGACGGTGCCGCGCGACGTACAGGTCATCAACTACATGCCGCATATGCACCTGCGCGGCAAAGATATGAAGTACGAAATTGTCTACCCCGATGGCCGTCGAGAGACCTTGCTATGGGTGCCGAAGTTCAGTTTCAACTGGCAGGCATCCTACATCCTGAAGAATCCGCTGACCATTCCGAAGGACTCGAAGTTCATCGTCACGGCGCACTACGACAACTCGAAGAAGAACAAGTACAATCCCGACTCGACGAAAGACGTGCGCTGGGGCGACCCGACTTATGATGAGATGATGATCGGCTGGCTCGACATCGTGGTTGACAACCCGGCCAAGGCGGCCAAACCCGATGCGGCAGCGCGCAGCGGTCAGAAGTAGTTTTCTTTACAACTGCAAAACACGCCTGCGCCGGTCGCGATAATTCGTGGCCGGCGCATCGTGCCTCAGGAAACTCCGGCGTGCCGGGCAACCGAACAAGCGGCAAGGCCGTCCAAGCGGGACGACCATTAACGGCGCGGGCGATTGTCGCAAGCGCCATCTCACACACATCAAAATCTGTAGCGTGAGCCACAAACCTCGCGCTGCATCTTTATAGGTGAAGGATATGAGAAAGTCGCTTTCGTTCTGCTTCACAGTCGTATTTTTAGCCGTCTTCAGCCTGACGTTTTCGTCGGCAACCCGCGCTGACGACGGCAATGAATCGAGCAAGGGGAAAAGCGCTGGGGCGGTAACCTTCAGCCGCGATGTCGCGCCCATCTTTTACAAGAATTGCGTCGCCTGCCATCGCCCGAACGATCTCGCGCCGATGTCGCTGATAACCTTCAAAGAGGCGCGGCCCTGGGCGCGGTCGATCAAAGAGAAAGTCTTGACGCGCGAGATGCCGCCCTGGCTGGCCGATGCGCATTACGGCCAGTTCGCTAACGACAAGCGGCTCTCGCAACAGGAGATCGACACCATCGTCGCCTGGGTAGATGGCGGCGCGAAAGAAGGTGAGGCGAAAGACCTGCCGCCGGTGCCGAGCTTCGCCGACGGCTGGCAAATCGGCACGCCCGATCTCGTGCTGACGATGCAGGAAGAGTACGCCGTCGAAGCGACCGGGCCGGACGAGTACATACGCTTCGTCATCCCCGTGAACCTTACCGAGGCGAAGTGGGTCAGGGCGGTCGAGATTCATCCCGGCAACAAACGTGTTGTGCATCACGCGGTCGCCTTCTTGCAAACGCCGGAGATGATCGCCGCAGCCAAGGCCGCAGGCGACGCGCTCAATCCGACGCCGCCCGAATCCTCCATGTTTTATAAAGAAGGCACGCTGGTGCGCACGAAAGCCGAAGCGCCGGTTTATGATAATGGTTGCACCGCGCCTGATGGCGGATTTGCGCGCGGCAGCGGTCAGGAAACCATCGGGCCGCTGCTCGGATTCTACGCGCCGGGCAAAGATGTTGACGTGTTTCCCGCAGGCACGGCGAAGCTCATTCGCCCCGGCTCGAACGTCGTCATCGAGATGCATTATTCGAAAACAACCGGCAAGCCAGAAAAAGACCGCACAACCGTCGGCCTGGTTTTCGCGAAAGAGGCTCCCGAAAAAGTGATACAGATGCAGTCGAACGGCGCGTTGAATCATTTCTTCAAGATTCCGCCGGGCGCGATCAATCACGAAGTCACCGCCTGCTACAAATTCAGCAACGACGCACTGCTTTACACGCTGATGCCGCACATGCACCGGCGCGGCAAGGACATGAAGTATGAAGTCATCTACCCCGACGGGCGGCGTGAAACCTTGCTTGCGGTGAAGTACAATTTCAGTTGGCAATCCATGTATCGCTTCAAGGAACCGCTGCTCTTGCCGCGCGGCACGCAGATGATCGTCACGGCGCATTACGACAACTCCGAGCGCAACAAGTGGAATCCCGATCCGACAAAAGCGGTGCGCTGGGGCGATCCGACCTATGACGAGATGATGATCGGCTACATGGATTATGTGACAAAGATCACTGACCGTCCGATTGCCAAGATTGATCCACAGATTCTTGATGCCTATGTCGGCGAGTACGAATTCCTGCCCGGCAGGACAGTGTCCATCGCGCGCAGCGGCAATCAACTGATGGCGGGAATGCGCGGCATCCCGAATACGCCGCTCTTTCCTGAGTCGGAGACCAAGTTCTTCTTCAAAGTCGCCGACGTACAGATCATCTTCATCAAAGACGAGAAGGGCGAAGTGAACGAATTGATGGTCGAGCAAGGGGGCCGGACGTTCAAAGCAAAGCGCGTCAAGAAAGCGGCTTCGACCGGCGAGAATAAATGAAGGCAAAAGGCAAAAGGCAAAAGGCAAAAGTTGAAAATGAGCTTCTGCCTTCTATGACAAGCTCCGTCCCGGCTTTATCTGTACGCTGGCTGCGGGTGATTCGCCTTTTGCTTTTTGCCTTTTGCCTTTTGCCTTTTGCCTTGGCGCGCGTCAGCGCGCACGAGCCGATCACCACAAAAGTTCGTTTCAATAAAGAAGTCGTCCGCATCTTGCAACGCAGTTGTCTGGGTTGCCATCATCCCGGCGGCATTGCCATGTCGCTGGCGACTTACGACGAAGCGCGCCCGTGGGCCAAAGCGATTAAAGAAGAGGTGCTCAACAAACGTATGCCGCCGTGGCACGCCGTCAAAGGCTTCGGCAATTTTCGCAACGCGCCGCCGCTCGTGCAGCGCGAGATTGATCTGCTGGTCAACTGGGTCGAAGGCGGCGCTCCCAAAGGCGAAGATACGGATCTCCCTGCCACACCGCTTTATTCCGACGACTGGCAACTCGGCAAGCCCGACCTGATTTTGAAGCCGATCATGGGCTCACCGATTGTTGCGGATGAGGACGGGATTTGGACGATCACCACAGCGACGAATCTTCCAGAAGCAAGATGGCTCGCGGCGATTGATCTGCGACCCGGCGATCAGAGGGTTGTGCATTGCGCCAAGTTCTATCTGGTAGGGGGCCGGGGGCCGGGGGCCGGGGGCCAGGGGATAACAGATTCCACGTCTCAACTAGATGATAGCCGATCAAAGGACGATGCTTTACCGGCAGGCTCCGGCCCACGGCCCACGGCCCACGGCCCCTGCCTGGGAACCTGGATGCCCGGCCAGAAAACGGTGGCGTTGCCTGAGGGCACGGCGCAGTTATTGCCGGCAGGCGCGCGCATTGCCGTGAAGATTCATTATCGCGGCACAACTGAAGAGGTGCGCGACCAGAGCGAAGTCGGCTTGTATTTTGCGAAGTCGCCGCCGCGCAAGCTGCTACAGGAAATCGCCGTCAGCGATGCCGAGGCCCTGATTCCGGCAGGCGCGGCGATGCATCCGGTAAAAGTGAGCTTCACTACACAAGAAGATGTCGAGGCGGTGGCGCTGCGCCCGGCGGTGAGCCCGCTGATCACGTCGCTGCAAGCGACCGTCTATCGGCCAGACGGCTCCGAAGAAGTGCTGCTCTGGACGCGCGGTTATCAATTCGATTGGCAGCCGACTTATTATTTCAAGCGCGCCGTCTTGCTGCCGAAAGGCACGCGCATTGAAGTGATTGCCTACTTCGACAACTCCGACGACAATCGGGACAACCCGAACGACCCGCCAAAATCATGGCGCTGGCGCGGCCTCACCGATGAGCCGCTGTGTGCAGTGATTATCGCCAAAGCCCGCGCCACCAGCGATTGAAGCGACGCTGAGCGGCATCGCGCCATCGCTGCGCAGTTAAGTTTAGATTCTTTTTCGAGCAGATAAGCAAGCAGCGCGCAGGTTCACATCTTGATGAGCCCACATTCAAAGCAGAAGCAAACCGGCTAACGCGAAGTCTGTAGCTGCACGAGATTCGGCAGCGGCAGCGGCTTGCCTTCTTTTTCCAAGCGCCAGAAGCAATCCTGAACGCCGAGCGGCCCTTCTATGCTGCCGTCATAATCGCGGCACATCTGCGGGCGCGTCTCGTAGACGCCGCAGGTGTAGCGCGCCAGGCCGTCATCGCCTCTGGTTTCCTGTAGCGCGTTGCAGCGTTGCGCGATGGTGAAGTAATACTCGCGGTCGCCGTCCTGTTCTACGTAATCAATCTTGAAGCCGTGCAGTTCCATCCAATGAATCTCGTCGCGCGCTTCGTCGTCGACCTCGCCGCCGTAAAAGGTCATCGCCATACAACACTTGCCGCATAGGACGCAGAGTTCGGACTTGCGCTTCGCCGTGAGTTTCTTTCGTTTCATCGCCTCAATCCTTCAAGCCTGATCATGCGAACGAGTGAGTATACCTGAAGGCCGAAGGTCAGCGCATGAATTTGCGGCGAATAGCTAACGCGAGAAGCGCGGCTTGAAGAGGGCCAAGAATGGTTTCGAGCAAGACAAGGGTTTGCGCCGTGCCGGTGAGCGGCTTCGGCTCAGGCTTCTGCAAGCTCATCACGCCGAGGCTTAAGGTGAAGGCGCGTTTTGGCTTTAGCCGCCGGCTTTCGTTATGGCTAAAGCCAGATGGATAAGCCCGTTGAAACGGGCTGCGCGGCTTGTCGGCTGCGGTGAACCAGCCGTAAACGGCTGGCCTATCTGCCCTGCGGGAAAGCCGCCTGAAGGCGGCTACGTCGTAACGCGGCAAGTGTAAATGAAACCGCTAATGCGCGCCAGATTGAACCGACGCCAAGATACACCAGAGAGAAGCTCGCTTAGAGCGGTTTGCAGATCAGCTTAGCCAGAGAATCAGCCACGAAGCCACCAAGACACCAAGAATCACCATTGGTTGTGTCTCTTCGTGCCTTCGCGCCTTGGTGGCATAGGTTACACTAAATTGAAAACTGCGCCAGGCGCGAAATGTCACTAAAGATGAAAGAGGGACAGCCATCGAAGGGCTGCCCCTATAAGATAATCCAAACTACTTTCATCGCGCGGCGTTTTCCGGCCTTACTCGCCGCGTCGCCGCGTCGCCGGCTACGCCGTGCGCGAGACGCTATCCTCAGTGCTCAGCGCCGCCTGGGCTGCCGACAGTCGCGCGATTGGTACGCGATAAGGCGAGCAACTCACATACGACAAACCGATACGATGGCAGAAGACTACCGATGACGGCTCGCCGCCGTGCTCGCCGCAGATGCCGACTTTCAAATCAGCGCGCGTCTGTCGTCCGCGCTCCGTACCCATCTGCACCAACTGGCCGACGCCTTCCTGGTCTAACACCTGAAACGGATCATATTCGAGTATGCGATTATCGACGTAGAACGGCAGGAACTTGCCAGAATCATCGCGCGATATGCCGAAGGTCGTCTGCGTCAGATCGTTCGTGCCGAACGAGAAGAACTCTGCGACCTCGGCAATCTTGTCCGCCGTCAAGGCCGCGCGCGGCAACTCGATCATCGTGCCGACCAGATAGTCGATCTGCTGGCCTGTAGCTTCCATTACTTCAGCGGCGACGCGGCGCACGACATCGGCTTGCAGCTTCAACTCGTTGACGTGGCTGACCAGCGGAATCATGATCTCAGGCAGCACCTTCACGCCCTTCTTCTGGACGCGCGCCGCCGCTTCAAAAATCGCCCGCGCCTGCATCTCGGTGATCTCAGGGAAGACGACGCCGAGGCGGCAGCCGCGATGGCCGAGCATCGGGTTGGCTTCGTGCAGCGTCACGACGCTTGACCATAGATGCTGCCATTTGACCTTGAGCTTGCGCGCCAGCTTCTTGGTGCCCTCTTCGTCGTGCGGCAGGAATTCATGCAGCGGCGGATCGAGCGTGCGGATCGTCACCGGCAAGCCGTCCATCGCTTTGAAGATGCCCTCGAAATCGGCTCTCTGTAACTTGAGCAACTCTTTCAGGCCGCCGATGTACATGCGCTTCGGCTCTTCGATCTCATGCTTCAAGCGGCGACGCTCGCGCGCCAGTTCTTCGCGCTTCGTCGGATTGGCTGAATTGACGCTCTCTTTCTCAACTCGCTGAATCTCGTTATCCAGCCGCTTGTAATCGAGCGAGCCGAGAATCATCTGACGCACAAAATCGATGCGGTTGCCCTCGAAGAACATATGCTCGGTGCGGCAAAGGCCGATGCCTTCGGCACCAAAGCCGCGCGCCACCGCCGCATCTTCCGGCGTGTCGGCATTCGTGCGCACCTTCAGGCGGCGGAACTGATCGGCCCACTTCATCAGTTCATAAAAGTCATCGCCAAGCTGCGGATCGACCAGCGGCGCTTGCCCGGCAATGATCTGGCCTGTGGTGCCGTCTACGGTCACCCACTCGCCCTGTTTGATGCGCGTGCCGTTGACCACAAATTCATTCTTCGCGTAGTTGATATTGATCTCGCCTGCGCCGACGACGCATGGTTTGCCCCAGCCGCGCGCCACGACTGCGGCGTGCGATGTCGGGCCGCCGGTCGAAGTCAAGATCGCCTGCGCCGCTTTCATGCCGCGCACGTCTTCGGGCGAGGTCTCGCGGCGAACCAGTATCACCGGGTCGCCTTTGGCGGCCCAGGCTTCGGCTTCCTGCGGCGTAAAGACGACGCGGCCAGCCGCCGCGCCGGGACTGGCGTCGATGCCTTGCGTCAGCACGTGTACCCTTGCCTTCGGATCAACCATCTTATGCAGGAGTTGATCAAGGTCGCCCGCCGGCACTCGCAGCACGGCGGTCTTTTCATCAATCAAGCCTTCGCGCGCCATCTCGACGGCGACCTTGACCGCCGCCGGGCCCGTGCGTTTGCCGTTACGTGTTTGTAACATCCATAACTTTCCGCGTTCGATAGTGAATTCGAGATCCTGCATGTCCTTGTAGTGGCGTTCGAGCTTATCGGCCACTTCGACGAACTGATCATAGACCACCGGCATGTCTTCTTTGAGTTGATCGATGTGTTTGGGCGTGCGTATGCCGGCGACCACGTCTTCGCCCTGCGCGTTGGTCAGGTAATCGCCGAAGAGTTCTTTCGCGCCGGTCTTCGGATTGCGCGTGAAGGCGACGCCAGTGCCGCTGTCGTTGCCCATATTGCCGAAGACCATGGTGACGACGTTGACCGCTGTGCCGAGATCGTCAGGAATCTTTTCGATCTGACGATAGGCTTTGGCGCGGTCGCCGTTCCATGAACGAAAGACCGCGCGCACAGCTTCTTCAAGCTGCTTGTAAGGATCGGTCGGAAAATCTTTGCCGGTCTGCTTGCGGACAATCTTCTTGAACTCTTTCGTGACTTCCTTGAGATCTTTGGCCGTGAGGTCTGTGTCGAGCTTGGCTTTGGCTTTCTTTTTGGCGGCGTCGAACGCCTGATCGAACAACTCTGCGTCGATGCCGAGGACGATCTTGCCGAACATCTGAATGAAGCGGCGATAGGCGTCATAAGCGAAGCGGTCGTTTGCGGTCAACTCGGCGAGTCCCTGAAGCGTCTCTTCGTTGAGGCCAAGATTGAGCACCGTGTCCATCATGCCGGGCATCGAAAACTTTGAGCCGGAGCGCACGCTGACCAGCAGTGGATTCTTGGCGTTGCCGAAGCCTTTGCCGGTAGCGCGCTCGACTTCTTTCATCGCTTTGAGCGTCTGCTCCCACATCGCTTCGGGGAATTGCTGGCCGGCATCATAATACATATTGCAAGCCTGCGTGGTGATCGTGAAGCCAGGCGGCACAGGCAACCCGGCGTTGGTCATTTCGGCAAGCCCCGCGCCTTTGCCGCCGAGCAAGTCTTTCATCTGCCCGTGTCCGTCGGCTTTGCTGTTTGCGAAAAGATAGACATACTTGGTTGCCATCTTAGAGTCCCCCATAAAAAGTTATAAGTTCGTGATGCGCACTGAGCGGAAATCCCGCCTTGAGCCAAACAACTAGCATCGTTTAACGACGGTGGCTTGTCAAGCGTAGGCTAGGCGTGATGCGGGCGGTTTTGCGAAGAATGCCGGGCGATTCGGTCTTCAGCCAGCGGGCCTAAAATAGAACCACAGATGAACAGAAATAAACACAGATAGTCAGAAATGATGAATGAAAAGTTCTGAAATTAATATGCCTTCGCTGGTAGTTGGCGGTTTGGCTGGCGAGATGTCAACGCCTGTCTCGCCAGCCGGGTTGCGGTTAATGCCTGCGGTCGAAGTTAATTCCCTTCTCGACCTGGCCAATCGCGTCGTTCACCAGTCCGATGGCTCTGGCGCGGTGGCCACCTTTGTCCGTGTCTGCCTGCTCAAGCTCGCGCTTGGCAAGCCTGAGCGCGTCGAGTGCTGCCTGCATATGCGGTTGATCGGCAACTGCGGCTTTGGCGCGTAACGGAAAGGCAAAGCCGATAAGCGCAGCCGGCATAACCGTGTTCAACACCGAGCGACGACTGATTCGATCCTTCATTGAATCCTCCTGGTTCAGTTCGACTTTCGGGGAGAGTTCGCAAGCGTAACTGTGCTTAGTTTACTTCGGCGGCGCGGCAACCTCAAGCGCGGTGAGCACGAACGCCATGCCGCTGAACTCGCCGCGCACCGGCACATTGAGTTGCGGATGCAGCCATAGATGGCTTACGCCTTTGTCCGTCTTACAAATAAAGTGGCGGGCGCGAACCTCGCCCGTCGGCACGCGCACCGCGTCGTCGCCCTGGCTTTCAATGCTCATGGTCGCAAGCGTTCCCATAGCGCTGTCGAATTCCGCCGGCGCAAGGTAGCAGGCAGCTTTGTAAGTTTCAGCACTTTTCACGTCGGCGAGGCGCAAGCGGCGGCGGTCTGCTCCGGGCTTGGCGACAAAGACCGCGCCTTTGAGTTCTTGGAAAAAGCGCTGGCGCTGCGTGATGACCGGCTGCTGAGGATTAAAATCGATCCGCGATTCGATCACCTCCGCGCCGATGAGCGATACAATGGCCTGCTGCGCCACATGAACCTGCCGCAATGAAAGCCCGCGCCGACGCCGTAAGCAGATAATGGTTCCGCACCAGGATTGGTTATTGACGCCGCCTGGTCTTTGAACTCAGAGCATGTTTTAAATTGAGTGCCGCAGGCGCGCAAGGTTTATAGAGCATTTCTGAAAAGTCAGTGAAAGCCCCGAAGGGGCGTAATTCAATAGCCCGGCGCAACGCGCCGGGTAGAAGTCAGGTTAAGTACACTAGCCCTGAAAGGGCGCAATATCCGAGCCGCCCCTGTATTATCGCGCCCTTTCAGGGCTTACCCGGTTGCGGCTGCTGATCTTGGGGCGATGCCCCAAGCTATTGAATTACGCCCTTTCGGGGCTTTTCAGAAACGCTCTATAGAATATCAGTAATTCGTTTCACCAAGCTCAATAGCACAATGGCATGAAGTTAAACGACTAACGGTTATCCAGCAGGCGACTGACGCTTATCCAGCCGATGGCTTCGCTTCAGCCCGATTCACCGGGCTTTCCCGCAGGGCAAATAGGCGAGTCGTTGACGGCTGGTAGACGAGTTCAGTTGATTTCTCAGCAGGGCGTTTCAACGTCCTGCTGGCGCAGGGCTTTAGCCGCCATCAGCCAAATGGCTAAAGCCCGATGGAGAAGCACGCTAAAGCGCGCTCAGCGAATCGCTGGCGGATGGCTAACCAGCGCTAAAAGCGCTGGCCTATTTGCCCTTCGGGAAAGGCTGCTGAAGCAGCCTGATTGATCATCGCTTCACTTGCTGAAGCAGCCTGACTGATCATCGCTTCACTGATCGCGCCCACGAATAATCTTCTTGCCCGCCAAATCAGGTTCCCTGGCAAACAGATCGATGGCGTTATATCTATTCTTCATATTCGTTCATGAATCACGCTACGTGTGGCGGCGCGGGCGCAGCGGCCTCTGACGCGAGCAGCGCGAAGTCGGGATTGTTTTTGCGCTTCCAGACAAATCCGTCGAGCACGTAATGCGTCAGTTGCGGCAAGGCGAGCAGCGGTACAAGGATGAGCTTCAAATCGCCGATCTCCCAAGGGCTGCCGAAGAGCCAGCCATGGTCTTGCCAGACGCCGCGATCCCAAAAGAGTTCTTCGAGGTAAGCAATCGCCCACAGGCTGGCCAGAAACAGCAGCGGCCCGCGCGCAAACATCCGGTAAATGCCGCGCCCGCCGGTCTGCTCCATGCGCCGGCGGCTGTACCAGTAGATCAACGCGAAGTACGGCACTCCATGAATCACCACATTGGTCACTGTAAAGGCATAATCGGAATTGTAAGCTACAATACCAACGTACCAACAGACGGCAGTTGTGACCACGACGATATGTTTACCGGGATTCCTCTGCTTGGCGATCAACCAGGCGTGCAGCGACTTCACGACGTAGGCGGCCATCGCCAGCCAGTAGAGCGGCGCGGCGATGGTTGCCAGCAGCATGGGGATGGCGGTGAAGTCGCCCGTCATAAACCACCAGAAGCGGCGCGGCAAATGTGCGTGCCAGTAGATCAATGGATAAACGCTCGCGGCATAAATCGCCACCGTATCAATCCATCGTCCGAGCGCATCGCGCTCACCGGCTTTAGCGCGATAAAGCGCCACCCAACCGTACTGCTGACGCACGAAATGAAAGACGGCCATATAAGCCAGCACACGCCAGAAAACCAGCTCGCCTTCTGAATACAAGGCCATGCCGATGGCCAGGCCGATCAACGGCACCAGCCAGTAGAGCGCCGGTCGGCGCTGCATTTCGTCTTTATCGAGATAGACGCGAAAGATCGTCGACCAGACGTGTGCCACGTCTATCATCAGCACCGCCGGCACCCATGCCCAGTCCGGCGCATCGCCATAGAGCACGCCGGCGCGCGCGCCAATCCATAAGGCCAGCAGAGAAACCATGGCGCTGCCGAGAAAGACGCTCAAATCTGTGCGCGCAGAGAATAGCCAGGGGCCAGGGACAGGGGCGGGCGCAGCAAAGTCGCCGGCGCTTGCAGGCTGAGCGCCGACACCACCCGATGATACGATTTTGATTTCTTGCGCTTTGCTCATGGTTACCGCTCCCCGGCCCCCGACCGCCAGCCTCCTGCCGCAAGCACCTCGTCGGCGGCGCGCGCGCCGTGATAGAAGGCTTCTTCAAACAGGGCGACGCCGCTCAGGTCTGTGTGCGCGAAATGGATGTTGCGATAAACTCGCGCGGCGTTGCGGCGCGCGGCGCTCCACAGAAAATTCGGGCGCGGGCTGATCATCGCGTGGCCCCAGCGCATCACGTCCAGCCGCTCGACCAGCGAGCGGATTTCGCGGTGCGGACGTGATAAATCGGTCAATGCAATGTCGGCAAAATCGCGCCACTCCATCCCAAGCAGGCGGGCGCGCGCTTCGCGCGGATCATCGTCGCACATCGGATAATAATAAGTGAATACCGTCGGGCCGCGATCCAGTCCCTGCTGATGCGTCGCCACCACGTAACCGAGCGACTTGCTCTCATACAACACATTGTCCCAGGCCAGCGCAAAGCTGTTCTCCACGGGGCGATCTCGCAAAAACAGGTTCGCCACCCACCACGCGCCATAATGAAACTCGGCGATGTGCGGCGGCGGCTCGTCGCGCCAGTCGCGGATCACATAGCGCGCCAGAAAATGTGGCGCGGCAAAGATGACGCGCTCGGCGCGAATGCCAATGGCACTCTGCGCGGCCTGGCTGATGGCGATTACTTCAACGCCGCTCTTGCCGCTGGCATCGGTAGGAATGATCTCTGCCGCCGCCAGGCCGAGCCGGATCTTCGATTGTGATTTCTGATACAAATGCGCGACCAGCCGGCCATTGCCTTCGGGCCATGACATCAACGGTTCCGCCTCGCCGCCGGGCTTCCTGACGCGCGAGGCGAAGTAAAACAGCCCGGCCCAGGCGCTCGTCTGCTCCAGCGTCAAGCCGTAATCATCGCGGCACGAATAATCCACCAGCCAGCGCAATCGCGGTGAGGTGAAGCCACGCGCGTCGAGCCACTGGCTCATGGTCAGTTGATCGAGCGAGGTCACTTCCGTTTCGTCCGAGCAGGCGGCAACGGGAATCGTAAAGGCGCGGCGGCCACGCCCGTCACGCCAGCCAACCCAGCGGGCGACTTCTTTGTTGAAGGCTTCGAGTTGCGCCAGATCGTCCAGCGAAGCGCCGGCGCGCAGGTATAAGCCTTCATACCAGCGGCCCTTGTAATAAACCCGTTCTTCGGGGTCGCGGCAAAGGAACTGCTCGGCGATAATCGGCTCGCCGTCAGCCGTGCGGCCTTCGATGATGCCCATCTCGTCAAGCATGGTGATGAGCGCCGTGTTCTCTTTCATCGGCGCGGGCAGATAGTGCGCGCCCCAGGGATAAGCGCTCACTGGCGAGGTGCCGCTGCGCGCGGTGCCGCCGGGAGCTTGCTCAAGCTCAAGCATGCGAAAATCTTCAAAGCCCGCCCTCAACAACTGTCGCGCGGCGGCTAGTCCGGCGACGCCGCCGCCAACAATGACGACTTTGGTTTGCTCCCAGCGGTCTGGCGGTATCTCGATATGTAATTTATCTCGCAGACGATGGCCAAAGGCATCCGAAGCGCCGACGATGTCACCATCCGGCAAGCGCGGCTGATCATTTGAATGGCACGCCGCCAGCGCCATCGGCAGGCCGAGCATGGCCGCGAGAACATCCCGGCGCGTGAATTGATGACTCATGGATTCTCTTCAAGAAGTCGGGAGCCAGAAGCCAAAAGTCAGAATGAAAGAGGAAGTCAGCGCGAGAGCGCCGCCGCTTTTATTTTGACTTCGGTCTTCATGATTTCTATTTCCTCATTTCGCTCGTGGCCGGCGCAGGATGGAGACGACTTCCTTGCCGCCGATTAACGTCTCGCCGACGGTGACGCCGACGAATTGATAGCCTGCGCCTCCGGCTTCGTTCAATTCCTTGTCCATGGTTGAGGTTTTCTTAGTTGCCAGGAGCTTATACTCCCACAAAGCGGCTTTCATTTCGGGATCGCGCTCCAGAATCACCACCACTTCCTTGCCGCCGAACGTCGAAGAGAAGACCGTCTGGCCCTGATATTCAAACCCGGCATCGCCGGCTTGTTGCAACTCTTTCTGCATCGTCGAAGTTTTGCTCGTCGCCAACAGCTTGTACTCGAATTTTTGCTTGCTCTCTCTCGTCGAATCTTTATACATGATGACCACCACTTCGGAGCCGCCGAATGAGGTTTCGCCGCCCATGACGCCGCCAAAGCGATAGCCTGCCGCCGCCGCCTGATTCATCTCTTTTTGCATCGTCGAGGTTTTGTTGGTTGCCAGCAAACGGTAGTCGACGCGCCCCTGACGCGGCGCAGCAGTCGTCGATTCGTCGCCCGCTCGATGATCCAACCGGGCGACGAGAAGCTCGGTCGGTTCCGCCTTTTTTGCAACGGTCTGAGCAAACGCGCTGCCTGCAAGCATCACGACACAGATGAAAACTCGAATGAACATAACGACCTCCTTAGGAATTTATTTTTGCCCTTCGCCTTTTTACTCATAACGCTTCCATTCCGATTCGTAGTAGCGCACCAGCGCTTGATTATCAAGCCGGTTGATCTCTACCGGAACCGGGTCGAGATCGGCAGGCAGCACAAACAGCGCCGCCATCGCTTTGTTATCCAAATAACGCAAGCCCGGCGGCGCGACGGTTGGCGCTTCGAAGGGCGCAATGCGAGCCAGCGCGTAACCCCAGACGCCGAATGACGGCACCGTCGTTTGATAGGGCTTGACGTTGAAGCCTGCCGCTTCCAGCGTCTTCATGATGCACCAGTATGATTTGCGCGCAAACAATGGCGACGTGCTCTGCACGCTCACTGCCGCTTCGGGCGTGAGCCGCGATTTCAGCAGACGATAAAAGCGCGTGGTGTAGAGTTTGCCGAGCGCAAAGGTGTTCGGGTCGGGGAAATCAATGATCGCCGCGTCGAACTGCGCATCGGTGGTTTCTAGCCAGATCATCGCATCCTGGTTGACGACGTGAACGCGCGGGTCATCATAGGAATGCTGGTTCAACTCGGCAAGCGGCGGAAAGGTCGAAGATAAATGCGTCATCGTCGGATCAAGATCGACCAGAGTGATCGATTCAACTGACGGGTAGCGGCGAATCTCGCGCAGCGCCAGGCCATCGCCGCCGCCGCACACCAGCACGCGGCGCGGCTGCCCTGCCAGCATCATCGCCGGATGCACCAGCGCTTCGTGATAACGATACTCGTCAGCCGAACTGAATTGCAGATGGCCATTCAAAAATAACTGAAAGCCGGCGCGGCCTCGTGTGATGATGATGCGCTGGTACTGCGTGGTGCGCGAATAGACGATCTCGTCGGCAAATAGTTCGTCTTCGGCAAGCGAGGTCAGCGTGTTCGCTTTAATCACGCCAATCAGCAGCAGCGCCATGACGATGGCGGCGCGTACACGCAAGCCGGTAACGCTGCCTTTGATCAACGGGCGCATGAACCAGGTCGCCCACAGACCGACGCCAGCATTCAGCAGGCCGAAAATCAGCGACGTACGCACCAGGCCCATCCTCGGCACGAAGAACAGCGGAAACAGAATCGACGCCACCAGCGCGCCAACGTAATCAAACGTCAGCACGCGCGATACCAGTTCTTTGAAGTCGAGATTGTCTTTCAGTATGCGCATCAACAGCGGCAATTCTAAGCCGACCAGCGTGCCGACGGCAAAGACGATGCCGTAGAGCGCGACGTGAAACCAACTGAGCCGCGCAAAGCTCAAGAACAACAAAGGCGCTGACGTTCCGCCCAGCAGGGCGACGGCCAATTCGATCTCGATAAACTTGCGCGCCAATCCTTTGTCAATGAAACGCGACACCCAAGCGCCCGCGCCGAGCGCAAATAAATAGATGCCGATGATCAAGGAGAACTGCGTCACATCATCGCCGAGCACGTAGCTGGCGAGCGTGCCCGCGAGCAACTCGTAAACCAGCCCGCAGGTGGCGATGATCAGAACATTGAGGAATAGGACAGGAGTGCGAATCATGATAGGGGGTCGGGGGCCGGGGGTCAGGGGCCGGGATGAGAAGTCAGGGAATGGGTTAGAAATTAGAGATCAGAAGCAAAGATGAAGCGGATTAACGTCGCTTTTCCCTACTAATCTCTAACCTCTAGTCTCGGTTCCTGGCCCCTGACCCCGGCCCTCGGCCCCTAGCCATGCACGGCTGCGGCAACGATCAGCGCGATGCCGATGATGACTGAAGCGATGACGATGCCGAGGGCGATGTTTTGATCGTCTTCAATCTCTTTGCGAATCGAAAAGGGCGACACCTTGACGATGATCCAGAAGGCAATCGCAAACAGCAGGATGCCGACGAGCGCAAACGCCAGGGTCGAGACAATCAACTCCGGCAGTTGATTCATGGGAATGAAGAGCGCCATCTGCCGGTAGAGCGGCGCGAGCCAAGAGTCACTTGCGAGCAAATTGACGGGCATTTACTTTCCTCCTCGAAAGCCTGCGTACCAGATGCTGGTGTGGAACGAGCGATAGCCGCCCGGCGACTGGCGCACGTCAGCGGGAATCCGTTGTCGCGCCGGGTCGCCCAGTTCTTTGCCGGTGAAGGCCAGCAATCCATAGCCTGCAATGATCAGTAATCCAATTATCAAATAGGCTCGGCTCAACATGATCTCTCCAATGTTTCTGGTGTCTGGTTAATAGAGATCTCCGCTATTAACCAGACACCTCAGCTTGATTGAAACGGGCTGTAGTCGCTGTCTTCCCAACGCCTGGCTTCAAAGCGCCAGTGATAGATCAACATGACGATGGGAAACAGCGACAGGAAAAACAACACGAGCACGATGTAGCCACCGTTGAAGACGCCTTGCTCGACGCGAACCGTCACAGTCATCGGCTGCTGGAATTTCTCCCAGCGCGTCTCCAGGCCGAGAATGTAAGTCCCCGAAGGCAGCGCTGACAGATGCACATTCGGCGAGCGGCTGCCTTCGCTCCACGACTCGCCGTCGTCGACGCCGTAGTAGTATTCAACCGGCAGCGTAAAGGGCTGGCTCTCGTCGGTCGCTTGATTGATCAGATCGCCCTGAATCTCGACCCACGAATTATCAACAGCCGCCACTGCCGTGACGGCGATGTTCTTGCGGCCTTGCAACTCAAACGGGTCAGAAAACTTCACCTGCGAATCTTCCAGGCTCTTGATGGGATCGAGTTGAAAGGTTTGCTCGAAGACTTTTTGCGAGCGCGTGGTGGCGGCGACGACAATCGCCATCACGATAGTCGCCAGCATCAACAGGCCCCAGTACTTGTAAACCTTTTTGTGCGGATACGGTTGATTCGGCGCAATCTTCGACGGGCGCGGCAGGCCGCTGATGCCGAAGGCTTTCTCAACCTGCTGCGGCTTCAAGAACGCCCCTAGCGACCAGTTGATTTCGCCCGACCGGACGGCCTTGGGTTTCTTCTGCGAATTGGCTTTGCCGCCCGCCGGCGCTTGCACCGTGTAGGTGGCCTCCATCGACAACATCAACGGCGGCGCGATGTAATCGGCGGCGCGCACGACTTCGCCGGTCATCACTTTCCAGTAGAATTCGCCGTAGACGTGCTCGACGCGCGCCGCCGTGTCCTGATAGAGCTTGAAGCGTTTGCCGCCATAAATCACGGCGCGCTCGCCCGAAAAGGTGACCGTGGCAGGCGGCACGGTTTCAACAAAATTCCAGTTATCGTCGCTGCGCACCAGCCAGCGAAAACCCACTGCCGGGGTATAGAGCAAGTACTCTTCCCAGTAATAGCGCACGCCCTCGAATTCGACGCTGCGCACCATGAAGCCGATCAGCATGAACCTGGTGCCGTTGAACTCGCCGGTCGAGCCGAGCGGAATGAACGGCTTGACGCGCGGGTCGAGCGCCTTGAGAAATTGCAACTTGCCCTGACTGACGTCGAGCAGCGAACTGCAATTGGGACAGGTGACGCGTTCTGATTTATCGGGGGCGCGCAGTTCCAGCGGCCCGCCGCATTGCGGGCAGTTGAGTTGCGCGGCGGCGACGCGGCGGGCTTCGCGTTCAGGCGGCACCACATCAGGCGGAAAGCCCAGGTCGGCCAGATGCAGTTCGCGCCCGATGAAGACGAGCGGCGGCTGCTGGCTGTAATCCAGAGTGGCAAACTCGCCGTGTTGTCCCGACAGATCGGCGTACTCATACTGCTCGCCGGGAACGACTTTGTAAGGTATCTCACCTTTTGCGCCGAGGGTGCGCGCCGTGCCTTTTTCAGCGACGATCAGCGGTGCGCCGAGCGGCAGCGACGGCACAGGCTCGCCGAGTTCGAGCAGATCGAAGGGCTCGATCAATGTCTGCTGCGGAATGCTGCCGGGAAAGGTGAGATAAAAGCGGCCCTGAGCTTCGGCCAGCCAGCCCCAGCGGCCATCCTGAAAGGCGGCGTACCATTCGTCCCAGACGCCGCCGGCTTCGTGGCCGAGTTGCGCGCGGCCCGTCAACTCAAACGGCACGCCGCGATAGACGCCGTGCAAACCGAGTTGCAAGGGCGAGCCGGTTTCGACCAGATCGGCGACTTTGCCAAGGTCTTCGAGCTTGCGGTCGCCGCGCGCCACGACCGAGTTGCAGTATTCACAGATACGGACGATGGACGAGCCGATGTTGAATTGAATCGGCGCGCCGCACGCCGGACAGGATGCTTGTACCGGACTCACGAGTTTGCCACCTCAAGCGCCGCCGCACGGTCGTCAGCCGGCGCGGCGATTGCGTTGTTGAGCGCCGGCGATTGATTTTCGTCACCGGCGCTGCGAGTAATGAATCTTACAGTCACACTGGAGGCGTCGAGCATTTCCTGCAAGCCTGCTTCCCACGGCCAGCGCGGGCGCGGGCGGCAGCAATAGAGATTGAAGGTGGCGACGCCAAGCTCCGGATAGGTGTGGCAGGCGAGATGCGATTCGCTCAGCAGGTAAAGGCCGGTGACGCCGCCCGGCCCAGGAAACTGGTGCCACTGGCCGTCGCCGATCACTTTCAAATCCAACTCGCGGATGATCCGCTCACACAGCCTGCGCATGCGGTCGAGATCGGCGAGGTGCGCTGCCTGGCAACCGCGCGCGTCAATCATCCATTCAGCGCCTACGTCCAACTGATCTACCCGATTGTTCATTGCTTCACTTCAAGCCATCTGCGATTGAGTGTGCGAGAGACGCAATGATTCACCGCAGAGACGCCGCAGGACGCTGGATGGCTGGAGATGTGCTTCGCACGCGGCGAGAGCGCCGAGAGTAGCGCGTTCACCAACTCTCTGCGCCTTCTCTGTGTCCTCTGTGTCTCTGCGGTGAATCCCCATGCTCGTTCACCAAATTGACTCCGGTTATAAGATCATCGCTGCGGCGAGAGGGTTCGATCTCAATGCGAATGGTGATGCGGCGCGTTCAAGTAATGTTCGCGCAGCAGGTCTCTGCCGTAGTCGCCCTGAAAATCGCGCCACACCGTGTGCACGTGATTGGCGTTGTTCTGCGTGTTGTCGTATTCGATCACAAAGGTCGGTCCCTGCAATCGATAATAATGCGGCTGTCCGAGTTCCGTGCCGCCGGCCCAGCCGAACCAGATTTTTGCCAGTCCCGCTTGCTGCAATTTCTCTATGCGCTCAGCCGCCAGATCGGCAGGCATGGTCGATGCGTATTCGTTGAGCAGGCGAACCAGCAGGCTCATCTGCTGCGGGTTGAACTGGCTCGCAGGGATGCCGACCGGCGCAAGCGGATCAACGCGTTTGGCATTCGTCGTGACGATGTCGGCGAAGGCGTCGGTTTGAAAGATGGCTTTCGCCCGCTGCGGCTCGCTTAATGAATGAAGCAGGTCGCGGGCGATGTCTTCTTCGGTGCCGAGGACGCGCAAGCCGCGTCGCGCCCCCTGACGTACCTCTGCCGGATTCGAGCCGAGAAAGCTCGGCGTCGTCGCCACGACGCGGCCATCTATCGCCGTGAAGTTGAGCGACAGGTGATGACCTTCGATGCGCCAGCCCCACTGGCCCTTATCCGCAGGCTGGCCGAAGAACGAAAAGTAATAGAGCGTCGGGTCGCGGTGCGCTGCGCCTTCCATCTCGTGCAGCACCAGTTCGAGTTCCATAATTGTCGTCGCTTTGTAATAACCGCGCTGGCTGAGCGTCGCCTTGAGAAATTCCTGCGCCAGCTTTCGTTGCCCGTCGTCGAGTTCTTTGAGCGTGATGCCCCGGCGGGCGCGCGGCACGTAGAACCAGTTGAAGCGTTCTTCGTCGTTAAACTCCATGAGCGCTTTGGCGCGCTGCTCGGCGGTCAAGGCGGCGAGAAACTGGTTCGCAGCTTTGATGATGGCTGCGGCTGAAGCGCGGCGCGCGCTGCCGCCGATGCCCATAGCCAGCGTCAGGATGATGATGATTGCCAGCAAAGCTTTGATCTTCATGCCGATCCTTTCAGGTTGAAGGCCAAACCGAAGACGCCGGATCTCAAGACAGCGCGGGCGCATCTGCATCTGGTTTGACTTCGATGCAGTAGTGCCCTGGTTATCAATAATAACTTGGAAACGCCAACGGGGTGACGAGAGGATAACACGAAGCAGGCAAAAGGCAAAAGGCGCGCGGCAAAAGGTAAAAGTTCAGGCGCAATCGCACACCTTCATCTCAGGCTTTCGGGTTGCCGATTCGCATCTTTGCAAACTGAATCATCTGATGCGGTGCGAAGGATAGCCGATGTGTATGTGCGCGCCGGTGGCCGAACCGGCAACTGCCTGACGAAAAGCGATGAACGGAATCCCCTGGCTGCGCAGGTAACTCATCAATGCCCGACCTTCGGCGCTGTCCGGGTGAACGGCGACATCCATTGCGTTGCTGTGATCGAAACCGAGTTGCGTATGCACCGCCGTCTGTCCGAAGGCGCTGATGGGCAAGGCGTGGTGAAACTGACCGAGAAAGTAGCCTTCAACTTTCGACGCATCGGCAAGCATCCAGTGCGCCGGGCCGTTATAGCGGATCAGCACAGCGCTGCTGACCGTGCCGCCAACGCGCGGCGGCGGCATCAAGGCGAGTTGCGCTTCGGCCTTCGCTTCGGTGATCAGGTTGTCAGCCTCAGCCATCTGGCGATGCGTCTCGGCGACCTTCGCTTGCGCGGTGGCAAGCGCGCGCTCGCTCTCTTCAAGCTCGCGCTTCGAGACGATCTGTTGATCGACCAGCGCCTTGCGTTTGTCGACCGTCTCGGTCGCCGTCTTCACGTCGCCCTCTTGAAAGACCAGCAATTTGACGAGGCTCTCTTTGTAAGCCTGGGCTGCCGCGATGACATCTTCTTTGGCTTTGGCGACGCGCTCGGCAGCCTCGTTTTGCGGTGTGCGCGCCGCCTTCTTCTTGCGCTTTTGCGCCTGGACATCAAAAGCCGAAAATAGTAACGCGAACAACAAAATAATAAAAGCGAAGGATGCGAGGCGTTTGCCCCAGAGACACAGCGACCGAAAGCGCCGGTCTTGACTGCGGCGGGCCACTGCCATTGCTGCTTTCACAACGATCATAACTTTTTACCGTCATAGCGTTCGGCGATGCGCCAGCGCTGTACCATCACGGTCTGGCCGTCGGGCTTGAGGCGTATGCTGATTTCATCAAGGCGCATCGGGCGGGCATCCTTGCCGCGCATCAATAACTCGACGACTTCGCCGTAACGGATGGCCTTTGAAAACGTCCTGAAGCCGACAATATCGCCCACTCGAATCGTCTTGATCATCCCTGCTCCCGGTCACCAGCCGCTCACAATATCTTCATCATGATTTTAACATCCGAACGGCTCGCGGTCAGCGAATACCTGATGATGCGAACAAATATGTCACGTGGTTGCACACCGCAGCACTGGATTTGATGATCAATCCGGCCAGTTGACTAGGTGAGTGAGCTTCCTTTTAGCGGTGTAGTATTGGATTCTCTGCCGACTGACTAAGATGATCTTTCCCATTCTTGCCTTCTTCGATTTGAACTCTGGCAGTCTAAACAATCGCCTTAGCCAATCAGGAATCTCATCGACGAATTCCGCCGCGAGTTTCAAACATACAATACAGTAGGCCCGGTTCGCAGGAATACGCCGCCAGAAATCTGTGTGATTGATTGTGATAAAGGTCGGCTGTTTTGTCCGGCGCAGCAAATCGGGAATGGCATCGTCTTTGATCACGGTTCCGGGTCGCAAATCTTTGATAATCAGGATAGCGCCTCGATACCAGGATGAGAGATGGTCTTCGAGATTCAAGCCTTGCAATTCTTCATCGAGAACGATCATCCAATTTCCGATAACCTCTTGCCTTGCTGATCAAGGGCGCGCGCCGCAAGCGCAAGGGCTTCCTGAATGGCTTTCACAGGCAGGCTGTAGCCTTCGGCGACGTGCTCAATGCTGCGTCCGGCTGCCAGCAAGCCAAGCGCGTGGCGAACATCTACACGTGTGTACTTGAAGGTGGGCCGCCCGCCGCAAACACCCGGCGCAACGACGATGTGCTGTCCTACGGGATAATACTCATACGGTTCGCCGCCAACGATTTCGCGCACCAGTTTTTTTGCCGGGGTCTTCATGCTGCAATCACTCTGCCAGCCATCTTACGGCCAGTCTACCGGCAACGCAATCCAGGAGAGATTATTCGATAGGCCGAGCCGAACTAACGAACAGGCGGCATTTAATATCACGGAGAAACGAGGAGATGCGCTCCGCTGTAGGTGCTTTCAGGCTCGATTTAAACGGCGTGCCTCGAAATAAAACCACGGATTGCTTGAATCAATTTAGAGCAACCTGTTCCTTGGTGTATTAAGAAGTTCTCGCCGATCAATCCTGGCGTGAATCCGGTGAAGAGACCTGTAACTGGCCACTGGAGCCGGTTTCGCCGCCCGGCCCGTGCGAATATAATCGAAACCCCTGGCCGCCTTCCATCGCTTCGTAGACGTAATCGTTACCCCAGGGATCGACTTCGGGCAGCGAATCGAGGTACGGCCCCAGCCACTGATTGACGCCCGCATCGGCGGACGGTTTGAAGGCAGCCGGGCGATTGATCAACCCATGAAGGCTTTCGGCAGTGGTCGGGTAGCGACCGACATCGTCGCGAAAATGTTCGAGCGCCTCAGCCATGAGATTCAATTCACGTTGAGCCATCTCGCTGCGCGCCATGGCGCGGCGCTGCTCCGGCGATTGATGCGTCAGCTTCAGCCAGGTGGCGATTGCCGTGGTTGTAAGCAAAACCACAACTGCAACAACAATCATGGTGCGCTTGCGAAGTCGCGCCCGCCGCAAACGCGCTTCATGGGCTTCGGGCATAAAAACGACCGTCGGGTCGGCGCGGCGCGTCGTCTCTACCTGCCGTGCCGTCTCGATGTGCGCGCTCGACTGCCTAGCGCCCGCCACCGGGCGATAGCAGTTGACGCAATAGCGCAGGTTCGCGGCCAGCGCCGCGCCGCATCCGGCGCATCTCTGTTTGTCTGGTGATTCGGCGACCATCGGTAATAGAAGTTTAGCGCCGCGCGCCGACTGAATACAACATCACCCCGGCCTTTGCCGCCTTAGCGCCTTGCCGCCGGTGGCGTCGGAGGCGTCGAGCAACTCGAAATCCGCTCGCGCTTGAAGCCGATGGCTGCCGCCATTTATAGTTAACTGATTGATGGACTCTCAGCAAACAAGTGATCGCGGGCAGCAGGTCAACGAAATCGTTGAGGCAACGCTGATGCTTGCGCCGAGCGAACGCGCGGCCTATCTCAACGACGCCTGCACAGACGAAGCGCTGCGCCGCGATGTTGAAACCACCATCGCGCAGCGTAACTTATCCGGCCAGTATAAGGGCACGACGAACGCCGAAGGGCCGACGGCGATTCTGCCGGATGCCGACACCATCTCGCTGTCGGAAGATGAACAGCAAAGGCTTCTCGACGATACCAGCATCGGCCCTTACCGCGTCCTGCGAAGAATCGGTCAGGGCGGCATGGGCGCGGTCTATCTGGCCCAGCGCGACGACGCCGAGTTCAAGCAACAGGTCGCCATCAAGCTCGTCAAGCGCGGCATGGATACAGAGTTTGTCCTGCGCCGCTTTCGCAACGAACGGCAGATCCTCGCGGCGCTCAATCACCCGAACATCGCCCGCCTGCTCGACGGCGGCACCACCAGCGACGGGCGGCCCTACTTCGTGATGGAATACATCGAAGGCCAGCCCATCACGCACTATGCCGATAAACATCGCCTGTCGACGGTCGACCGCTTGCATCTCTTTCAAGCGGTCTCGGCGGCGGTACACTATGCACATCAGAATCTCGTCATTCACCGCGACATCAAGCCGTCGAACATTCTCGTCACCCAGGATGGCACGCCGAAGCTGTTGGATTTCGGCATCGCCAAGCTGCTGAATCCCGACCTGGCGGCGCATCCCATCGAGGCAACCGCCGTCGCCATTCGCTTGATGACCCCGGAATATGCCAGTCCCGAACAGGTTAAGGGCGAAGCCATCACGACGGCCAGTGATGTCTATTCGCTCGGTGTTTTATTATATGAATTACTGACGGGCCATCGCCCGTATCGCATCGGCAGCCGCACGCCGCACGAAGTGGCGCGCGTCGTTTGCGAAGAAGAACCACAGAAGCCGAGCACCGCCGTGCGTCGCGTCGAAACTTACCGGAACGCCGACGGCACCGCCTCAGTCACGCTGACGCCGGAAACCGTCAGCCGCACGCGCGACGGCAATCCCGACAAGTTGCGCCGCCGGCTCGCCGGTGATCTAGATAACATTGTGCTGATGGCGATGCGCAAGGAACCTGCACGGCGCTATGCTTCGGTTGATCAACTGGCGAACGACATCCGCCGCCACCTCGAAGGCCGTCCGGTCATTGCGCGCCAGGACACGATTGCTTATCGCGCCGCGAAGTTCATCAAGCGGCACAAGGCGGGCGGGCTCGCGGCACTGCTCATCCTGGTCTCGTTGATCGCCGGCGCGGTGACCACCTTGCGGCAACGCGCCAGAGCCGAACACCGCTTCAATGACGTGCGGCAACTGGCGAACTCATTTCTGTTTGAGTTTCACGATGCGATCAAAGACCTGCCCGGCTCGACCTCGGCGCGCGAACTGGTCGTCAAGCGGGCGCGGGAATACCTTGACAGCCTCGCACGCGAAGCCAGCGGCGACGCGCAACTGCAACGCGAACTGGCGACGGCTTATCAGCGAGTCGGCGACGTGCAGGGCAACCCTTTTTATTCCAATCTCGGCGATTCGGCAGGGGCGCTCGCCAGTTACCAGAAGGCGCTGGCGATTTGTGACGAACTGGTCAGGAAGCAGCCATCGAACGTCGAAGATCGCCGCGCACAGGCCATCAGTTATCTGCGCATCGGCGATGTCGCCTGGGGAACGGGCGACACGAAACAGGCTGTGGAAGCCTATCAGCAGGGCGTCCGCATTGCCGAAGCCCTGCTCGAAGGCGAGCAACTCGATCTACCCGCCAGCCGGGAATTGTGGCGAGGCTATCGTAATCTAGCTTACGCTCTGGCGCAGGCGGGAGACTTCCCCGCAGGGCTAGAGAGCCTGCACAAAGGCCAGGCGCTGGGCGAAAAACTGGTCGCCGCCAATCCTGACGACGCGCAGGTGCGGCACGATATGTCGGCGACGCTGACGGTGCTGGGTCGCGCTCAGGGCGAGATGGGCGATCTCACCGGCGCGCTGGAAACCTTTCAAAAAGCGCTGCGGATTGATGAACAGCTTGCCGCTGCCGAACCCAACAACGCGAACTTTAGAAAGTCGGTCGCGGTTACCTGCATGGACATGGGCGATGTCTATAGCCATGCGGGCAACCCGCGCGACGCGGCTGAGAGTTATCGCAAGGCATACACGATTGTCGAGCAGGTCGCCGCCGCCGACCCGGCAGACGTGCAGGCGCAGCGCAATCTCGCGGCGGCGCAGATCAATCTGGGCCGCGCGCTGGCCAAGCTCAACCAGTTCACCGAGGCGTTGCAATTTGAGCAGCGCGCCGCCGCGATCTATGAACGCATCGCCGCTGGTGAACCAGCCAACGAGTTCGCGCGGGTGGAACTGGCTTATGCCAACATACAGCTCAGCATGGTGCTGGCTCATACGGGCAAAGGCGCGCAAGCCCTGGAGCTTGGCGACCGGTCGCGCGCCGTTGCCGAAGAGATGAGTGTAGCGAACCCTACAAATATCGAATATCGCGGTCTGCTGGCGTCGACCTATACGGCGCTCGGCAACATCCATGTGATCGTCGTCGCAGGCGAGCGACAGGCAAGCCGGCAAGCCGACCAGTGGCGCGCGGCGCGCGACTTGTATCAGCACAGCTATGACATATTGAAAGCCCTGAAAGATCGCGGCGAGTTCACCAGCACGGAGTACGGCGTGCCGGAAGAAGTGGCGACCAAGATCGCTGAGTGCGATGCGGCATTGGCAAAGCTCGCGTCCCATTAAGCAGACCAGTCGCTTTTGCTTTATTCAATCTCAATGCGATAGCTCACCATCCAAAGCTCAACCTGTTCAAGCCGTTCTTTCCAGCGATCTTTGAATTCTTTCATCCACCGCCGGTTCTTGGGCGAATCCGGCGCATCAACAATGAGTCGCACCAGATTATCTCGATAAAGAACGCCACTATGCCGCCAGTGACCTTCAACTTTTTGCGTTTCGTAACTGGCTGCGCCGAAGTGATCGACGATTTCCAGGACTGCTTCAGCCAGCCACTCAGCCGGCACTTCCCGTCCATCATTGAACTGGAGGGGCAGCAGCACCTCGAATCGCCGCCACTTGCTGCTCATAGGTTGTCTTTCCTTTGACAGTAAATGGAATGTTCTGATCGGCAAGAGCTTCCAGAGCAGCCTCAGGCACTAAATGCTCACCTGAACTGAGAACTCGGCCCGAAAACCGCCCGAGCAAAAAAGCGAGCCCCCGCTTCTCCGTTTCGCGGTCAGGGAATGTGATCGTTACCATATCGTATACCCTTCCTATAAGAAAGATTATATCATTCTGCGTCTAACATTCGAGTTAACCGAGCGAGCGCGGAGAACTGAAGGAAAACAGGTGAAATTCGCCTCGCGCGCTTCGGTTCAACGATTTGTGGAGGGCGACTCAAGACGCAATGCATCGTTCGCTGAGATCGCGTTTCAAAAGATAGCGGGCCGGCTCTATAAACTGTGCCAAGGCTGCGGAGACCCTCTTCATCACTTCTTCAAATTCCATTCGCTTCTTCTCGTAGACGCCCAACAAGTGATCAAGGGCGTGCGTTCACAGCTTGGGCGGCGCTCACCGCCGCGCCGACGATGGCGATTTCGTCGCTCGTCGTAATCACTTCGATGGCGCTGCCTTGCAGCGGGCTCATCTTCACCATGTCGCCCAGGTAAAGTTGCAGCATCTCGGTCTGCACGAAGCGCGCGTCCGGCCCCGAAATGTAAAACTTGCCCGGCCCTTCCTGATGTATGCTGGTCGCCGTCGCCGCCGCCAGGGCGCGATGCCATAACTCGACAAACGCCAGGCAGCGCGCGTCGCCGGCTTTCGCCTCGGCAAAAACTTCATCGGGTTCCATGTCGAGAAAGCGCCGGCGCATGGCGCGATAGCCCATGATGCCTTCCAGATGACCAACCCCGCCGCACTGGCAGAACTTTTCTTTTGGGTCGAGCGTGACGATGGTGTGGCCGCCTTCGCCGATCATCTCGGTTTGCGGATAGTGCCCGTAGCCGATGCCGCTTCCCAAAAACCAGACGCGCGCCACACGATCAAGTTGGCCGCGCTCTGCGGCAATGCCTGCGGCCATGGCGTCAGCGTCGTTGAGCAAGTGAACCGGCGCGCTGATGTCCGCCTGCACGAGCAGCGCGGCAAGCAAAATGCCGAAGTTCTGGCCTTTCAACTGCGACAGGTTCGGCGATTCTTCGATGATGCCTTCGCGAATGATGCCGGGAAAGCCGACGCCTACGCAATCCACCGCCTGGCCTTCGCGGACGATCTGAATCTCTTCGACGATGCGCTGCGCGATCTCTTCGGTCGGCATCTCGGCAAGGTAATCTTTATCGCTTTTTTCAGGAAAGCGCCGTATGACGCCGGCAATTCGGTTATTCTCAACCGCGCCCGCCGCGATGTGCTCCGCTGCTAATACGCCGATCTTTAGTCCCATCAGAATTACCTCGTGACAAGCGACATCAGACGTGACCAGTGACCAGTGACCAGTGGTGAAGCGCTGTTGTTTTCACTATGCCAATTATTAAGGTCAAAATCGCCGCTCTTTCTGGTCACTGGTCACTGGTCACGATCCCATCACAGCCTCGTCAGCTTATTCAATCCGTTGAATGCCGCCGCTTTGTAGCATTCGGCGAGCGTCGGGTAGTTGAACACGGTGTTGACAAAGTATTCAATCCTACCTTTCAAAATCATCACCGCCTGGCCGATGTGCAGGAGTTCCGACGCGCCTTCGCCGATGATGTGGACGCCGAGAATTTCTTTCGTCTCGCGATGAAAGATGAGCTTGAGCCGGCCTGTCGTGTCGCCCTGAATCTGACCGCGCGCCATCTCGCGGTAATAGGCGACGCCGACTTCATAGGGCACGTCTTCGTCAGTGAGTTGTTCTTCGGTCTTGCCGACGAAAGAGATCTCCGGAATCGTGTAGATGCCGTAAGGATAATTAGCCGGCTCGGTATCCAGTGACACCCCGCAGGCGTTGCCCGCCGCTATACGGCCCTGCTCCATCGACACGGAGGCCAGCGACGGAAAGCCGATCACGTCGCCGACCGCGTAGATATTCGGTTTGCCGGTGCGATAGTCTGCGTCAACCGCGATGCGCCCGCGATTGTCGGCTTCAAGCCCGGCGGCGGCGAGGTTCAAGTCTTCGACGTTGCCCTGCCGCCCGACGGCATACAACAGCATATCGCCGGAGATGCGCTTCTTGCTTTCGAGATTGGCGACCACCAGCCCGTCCGCCATCTCTTCAACGCTTTCGACGCTTTCGTTGACGCGCAAGGTGACGCGGCTGTCGCGCAGGTGATAGCACAGCGCTTCGATGATTTCGGCGTCGGCGAAGCTGAGCAATCGCGGCATCTTTTCGATCAGGATGACGCGCACGCCGAGGGTCGCAAACATCGAAGCATATTCGACGCCGATGACGCCGCCGCCAACGACGATCAGGGTTTTAGGAATCTGCGGAATGTCGAGTATCTGATCGCTGCTGATGATCGTTCGCCCGTTGATCGGCACCGTCGGCGAGATGGCGGGTTTGGTGCCGGTTGCAATGATGATATTTTGGCCTTCGAGTTCCGATTGGCCGCGCGAACTGACGACGAGCAGATGCGTCGGATCGACGAAGCTGGCGGCTCCGGTAATCATCTCGACTTCGTTGCGCGACAACTGCGCCTGGGTCACGTCGATTTCGGTCTTGATGACGTGCTGCACGCGAAATGACAGATCGGCCATATTGATCTTATCTTTGACGCGATAGTTCATGCCGTAGATGCCCTGATAACGATAACCTGACAAGTGCATGACGGCTTCGCGCATGGTTTTGCTGGGGATCGTGCCGGTGTTGATGCAAGCGCCACCGACGACTTCGCGCCTTTCGATGAGGGCGACGCGCTTGCCGAGCTTAGCGGCCTGTATGGCGGCGCGCTGTCCAGCCGGGCCGGAACCGATGACAATCAGATCGTAGCTTTGCATGGCTCACATCCTGTGTGCGGAGTTCGATTGTAGATTAACGGTCCACATTTCCCAAGCGAAACAGTGAGCGGCAGGTAAAAGGTATGTAACAAAACGCCGCGCAAAAAGCCAGCCGCGCGGCTGCGCCGCAAGGCAAAAGGCAAGAGGCAAAAGACAAATATCAATTGACGGCAAGGCCAAAGTAATTTCAACTTCTATGTTTCCTCCGCCACTTTTGCCTTTTGCCTTTTGCCTTTTGCCTTTTGACCACAGGTCGGCGGTTTGAAACGTCCGGCGACAACCCTACGTACAAGTGAGGCTGCCGGCTGCGGTGCCCAGTAATTTAAGATAAAATTCAGCCGGCGTTGAAACTTTTTCGTCGCGCGTGCCACTAACAAGGCGAACTGAGGATGAAGCCGAGATGATGGAGGCCGTCAGCCTAGTGAGCCCGTTCAGCGCACGCGCCGGTGCAAGGATGCAAAGCGCACAAGATATAACCGCGCGCGCGCGGCGTGGCGATGATGACGCCTTTCGACTGATCTTCGAGCGTTACTCGCGGCCAATCATCAGTTTCATTTACGATATGGTCGGGCGGCGCGATCTGGCCGAAGAACTGACGCAGGAGACTTTCGTGCGCGCATACAAGAACCTTGGCGGCTTGCAGGATGACGCGAAGCTATCGACGTGGCTGTTCGGCATCGCCAAGAACGTCGCGCGCGAAAGTCTGCGGACGCGCCACCGCGACGATCAACGGGTTGAGATTGATGCCGACGGCGGCGTCGAGTTGAAAGATGACAAGCTGCCGCCGGATCGCGAATTGTTGGACAAGGAATTAAACGGCGTCATCCGCGCGGCGCTTGCAGCGCTCGATGACGACAAGCGTATGGTCTTCACGCTGAAGATTTTTCAGCAGCGCAGCTATGAAGAGATTGCCGAAATCACCGGCTTTTCGATTGCCAAACTGAAGACCGATCTGCACCGCGCGCGCGCCGAGATGAAGCGGCGCATCAGTCCTTATCTGGGGGCGGGTTATGAAGTGTGAAGCGTGCCAAGGCGTGCTTGAAGATTATTTCGACGGCGAACTGGCCGCGAAGCAAGCGGCTGAAGTCAGCGCCCATCTGGCGGGTTGCGCGCGGTGCGCGGCTGAGCTTGCCGAGTTGCAACAAGCGCACGAAATCTACGCGCATTACGAGCGCGGCATCGAGGTGACGCCGGATTTGTGGGCCGGCATCGCCGCGCGCCTGAAGACGGAGAAGGCCGCTCTGCCGGCATCATCATCAAGCTCAAGATGGCGCACCCGGCTCGCCGGCCTGTTCGCCGCGCCGCACATCAGCCCGGCCATGGCTATGGCAATGGTGATTCTGGCGATTGGCATCACCGTCGCCGTGATGAGTTACCTGCATTCGCGCAACCTCAACCATAACGACACAGGCGCGGTTGCCACCGAACGTCAAAGCGGCCCTGGCGCGACTAACCAGAACGACGCTGTGCCGCCTGCGCCGCAGCCCGCCGAGCCGGGATCGAAAGACAACTTGGCAACCCTTCCGAATGGTGATAAGAAGTTGAAGGAAGGCACGCCGCAGAATAAAGAACTGAAGCCGCCGCCGTCAAAGTCGGTGGTGGCGGCCAATCGCCAGCCGCAAGCGCCGCCTGATCCCATGAAGCTGGTGCGCGAAGCCGAGCAGAAATACCTGGCGGCGATTGCCATTTTATCGAGCGATGTCAGCCATCATCGTTCGCAGATCGATCCAGCAGTGCTGGCGCGCTTCGACTCGGCCCTGTCCGATATTGATCGGACGATTCAGGAGACCCGGCAGATCGTCCGCCGCAATCCCAATGACCCGGTTGCTTTGCAGTACCTGCTCGCCGCTTATGCCCGGAAGGTTGACACGCTGCGAGCCATGTCGCTTGATTGACAAAGGAAGTGGTCAGTCATCTGTGGTCGGTGGTCAGATAGGCTTTTGTGATTGCTCGCCGCTGATCCCTGGCCGCCGCGCAATGATCGCTGATAACTATGCTCAGAAGAATTTTCACAACTTTAACTTTAGCGATGGCGATTACAAACGGCGCTACGGCGCTGGCGCAGGAAACGCCGGAGCCGCCGGCTCAAACACTGCCACCGGCTAGAACACCGCAGGCTCCGAAGGCGAAAGTCGCGCCCGTGCAGCCGCCGGGAACAACCCCGCGTCCGGCACCGCGCGCCACGACATCGCGCCACGACGAAGACAGCGAAGCGCAGGCCACCCCGCTGACTATGAAGGTCGCTCGCAACGCCCACATCGCTGTCAGCAGCCGCATGGTCAACGTCCGCATCACCGGCGTCGACGGCGACACGCTTGAAGCCACGGCGACCAGCGATGAAGGGACGCATTCGGTGAAGGCGCAGACGAGCGGCGATGAAGCCAATCCGAAGATTCTGATTTATGTGCCGCTGACCTCTGGCCGCCACGCGGGCGGCGATGTCAATCTCAATATCAAACTGCCGCGCTACGCCACTGTCGAATCGGTCGAGAGCCTGACGGGCGACATCGAAGTGAGCGGCATAGACGCGCCGGTTACCGTCAATACCAACAACGGCCAGATCACCGTCGTTCGCGTGGCGTCGCTGAAAGCCTCGACGCGACATGGCGAGATCACTGCCCGCGAGATTAAAGGCGACGCCGTTGCCCGCAGCACGAACGGCGATCTGACGCTTGAAAATATTGGCGGCGACGTTGATGCGGCGGCGACCAACGGCAGCCTCAGCGTCCGCAATGCCGCCGGCGACCTGCGCGCCAACCTGACGGTCGGCGAACTCGTGGCGCACTGCATCAAGGGCCGCGCCGAAGTCAATACCGTGAGCGGCTCGATACAGCTTTTCGGCGTCACGGGCGATGTCGAGGCCGTCAGCACCAGCGGTGAAGTGACGTTTGCCGGGCGGGTTCGCGCCGGCGGTCGTTATAAGCTCAAGTCGATCTCCGGCGACATCGAGATGCACATTCAAGCGGACGCGCCGGGATTCACGGCAACCTTGATCACTTATAGCGGCGACATCGAAACCCTGTTTCCGCTGAAGCTCGATTCACAGGCTTCCGGTGGCTCAAACAATCGCCGCATCATCGGGCGGTTTGGCGACGGCACCGCGCAATTGCTGCTCGATTCGTTCAGCGGCGGCGTGCGACTGGCGAAGGCCACGGCTGAAGAGTTGAAGGCTTGCAAATAATCACAAATTTCCGCAATCGACAATCGAAAGAGGTGCGAAGATGAAAAACAAAATACGACTTCTCTCCCTGGTTGCGCTCGTGGCGCTGGTGCTGACGCCGATGACCGCCAAAGCGCAACGCCATACGAGCGATGACAGCGATTTCGCTGAGCGTGACGAAATCAATCAAACTTACACGCTGGCGTCTGGGGCGCGCGTCGAACTGCGCGGCATCAACGGCATGGTAGATATTGAGACGGCAGCCGGCACCACCGCCGAAGTTCACATCGTCCGTTCGGCGCGCAACCGTGACGATCTGAACTATCACAAGATCATCATCGAACCGTCGGCCAACAGCCTGATCGTGCGCGGCGAAAATGACAGCGACCATGGCAATCATCAGGTGCGCCATCGCGTGACGCTGCGCTTGCCGCGCCAGATTGATCTCACCGTCAGCGGCATCAACGGACGCACGACGGTCGGCGCTATCGACGGCCCCATTCAACTCAACGGCATCAACGGCACGGTCGACGTCGGGCAGGCGGTCGGCTATGCCAAAATTTCCGGCATCAACGGGCGCGTTAAAGTCAACATCGTGCGCCTGAGCGAGCGCGGCATTAACGTCAGCGGCATCAACGGCGGCGTCGAGTTGCAGTTCGCTGAAGACCTGAACGCCGATGTCGAAGTGACCGGCATCAATGGCCGCGTCAATGCAGACGTGCCGAACGTCACCGTGATGGGCAAGCTCGAACGCAATAACTTCCGCGCCCGCGTCGGTGCCGGCGGCACGCCCATCATCATCAACGGCGTCAACGGCCATGTGAAGCTCACGCGCGGCGGCGTCGCTGGCTGAACGAAGACCAAAAGGCAAAAACCAAAAGGCAAAAGTGACGGAGCGCCCGATGCGTTTCCTGAGCTTTTGCCTTTTGGTTTTTGCCTTTTGCCTTACCACCGCAGGCGGGCGGCGTGCTATCATTGCCGGTTAATCATGGCAATGAGGAGCACAGATGAGCTTCATTGATCTGCGCAGCGACACCGTCACCCAACCGACGCCGGAGATGCGCGAAGCGATGGCGCGCGCCGAAGTCGGCGACGACGTTTTTCTCGAAGACCCGACCGTCAACCGTCTACAGGAGATGGCTGCGGCGATGCTCGGCAAAGAAGCCGCGCTGTTTGTGCCTTCGGGAACCATGGGCAATCAGATCTGCATACGACTGCACACCCAACCGGGCCAGGAAGTCATCTGCGAAGAGCGCAGTCACATCTACAACGGAGAGATGGCGGCAATGGCGGCGATCAGCGGGCTGCTGGCGCGGCCCGTCAGCGGCGAAGACGGGTTGCTCGACTGGCCGTCGATTGAAGCAGTGATTCGCCCCGGCTCGGTCTATTACCTGACGCGCACGGGTTTGGTGACGCTGGAGAATTCGCACAACTTCGCCGGCGGCACGGTGATGCCGGTCGAGCGTATGGAAGAGATTTGTAATCGCGCTCACGAAGCCGGTTTGCCGGTACACCTTGATGGCGCGCGCATCTTCAATGCCGCGACCACCTTGAACCGTGATGTCGAGGAACTGGCACGCCCGTTCGATTCGGTCATGTTCTGCCTGTCGAAAGGGCTGTGCGCGCCGGTCGGCTCGCTCATCGCCGGCTCGCGTTCGTTCATCGATAGGGCGCTTGGGGCGCGCAAGATGTTCGGCGGCGGCATGCGACAGGTCGGCGTGCTGGCGGCGGCAGGACTGGTCGCGCTTGAAAAAATGCGCAAGCGATTGGCCGAAGATCATGCCAACGCGCAGTTACTCGCCAGAGGCATCGCGGAAATTCCCGGACTGCAAATTGATCCTGAAAAAGCCCATACCAACATTATCATCTTCGACATCAGCAACACCGGCATGAGCATCGCCGACTGGACGGAAAAGCTGAAAGCGCGCGGCGTGTTGGCCATCGGCATCAACGCCCGCGAGCTTCGCATGGTGACGCACCACGACGTTTCGCGTCAGGATTGCGAAACGGCTCTGGCAGCCGTTCGTGAGGTGCTGGCGCTTGAGCCGTAGCCGGTCATACGCAATTGTCGATCAGAGAAGCCAGCGACCCATTGGCGAACCGGCTGGCCTGAGAGAATGAACATGCTTGTAGAAATCGGCAGAGTAAAACAACTCTTCAGATACCCGGTTAAGTCAATGGCCGGTGAGCCACTTGAGTCGGTCTCGCTCGGCTGGCATGGCTTTGACCAGGATCGGCGATTCGCCTTTCTTCGCAAGGGCGTTCTCGCCGGCGTCCCCTGGCTGACCGCAAGTAAGCTGCCGCAACTCATCAGGTACAAACCGCTGCGTCGCGATGCTGATAAGGCGGCGCAACTGCCGACACACGTCTTAACACCGGATGGCCGTGAACTCGAACTGCGCGGAGAAGCGCTTTGCCAGGAAGTGGCCAGGGCTTACGGTGCGCCCGTCGAGTTGATGCAGATGGATCATGGGATTTTCGATGATGCGAAAATTTCGCTCATCAACCAGTCGACCATACAGGCAATTGAGCAGGAAGCCGGCATCCAGTTGGAGACCAGCCGATTCCGGCCAAACATTCTGTTGGAGGCCGACGACCGCCGGCCATTTGCAGAAGACCAGTGGCTGAACAAGGCCATTCAATTCGGTGAAGCCGCCGAGGCCGCTGCCGTTCATATACAGATGCGCGACCTGCGTTGCATGATGATCAACCTCGACCCGGCGACTGCCAACGCAAACCCGCTGATATTGAAAGCCGTAGCGCGAATGAATGACGCGTACGCGGGCGTCTATGCGACGGTCTTGAGCGTCGGCGAAGTGAAGATTGGCGACCGGCTCTACCTGCGGGAGCAGTAACCAGATCCCGATCATGGAAAAAATCGTCATCGCCATTGACGGCCCGTCGGGCGTCGGCAAGAGCACGCTGGGTAAAGCGCTGGCGCGGCGCTTCGGTTATCTCTTCATCGATTCAGGCGCGGTCTATCGCGCCGTCGGGCGCAAAGCGCTTGATGCCGGCGTTGCGCTCGATGACGCGGCGGCGCTCGCTACGATTGCCCGCGACGCCCGCATCCGGCTCGAAGGTGATCCAGATCACTTACGGGTTTTTCTCGATGGCCGCGAGGTGACAGAATCAATCCGCCTGCCCGATGCCAGCCACGCCGCCTCCGTCGTGGCGACGATTCCCGAAGTCCGCGAGGCGGTAGTCGCGAAGCTGCGCGAGATGAGCCGCGCCGGCGGCATCGTCATGGACGGGCGCGACATCGGCACAAAAGTCTTTCCCGATGCTCAGGTCAAGCTCTTTATTGAAGCCGCGCCCGATGTGCGCGCCGCGCGCCGCTTTCTCGAAGAACGCGAGCGCGGGCGCGACGTGACCATCGAACAGATCGCCGCCGAGCTTAGCCAGCGCGACCGCCGCGACCGCGAGCGCACCGCCACGCCGCTCGTAAAAGCACCTGACGCTATTCTCATCGATACCTCTGCGATGCCTCTCGACCGCGTTATCGAGCGCGTCCTTGAAATCATTCAAGCGCACAGCTAAACTTCATTGTCGTTACCGTCGGAATGCTTAAACGAATTTCTTCTCGAAGAGGAAACGATTAGAGCTTGAGTTCGACGCTCGCCAGCGCTTCGCCGCAATTGCCGTGCTCGCCGTTTGCCGCTTGGCAGACGGAATTTTGTCGAGCGCGCCTCACTTACAAAGTTTAGGATGGGCATTTTCACCGGACTGATTATCGAAGTAGGCCGCGTACGCCGCGTAGACCGCCGCGCCGAGGGCGCTTATTTCGTCTTCGCGGCGCAGCAGGTTTTAGCCGGTACGCGCATTGGCGATTCGATTGCCATCAACGGCATCGATCTGACGGTCACTGAAATGGGCGCAGATTACTTTACCGCTGACGTCTCGCTTGAAACCCTGCGGCGTTCGACGCTCAATGAGTTGCGCGCCGGCAGCCGTGTCAATCTTGAGCGCGCGCTCGGCGTCGGCGAACGGCTCGGCGGCCACATGGTGCAAGGTCATGTTGACGGCACCGGCGAACTGGTGTCGACGACGCGCGAAGGCAATGCCTATCGCCTGCGTTTCCGCTTCCCGCGCGAACTGGGCCGCTACATCGCCATGAAAGGCTCGATCTGTGTTGACGGTATCAGCCTGACGGTCGCCGGTCTTGGCGATGATTGGTTTGAAGTCGCGGTCATCCCGCACACCTGGCGCGAAACGACGCTCGCAGAACTGCACAGCGGCGACCGCGTCAATCTCGAAGTCGACGTGCTCGCCAAGTACGTCGAGCGCTTGTTGCAACACACGGAGCGCGCCGCCGCCGCGCCGAACAAACTGACGATGGACTACTTGAAAGAACAAGGATATTGAAACAGGTGCCGGGGGTCAGGGGACAGGGCCGGGGAAAGATCACTTCTTCCCGGCCCCGGCCCCGATCCCTGGCACCTGCCGAGGGTCTATGCCATTCGCAAATATTGCCGAAGCTATCGAAGAATTTCGCGCCGGGCACATGGTCATCATTGTTGATGACGAAGATCGCGAGAATGAGGGCGACCTGGCGTGCGCCGCTGAGAAAGTGACGCCGGAAATCATCAATTTCATGGCGCGCTTCGGGCGCGGTCTGATCTGTCTGCCGCTCACCGAAGAAAGGTTAGATGAATTACAAATCCCCTTGCAGGTTTCGGAGACCGAGAACACCGCCTCGCGCGGTACGGCGTTCTGCGTGTCGATTGAAGCGCGGCGCGGCGTCACCACGGGCATCAGTGCAGCCGACCGCGCGACGACGATTCAAGTCGCCGTCGACCCGCGCTCACGGCCCGCAGATCTGGCGCGGCCTGGGCACATCTTTCCGTTGCGGGCGCGCAAAGGCGGGGTGCTGGTGCGGCCCGGTCAGACCGAAGCGTCGGTTGATCTGGCGCGCATCGCCGGGTTGATGCCGGCGGCGGTGATCTGCGAAGTCATGAATGACGACGGCACCATGGCGCGGCTGCCGCAGTTGCGCGAGTTCGCCGGGCAACACGACATTAAAATTATTTCGGTCGCCGATCTGGTCAGCTATCGCATGACGAACGAGTTGTTGATCCATTGCGCCGGCGAAGCCCGCGTGCCGACCGTCTACGGTGAGTTTCGCGCTCTGGCTTACACCAACGATATTAACAACGATGTCCATCTGGCGCTGGTCATGGGCGAGATCATGCCGGACGATAACCTCCTGGTGCGCGTCCATTCGCAGTGCGTGCTGGGCGATGTCTTCGGCTCGCTGCGTGACGATACCGGCTGGCAACTGCAACGCGCGCTTGAAATCATCGCCAACGAAAAGCGCGGCGTGTTGCTCTACCTCAAGCAGGAAGGGCGCGGCATCGGCCTCGTCAATCAACTGCGCGCTTATCGCCTGATGGACGAGCAGAACAAGGACACGGTCGAAGCCGACGCCGCCTTGGTTGGCCGCCACAAGATGGATCCGCGCGATTACGGCATCGGCGCGCAGATTCTCCATGATCTAGGCGTCCATAAGATGCGGCTGATCACCAATCATCCAGTGAAGCGCGCGGCGCTTGAAGGCTTCGATCTGGAAATCACCGACCGCGTCCCCATCGAGATGGAGCCGAACGAGACCAACGAAAAAGTGCTGCGGGCACGACGCGAGAAACTCGGGCATCTGCTAACAAAAGTCTAACGATTTTGGGTTTTAGATTTTGGATTTTGGATTAGCAGAATGGCTTCTTGTCGTCACCGTGCCGCACGCTTTCCTTAATCCAAAATCCAAAATCTAAAATCCAAAATCGCATTGGTTTGCTGGTTTATGCGCAGAAAACTGCTAATCGCCGCGCTCGTCCTGGTCGGTCTCCTGCTTCTCCTTTTTATTGCCGGGGTTTTCTATATTCGTAGCGGGCGGCTCGATCTCTACCTGCAAGCGCAAGTGATTGAGGCGCTCGGAGAATTCGGCATCCGCGCCGAAATCGGCAACGCGCATCTCGACCTGCGCGGCTACAAGGTGACGCTCGACGACGTGAGTCTTTACGCCGGCGACGGCAAAAACTCCTTCGGCAAAATCAAGCAGATGACGGCGGAGTTTTCGGTAATCTCTTATCTCCGCCGCGAAATCAACATCACGCACGTCGTCGTCGATCAGCCGGAAGTGTGGATGACGGTTGACGCGCAGGGCCGCTCGAATCTCGATGCGCTGCACGGGCCGCCGAGCACCGAGGAGGAGAAGAAGAGCGCCGTGACGTTTTTGACCGCGATGTTTGAAGTCAAAAACGCGGCGCTTCATTACGATGACTTGCAGCGAAAAATCAGCGCCCTCATTCCTTACGATCCGGCCCAGAACCTGACGGGCCTGACGCTGACGCTCACACCTAGAGAGGCCCGCGCTCTCGAAGATAAACTCAATCACGATCTCGCAGTCAACCTGGACAAAGCCAGCGTCATCTATGAAGGCCGCCAGATCAATAACCTCCAATCCTCCGCCAGCGCCGTCGTGCATTACGACGAGAAGAATCGGGCCGAGCAGCACATTGATGACCTGAGCTTCAAGTTCAGTTCCGATGTCGGCAACCTCAACGCCGGCGGCAACATTACCAGCTTCACGCCGTTGCAATATAACCTGCCGCAATTTCAAGCGACGGCTTTTCTCGATAAGCTGGGCAGCGTCTTTGCGCCCGATCTGAAGATGAAGGGCGCGGTCAGCTTTAACGGCGAAGGCAGCGGCACCGATGCCGATTACAATGCCAAAGGCAAGCTCACGGCGAATTCGCTGAGCGCCGCCAATGTGACGGTCGCGGGCTTGCAAGTCGACACCAGGGTCAACGGCAAGGGCACGAATTATCACGCGACCGGCGAGGTTACCTCTTCGGCGCTCACCGCCGAAGGCTTTCGCGTAGGCGGCATCCGCGTCAAGACCAACGTCGACGGCAAAGGCGACGAATACAACGCGACGGCTAGTCTCTCAACCGGGCAGGCGGCGGGCCGTGGCGTGGAGATCGCTGCGGTGCGCGTCGATGATGCGAAGATCAAAGGCACCGGCGAACGCTTCAATGCGAGCGCCGCGCTGAAGGTGTCGGCGCTTAAGAGTGACCGCGTGAGCGTCAGCGGCCTCAGCGGGCGGCTGACCGCAGACCGCAGCAAAGCCAGCCTTGAATCGTTCACCGCTGAGACGCTCGGCGGCACGGTTGCCGGTAACGCGACGATTGCTTATGGCGGCGGCTCGTCGTCGGTTGACGTGCAGTTTCGCTCGATTGATTTAGCGCAAGCGGCAACCGCTGCGGCAGCCAGGCAAGTCGAGGTGCGCGGCACCGCTAACGGCACGGCGCGGCTGGTGTTTCCCGGTTTGAATTATGAAGCGGCAACTGGGCGCATCGAGGCGAGCTTTGATGCGGCAGTGTCGCCGCCGCAATCGGATAGCGAACCGCTGCCGGGCAAAGGCGAGATCGCGCTGGTCGCCACCGGGCGCGGCTTCAACATCGAGCGCGCCGTCATCCGCTCGCCCAACAGCGAAGTGACCGTGACCGGCGAGGTCGGCTGGAAGGGCGCGGCGAACCTCGATGTCAAGTTCACCTCGCAAGACCTGGCCGAAGTGCAGCGCCTCGTCGAAGCCTTCGGCCTGATCACCGATGAAATGAAGACACAGTACCCAGTTGCCTTGAGCGGGCCGGGTCAGTTCAGCGGTCGGCTTGAGGGAACGCTGGACAATCCGAGCGTTAATGGCCATCTCCATCTCGATTCGATTCAATCCGCAGGCGACACCGTCAGCGATGTGCCGGCGCAAGAGGTCGGCTCATTTGAAGGTGACATTGCTTACAGTCCGAATCTGTTGCGCGTCGATAACGCCGCGCTGGTCAGGCCGGACGGCTCGCGCGCCGACTTTTCGCTCATTGCGCGGCTCGACCCCGAAGCGGTCAAAGATAAGAACGGCATCGCCGTCAAAGCCAACGTGCAGAACTTTGATCTGCCCAGTCTCGTGCGCGTCGCGCAACCTGCGCTTGCCAGCTTGATCGGGCGCGGCACGATCACCGGGACAATCGATCTCAAAGGGCTGCCGGGCCCGCGCACGATTGAGGGCACAGCGAATCTTTCGCTCAGCGCCGGCGAATTCAACCTGCCTTCGCCCGGCGCAACCGAAGATGTGAGTAAAGTCACCATTCCTGAATTCACCGGCAACATCACCTTCGCCAACAGTGAACTCATGGTGCAGAACCTGCGCATGCGTATCGGCAACGACTCGGAGATTCAAGGCGAGGGGCGCTTCAACCTTGATACCTATGCTTACTCGCTCAACGGCCAGGGCAAAAGGATAGACCTCAGCGATCTGTCGCAAAAGCTCTCCGACAGCGTTCGGCTGACCGGCACCGCCGATGTCATCGTCAACGGGCAGGGCAAGTGGGGCAATACCGAAGACTGGTCGGAGTTGAATCTCAACGCCCAGATTCAAGGCCAGAACGTCTCCTTCAACGGGCGCGATCTGGGCAACGCCAAAGTCACAGCGGTCACCGAAAACGGCTTGTTGAAAGTCGAGGCGACCGCCAACCTGCTGGATCAACCGCGAACATTGGCGGCGACCATTGACCTGCGCGACCGCGAGGCTTATCCGGTCAGCGCCAACATCGAATTCACCAACACAGACATCGGCCCTTATCTCGGCCTGGTAGCGCCGGGGCTAGCCGGCATCTCAGGAACCGCCACCGGCACTATCAAACTCAGCGGCCCGCTGCGCGACCCGGATAAAATTCAGGCAGTAGCCAATCTTACAAAACTCGAATTCGGCGGGGCGATCAACGAGCGCCAGCGGTATACGATTGCCAACCAGGGGCCGATCACCGTTATCGCCAGCCCGACGGGCGTTGCCATCAATCGCGTCACGCTGGTCGGCGACGGCACGAGCATCACGATTGAAGGCATGCTGGCGCGCGATGGCGGGGCGCAGTCGCGGCTTTCCGTAAATGGCGAAGTCAATTTGCGGCTGCTGTCATCGTTCACACAGATCATCTTCACGACCGGCATTGCCCGCGTCGATGCTTCGCTGGTCGGGCCGCTCGACGCGCCGCAATTGTTGGGCGTGGCGACGCTGCGCAACATCGGCGTGCGCGTTCTGGATGTGCCGCTGTCGCTGGCGCGCGGTAATGGCACGATTCGCTTCACCTCGAATCAGGCGGTGATCGAAAATTTCTCCGGCACCGCGCCGGGCGGCGGCACGATTCAAATCAGCGGCGGCGCTGCGCTCGCCGGGCTGGTGCCGGATCGCTGGCGCATCGAAACCAATCTCGATCAGGTCGGCGTCGAATACCCGCGCGACACGCAGACCGTGATGGATGCCGATCTGACGTTGCAAGGCAATCGCCGCGTGCAGTTGCTCTCAGGTAACATCGAAGTGCGCCGCGCTTCGTACACGCGCGAATTGACGATTGAAGAGTTGCTCGGCAGCAATGGGCCGTTTTCGCCAAACTTTGTCGAAATCGGGCCGGGCGGCGGCGGCGAGGGCGTCGGCGGCGGCGGTCTGCAAACGACGCTCGATCTGCGCATCACGGCGGATAACACCCTGATCGTCAAAGACAATCTCGCCGACGCCGTCGGCAGCGCTTACCTGAACCTGCGCGGCGGGCTGGACGCGCCAATCATCTCTGGACGCATCCTGCTGTCGCGCGGCACCATCGAATTCCGGCGCGGGCGCTTCGAGTTGGCGCGCGGCATCATCACCCTGCCGCCCCGGCGCGGCGCTGAACTCAGCCTAGACGTGCAGTCTGAAGCCGACATCAGCGGTTATCACATCACCGTCGGCTTCAATGGCCCGCCTTCAAAACTCCAGACGACGGTCTCTTCCGATCCGCCGCTGCCTGAGCCCGACATCATCTCGCTGGTGCTGACCGGCAACGTCTCCGGCCAGCGCACAGAGGTGGCGGCGGTCACGCAGACCGGATTGGGCCTGGCGCAGTCTTTGTTATCTGCATCACTTTCAGAGCAGATCGAACGCGGCACGCAGCGATTGTTCGGCTCCGCCAGCCGCTTCTCAATTGATCCGTTGCTGGTCGGTCGCGGCAGCGATCCGACGGCGCGCGTCACCTTCGGCCAGCGGATCACCAAAGATTTGACCGTGACCTACTCGCAGAACCTGACCTCCGGGCCGTCAGGCATCGAGCGCGTGATTCTCGTCGAGTACCGCTTGAGTAATCGCTTCTCGGTCGTCGGCTATCGCAATGAACGCGGCGAGTTGGGGTTCGATGTGCGCTTGCGCAAGCGATTTTAATTACCGAGCACGAACAAGGGGCGGATGGAAAGGCCGATGGGAAGGCAAAAGGCAAAAGGCAAAAACCAAAAGGCAAAAGTAAAGAATTGCTTTGAGCTTGACCTATTGCGCCACGCCTTCGATAACCGGCTTAAGGCAATGAAGCAAGCGGCAAAGAGATTCCCGTATTCGCTAAGTCACCCTGAAGCAGGCGGCCTCAGGGCATTGCCGAAAGAGCGCTGCACCGCCAAAGGGTTGACCGCCGTTTTCTCCTCGCTTGCCCGCAAAGCCTTTTGCCTTTTGTTTTTTGCCTTTTGCCTTTTGCCTTGCGGCGCAGCCGCCGACGCGCAGGCGCAGACGGCGGAGTTTCTTGGGCGGCAAGTAACTAATGTTACCGTCGAGATTGAGGGCGCACCGGACAGCAATGTTGCCGAGGTACGTGCGCTGATTGACGTTACGGCGGGAAAAGATTATTCGCCCGTCGGCATACACGATTCCCTGGTTCGGCTCTTTCGTTCGGGATTGATCGCCAACGCTCGCGTCGAAGCCACTGCTGATGGCGCAAACGGCGTCGCCTTGCGTTTCATCGTGCGTCCGCGAGCGCGCATCGATGCGGTCGTCTTCGCGGGCAATCCCATCTTCCCGGTCAACGAGTTGCGTGCGCGGCTCAATCAACTCGATCCGGGCCAGTTTGCATCGACCGCAGCGGTGCAGCGCGGCCTTGGCGAATTGCAGGCGTTTTATTCGGCGCGCGGTTATCTCAAAGCGCAAATCACCGCCGACGTGCAGCTTGATACGCCAGGCACGCGGGCGACTGTAGTTTACACTATCAATCCCGGCGAGCAGGCGCGCGTCTCAAAGTTTGAGATCAATGTCAGAGGCGAGCGCCTGGATTTTACGAAACTGCCGCATCCGCTCGCCGAGGGCCAGCCGTTCTCTGCCGCAGGGGTGCAGGAAGTAATGGATCGTCTGCGTGACCTCTACTTGAATCAGGATTACCTGGGGGTGCGGGTCAACCAGAACATCACGCCTGACGTTAACAGCAACACGGTGGCGGTCGCCATCGCGGTGGTTTCCGGGCCGAAGATTTCCGTCACGGTCGAGGGCCTGGAGATCAGTAAAGATCAACTGCGCAAGACGCTGCCGTTTTACCGGCAGGGCGGCGTCGATAATTTCGCGCTCGAAGAAGGCGCTCGTCGCTTGCAGGAATACGCCCAGAGCAAAGGTTATTTCTTCGCTCGCGTGACGCGCCCGCAAGCCCCGCGTCGGACGCAGACCTCGGCGGCGCTGGTTTACCAGGTCGATCCGCGCAGTCGTTACCGGCTGACGGATATCGAAATCGATGGCGTCGATGCCATCCCGCATCGCACGCTCGAAGTCGAGTTGAAATCGAAGCCGGCGTCGTTGCTGCCGTTCATCGGCAACCGCCAGGGCGTTACCAGCGACGACTATTTGCGGCAGGATGCCAACCTCATACAGAAGCGGCTGCGCGAAGTCGGTTATCGCCGCGCTCACGTTGATGTGCGGCGCGGCGTGTCGCCAACCGGCAATGACCTGATCATCACCTTCGATGTGCAACAGGGGCCGCGTAGCTATGTCGAAGAAGTGGCGCTGCGCGGCAACAACGTCTTGACCGGCGACGAACTCCGCCAGGATCTGGCCAACAAGCCGGGCGAGCCGCTGGTGGCGTCGGTTGTAACTAACGATACAGAACATCTGCTTGCCGCCTATACGACGCGCGGCTATGCGTCGGCGGAAGTGGTCTCTGAAGTGGTTGAGCTTGGCTCGGTCGACGGCCAGGATCGCGTGCGCTTATTGTTTGCCATCAATGAAGGCAATCGCGTGCGTATTCACAGCATAGCGACGCGCGGCACCGCCAACACGGATACGGGCCGGCTCCAGCGCGATTTCTATCTCTTCAAAGCCGGCGACTGGTTGCGCAACGATCAGTTGCAAGAGACCGAGCAGCAGCTTTACGACACCAACGCTTTCAACTCGGTCAACATCACCTCGGAGCCGGTCGGCCAGACCGCCAACAATATCGAAGAGCGCAACGTCACCGTCAATCTGCTCGAAGCGAAGCGCCGCGATTTGCTCTTCGGTTTCGGCTATCAGGCGAACGTCAACACCAAGACGATTCCGGGGCTCAGCTTCCTTCATGGACTTCGCGGCCTGACGCAACTGACCTATGCCAACCTCTTCGGCAAGCTCTATACCGGCAGCACACAGATACGCGTCGCCGAAAACGAACTGTTCGGGCAAATTTCGTTGCAGAACCCGCGCCCGTTCGGGACGCGCTTTCCGCTGGTGGTGTCGTTGTTCGCGCGGCGGCTGGGCGAGCGCGATTTCCGCTCGGATCGCTACACGGCGTCGCTGCAAGCGGAGCGGCGCATCACGCCTGAGTTGATTGTCTTTGCCAGTTATAACATCGAGCGCATCAGCGTCTTTGGCCTGCCCTGCCAGTTGAGCGAAGTCGAGGCAGGCGATTGTCCCGGCCTTTCGCTTGAAGAGATTCAGCGCAATTCGCGGCCCATTCGTCTGGGGCGGATCGGGCCGAGCTTCGCTTACGACACGCGCGATAACAAATTCGATCCGACATCGGGGATGCAGACGCTCGGCAGTTTTTATCTGGCAGCGACGGCGCTCGGCGGCAACGAGCAGTTCATTAAGCTCAGCCTTGAGCACAACCGTTATTATGCGCTGCATCGTTTCCGCGACACGGTCTATTCGCTGTCGGGGCGCTTGGGACTGGCGACGCCGTTCGGCGGCAGAACATCGCTGCCGATCTCTGAACGCTTCTTTGCCGGCGGCTCGCGCGATCTGCGGGGCTTCGGATTTGAAGAAGCCGGGCCGACGATCTTCGTGCCGCAGCGCGATACGGCGGGCAACATCCTGCGTAACGCCGACGGCACGCCCAAGCTGATGCTGAGTCCGCTGGGCGGCAATGCCGTGCTGGTCATCAACAACGAATTGCGCTTTCCGATCTGGCGCGACCTGGGCGGCGCGGTCTTTTCCGATACGGGCAATGTCTTCCAGCGCGTGCGCGACATGAAGCCCGCGAATTTGACTGAGACCCTCGGCCTCGGCGTGCGTGTCAAGACGCCGGTCGGCCCCGTGCGCTTCGACATCGGCTTTCTGGTCTCCAACCGGCCACCAGGCTATGCCGGTTATCATCTCCACTTCACGATTGGACAAACGTTCTAATGAAAAGGCAAAAGGCAAAAGGCAAAAGGCAAAAGGCAAAAGTGCTGGGCCAGCCGACTTGCGCCCGCCTGATCGATGCACCGCATCATCGCTGGCTGGCAAACCTGCTTAGTGATATTCATTACGATTCGCTGATGATCGCAGCTAGATTACAACTCGCCGCAGTACGGCGACGCGCCGTCTTTATTTTTGCCTTTTGCCTTTTGCCTTTTGCCTTTTGCCTTCTATTTTCTGGCGGCGCGGCGGCGCGGCAGAAAGTTGTGGATCAGATTATCGCGCTGGTTAATGAAGACATCATCACGCGCAGCGATTTGCTGTGGAGCCTGGCGATGGATCCGCAAGCGCCGAACCCTGCCGAAGGCGTTAGCTCGGATCTGCTGCGCCAGAAGCTCGACGTGATGATTGATCAGCGTTTGATCGCACAGGAAGCGCGCCGCGTGCCGACGGCAGAGATCACTTCGGAAAATATTAATCAACGGCGTGCGGCGCTGATTCGCGGTTTCAAATCAGAGCCCGCCTTCTGGCAGCGTGTCGAAGCCCTCGGATTAACCAGGGATCGCGTCGATGAGTTGATTCAGGAGCGCATCCTTATTGAGAGATACGTCGATTTTCGCTTCCGCTCGTTTGTCTTTGTGACGGAGCCCGAAATTCAACGGTATTATGACGAAACCTTCGCGCCGCGCCTGCGCGAACGTGGGCAGATTGTGCCTTCACTCGATGACAAGCTTCCTAAGAAAGACCCGACTGAGAAAGACGTAACGGTGCGCGAAGCCATCACCGAGATCATCCGGCAGGAAAAGATCAATCAGGAGATCGACCGCTTTCTGAACGCCGCGCGCCAGCGCGCCGATATCACTATGCTCACCGAGCCTTGATCCGCCTGGGCCAAAGGCTTCGAGTGGTTGTTATTACATTAAAGGCTTTCCGTGCAGCGAGGGTCAAAGGCTGCCTCTATAGCGGTGTGCAAATGAGTGTAGCCTTTGCCACAAAGGCACCAAGGCACGAAGAATCACCATGTTCTTTGTGTTCCTTTGTGTCTTGGTGTCCTTGTGGCAATTCTCCGGCTATTCAACGAATTGACGCGGCGCTCTCGCTGTCCGCGCGCCGCTGCACGGCGATGAAGATGACTTGGTGGCCGGGCGCGTCGGCTTCTATCGCTTCGCCTAACCGGTCGCCGCGCGCCGCAAAGATTTCAAGCGGCAGCGGCCCGGTGTCGTGCCGATAGCGAATGAAGGCAATCCAAAAATGCGTCTCATTGATCTCGCTGTAGTCGTCAACGTACTGGACGCGCAACCGTTGTTCATTCGCTTGATCGAGATAGTATTGAATTGTCGTGCCGGTGACGCCCTGCCGCGCGTAGACACGAAGGCTATCGCTTTGATTCATCTGCTGTTGAATCAGACGCTCGACCAGCGGCTGCCAATTGATTTTATCGCGATGTGTCAGTTGCAATGCGCCGCTCAACATGGCCGACGCCGCGATGAGCGTGACGGTGATGCGTTGCAGGCTACGCGGTTGCAGCCTGGTGGCAGCAATCGCCACCAGCAGCAGATAAGCGGGCGCGGCAACGATCAGGAAGCGGCTGCCCCAAACCGATTGCGCGAGCAGATAGCTGGCCGCGAAAGCAATAACCGAGGGCAGAAACGCCAGCAGCGCCAGCCACAAGAAAACATCGCCGTCGGCCTCGCCAATTTCATTGACTCCGGTTGCCGAGAATCTCAGGTCGAGGTTATCTCCTGCAAAACCAACTGGCGACGGCTTGTTCATTGGGCGAGAGATTTTCCCATAAAGCCAACGGCTGAACGCGCCATTTTTACCTTTTACCTTTTGCCGTTTGCCGTTTGCCTTGCGGCGCAGCCGCCACGCCCACATGAGAATTGGCGTAAAGAAAATTACAGTTGAAAAGACGGTCGCGTAAGCCCGCCATGAAGTGTAGACCGGGCCGTTCAGCGTAACGTAGTGCTGAAAGAAATCCGTTGCCGTAGGCCGCGTATTCCATTTCAGATTCGGCCCCAGGCCGCCTTTGGCGTAAGCCGCTTGCATGACAGCAAACGCCCAGGGAAAGAACCCTGCGAGCAGCGCGACAACCGATAGGCTAAACGACAGCAGGCGGTCGCGTCGTCTGCTGATCAAGAACAGCAGCTCGCATACGATGATCAACCAGCCGTAATAATGCGTGTAAACCAGCAACAGGTTGGTCGCAAACAATGCCAGTTGCACCGCGCGCGCGCGCTGGCGAGCGTTGACCATCTTCGCAAACAACCACATAGAGGTCGTCACCAGCAACAGCAGCAAACTGTACATTCGCAGTTCCTGCGCGTAGTTGATCAGGTATTCATTCACCGCCATCAGCAGCAGCGCCAGATTAATGGTTAGGGGGCGCAGTTTCAGTTCGCGGCATAACCACACGAAGGGAATGATGGCGAGGAGGGCGAACAGCACCGGAAAGAGCTTCATCCACAGCAGCGCATCGCTCGTGACAATCCAGGCTTTCAACAGATAATAAAACAGCGGCGGATGCACCACATCACTGATGACGGCGCGCGCCATCTGCGACCAGGAGCGATGAATGGTTTCGGCGCTGAAGACTTCGTCGCTGAACAGGCCATAAGCGGTGAGCTTCCAGAAGCGCACCCCGGCAAACAGCATGACAAGCAGCGCCAGGGTCAGGCGGGACGGCTTGCTGAAACCAATGGCGGGGGCCGACGCCTGCGCCGTTTGCAGACGGCGGCGCTCCTTCTGTGGATCAATGACCACAGGCGCTGCGGCCACCTGGTCGTTCATTCATTGCCTTCATCCAGCCAGGCTTGATAGGCGTCGAAGTTGAAGGGGCGGCCCAGGAAATCTTTAACAATCTCTGCCGCCGGGTGCGAGCCGCCGGGCGCGAGGATGGTTTCGCCGTATTGCCGCGCGACGCCCGGCACAAGCATACGCGAGCGGTCGAACTTGCTGAATAAATCTTTGGCAATCACCAGCGACCACATATAGGTGTAGTACATCGCCGAGTAGCCGTCGAGATGTCCGAAGGCCGTCTGGAAATGCGTGCCTTCGACAAACGGAAACGGCATATATTGCTTTGTAAGATCCTTCACAATCGCGTCGGTGTCGACTTCCTGGGGATCGCGCTCGTGAATCGATATGGACAGCCTGGCGTAAAGCATCTGCCGGCGGACATGCAGGCCCTTGCCGAATTCTTTGGCGCGTTTCATCTGGCGGACCAGCGCAGCGGGGATCGGCTCATCGGTTTGATAATGTCTGGCAAAGGTCTGCAAGGTCATCGCGTCCCAGGCCCATTCTTCGAGCATCTGCGACGGCGCTTCGATGAAGTCCTGTTCGAGGCTGATGCCGCCAATGCCAATCCATTGATGCCGGCCAGCGAGCAGCGAATGAATCAGATGGCCGAACTCGTGGAAGAAGGTCACCACGTCATCATGGGTCATCAAGCCTGGGTCGCCGGCGATGCCGCCGGGAAAGTTGCAGACCAGCGCGGCTTCGGGAATTTGCCGATTTCTAACGCCGGTGCGTATGCCGAAGTGCGCCGCATGGTTGTACTTGTTCGGGCGCGGGTGCATGTCCAAAAAGAAGCGCCCGACCAGTTCATCGCCATCGAACATCTGCCAGCATTCAACCGTCTGGTTCCACACCGGCGCGCCCGCCAGTCGCTCAAAGCGCACGCCGAAAAGCGTCGCTGTAACGTCGAGCACACCCTGCTTGACGCGCTCATAAGCGAAGTAAGGGCGCACCGACTGCGAGTCGAAATCGAAGGCCGACTGGCGCACCTGTTCGGCGTAATAACTGGTTTCCCAGGCATTGACCAGGCTGGCCGTCGGATCGTCCTGCTGTTTGCGCTGGAGCAGTTGTTGATAATCGCGCTCGGCGCGCTCGCGCGATGCTTCAATGATGCGATTGATAAAATCGCTGGCGACGCGAGCGCTGCCCGCCATCTTGTCGGCGGTGATGTAATCGGCCCACGACTGGAAGCCGAGCAAGGTGGCCAGTTCGTGGCGGCGTTGCAGCATTCGATTCAGCACCTCGATGTTCTGCGGATAAGCGCGGTTGTTATATTCGAGGTGCATCTGCTTGCGCAAGCCTTCGCTCTTCGCATAAGAGAAGACCGGCAGGGCGTCTGGATAATCGATGGTCAACTGAATATGGCCCTGGTGATCAGGCTTGTGGCGGGCGATGAAATCAGCGGGCAGGCCGTCAAGCTCTGCCGCATCAGCGATGGTCACGATGCGCAGGTCGTGACGGATGTTGCGCGAAAAATCCTGGCCGATCTTCACCAGATCATCGCGCAGCGCGGTAATCTGCTGGCGCGTCGCTTCGTCTTTGTCGACGCCCGCCAGGCGAAAATCGCGCAGCGTCTTTTCGACATAATAACGCGTCTCCTGGTCGGCATCCGTCGTCTCCATTTCCGCGAGCGCCATATAAACTTCGTGGTTCAGCGACAGCGCGTTGGCGAAAGCCGCCACTTTTTGATTGCCGGCTTCGGCGATGGCGCGAAATGCTTCATCGGGGTGGACGTTCTGAATCAGATCGGTTTGATAGAGCGCACTGTCAAGACAGAGCAACAGATCGTCGTAAGCGCGCAGCGTGTTGGCAATCGTCCGCTTGCCTTTGACGGCAAGCAGGCTAGTCACTGCCTGTTGCGCCGCGACCAGATGCGCGTCCATGCGCGCGGCGAACTGCGCGGCGTCGGGCTGGTCTTCCCAGAAGGGCAAATCGGCGGGCGAAGGATTATTCAGATGATCAGCCAAAGCAAAGAGCAACCTCCCATAAAGAGTCTAGAGAGTCCGGAGAGTCCATAGAGTCCATAAGGTCTTGAGAGTCAGTTGGGCTTTCCTGACTCTCAAGAGTCTCTGGACTGCTAGAACAGATTAGCAAACTTCCGCGACTTGACCAACGCGCTCACAGCTTTGTGGATTGCTTCGCCGAATCGAATGACGATACAATAGAGCTTAATCCTGAGGAACCCCAAGATATGGATAAATTCAAGGACGAGTGCGGCGTATTTGGTATCTTCAATCATGACGATGCCGCGCGCATGGCTTATCTGGGATTGTATGCTTTGCAGCATCGCGGCCAGGAATCTGCCGGCATCGTCACGTCGGACGGCGAGCGATTGCATCAAACGCGCGGCATGGGCTACGTCAGCGAAATCTTCACGCAGGAACAACTGACGCGACTGCCTGGGCGCGCGGGGATCGGCCACGTGCGCTACTCGACTGCCGGCAGCGTCAGCATACGCGAAGCCCAGCCCTTTCTGGTTGACGGTTATCGCGGCCAGATCGCCCTCTGCCATAATGGTAATCTACCTTACGCAGCGCAGGTGCGCGCCGAGCTTGAGCTTGACGGCGCAATCTTCTCTTCGACATCTGACACAGAAGTCGTGTTGCACAAGATTGCCCGGTCGCGCGCCAGGGATCTGGTCGGCGCTATCGTCGAGACCTTTACGGACATCGAAGGCGCTTACTCAATGCTCTTTTTGACGAAGGACGCGCTGATTGCGGTGCGCGACCCGCGCGGCTTCCGACCGCTGGCCCTGGGGCAGTTGGGCGATTCCTATGTTGTCGCTTCGGAAACCTGCGCCTTCGATTTGATCGACGCCACTTACCTGCGCGACGTGCAGCCGGGCGAAATTCTGGTGATTGACCGTGAAGGCTTGCACTCGTCGTTCCCGCTGCCGAAATCGAAGCCGGCGCACTGCATCTTCGAGCACGTTTATTTCTCGCGGCCCGATTCGATTGTCTTCGGCAACTCGGTGAACAAGAGCCGTCACAAGATGGGCCGCGAACTGGCGCGCGAGCATCCGGCGGATGCAGACATCGTCGTGCCGGTGCCGGATTCGGGGGTCGCCGCAGCAATCGGCTATGCGTCGGCTTCGGGACTGAAATTCCGTTTTGGCCTGATGCGCAATCATTACGTCGGGCGCACGTTCATCGAACCCAAGCAAGCGATCCGGCATTTCGGCGTCAAGGTGAAGTTGAACCCGGTACGCGATTTGATCGAAGGTCAGAAGGTCGTGCTGATTGACGATTCGATTGTTCGCGGCACGACCTCCAAGAAGATCGTGCAGATGGTGCGGCAGGCGGGGGCGCGCGAAGTTCATGTGCGAATCAGTTGCCCGCCGACCATCGCGCCGTGTTTCTACGGCGTCGACACGCCGACGCGCGAAGAGTTGATCGGCGCGAATCTGAACGTCGACGAGATTGCCGAATTCATTGGCGCTGACACGCTCGGCTATCTCAGTCTGGACGGCTTGCTGCGCGCCGTCGGCGATCCTTTCGGCAATCGCCATTGTGTAGCGTGTTATACAAACAAGTATCCGATTCCGGTCACCTCGGCGGCGCGCACCAAGACCGAACGCGAAGAAGGCGCGCTGCTCGAAGACGCATTCTGGCCGCGCTCATAAATCGGCGATGATCAACAACCAACAGCGTGACCTGACAACCATGATGCCGCAGCGTCACAGAGAGGCAGAGCTTTTCCCCTTTTTTATCTCTGCGCCTCGGCACCGCTGTAGCCAGCCTCCAGATGATCAGCCTGGGTTCCTGATTGCAGACAGCCAGCAGACGATTCCCGCCATCACGCCGCGATCAATAAAATCAACAGGGAATGAATATGGAAAAAAACCGCTCAGGCGAAGCCGGCAGGATCAACCGACAAGCTTTGACGGCGCTCGTTGTTCTTCTGATTACCGGCGCATTCTTCGTTTATCGCACCATCCGCCGCCTGCCGCGACCCGGCCCAGGCCCAACGGTCGGCGTGCCGCGCGGCGGCTTCCCCGAAATGCAAGACAAGCCGAAGCCCAAGGAGGTCGTCTTCAAAGGCTGCCCGCCCGAAGGCGATGGCGGCGACCCGGCGCTCAACCGCTTGAAGAATCGCGTCGATGAAGCCAGTGAATACTTCACCATTCCCTTTGATAATCTGGCGCAGTTGCAATGGCCGAAAGCCATTGAGCGCCGTGACCGCGACAAATGGTCTGCCGCTGATACGGAAAGCGTCGCTCGCTATGAAGGGTTGCCGATTTCGGTTGAAGGCTACCTGGCAAGCTCGAAGAAGGAGGGGCCGGAATCGTGCAATTGTCACGGCGCGGATGATGACCAGAAAGATTTTCACGTCTGGCTGACGAAGAACGCCAAAGACGACCGCAGCGGCTCGATTGTCGTCGAGGTTTCGCCACGCTTGCGCTTCAAGCACCCGGCGTGGACAACCGACGCGCTCGGTCGCATTGCACGCAACGATCAACGCGTGCGAATCAGCGGATGGCTGATGATGGATCCTGAGCATCCCGATCAAATCGGCAAGACGCGCGGCACGATCTGGGAGATTCATCCGATCACCAAAATTGAAGTCGAGCAGGGATCGGGATGGGCAACGCTCGACAGCCTGGCGAAACCATGAAAGGGGCAAGCCATGACGGACGACAAGCTAGAATCGCAAGCGCCGATTGAGCCCAAGGCCGAGAGCCAACCGGCGGCCATGCCAACCGCGCAGGCGGGCGGCGAAACCCTTGAACAGTGGGGCGATGCGCCTGAAAAGATGCGCAAGGGGATTGAGTTGCACATCACCCTTTACATTGAGGGCGACGATGCACCGGCGCATGACTTCAGCAAATCAACGATTGAAGCCGTGCGCGACATTATCACCACAGGCAGCGCTCGACATCCCGAATTGACCGTCACGATCAAGAAGATTGCAGAGAAATGATATGAGCGACAGCATTAGCTACCGCGACGCGGGCGTGAACATTGACGCCGCCAATGAAGCCGTAGAGCGCATCAAGCGGCTGGCGGCTTCGACCTTCACGCCGCAGGTGCTCACCCAGATCGGCTCGTTCGGCGGCATGTTCCGCGCCGACTTTCAGGGGCTGGCCGAGCCTGTGCTGGTGGCGTCGGCTGACGGCGTCGGCACCAAGCTGCGCGTCGCTTTCATGACCGGCATACACAATACGGTCGGCTACGATCTGGTCTGCCATTGCGTCAACGACATTCTCGTACAGGGCGCGCGCCCGCTCTTTTTTTTGGATTATGTGGCGGCGGGCAAACTCGACCCCGACGTGATCGCGGCGGTCATCGACGGACTGGCACGCGGTTGTCGTGAAGCCGGCAGTGCCCTGTTAGGCGGCGAGACGGCGGAGATGCCGGGCTTTTACGCCGATGGCGAATACGACATCGCCGGCTTTATCGTCGGTGTCGTTGATCGCCCACGCATCATCGACGGTAAAACCATCCAGCCGGGCGACGTGCTGCTGGCGTTGCCTTCTGTAGGATTGCATACAAATGGTTACAGCCTGGCGCGCAAGCTGATGTTCGAAGTCGCCGGCTACCAGCCCGACACCTATATCGAAGAACTCGGCTGCACGGCGGCTGAAGAGTTGTTAAAGCCGCACCGCAGTTATCTTGGCGCGCTCGACGGCTTGCTCGCGAGCGGCATAATCAAAGGGCTGGCGCACATCACCGGCGGCGGCTTGCTCGAAAACATTCCGCGCATCCTGCCCGCCGGCACAGCGGTCGAGATTCAAGCAGGAACATGGCCCGTGCTGCCTGTCTACAGATTGTTGCAACGGTTGGGCAAGGTGCCGGAGCGCGAAATGTACCGCACCTTCAACATGGGCGTCGGCATGGTGATTGTCATAGCCGAAACCGAAGCCGAGCGGGCGGGCGCGCATTTCGACGCCCTTGGCGAAGCGCATTATCCAATCGGGCGCGTCGTCCGTGGCGAGCGCGGCGTGACGATTGCCGAGAGCATCAGCGGTTGAAGGTTCGAGCAACAATGCCGTAGCATAGAGCGTTCAGAGAGAAGAACGGAGCAACGCGCATGGCGAGCTGGTGTCCGAATTGCGGAAGACAAACAAGCGAAGGCGAAAAGTTCTGTCGCCAATGCGGCATGCCGCAGCATCTGCGAGGCGATGAAGCGTCAGCCTGGATTCTGTCGGCACAGAAATCGAAATCACCAAAGCCCGAAGGGCCTTACACGCGAACCGTCAATCAATCGCCGACCGGGCCGAACTCGGCGACCGGCCCGGCCTATCTGCCGCCGCAGCACTTCGAAGTGCCGCCGCAGCCGCCGGCTTATTATCCGCAAGCGCCTCCGGCCCATAGCATCATTCGCCTGGGCGATTGGCTTGGGGGCGGCTGGAAAGTCTATTCGCAAAACTGGCTGTTGATGACGGTGGCGACCATGATCGCCTGTGGGCTTGGCTTTGTCACCGGCGGCATACTGGCCGGGCCGCTGCTGATGGGGTTGTTTCGCATGGCGTTCAAGACCATGCGCCAGGAGCGCCCGGAAATCAGCGACCTGTTCAACTGGAAAGGCCGCTTCTGGCCGGCCCTGCTGGCCTTCATGATTTTCTTTTTGATCTATCTTGGGGTATCGAGCATCAGCAGCCATGGCGCGCTATCGGGATTGGTCAGCCTGGTGTTCTGGCCGTTTCTGACCATGATGACCGGCCTGACGATGCCCTACTTGCAGGAGCGCCGGGCGGATGTGGCGAATGCGATTAACGAAGTCGGACATCTGATCTTCTCACGCGATGCGATGATGTGGTGGGTCGTCGGATTGGTCTTTACAGCCATCAGCGGCGCGGGCCTCGCCGGGTGCTTTATCGGTCTGTTCGTCACCCTGCCGTGGATGATCTCTGCATCGGCGGTGGCCTACCGTGACATCTTCGGCCTGGAGGATCCGAACCGCACGAATCAATGAAATAATTGGCGATTTGCAATCTCGGCTCCCTCTGGTAAAGTCTCCCGTCCGGTGAGCAAGCGTATCGAGTGACACTATGACTGATCAATCAACGCCGCCGCGCGTCGCCGTCATCGGCGCGGGCTACTGGGGCGTCAATCACGTCCGCAACTTTTATGAACTGGGCGCGCTGGGTCTGGTCTGCGACACAAGTGCGCCGTCGATTGCCCGAATCAAGGAGAAATTCCCTGATGCGCGCCTTGAAACCAATCTCGATGCCGCGCTCAACGATGCCCGCATTCGCGGTGTGGTGATCGCGACGCCCGCCGAAACTCATTATAAACTGGCGCGGCGCTCGATTGAGGCCGGCAAAGATGTGCTCGTCGAAAAGCCGCTGACGCTCGACGTTGAAGAAGGCGAACAGCTAGTCCAGTTGGCGAACCAGCGCGGGGCGATACTGATGGTCGGCCATCTGCTCGAATATCATCCGGCGGTGCTGCGATTGCGCGAGTTGATCGCTTCGGGCGAGCTTGGTGAGATGCGTTACATTTACTCGAACCGCTTGAATCTCGGCAAGGTGCGCCGCGAAGAGAACATTCTATGGAGCTTTGCGCCGCATGACATCGCCATCATCCTCCGGCTGGTTGGGGCGTGGCCAGCGCGTGTGGCGGCGACCGGCGGCGCTTATCTGCAACCGAAGATCGCCGACGTGACGGTGACCAACCTGGAGTTTGCTTCGGGGATACGCGCGCACATCTTCGTCAGTTGGCTGCACCCGCATAAAGAGCAGCGGCTCGTGGTCATCGGCTCGAAGAAGATGGCGGTCTTCGATGATGTGCGCCAAACAGATAAGCTGGTGGTTTACGATCAGGGCGTCGAGATCGTCAACGGCGAGCCGGTCATGCGCAAGCACAGCGGCACGGTGATCGCGCTTGAAGCTGCCGAACCCTTGCGCCGCCAGTGCCAGCAATTCCTCAAGTCAATCGTCAGGCGCGAGCGCCCCATCACCGATGGCGAAAGCGGCCTGCGCGTCCTTCGCGTGCTCGATGCCGCCGAGCGCTCGCTCGCCAGTGGCGGCACGCCGGTCGACGTGATGGCGAAAGAAGAAAGGGAGAAAGGGAGTGGGGGAGTAGGGGAGTGAGGGAAAGAGAAAGAAGAGAAGAAGCTGAATGGAAAAAAACTATTTCGTTCACGAATCGAGTTATGTTGACGAGCCGTGCGAGATCGGCGAGGGCACGAAGATCTGGCACTTCTCGCATGTCATGAGCAATTCCCGCATTGGCCGCCGCTGCAATATCGGCCAGAACGTGGTGATCTCGCCGCAGGTGACGATTGGCGACAACGTCAAGATTCAAAACAACGTCTCGGTCTACACCGGCGTCATCCTCGAAGACGATGTCTTTTGCGGGCCGTCGATGGTCTTTACGAATGTCGTCAATCCGCGCAGCCAGGTCTCGCGCAAAGATGAGTACCGCACGACGCTCGTCAAGCGCGGCGCTTCGATTGGTGCCAATGCGACGGTCGTCTGCGGACACACCATTGGGCGCTATGCGTTCATCGGCGCGGGCGCGGTCGTGACCCGCGACGTACCGGATTTCGCCCTGGTAGTCGGCAATCCCGGACGCATCAATGGATGGATGTGCCAGTGCGGCATCAAGCTGCCATTGTCGCGCGACGCGCAAAAAGACGAAGAGGCAACCTGCACGGCTTGCGGAACCGCTTATGTGAAGTGCACCGGCGTGGTGCGCGAAACCTCAGGCTTGAATACGACGGCTTGAATCGGTGAGGGTGGGGCGAAACCTAGTGGACGTAGAAAGCGGGGCCGTCCTGGACAGCCCCGCTTTATGATTAGGCTGCGATGTGATCGTCCGTGATAGGAAGCGTGATCTGATCAAAGGCGGCGGGTCGCAGTTCGATTTTGATCTGGCGCTCAGCGCCGCATTCATAACAGGTCTGCACCAGCCGATTGTCCAGGGCGCGGGGATGCGGAACGCCCCAATAATGTGTGTGATTTCTCAAAAAAGCGAGTAGTTTCATTTTCTTCTCCTCGGTTGTTGAAAGAACCTCTTCTTCGTTTTTATTCCCTCTCACCATGTTAGACGACAAAAATCAGCCGATTGCTGCAAAATATTTTCAACAACGAAAATTTTTTCAATAGCCTATGATGAAACGCCTATCCGTCAGCAGTTGCTTCGGCCTTTTGCTTGCTGGTCAAAGATCTTTGTGCGTCAGCGTTTACTACGCCGCGCGCCATTGATTAGATTCAACTCAACAAGCTCACTAACGCGCCAGCACGAAGGCTTGTTTCAGATAGATGGATGGAGATTGAGAGTTGTGATGTGACGGGCGGGCACCTGAAGTTGCGTCTGCAAGCAGCCGCGCGGAGGATCACACGTCGGGGTTTGCAGTTGCCGCATTATACGCCTGGCATGGGCAGATCACAGCAGCTTGTCGAGGTTTTCAAGCGGGCGGGCAACAACTGCCTTGTCGCCGCGCACGACGATGGGGCGCTGCATCAAATCGGGATGCGCGATCATCAGGCGAATAAGTTCATCATCGGTCAGGTCGCGCTTGCCGAGTTCAAGCTCGCGGTAAACGGCTTCGTTCCTGCGCAGCAACTCGCGCGCCGGGATGCCAAGCTGATGAACCAACTCGCGCAGCCCTTCTTCATCGAGCGGCGTCTGGTAGTAGTTGATCGACTCGAACTCGACGCCGCATTCGTTTAAGCGGGCAAGTGTCTGCCTGCACTTCGAGCATGTGGGCTTTTGATAGACTTTGATTTTATCGCTCATCATTCATCCTCCGCGCCGATTTTATCACAAACACCGCGCGCTCAAGCGTCGCACATCGACCCCGGCTCGTCTGTTATAATAGGTCTTCAAGCATTAAGGAGAAGCTTTTGAGAGTCGTATACGATAAGGGAATTTATCTGCCTGAAATTGATCTGTGGCTCGACGCGCGGCGGCGCTGCGCCTTGTCGGTCATCTCGCACGCCCACGCCGATCACATTCAGCATCATCAAAGCATCATTGCCACGCCGGCAACGGCGCGCATCTTCGAGCATCGCATCAAACCGACAGACGCGCTGCTGCTGGACTTTTACGAGACCAAAGATTTCGGCAACTTCCGGCTGACCTTTTATCCGGCAGGCCATGTTCTCGGCTCGGCGCAGACGCTCATCGAATACAACGGTGAGCGCCTGGTCTACACCGGCGACTTCAAATTGCGCACAGGTCTGTCGTGCGAACCGCCGGAGATGGTGCCGTGCGATACGCTGGTCACCGAATGCACCTTTGGCCAGCCGCAGTTCGTCTTTCCGGACGATGCACAGATACATCGCCTGCTTTGCGAGCACATTGACGAAGCCTTCAAGGCAGGCTTGCAGCCGGTCGTCTTTGGCTACTCATTGGGCAAGAGCCAGGAGGCCCTGAAGATTCTCTTGCGCGGCGGTTATTCGGTCGCCGTACATCATTCGATCATGGCAATCGTCGACATCTACCGCGAGATGGGAGTCGACTTCGACGGCGATTATCGCCCGCTTGATTGCAGCGACACCCATGGCCTTGTGGTTCTTGCACCGCCGGGCGCGCGCCACGGCAAAGCTTTACAGTTGATCGAGCGGCCATACACGATTTATTTAAGCGGCTGGGGCATGGACGGGCGGGCGCGTTATCGCTATCAAACCGACATCGTATTGCCGCTGTCGGATCACGCGGGCTTTGACGATCTCGAACGCTACGCCATTGCATCGGGCGCAACGAAAGTGTATACGCTGTACGGCGATCACACGTTTGCGGCGCACTTGCGGCAGCGCGGCATTGATGCCGAGCATCTCCACCCGATTGCCGTCCTGCCGCAAGCTGCCGCCGCGCGCAAGCCGTCAAACAAGCGCCAGCGCATGAAAGATGATGCAACCCTGAGCCTGTTTGATTTGATCGATAGCGCCACGAGTTAGCGGCAAGGCAATGACTCTGTGGTTGCAGCGACCATTCTCGTAAGCCATCATGTGGAACTATGGCGACCAAGAAAGCGAGCCCACAAGTAGAGATTGAGCGGTTGCGCAAAGAGCTGCGTTATCACAACGAGCGCTATTACATTCACAGCGACCCGGAGATCAGCGATTATGAATACGATCAGTTGCTGAAGCGTCTGGGCGAACTTGAAACCGCGCACCCGGAACTGATTACTGCCGATTCGCCGACGCAACGCGTCGCCGGCCACCCTGTCGAGAGCTTCGCGGAAGTCGCGCATCGCGTGCCCATGCGGTCGCTCGACAATACCTACTCGGTCGAAGAACTGCGAGAATGGGACGCGCGCGCGCGGCGCGGCGCGGGGCGCGAGCAGATCGACTACGTCGCCGAGTTGAAGATCGACGGCATCAGCATGTCTTTGCTTTATGAGCAGGGCGCGCTCGTGCGCGGCGTGACGCGCGGCGATGGCGTGGTCGGCGATGATGTCACGCAAAACGTCCGCACGATTCGCTCGCTGCCGCTCAGGGTGAGCGCCGAAGCCTTCGCGCCGCTCGAACCGGAAAAGAAATCCAAATCACAAAAGCGTAAAGGCGTCTCGGCAACCGCCGCCGATCAGGCATCGCTCTTTGCGGTCGGCGCAAACCCTGGCAACGTGTCTGCATTCGCAGCGATGCCGCAAGAAATCATCGTGCGCGGAGAAGTCTTTCTGCCGAACGAAACGTTTCGCAAGCTCAACGAAGAACAGGCCGAAAAGGGCTTGCCGCTGTTTGCCAATCCGCGCAATGCGACGAGCGGCACGATGAAATCGTTGGATGCGAAAGTCGCCGCCGAACGCCGCCTCGACATCTTCTGCTACGACCTGTTGTTTGATGGCCGCAAGCCGTTTGCGACGCACTGGCAAGCGCTCGACTGGCTGGCACGCGCCGGTTTCAGAGTCAACCCGCTGCGTTGCCTCTGCCCATCCATCGAAGAGGTGATTGCGGCGATAAACAAGTGGGGCGAGCAGCGCGACGCGCTCGGTTATGAGATTGATGGCGTCGTCATCAAGGTCAATCGCGTCGACTTGCAGGAAGAACTCGGCTCGACGGCGAAAGCGCCGCGCTGGGCCGTCGCTTACAAGTACCCGCCGCGACAGGCGACGACCCGGCTCAACGACATCACCGTGCAGGTCGGGCGCGTCGGCACATTGACACCGGTCGCTGAACTTGAACCGGTGTTGCTTGCCGGCACCACCGTGGCGCGCGCCTCGCTGCATAATGAAGATAACATTCGCCGGCTCGGCGTGATGATCGGCGATACGGTGTTAATCGAAAAGAGCGGCGAGATCATTCCGCAGGTGATCAAGGTCATCGAGTCAAAGCGCCTGGGCCGCGCCAAAGAACTGCGCGAATTCCACATGCCGACCAATTGTCCGGTCTGCGGCGAACCGGTGGTGCGGACACCGGGCGAAGCCGCCTGGCGTTGCGTCAACGTCGCCTGTCCGGCGAAGCTCAAAGCCGGCTTGAAGCAATTCGCCTCGCGCCGCGCCATGCGTATCGAAGGGCTCGGCGAATCATTGATCGAGCAACTCATCACCGAGCGGACATTGAAAGATAAGCAAGGCGAAACGCTTGTCGATACGCAAGGCGAGCCTGAACGCTTGCCGCCTCTGGTGCGCGATTTTGCCGACCTCTATCACCTCGAAGAAAAGCGCGGCGAGTTGATCGCGCTCGAACGCTTCGGTGAAAAATCTGCCGACAATCTCCTGCGGCAGATCGACGAGAGTCGCGCGAGCGACCTGGCGCGATTGATCTACGGCCTGGGGATTCGTCACGTCGGCGAGCGCACGGCGCAGATTCTCGCCGGCGAGTTTGCCTCGCTGGATGACGTGATGCAGGCCAGCCAGGAGCGCCTCGCCAGCGTCTTTGAAATCGGCCCGGTTGTCGCAGCGGCGATTGCCGAATGGTTCGGCGAGCCGCGCAACCGCGAAGTGATCGCGCGATTGAAACAGGCTGGCGTCAACACCGAGCGCAAACAACAGCGCGCCGCCACCAGTCGCCATCTCGAAGGCAAGCAGTTCGTGCTGACCGGCAGGCTTTCGCGTTTTACTCGCGATGAAGCGAAGCAGATGATCGAACAACGCGGCGGGCGCGTGACTGGTTCGGTAACCAAAAAGACAGATTTTCTGGTTGCCGGCGAAGACCCTGGCTCGAAGCTCGACCGGGCGAACGAGCTTGGCCTTAAGGTTCTCGACGAGCAGGCACTGGTTGATCTGCTCGGTTGATGGTTTGGAGGTAGATGCGCGGCGAAGATGAACGACGTTGATGAAGTAGAACTCGACAACGTAACCAAACGCTTTGGCGACATGACCGCTGTAGAGGCGGTGACGCTCGGCATTCAGCGCGGCGAATTTCTGACACTGCTCGGCCCGTCGGGTTGCGGCAAGACGACGCTGCTGCGTATGATCGCCGGCTTTGCGATGCCCGACAGCGGGCGCGTTCGGCTTGGCGGGCGCGATGTCACCGACCTGCCGCCGTACCGCCGCGACGTGACGACGGTCTTTCAACAATACGCTCTCTTCCCACACATGAACGTCTTCAATAATGTCGCCTTTGGCCTGGCAAGAAGACGTATGGCGCGCGACGAAATCACCCGGCGAGTCACCGACGCGCTTGAGATGGTTCGCTTGCGCGGCCTCAATGAACGCCAGCCGGCAGAACTTTCCGGCGGGCAGCAGCAGCGCGTCGCGCTGGCCCGCGCGCTGGTGCTGGAGCCGCGCGTCTTGCTGCTCGATGAACCGCTGGCGGCGCTCGATTTGAAATTGCGCAAGCAGATGCAGATGGAACTGAAAGGCTTGCAGCGGCGGCTCGGCATCAGCTTCATCTACGTCACGCACGATCAGGAAGAAGCCCTGACCATGAGCGACCGCATCGTCGTCATGAACGCCGGGCGCGTTGAACAGATTGGCCGCGCCACAGAGATTTATGAGCGGCCCGTTAGCGAATTTGTCGCCGGCTTCATCGGCATGTCGAATATCATCGAAGGCACAGTGGCAATGGTGCGCGACGGCATTTTTGTAATCAACATCGCAAATGTACCCGTCGCCGTGCAAAGTAATCATGTGACCGTCGGCGAGCGCATCCGCCTGATGGTGCGGCCTGAAAAGATCAAATTATCGGCAAATGGCGCAGACTCGGTGTTGCGCGGGCAGATCGAATCCGCAGTTTATCTGGGCGAGAGCACGCAATGGCGAGTGGCGCTCGACGGCGGTCAGACGATCACCGCGCTTGAGCAGAATCATCAGCCGTTCGATTCCACGCAAGAGCGCATTGGCCAGACCGTAGCGGTCAGTTGGGAGCCGGCGAGCGCGGTGGTGCTTCGCGGATAGTGGCGGCGTTGAAGGGCAGCGAATCTACAACTACACTCTGTCATGGATTTTTGTACCCCATTGCGAAACTCGTGGGCGCACAATTAGTCGTCAAGGGAGAGCATCATGTTTTCAGAGAAGGAGATCAGTTACCTCAAATCTCAACGTCTGGCTAGAATTGCTACGGTCTCCAGTAAGCTACAGCCGGATGTTGCGCCTGTGGGCTTCGAGTTTGATGGCGAATATTTCTACATTGGCGGGCTACAGCAAACGAAGACGTACAAATACAAGAACGTGGTCGGCGGCAATACAAAAGTAGCCTTGGTCATAGACGACTGGGAATCTGCTGATCCCTGGAACCCTAGAGGGATCAAAATCCATGGGGAAGCTGAAATCGTTGAGCGCGAAGTGCGATTCAGGCCCGTACCAAGCGAGCGACCAGACGAAATCGAACTGGCACCCTACTTAAAAGTGAAGCCTGAAAAGAAATGGAGCTGGGGGATTGAGCGGCCCGTGTTTGAAGATGGCAAAGTCGTTATGACCAGGGAAACCAGAAACGATTAGGCCCCAGCTTGCGCGGGTGATGTAGGCGATGGCAACCCTTCAAATGAAAGCCAGCGACGGAAAAGTGCGCGGCGGCTGGTTGGCACTGCCGGCCATCGTGTGGCTGCTGGCTTTTTTGATCGCCCCGCTGGTCATCGTCATTATTGTAAGTCTGGCTACACGCGGGCCGTATGGCAAAACTCTCTACGGTCTGTCACCCGCCAATTATCTGCGCGCCATTGACCCGTTATACTTGCGGGCTTACTGGCGGACGATCTGGATAGCGACGGCAACCACTGGGCTCTGCGCCGTGGTCAGTTATCCGGTGGCTTACTATCTGGCGCTGCGTGCGGGGGAACGCTGGAAACGGCTGCTGCTGGTGTTGACGGTGATTCCCTTCTGGACGAGCTTTCTGATACGCACCTATGCCTGGATGCTGTTGCTGCGCAGCGAAGGCGTCATCAATACGGCGCTGCTGAACACGGGGCTGATTCACGAGCCCTTGAAACTGCTCTACAACGATTTTGCGGTGCTGGTCGGACAGGTCTACGGCGAGTTGCCGTTTATGATCCTGCCGATCTATGTGGTGCTCGAACGGCTCGACACGCGGCTGCTGGAAGCGGCGCAAGACCTCGGCGCAAATCGTTTCTGGACCTTTGTGAAAATCACTCTGCCGCTGTCGCGTCCGGGGTTGATTGCCGGCATCGTGCTGGTCTTCATCCCGTCGCTTGGCGCTTTCATCACGCCCGACCTGCTCGGCGGTGCCAAATCCATCATGGTCGGCAACCTGATTCAGAATCAGTTTGCGCAACTCAATCAACCGTTTGGCTCGGCGCTGTCGTTGCTGCTAACTGCCGCCGTATTGCTGCTACTGGCCATCGCCTTCAAAGCCGGATTGAAAGCGGCGGAACTCGCTTGAGGCATAAAGCGCTCGCCGATGCCTGCATAAATCAAAGGCATGGAGAGCCTTGAGAATTGCGAGCCTTGAGAATTGCCAATCCCTTGATAGTTGATTGAAAGAAACCAGAGCCTCAATATTTACGAGTCGGGAAGGGGGCTTGCCCCCGCCAGTCATGCTTAATCAGAGGGTGCGGGGGCAAGCCCCCTTCCCGACTGTCAGGATGGAATGCTCGACTCACACCTGAGCAGTCTACCCACAAATGTGCTCATCCCTGCTTGCTGCCTTGAAAAGCTTGCCCGCAGATGTTTATCGTATGAGTTCAGATTAAGCACGGAAAGGCATTGATGAATATACTCGGCATATCGGGACAGGAACGCGATGCGGCCGCGACGCTTGTGCAAAACGGTCGCGTGGTTGTGGCCATCGAAGAAGAGAAACTGACGCGCATTCGCCACGTCGGCATGAATTACGCCGGCGGCTTGCCGCAGCGCGCCATTCAATTCTGCCTTGAGCGCGCCGGCATTAGCTTCGAGCAACTTGATTATGTGGCTTACTATCTCGAACCCTACAAGCTCTTTCATCGAGAGATCGCCTTCAATTCGACGCGCGCGACGCATTCGCTGGACGCTGAGACCATCGAGGAATTCCCGCCATACTTCGTCGACAGCCTAAACGGTTTGAAGCAACGATTGCGCACCCGGCGCTTGATTGAATCGCGGCTGTCGGCAAGCGGCAAGTTCGTTGTCGTGCCGCATCATCTGGCGCATGGCGCGAGCGCTTTCTACGCCTCAGGCTTTGAGCGCGCCGCCGTCATCGCCGCCGACCATCGCGGCGATATGACGACGACCGCCTTGATGACCGGCACAGGCCACCAGTTGCGACTCAACGCGGAAGCGCAATTTCCCAACTCGATTGGGCTGGTCTACAACGCGGTCACTGCGGCGCTCGGCTTCGATTACGAAGGCGATTGGCATAAACCGATGTGGCTTGCGCCGACCGGCGAAAACCGCTTCGCTGATCTTTTCAACGATCTGCTCGCGGTTGATCCGAGCGGCTTGCCGGTCGTCAATCAGGAGTTTTTCGAGATCACTTCGCGCGGTATCACGTCGCTTTCCGAAAAGTTTTTTGAGCGCGCCAGGATCAAGCCACGCGCTAAAAACGACGCGCTGACCGCCACGCATCGCAACCTTGCCGCCAGCCTGCAAGCGCACATTGAAGAGGTTCTCTGCCGAATCGCCACGCGCCATCGCGAATTGTCAGGCGAAGCCAGCCTCTGCTTTGCGGGCGGCGTCGCGCTGAACAGCCTGGCCAATGCGGCGCTCGAACGCCGCGCCGGGTTCACCAGTATCTTCGTGCAGCCGGCGGCGGGCAACGCCGGCGCTTCGATGGGCGCGGCGCTTTATGTTCACCATCAACTGCTCGGCAACCGCGAGCGGGTTTACCGAATGGAGCACGCTTTCTTAGGCCCGCAGACGAGCGACGATGAGATCAAGAGCGTACTCGACAATTGTAAGCTTGCTTACGAATACTTTCTGACCGATGACAAGTTGATTGCCGAAGCCGCGCGCCTGCTGGCGCAGGGCCGCATCACGGGGTGGTTTCGCGGTGCCATGGAATTCGGGCCGCGTGCGCTCGGCGCTCGCAGCATTCTCGCATCGCCGACCTCCGAGATGATGCGCGACAATTTGAACATCTACATCAAGCGCCGCGAAGATTATCGCCCGTTCTCGGCATCGGTGCCGGAAGAACGGACTGACGAATTCTTCGAGGCGAGCGCGCTGACAGAATTCCTGCAAGGCGTCAGCCGCATTCGTGAAGACAAGCGGGCATTGATTCCCGCAGCAGTCTTCGGCAACGACCTGGTGCGCGTTCACAGCGTCAATCGCAAGACGAACCCGGCCTTCTGGAAACTGCTGATGAAGTTCGGCGAAGCGACAGGGGTGCCTGTCCTGCTCAACACGTCGTTCAATCTTTTCGGCGAGCCGGTCGTTTCGACGCCGCGCGAAGCCGTGCGCGGTTTCTATTGCTCAGGCATCGATTGCCTCGCCCTCGGCAATTTCCTGATCAAGAAATAGCCGCGCTCCTGGCAGCGAGTCGCCGCAAGACCGGCGCTGGAAGACAATCAAATCGCCGCCAACCAGTCACTCAATTTGAAAACTCACCGGCATTCGGCGTTTCATTAAGTAAGCATCACCTGGTGAGCGACTTACTTGATTGATTGGGGAGAACAATGAGCAAACGACTTTATCTGGTCACTGGCGGCGCGGGTTTCATCGGCAGCCATATCTGCGAGCGGCTGGTTAGCGACGGCCACGGCGTGCGCGTGCTCGACAATTTCTTTGCCGGCAAAGCAGCGAACCTCGAACCGTTCAAGGACGACATCGAAGTGATTCGCGGCGACATCCGCGACGTGCGCGCGGTGACGGATGCGATGCGCGGCGTCGACATCGTTTTTCACGAAGCCGCGCTGGGCTCTGTGCCGCGTTCGGTCGCCGACCCCTTGACCACCCATGAAGTCAATCTCAACGGTACGCTGAACATCTTGCTGGCGGCGCGCGATGCGGGCGTTCGCCGGGTCGTCTATGCCTCAAGCTCATCGGTCTATGGCGAAACGCCGACGCTGCCCAAGCACGAAGGAATCACGCCGCAGCCGCTGTCGCCTTATGCGCTCTCGAAGCTCGCCGGCGAGTATTACATCAGCGTCTTCAAGCAGGTTTATGGATTTGAGGCGGTGGCCTTGCGTTATTTCAATATCTTCGGCCCGCGCCAGGATCCCGAATCGCAATACGCGGCGGTGATTCCGCGCTTCGTGACTGCGCTGTTCGAAGGCCATCAGCCGGTGGTGTACGGCGACGGCGGGCAGTCGCGCGATTTCACTTATGTGGAGAACGTCGTCGAAGCGAACCTGCTGGCCTCGGAAGCTGAAGGCGTGGCAGGCCGCGCTTTCAACGTCGCATGTGGCGGACGTTATACTTTGCTCGATTTACTCAGCAAGCTCAAAGAGATCACCGGCAGCGCGATTGAACCCGTACACGAAGAAGCGCGGCCAGGTGACGTGCGCGATTCGCAGGCTTCAATCGAAGCAGCCGAGCAAGCGTTTGGTTACCGCATCAAAGTGGATTTCGATGAAGGCTTGCGGCGCACCGTCGCCTGGTATCAAGCGCAAACCGTGAGCGTCTGAACGGCTTTATGACAACAGCGCCGCGATGTGCGTTCTAACGGTCTCGCCGAGCGTATCCAGATTGTAGCCGCCTTCGAGCACAGAGACGACGCGGGCCTGCGCGTGTCGCTCAGCCATGCCCATCACTTCTTTGGTCATCTCGCGAAAATCAACGTCTTCAAGCAGCAAACCGCCCAGCGGATCGCCGCGTCGCGAATCGAACCCGGCAGAGATGATGATCAAGTCGGGCGGAAACTTTGCTTCAATCGCTTGCAAGGCATCGCTGAACGCTTGCCGGTGATCGCGCGCCGATGTGGCTTCGCGCAAGGGAATATTGAGCGTCGTGCCGTCGCCGCGCCCCTGGCCGCGTTCGCTCGCCGAACCGGTGCCGGGATAATACGGATACTGATGCATCGAAAAATAAAAGACCGTCGGGTCGCTATAGAAAATGTCCTGCGTGCCGTTGCCGTGATGCACGTCCCAGTCAATGATCAACACACGTTCTGCGCCATAGACGGCCTGCGCATAACGCGCGCCAATCGCCGCATTGTTGAATAAACAGAAACCCATGGCACGGCTCGGCATGGCGTGATGCCCAGGCGGCCGCACCAGGGCGAAGGCGTTTTGCGCCTCGCCGGTAAACACTTGATCGACGCCTGCAATGACCGCGCCCGCCGCCCGCCGCGCAACCGCAAATGATTGCTTGCTGATTACCGTATCGAGGTCAATGTAAGGTATGCCACATTCACAGAGCCTGCGAATCTGTTCGATCAACTGCTCGCTGTGACAGCGCACGATGTCTTCGTCGCCGGCCTCGCGCGGCGTCAGCCTGGCAAGCTGCGGCCAGAGCACCGCATCGTTTTTCAGCGCCTCAAGAATTACGCTGAATCGTGCGGGCTTCTCTGGATGATGGCCGGTTTCATGCTGTAGACAATTCGCGTCATAGATCAGTGCCGTGGTCATGCAAAGCATTATAAAGGAATGCAAACAGGCGACAAGGTGAAAGCCCGACAACCTGATTTCCCGGCCCGGTGCTCTAGCGTTCGGGCGAAGCTGCTGGCGCGTTTTGCCTCGCTTCATCGATTTTCGCTAAAGAATCCAGCCGTTTTACAAAGGCCGCGACTTTCCTGATCTCGTCATCCGAAAGCAGGCTGCGCCAGGCCGGCATCGCCGTATTGCGTATGCCATGCTTGACGATCCAGAAGACCTCCGCGTCATTGTAGACAGTCGAATGACCGGGCAGTTGCGGAGCCGGTGGGTAGAAAGCAGCGCCGAGCACACTCGGCCTGCCGTTCAACTGCCCGTGACACTGCGCGCACATCGCCTTGTAAATCTCCGCGCCCGATTGAACATCGGCGTCCGCGAGCCCATTGGCTTTTAGCTCTGCGGCGGCGTGACGAGCCACCGAAGCGCGAACCGCCATGGTAAAAAACTGCGTTTCCAGGGCCGAAGGCGCGGCGTCTGCATGGATGGGCGCTAACCCCAAACGGGCAACGCTCAGCAAACATGCCAGGGCGACCAACAACGCCACCAGCAACGTCGATAGACTGATGTAAAAAACTTGCTTCTTCATCTGTGCCTTGAGTGAGTGTTTAGACTCGTTCAATCGATAACCGTTAGCGTCCCGGACATATCTTCATGGCCGCTGCCGCAGAAAACGTCGCATGTGAAGGTGAATTGGCCGGCTCTGTCGGGGGTGAATCGAACGACGCTCACCTGACCGGCCTTGATCTGTGTGCGAATGTTGAAATCCGGCAAGCTGAAGCCATGCGTGACATCTTCAGAGGTGATCTCAATCGCCACCGGCTCGCCCTTCTTTACGGTAATCTCGCCGGGCGTGAACTCAAATTTTTTCGCAGTGATGTGAATTACTTTTTCAACGGGCCGGCCAGCCTCAACCCTGGCGGCGAAGATCGTTGACCCGATGGCAGTCAGAACAATGAGCAACAGTACGCTGCTTTTTTTCATTTTCTTACCTCTTTCCAGGCTATGCTTTTACGACCGGAAGCTCGGTGATCTGGTAATGCCGATTGCGTGCGTCGGCTTCGACATCGCGAAAACCCAATCCGCTGTAAGGCGCTGCCGCATTCCAGGGCAGCGGCGCGCGCTTGGGCATTGAGCCGGGAGCCGGCAGCGGAAACATCAGCGATTTCGCCGCGTGATGCGCAATGTGTCCGGTCATAAAATGGTGCTCTTGATGGATGTGGCCATAGAAGACCGTGACATTTTGATAAGCCATCAGCGTGTTGATGACGGCGGCGGCATCCTTCGTCGTCCAGTCCCACTGCGGATAGAGATCGAACAACGGTCGGTGGGTGAACACCACGATAGGAGCGTCTTTCTTCAGAGGCTGCAAATCTCCTTGCAGCCATTTCAGTTGTCTCTCACCGACCATGGCCGCCGGATCGGAGACATTATCGAGAACGATGAAATGCACGCCGCGATGGTCGAAACTGTAATGAAGCTCACCAAAATATTGTTGATACGCCTCGCCGCGATCAAGCGCGGCATCATGTTCTCCGGCCATGAAATGAACCGCCTTGACGCGCAGGGCGCTGGCGATGTCGCGGAATTCCGCCATTCGATCCCGGCGCTTGCCCGCATCCTCTGTGGTGTGCGTCAGGTCGCCTGTGAAGACAATGAAGTCCGGCTGCACCGCGAGGCTGTTGACTGAGGCAATCGCCTTCTTCAGGGTTCCCTGCGCATCCGGGTTGATTGCCGGCCCGTCAAAGCCCCAGTGCGTATCCGATAGCTGGACGAAATAGAACGCTTCGGGTTTGGGCCGTTTGTCACCGCTGCCCATCGCCGGTAAGCCTAGGCCGCTAGCGAACACGACGCCGCCAATGCCAGCCAATTTCAAGAACTCGCGCCTATCCACCTTATCCATAGTTCTCCTTCAAATTCAGATTTCCATTGCTGTCGTTGACCTAGACTGCCGGAGCGCCAAAATTATTCCGGGCGATTGCGCGGTCTTGATGATGGGAATAAAAAAGTAGAAAGCGTAGTCTTATAGAAGAGAGCGCCATCACAGAGGATGAAAGCGGGTGCAGGAAAAAAGTAATCTCGCAGGCTTCGAGCGCGCCGTTCTGCCGCACTTGCCGGCGGCATATAATCTGGCGCGCTGGCTGACACGCAATGCGCACGACGCCGAAGATCTGGTGCAGGAAGCCTACCTGCGCGCCTTTCGATTCTTTGGCGGATTTCGCGGCGGCAACAGCCGCGCCTGGCTGCTCAAGATCGTGCGTAATGTTTATTACACCTGGGCGCAGCAAAGCAGTTTCGAAAGACTGGCGACCGTTGCCGGTGAAGAGATTGAAGAGATCGAGAGCCAGGCGTTGAATCCTGAAGCCAGGCTGCTGCACCACATTGACCGCCAGCGGCTCCGCCAGGCCCTTGAACAACTGCCTTTGGAATATCGCGAGGTGATTGTCTTGCGCGAGCTGGAGGAACTGTCTTACAAGGAGATTGCCGAGATTGCCGGCATTCCACTCGGCACCGTCATGTCGCGGCTGGCGCGCGCTCGCAAGCGCCTTCAACAATGCCTGATGACCGGCGAAAGCAGGGAGTATCCTCATGAGGTGCGATGACATGCAAGAACTCGTCAGCCCGTACATTGACGGTGAACTCGGCCTGATGACCGGCATAGAGGTCGAGCGCCACCTTCAGGACTGCCCCGTCTGCTCTCAAGAATATGAGAATCAACGAACCTTGCAGGCCGCTTTGCGAGCTAATGACCTGTACACCAAACTACCGGCGGGTCTCGAAAAGCGCGTGCAGACGGCGGTGCGCCAGGTGAGCCAGGGTGAAACCGGCTTGCGCGGTTTTTCCTGGCGATGGTTAAGCGTCGCCGCCGCGGCGGCGATTTTGTTGATCGCGGGAGCGCTTGCCATAGGATTGCTTGCGACTCGTTCTGCACAGGACAGGCTGGCGCAGGAAGTCATCGCCAGCCATGTTCGCGCGCTGATGGCCAGCCACCTGACCGATGTGCCTTCGAGCGATCAGCACACCGTAAAACCCTGGTTTAACGGCAAGCTCGATTTTTCTCCGCCGGTCAAAGACCTGGTCAGCGAAGGCTTCCCGTTGATTGGCGGTCGCCTCGATTACCTTGATAAACGGCCCGTCGCCGCAATCGTTTATCAGCATCGGCAGCATTACATTAACCTGTTCGTCTGGACGGTGACCGCAGAACACGGCCATGAGGATAGCGAGATGTCACAGCAGGGCTATCACGTGATTCACTGGATCAATGCGGGAATGAGTTATTGGGCGGTGTCCGACCTGAACAGCGCCGAATTGCAGCAGTTTGTCGCTCTGCTGAATCAGTAGGCAGTAGGCATCTGATGATTCATTTTCAACAGCCCATTGATGCATCTACGGGTCGGCAGTCACAGATGCGGATAAAATAATCTCTGGAACTGCCTACTGCCTACCGCCTACTATGAGGCGACTGCGTGGCCGACGGTTTTCACTTCATCTACCACGAGGCCGTCGAAGACGTGCACGGTTCTATCGGCGTGCGAAGCGTAACGTTGATCGTGCGTCACCATGCAGATCGTCGCGCCCTGGTCGTGCAATTCGCTGAGCAATTCCATCACCGCTTCGCCATTAACCGAATCGAGATTGCCGGTCGGTTCGTCTGCGAGCAGAATGAGCGGCTCGCCGGCGACGGCGCGGGCGACGGCGACGCGCTGCTGCTGGCCGCCCGACAGTTGGCTCGGCAGATGCTTGGCGCGATGCCCCATGCCGACACGTTCGAGCGCCGCACGCACGCGGTCGCGGCGTTCGCTGGCGCGCATGCCGCGATAGGTCAAGGGCAGTTCGACGTTTTCATAAACCGAGAGATCGCCGATGAGATTGAAGCTTTGAAAGATGAAGCCCACTTCGCGGTTGCGGATGCGGGCGCGTTCCGACAGCGGTAAATCCGACACCGGCTTGCCGCCGAGCCAGTAGCTGCCATCCGAGGGCGAATCGAGCAGGCCCAGAATAGACAGCAGCGTCGATTTGCCGCAACCCGACGGCCCGGCTATCGAAATATATTCGCCGCGCTTGATTTCCAGGTGAATGCCCGACAGTGCATGGGTTTCGACATCATCGGTGAGAAATACTTTGGTCACGCCTTCGAGTTTGATCAGCGGTTGATCGTTCGCGCTCATCGATTCGTACTCCTTCCGCAAATAGCGCGCCGTAGGGCAATCGGGCGCTCTGTGGGATACAGTTTGTTATACAGCCTTCGATCTGATTACGTTCCGCATAGTTTCAACGGGTGCAGCAATGCGGTCTACGTGGGCGACACTTATCCGCCTCAAGTTTCATCAGTGAGTGGCGTACCGCTGCAAAAGGTTGCAAAAAAATCGCCGCACCCCGGCCTCTCAGATACTGCGACGAAACAGGTACGAGGTTTTGATGAATAAAGTGCGGCTGTTGCGCCGGAAGCCCATCTCGTGAAGGCCAGAGAAGGGATTGAAGCCGTTGTAATTCATGTCGTCGTTATAGCCAACGTAAAAACTGGTTCCCGGATTCGGCGTCCAGCCGAACAAGTATTGCCCGCGCACGCTCGACGCCAACGAATCATAATCGACGCGCACCCGCGCGAAGAGAAAGCGCGTAAACTGGTAGGTCGAGCGCAACGAATAAATGCTGTCGAGAAAAACCGTGCGGCCCGTAGCATTGCGGCGGAAATGATAGCGCGAATAGTTGAGCGACGCGGATAGCCCGTTGGTCGGCTTCACCTCAGCGCCGAACTCCATGTCCAGAGTATTAGCCGGGCCAGGATCGAGCGGCGCATCCGGATCAAAGAGCGCCGCCGGGCTGACGCGCGGGTAGCGCGGCCCCGCGCCAAAGTCGTAATCAAACACATGCCAGCGACGGCCAATGAACCCGTAAGCGTTGAATTTTTTCGTCGGGCTGGTCTCGGCATTCACCCAAAGCGATTGGCTATTCGTTGAACGTTCCGAGTCGCCGAAGAAAGCGCCGGCGCGACTGAAGGTGCGCCTCGGCCCGAACTCTTCCTCAAGCAGCCGCTCGTAAGATTGCGAGTAACCGAAATTCAGAAACGTCTGTTTGGTGAATTGCAGGTGGCCGTTGACATTGCGATTGGCGTTTTGCGAGCGGCCCTGAAAATCGTAGCTGAAGCTGTTGAAGACGAAAAAGCGCCACGACACAAATTTCGCATTCGCCTTCGGATCGTTACTGAAGCGGAAGAAAGCGCCGGTAAAATTGGTGTTCGTGCGATCCACAAAGCCGACATCGGCGCGGTAATCTTTGGTGCGGCCCTCGCCGATTACCGTATAGCCAAAATGCCGCCCAGTGTAATCCAGATTCCAACTATAACCTAAGCCGTTGCCGGTGCGATAAGGGTCATCATCGAGATTGGTATCGTAGAAATGGTGCCGCGAGGTGGTGCCGAGAGCTTGAAAGGTGAAGACTGTCTTCGGATCGAGTTTGAAGCGCCCGTCAATGCCGACAAGCTGATTGTGTTGCTCGATGAAGTTATAGCTTGTAGCAATCATGCCGAGCGACGATTCACGGCCAATATCGCGCTTAAACCGCAGCACGCCGATATAAGCGTTCTTGTCGAGAAACTTCTCAATGTCGGCGAGCGTGCCGGGATCGTTGCGCTCTTCTTCGGAGTAATTGCCGGGCGCGTTGTCTGAGGCGAGCAGTAAGCCGAACGAATTGCGCCCGGTCTTGCCGGTCAGCTTGACGGCATAATCGGGATCAACGATGGTGCGCGTGTGAACCGCCTGGCTGGGCGTTTGAAAGATGTCTATGCCTTCGAGGAAGAACGGGCGCTTTTCGGCGAAGAAGATCGGGAAACGTTGATTGGCGGTGATCACCGGCTGATCGGCTTCGACCTGAGCGAAGTCAGGATTGATCGTGAAGTCGAGCGTCACATTCGAGGTGATGCCAAGTTTGACGCTGATGCCGGGATCGGCTTTGACGGGCTTATTGACGAAGCGACCGTTATCGATGATCGTCGGATCATTGGCGGTGATGCTTAAAGGGTAGACCGGCGCACGGCGACCGGTTTCGGAAAAGGTGATCGTCGGGATGATCTCCAGTGCGCGTTCGGTCGCCAGGTTGTCGAGTCCGCTGATGTGGCCGGCCTGTTCGAGTTGGCTGGCCTTGTCGCGCGAGATGGGCATCCACGAATCCATCTCGTTATCCTGGCGAGCGATCCGACGCCAGAGGTGTATACCCCATTGCTTGCCGTTGCCGGCTTCGTAGCGCAGCGATTTAAACGGCACGGCGACTTCGACAACATAGCCATCGTCGGTAATCGCGCCCTTCGATTCCATGACGATGTCAACATTCATATCCGTGTCCATGCCCTCCGTATAGATGCCGTCGGCCTGAACCCCGAACGCATTGAAGCTGAGCATATACGCCTTGCGCTTATCGTTGAAGGTGTCGAGATAGATGAACACGCTGTCTTCGCCGAAAATCTGATCGCGCCGGGCAACCGTCGCGCGAACCTTCTGCGGGTCGTCAAAGCAATGAAAGGCGAAGTAGAGAAACTTGGCGTCATAGCCGATGCGAACCTCTGTGGGTTTGGTCGGGGCGATGTTGTCACCAGGTTGGAACTGATAAAAATCGCGCAGCACGACGGCCTGTTTCCAGATGTCGTCGTCGAGTTTGCCGTCAATCACCGGCGGCTTATCAAAGCGCGGCACGACGGCGGGTCGGGCTTTTTCCGGCGGCAACGCGAGGGCGGGCGAACCGGGAGTTACCAGCTTCGTGCCATCTTTTACAGGCGGCTTGCTGTCGTCGGGTTTCTTGCTTTCGCCTTTTTTGACTGCTTTCTTCGATGTTATAGCGGCAGAGACGGTCGGTGCAGCAGCGGGCTGTGCATGAGCAACGATGAATGATGCAAGCGTGCAAAGCAGTGCGGCCATCAAGCGTGTTTTCAGATGAGTCACTATGTTAATATCCGCCGGGAATTGTGAATGCTTGTCGCCGCCTCGTTCAACCGTCGTCATTTTAGACGCACGACCACATGCATTTGTTCCATTCGATTTCCAGCCGCCAACGATCAAGCGTTGCGCAAGGGGTTGCCGCTCCGTTTATAAAGAAAATGAGACAGGCGGCTGGCGCAGTTTGCCACAGTTAGCGTGACAACGCAGGCTCCTGATTATTATTTTCCAGCGAAGGCGCGGGGCACTCACACCGCTGATAAAGACGTTCGTTGAAGTGAAAGTGTTACATATCCGCTTGCGGGCGTCTATGCTTTTGTCACGAGCCTCAGGCATAGCGGCACGAATGGCGCGATCAATGGCTTGAATGGTAGGCGCACCGTGACTTTTATTTCATCTTGAAACCCATAAGTCGCGTATAGTAATTTGTAGCAGAGTGAGAGAAAATGCTTTTGGAGGGTGAGACGATATGAGCAGCAACGATCAGACACCAGACGACGCGACCACCAAGCCAACCCTTGAAACCGTGTTGGAACGGATCAATGCGGTTGCTAACGGCATAGCAGAATTGCGAAAGGATGTTGAGCAGCGATTCGATGCGGTCGGTGGCGATATAGCGCAATTACGCAAGGATGTTGAGCAAGGCTTTCGTAAAGTAGAACGCAAAATAGGCTACCTCAACAATGACTTTCTTGAGCGGCGTGGCGAGCAAGAGGATATGTTGCTTCGGATTGAAGCAATTGAGAACAAAGCTTCCTGAGTACGCCTTGACTTATGTGGCAGAAATCACATTAACGCCAGAACCTGTCTGAACTTCCCCTTGATTAGCAAGAAGCCGTTTACAGAAAATCAACTGCCGGGTGATGGTTACAACCCGGCGGTGTGGAGCGCGTCTGCCGCGCGCCGCGCCGCAAGCCAGTCGGACAGGTAAGACACCGCGCCGCGCGCCGCCTCGCCACCGCTGGCATAGATGCCGCGCCGGAAGCGAATCGAGATGTCGGCGCGCGTGCCGTAGACTTTGATTGCATGAAAACTGGAATCAGTCGCGGCGCGTTCGGTTGAGTAAGCGATCACACATTCGGTGCCGATTTCTTCGACCATGCGATTGCTCATCGCGGTGAACGCTTCGCGCGATTCGGGCAGCCAAGCCATGCCGCCGGTCTCTTCGGCCAGACCTTTCAAAGAAAGTTCAGAGGCTTCGACCTGGCGATAGTAACGGCGCAGGCGATCAATCTTTTTGCGCTGCATCGGGTCGAGCCGCTCGTACCACGACAAGGCATTGTAGGCTTCGGGCTTGATGGTTTTCAGCAGAATTTCATTTTGTCCGGCGACATAAACCGTGGCGCGGGCGCGATGCAGCGCCGCCAATGCCTTTTCAAACATTAGCGTCGCGCCTTCGGCGACCGGCTTCTCGTATGAATCGATGCCGTCCGTGAGCAGGACAATGCTGCGACGGCCCGATACCTTCGACAATACTTCATCGCAGCCATAGATGAGGCTGTTATAAAAATCGGCTTCGATGCTGGGCTTGAACTTCCATTCAAGGGCCTGGCGCAGGGCCGTCTTGTCGCCCGTCCAGGCCGACAGCAGTTGAATCGTGTCGCCGTAGGAGATGATGGCGGCACGGTCTTCAGCGCCGAGCGCTTCAATCATCTTCAGCGCCAGGTCACGGTGCATGTTGATGTTTTTGACCGTGCGTTCGCCGCTGGTGTCGAGGATGAAGAGAATATTGGCCGGCGTGCGCATAACGTCGTTGACTTCGTGGCGCTTGCCGTCTTCGGTGACGATGAAATCCGTGCGCTTCAAATCTACGGGCAGCTTGCCGAAGGCATTGCGCACGTTGATGGCAAGCAATACTTCTTCGACGCGCAGACGCACGGCATCATCGTCATCACCATTCGGATGGCGTGCCGGCGCTTGCTTGCGCAGTCGCCCGCTCTGTGCGGACAGATCGGCAACCATTGCCAGCATCAGGCAAAGAGCAAAAACGGCTCTACCGTTGAATCCCTTCATAGGAATCTCCACCGTTTCGCGGCACCAGGCGCGTAGCCTGCGCGATTCAATCGTTCATGGTGCGCGAGTGAGAACCTCGCGTTCTTAATGTTTGCTGCGCAGGTTCCCTGCCCTGCGCCACATCCTTAGGAGAAGCTTGTTCAGACGATCATATCAATAATACGAAAACTTCGTTCGAGAGCAAGCGTCCTTTGTCCGTCAGCATGATGCGCTCATCGTTGAGATGAATCAAGCCGGCATCGCACAGACGCGGCAACTCGTCACCAAATCGCGCCAGCAGATCCATGCCGTATTCGTCGCGGAACGCCCTGAAGGCGACACCTTCGCTGAGCCGCAAGCCCATAAATAAAGCTTCAACGGCGCGGTCGTTGTCTTCGAGTTCGTGGCGCTCGGCAATCGCTTGCCCGGTCTGCTCAATCGCCGCGATGTAGTTTTCGGTTTTCAAAATGTTGACCCAGCGGGCGCGGCTGTCGTAGGAGTGCGCGCCGCATCCCATGCCGTAGAACGCTGCGCCTTGCCAGTATTTCAAATTATGTTGCGAGCGAAACCGTGACGGCGCGCTCGCCCCGCCTTTCCACAACTCCGACTCCAGGCGCGCGAAGTTGGAGATCTCGTACTGCTCATAGCCCGCCCGGCGCGTCGCCGCCGAGATCATGCGATACATCTCGGCGGCCCGGTCATCATCCGGGCGCTGGCGCTGGCCGCGCTTGATCTGTGCATAAAGCTGCGTGCCCTCTTTGACTTCGAGCAGGTAGAGCGACAGGTGATCAGGGTCGAGGCGCAAGGCTTCTTCGAGATTGAAGCGCCAGTCGGCAAGCGCTTGATCGGGCAATCCGGCGATTAAATCGAGGCTGATGTTTTCAAAGCCGGCTTCGCGCAAGGCGGCAATCGTGCGCCGCGCCTGGCTTGCCGTGTGCGTGCGCGATAGCCCAACGAGTTCGTCATCGATGAACGATTGCACGCCGACGCTGGCGCGATTGATGCCGCCCACGAGCCATCCGTCGATCTTTTCGCGACTCAAGGTTGACGGGTTGATTTCAATCGTCACTTCGGCGGCGGGCGCAACATCGAACGCCTGGCGGCAGGCGGCAATCAATTGGCCAAGTTGTTCGGCTTCGACTATCGAAGGCGTGCCGCCGCCGAAGTAGATCGTATCAACGGCAAGAGACGGTTGATGATGATCAGCCAGCCGCTCGCCCCAGCCGTGAATCTCGCGACGGACAGCGCCAATATAACGCGCCGCCAGATCTTCAAAGTAATCTGTCGTGTTGAAGGCGCAATAAGTGCATTTGCGCGCACAGAACGGAATGTGAATGTAGATGCCTGCCCGCCGGGTCACTGAACGATTATATCACGCGGTGCTCAGCTTCGGGGGAAAGGCAAAAGGCAAGAGGCAAAACCAAAAGGCAAAAGTAGGGATACGTCACGGCATCCGCCATTCCATCGACGAATGCGGCGAGGCAAATCATTTTTGCCTTTTGCCTTTTGCCTTATCCCGGCCCCGGCTTAATCCGTGTCGAAAGGGGCGAGCGTATCGCTTGCCGCCAGTGGCGTCTGGCCGGGTTGCTGATTGTCGTGTTCGACGAGCGCAGCGAGCAGAAAGAGATAGGTTTCCAGTATGTCGCGGTGGTCGGGGCTGCCGCCGGTATGCACCGTATAGTAAGACTCGGTCAGGCTGGCAGCGACGAGTTCGAGGTGTTGTCGGCGTTCATCAATCATCGGCTTGTCTCCGGTTAAGAGTCTCGCGCCGACGGCTACCCCGTGGCAAGCAAAAAACGCATTCGCGGTTGGCTTGTCGCGGCGAAATCGGCTATCCTTCACAGGTTATTTGGCCAGTCCCGCACGCTTGGTATGATCATTGTCGTTGGCTTGCGCAAGGTGTGGCACGTCCGGGTCGGCGGAGACATAGTTCATGATCCCTTTTGAAAAACTGTCAGGACAACATATCGTAGTGACCGGCGGCGCAGGCTTCGTCGGCTCCAACATTGTGCGCCGCCTGTTGAAAGAAGGCGCGCGCGTGGTCGTGCTGGATGACTTTTACACCGGCGCGATGGAGAATCTGCCTGGCGACGATCCTGGACTGGAGATCGTTCGCGGCACGGTAACCGATTATGAACTGGTGCGCGACGTGGTCAAAGGCGCGGCGGTGGTCTTTCACGAAGCGGCGCGCAATATCATCGTGTCGACGCGCAACCCGCGCGAAGATTACGAAGTCAACATCGGCGGCACGCTGAACGTTTTGCTGGCGGCTCGCGAAACCAATGTACCGCGAACGGTCTATGCGTCTTCGGCTTCAGTTTATGGCAATCCGCGTTATCTGCCCATCAACGAAGACGATGCGACGAACATGCTCAGCCCCTACGCCGTCTCCAAGTTTGCCGGCGAGAATTACTGCAAAGCGTTTTATGAAAGCTACGGGCTGTCGGTTGCGGCAGTACGCTATTCCAATGTCTTCGGCATCGCCCAGCGGCCTGATAATCCCTACTGTGGGGTGATTGCCAAGTTCTTTGAGTCGGCGATGAACAACGACGCGCCGCGCATCCATGGCGACGGCGAGCAGACGCGTGATTTCACTTACATTGACGATGTCGTCGAAGCGACGCTGCTTGCAGGCATTTCATCAAAGGCCGAAGGTCAGGTTTATAATGTAGGGACGGGACGCGAAACGACGATCAACCAGTTGGCGCGGATGATCATTCGCATCACCGGGGCGGCGGTCGAGCCGACCTACATTGATCGCCGCGACATCGACAATATTCGCCGCCGCGTCGTCAACATCGAAAAGATTCGCCGCGAGTTGCGATGGGTGCCATCCGTGACCATCGAAGAAGGGCTGCGCCGAACATACCAATGGCTGAAAGAAAACATCGAGGCGAAAAAAGCATGAGCGCATCAAAGGCGCTCGACTTGCGCGTCATGACCGACCCGCAGCCGCGCGTGTTGTGCGTCGCGCCGGCATGGAATGAAGGCGAACGCATTGCTCGGGTTGTCGAAGCCGTGCCGCGAGATGTAGTCGAAGCTACTGTCGTCGTCGACGACGGCTCAAGCGATGCGACGGGCGATTATGCCGCGCAGGTCGGCGCGACGGTGATTCGCCAGGGCGCGAATCGCGGCGTTGGCGCGGCGATTCGCGCCGGCATTGATTACGCGCTGGCCAATGGCTATGACATCGTCGTCATCGTTTCAGGCGGCGGCAAGACGCCGCCTGAGCAGATTCCGCGACTGGTCGAGCCGCTCCTACGAGGCGAAGCCGAATTCGTACAAGGCTCGCGCTATCTCGACGGCGGCGAGTATCTGCGCATGCCGCTGCGCCGCCGTATCGGCACGCGCGGCTACACCTGGCTGTTTTCGTTCTTCTGCGGCAGGCGGGTCACCGATGCGTCGAGCGGCTTTCGCGCCATCAAGCTTTCATTATTCGACGACCAACGCATCAACCTCTGGCAGGACTGGCTGGATCGTTACGAATTGGAGCCTTACTTACTTTTCAAGGCCCTGCGCCTGGGTCACAAAGTCATTGAAGCGCCGGTCACGATTGCCTACCCGAAGACCGACGGCATCGCTTACACGAAGATGCGCGCCATCACCGATTGGTGGAAGATCTTCCGCCCTATCATCTACCTGGCCTTCGGCATCAAGCGATGACGGCGCTCCAGGCAATCGGGATTTTTGTAGGATTGCAGACAGAAATCCGAGTCAGAAAAGAAAATCGCGCACGGCCAGTCGAGCAACTTTACGCGCGTCACTTGCAACTGCTATCTCATCCACTACCGCGTCGTTGATCGTCTGGCCATGCGCGATCTGGCCCGGCAATTCGGCAGGCTGTTCCTGCGTCCCATTGCCGGGGCTATTTGCCTATGCGGCGAAGCTCAGCTTACCTCGGCGGCTTCACTTTCTTCACTTCGTCCTGCACCTCTTGATCCAGTTTGTCGGCTTCCCGCGCTTGCTGTTGAAGCTCGCTTGAGGCATTCGGATCCGCCGGCGGCGCGATGGGAGCAAATGCGGACGGCACGGGTGGAGCTATAGCCGAGGGCGGCGGTGCCGGCAATCCACCCTGGTGTGTGTGCAGGTCTTGCAGCCCCTGATCGATGCCGGCGCGCATATGATTCTGCATCTCTTGCAGGTCGGCGAATTCAACTTGTACGGTATTCCCCCTCAGGCAGCTCTGGCGCTGGCTCGCCAGCACCTGTAGGTATACGGAGTTTGAGCCTGGCGACGGCGGCGTGCTGAGCCGCAGCACATCGCCTTCGCTGAGCGTGCATTCCTGGCCCTCCGCATCAGTCACGTCTATAGAACTGGCCACAAGGAAAATGCGCGGATTGTTTGCACTGGCCTCGGCAAGTATGCGCGGCAGCCCGCTCGATTCCATGTCTAGATCACTACCCTGTACCGCCGCCTGGCGTTCGGAGTTCTCAAGCGCCAGTTGCCGCTGGACTTCATCAGCGATTTCCTGCTTGACATCCTCCGAAAGCGCCACCGCGCCGCCGGGTGCCGAAGAGTCGAAGGCAGATGCCTGGCCCGCCTGGCGATCCTGATACGCCAGCTCAAGGCTTGAGGCAATCAGGTAATCAGTCAGCCAGAAGGAAGCGCTTGGGTAGACCCGATAGGGCGTGAAGTAGTAGTTATAGTGTCCATACCAGGGACTGCCCGCCCAACCCCAGGAATAGTAAACCGGCCTCCCCCACGGGTGATAGGCCCAGCCGTAGAACGCCGGGCTGTAATAGCGATAGGGGACGTAACCATGCAAGACAACTCCACGATAAGGATAGCCTCTATAGTACTGCGCATAGGGGCGACCGTGGTAGAAGTATGTCCGGCTGGCGAACTGATGGTTACGAAAGACGAAAGGCCGCTGAATATAACCATGTCCGAAGTGATTGACGACGATGCGCGTATGGTCTGGCCGGTCGACAATAGAGTGATTCCAACCGCTACGACCATGAACGATGGTCACGTCACGTAGACGTACATCACGAACGCGGCCATCCGCGCGCCGGTGGATAGTCGCATCGGAGCCGCCATGAAAATGAACGACCTCCGTCTTGACCGTCGGGCCCGTGGCGACTCGGCGATCAGTCTTCGCCGAGTTGCGGTCGCCCTCTTTGCCAGACTTATGAAAGCCGCCAGCATCGTTCGCGGTGTGGCTTCCGCTATGGTTGCCGGTCGCGTCTGTCACATCGCGATTGCCACTTTTGGGAGTGCCGCCGGCATCATTCGTTGTGTGATTTCTACCACCATTGCCGGATGTGTGATTTGTATCGCTAACGCCATTCGAGTGAACGGTGCCGGTTCCGTCGGTTGCATGGTGTTTGTCACGGTGGTCAGCCGGCGGGGTTCCGCTGCTGCCCGCCGAGGGAGGGGTTCCACGGCTATGATTCTTGACCTGTGTGTCGCCATTGTTACCCGTCGGGTGGCCTCCCCCAGTGCCGTTCGTTGTGTGCGATCCGCCGCTATTACCCGTCGTGTGGTTTCCACCACTATTGCCGGAAGAGGGATTCCTGACGGCAGCAGGCGGAGCTTTCTGGCTGGGAGCGGGCTTCGACGCAGGGGCGTCTTTTTTCTTCTTGTCATCAGCATGCACGGTAACCGAGGATGCCAGGAGCAGAGCGGCAAGGGCAATCCCCAGGGGCATCCGCGAAGCGGTTTTGCGAGGGCTAAAGATCTGCATGAGATTCTCCTTCGTAGCATCTGTCCTCATTCGACGTTGGGAGCCTTGGCGTTTACAAACGTCACTTTGAGGTCGTTATCGAGGTAGGTCGGTTTCCTGCCAAATTTGCCCGCCTTTACCGGGCGGACGCCAATGGCCTTCACTCGATCCATTGTTTATCGATACCCAATCAACTGCGCCTCCTCCTCGTAGCATTGATCTTACACTATTCAAGAGGCGTTAAAAACATAAAACGCCCCGGCGAGATTTTGCCTTAGTCTGAACAGCAAGCCGTGTGAACCGCAGAAAGCAACTTAATAATGCTCAATAACCACCATCGCCATTTTCAAGGCCCTGCGCCATCAAGTCATCGAAGCGCCGGTCACGATTGCCTGTCCCGGCACTGGCTATTCCGGCTTCGGATCAGACGGCGAGCCCTGGCAGCGATCAGCATGGATTTAACGCTTCAGGCAGACCGCCAGCCCGTCGCGTATCGGCAGGATGGTCGGATAGAGATCATCTGCCGCATAGATCAATTGATTGAACTGGCGCACGCCTGCGGTGTACTTGTCGGCATCGTCGCGCGCGACCTTGCCGTACCACAGCGCGTTATCGGTGATCAACAGACCGCCACGGCGCAGGCGCGGCACCGCTTTGTGAAACGCCTCAGGGTATTGATGCTTGTCGACGTCGTTGAAGATCAGGTCGAACTCGCCATCCAGGGTATCGAGCAGGGCCATCGAATCGCCGACGAGAATCTCTATCTGATCAGTCATGCCGGCGCGCTCGAAATAGCCGCGCGCTTCGGCGGCATTGGCGCTGCTGCCATCTGTGTAATAAACCTTACCCTGGCTGCCGACGGCGTGTGCCAGCCAGATCGTCGAATAGCCGATGGCCGAGCCCATCTCATAGATGCGCCGGGCGTCGATCAGTCGCGCATATTGATAAAGCACGCGCGCCACCGCCGGGCCGATGATGGGAATGTCGCGAAGCGCTGCCGTGGCTTCGATCTCGGTCAGCACCTCGTCGCGGCGCGGCAGAAGATCGTCCATGTAGAGCTCAACCAGCTTGTCTGTTATGCCATTCATGGGTTGCACCTCGAAACGATTGTGATTCGTTCAATGGAGACTTTACCCGCTTGCCGATAGATTGAGAAAGCCATGCGGCGCGTGGTATGGTTTTCTTTGTTGGTCTTCAGCAATCCAGCGCAACCCACAAACGCAACAACCGCTGAGAGGATACCTGCGTGAGCGAAGCGGCACTGGCGCACGAGGCGCTCAAACAGCATTTTGGCTTCACAGACTTTCGCGAGGGCCAGGAGGAAGTCATCCGGGCAGTGCTGGCGGGTCGCAACACGGTCGTCGTCATGCCGACCGGCGGCGGCAAATCGCTCTGCTATCAACTGCCCGCACTGATGCGCGATGGCGTGACGGTAGTGGTTTCGCCGCTCATCGCGCTGATGAAAGATCAGGTCGATCAACTCGCCGAACGCGGCATTCCGGGCACCTTCATCAACTCCAGCCTGAGCTACACGGAAACCAATATTCGCCTGAGCCGCCTGCGCATGGGCGAATACAAGCTGCTCTATGTCGCTCCCGAACGCTTTCGCAGCCAGGCGTTCATGGATTCAATTGCCGAAACCCGTGTGCGCTTGTTTGCCGTCGACGAAGCGCATTGCATCTCGCACTGGGGCCATGACTTCCGGCCTGATTACCTGCGCATGAAGCCAGCCATCGGACATCTCGGCAATCCGCAGGTCATCGCGCTGACGGCCACGGCGACGCCGCAAGTGCGCGCAGACATCTGCGAACAACTGGGCCTCACAGATGCGCAGGTCTTCGTCGCCGGTTTTGATCGCCCGAACCTCGCGCTGCGCGTCCTGCATCCGGCGACCGAGCGCGAAAAGATAGAGATTCTCAAACGCCTGATTCGCCACTCGACCGGCGCAGGCATTATCTACGCCGCCACCCGCAAGAGCGTCGAACAGATTGCCGCCCGGCTGAAGCTCGCGGGCCTCGGCGTCGAGTTGTATCACGGCGGCATGGATGACGCTGAACGCAGCCGCGCTCAGGATGCCTTCATGCGCGGCGACGCGCAGGCCATCGTCGCCACCAACGCCTTCGGCATGGGCATTGATAAATCTGACATACGCTTCGTCGCACATTTTCATCTGCCCGGCTCGATTGAGGCTTATTATCAAGAGGTCGGGCGGGCCGGGCGCGATGGCCTGCCGGCAGATTGCGTCCTGCTGTTTAACTATGCCGACACGCGCACCCAGCAATTCTTCATCGAAGGTAGCCACCCGTCGCCCGAACTCATCAAGCGCGTCTATGACGAAATCGCTTCATACGGTTTGGAGCGCGTCGAGTTGACCGCCCGCGAGTTGGCCGAACGGCTGCGCATCAAGAACGATATGTCGATTCATTCGGCGCTCGTCGTGCTCGAAAAAGCCGGTCACATCGAACGCGGTCGCGCCGGCGAGGCGACCCTATTGGCGCTGATGAAGACGCCGGTTGATGCGGCGCTCGACGCTGTGCCCGACGATTCGAACGAAGGCGGCGTGCTGCGCGATCTGATCTTCACGCGCAATGTCAACGAGCGCGAACAGACCGAACTGGACATCAAGGCCATCGCCGCGCAACTCGGCTTGAGCGATGCACAGATGCGCCGCGCGCTCGGCGCGCTTGAGGCTAAAGGATTGCTCGGCTATCACGCAGCGTTTCAGGGGCGCGGCATCCGCCTGCTCGACACGCCGCCCGCCAAAGCCTTGCGCATTGATACGAAAGAACTGGCGGCGCGCGCCGCCGCTGAACAATTAAAGCTGCGGCGGGTGATTGATTATTGTTATCATAAGGGTTGCTTGCGCGCCTTCATTCTGAAATACTTTGGCGACCGCAAGCAGTCCTCGACGTGCGACAGTTGTTCAACCTGCGCGCCCACCGCAGCGCGCTTTCTCGAAGAAGACCGCGTTGAAGCGCCGCCCACCGGCACCTTGCGCGTCGGTCGCGCAAGACGTTCGAAGGCCGACAAGCCAACAGAGCTTGAGCACTTCATCATCGAACAAGCGCCTTCGGGCGTCGAGTTGCGCGAGCAGTTGAAAGCTCGCGCGGCAAGCAAACGCGCTTTAACACAGGCTGAATCGCTCAGCCAAACGCCACCGCCGCAAGCCCGCAAGCTGAACCCGGCGCAGACTACGGTGGTCATCAAGATCCTCAGTTGCATTGCGCGCATCGAGCGCGAGTATGGCCGGGGCCGCTTCGGCAAAGGTACGGTGGCGGCAGTATTACGCGGCTCGACCAGCAAGCAGGTGATAGAAGGCAAACTTGACCGGCTGACGACTTATGGCCTGTTGCGCGACATGCGACAAGATGAAATCACCGCCTACATCAAAGCCCTGATTGATGCGGGCTGCATCGCCGTCGAAAAAGGCATGTATCCGACGGTGAGCCTTACAGACTTCGGGCGCGAAGTGATGAAGAGCCGCGCCGAAGTGATGCTTGAATTACCGGACTGAGGAGAATGGGAGAAGAGGAGAATGGGAGAACGGGAAAAAGGGAGAGGCTCTGCTCACCCTTCGCGGTTCTTCTCCCTGACTCTCTAGCTTCCCTTCTCCCTCACTCCCCCACTCCCCTTGTTCTGCTAATGGAGTCATAATGGAGCCACAACCAATCGCATCGGGGGTTTTGCAACTTAACGAGAAGGGTTTCGGCTTTCTGCGCCAGGCGGCCAATAATTATCTGCCCGGCCCGAAAGATATTTTCGTCGGGCGCGGCCTGATTCAACGCTTTGCGCTGCGCGAAGGCGTGATGATTGCAGGCCATACGACGCCTGGCGAATCGGCTCGCGGACGTCCGCAATCGGATCAACTCGCTGAAATCGACACGATCAACGGGCTAGCGCCTGAAGCTTATGCGCGCAGGCCGGAGTTCACCCGCCTGACGAGCGTCGACCCCACTGAACGATTAGAACTCTCCGAAGGCAGCGACAATCTATCGATGCGCGTGCTCGATCTGATCGCCCCCATCGGCAAAGGCCAGCGCGGCTTGATCGTCGCGCCGCCGAAGACCGGCAAGACGACGCTCATCGAAGAGATCGCCGAAGCGGTCGCCGATAATCATCCCGAAACCCATCTCGTCGTCCTGCTCATAGACGAGCGGCCCGAAGAGGTCACCCACATGAAGCGGCGCGTGCGCGGCGAAGTCATCGCTTCGTCGGCAGACCAGGGCGGCGAACTGCATTTGCAAATCGCCCGCCTGGTTCACGAGCGCGTCAGGCGCATGGTCGAATGCGGTGAAGATGTCGTGATGTTGCTGGATTCGATCACCCGGCTGGCGCGCGCTTCGAACCGCGAGACCAGCCGCCGGGGTCGCACGATGAGCGGCGGGGTGGATTCGCGGGCCATGGAGTTTCCGCGCAAGTTCTTCGGCGCGGCGCGCAAAGCCGAAGAGGGCGGCAGCCTGACGATCATCGCCACGGCGCTGATCGACACCGGCAGCCAGATGGATGAAGTGATCTTTCAAGAATTCAAAGGCACGGGCAATCTCGAAATCGTTCTGGATCGCAAGCTCGCCGAGCGCCGCATCTTCCCGGCCATTGACATCTCCAAATCCGGCACCCGTAAAGAAGAGAAGCTGTTTGACGCCGACACCATGCCGCAGATCAACCTGCTGCGCCGCGCGCTGGCGGGCAAGAAAGCCGTCGAAGCGATGGAACTGTTATTAAAAGGTCTGACCGATACGAAGACCAACCACGAATTTATCGCGCGCTTAAAGTAATATTGATTACTGCTCGTCTTCAGGCTCGTTGTCCTCTTCAGGGAAAGTAACGCGGTCGTAAACTTCACTGAGCCGCAGCACGCAGTCAATGGACGAGAGGCTCAGGTTGCCTTCGAGATTGTCCGCCGTGGTATAAACCCATTCGTCACCTGACAGCCGCCGATAATGATCTATGGCGGGCAGCAATTGCGAAACCAGCACGTAGTCGGTGAGCGTCGGGTTATAACGCAGATAACGCCGGAACTTGCCGCCGCGATCAAATAATTCGGTCGAAGGCGACAAGACTGCGATGATGACTTGCGGATTCAGCAGCACATCGCGGCGTTGATCGAAAAACTTCGGCTCGCCGCAAACGACCACGAGGTCAGGATAAGAGGACATTCCTTTCATGCTGCGTGATGATCTGATGGTCGAGCCGCTCAACACCTTCGCATCTTTCGTCCACACGCGGCAGGGCGTGCCTCGCAGTTGCGTGCTGATTTCATGAATTAGATTCACACAGATGTCGCCGTGCGCCGGGCTCTCGCCCGCCATTGCATAGATCAGCCCGTCGAGATACTCGTGGCGCTCTTCGGACTGGCGTTCGATTGCGAGATATTCTTCGATAGTGTAAAGCGGCTCTGTTTTCGGCAAGCTCATTGCAAACCTCCTGCTGCGACTCCTGAAGATCGGCTGCCCTGATTATAGATGAATCGGGCGAGCGGGTGAAGCGGTGGCCTTCGCCGTTTTGCCGCAGGCGGGCGATTGTAATATAATCGCCGTCACGGACTGCCGTGCTGCCAGCGGCAAGGAGGAAACCGTTCATGGCTCATACCTTTGAAGAACTCAAGCACAAAACCGTCGCCCAGTTGCGCGACATCGCCAAAGAGATCAACAACGAGGCCGTGCAGGGTTACACGCAGATGAACAAAGGGCATTTGCTGCAAGCCATCTGCAAAGCGCTGCACATCGAGATGCACGCGCACCACGAAGTCAAAGGGCTGAACAAGACCGAACTCCGGGCGAAGATGAAGGAGTTGAAGCAGAAACGCGATACGGCGCTGACGGCGCATGATTCGGCGCGACTCAAACGTGTCCGTCGCCAGATTCATCACCTCAAGCGGCAGATTCACAAGGCAACCGTATGAGGAGGTGACAAGTGACAAGAAAAAGGCGCTCATAGACGACCTTGCGCAAATGGGCAAGACGCCTATTCAACTTGTCACGACCGCGCGCTGGTGAGATTCGATGGCCGGTGCATACGGTGTTCGCTGCCTTGTCTTGTCACTTGTCACTTGTCAGGGTTCACTTTCCTCTTCACTTGCCAGGCTATTCAGGAGGTATTTTATGCTACAAAAAGCTGGCCGCGTCGCGGCATCGTTGATCGTCACGGCATCGCTGCTGCTGCTGTCCAACTTTCCGGGCGCAACGGCGCAAACCGCCGCGCAAGCTGACGCGCTGGCGAAAGCGTCGCGCACCGAGCGCAACGGCTGGGTTTATCTGCACCTCGAAGGCACGCCCGACGAAATCGGCTATCAACACGGCTGGCTGCTGGCGCGCGAGATCGAAGACGCGCTGCGTGTCTTCAAGAAATACCTGCTGCGCGTCACGACGCACGACTGGGGGTTTTATCGGCAGGCGGCGCACGAGATGTTCTGGAACAAGATCGGCGATGAGTATCAAAGAGAGATTCAAGGCATCGCGCGCGGCGCTTATGCGCGCGGCATTCGCATCGATACGGACGATGTGCTGGCAATGAACAGTTGGATCGAACTGGCCTGGTACTATGTGCCGTCGCTCACCCAGGCGCGGCTTGACGATCCCGAATTGCATCAATCGCCGCCGCCCGCCTGCTCGGCTTTCGTGGCGACGGGCAGCTACACACGAGGCGGCGACATCGTCATGGCGCACAACAACTGGATCGATTATCTCATCGGTCGCCACTGGAACATCATGATTGATTTGAAACCGGCGGCGGGCCATCGCATCCTGATGGATTCGTTTCCCGGCTTCATTCATTCGGGCGATGATTTCTATATCACTGACGCCGGCTTGATGGTGACCGAGACGACAATCAGCGACTTCAAAGGCTTCGATGCTGCGGGGCTGCCGGAGTTCTATCGCATACGCAAAGCCACGCAGTACGCCGATTCGATTGACGACTGGTTGAAAGTAATGATCGATCAAGCGAACGGCGGTTACGCGAATGATTGGCTGATCGGCGACCGCAAGACGGGAGAAATCGCCCGCCTGGAAAACGGCCTCAAGAACAATATCGTCGAGCGCACCAAAGACGGCTACTTCGTCGGCTCGAACTTTCCTGTGCACGAAAAGACGATTAAAGAAGAGACCAGTTTCAAGGCGAACGACGAGCAGAATGGCGCTAACGCCCGCCATCGCCGCTGGGAAGAGTTGATGAAAGAGAGTCGCGGCCGTATCGATGTCACTCTGGCGCGAAAGTTTATGGGCGATCACTACGACGTGGTTCGCAAGCGCAACAGCGGTTCGGCCAACACCTTGTGCGGCCACGTCGAGCTTGACGATAGAGGCGCAGGCGGCGACTGGCGTAGCTTCTATCCTGGCGGCGCTTCAAACGCCAAAGCGACCGACAGTAAGCTGGCCGCCGAGATGAAGCTATGGGCGGCGGTCGGTCATGCGTGCGGCACGGATTTCAAACTCGATGCCTACTTGAAAGCGCATCCCGAATATGAATGGCAGCGCGAACTGGCGGGCGACTTGCCGAGCGGCGCATGGACGCTGTTTGCCACGACCACGCCGTCGGCGGCAGGAGCCAAAGGAAACATCCATCCGAATGTCGGCACGACGATCCAGGGGCCTTATGATGTGAAGAACCCGCAGCGCCGGATTCCTGACGACCCAGCACCACCGCTGCCGGGCGAGAAGCGGCCACCGCTGCCCGGCACCACGCCGCGCCCGCCGCTGTGAGCCGGGCGATTCGATTTTGTGTTTTTGATCACAAAAGCCCGGATACGGAAATGGCCGGGCCGTAAGGGTGATTGATTTTACATTTGTGCTGAGAGGCGCTCTCGAATCGCCTCTCTGTTTTTGCGCCGTTGGATAGCCTTCCCCCTGCAACCTGCCATAAAGGTCGAGCCGCTACGACGGCCACAAGCGTGCCGTAGCGGCTCTAGCTTTTCCCGTTGTTGTTGCGGCTCGACGGGCTAACGAACTTGTAAGACAATTCCCGGCTTATTGATGTTGATGTCGACTTCATGCTTGCTGCTGCCAAACATCCTGTGGAACGCGCCGGTGAAATACAGCACGGCGAGAAGCACAATGAACATCAGCACAAGCACAATCGCAGTAAGACCACTGCCGCCATCCCGATTCACTTCGATAATTCTGTCTGCCATAAAATATTCCTCCGCTCGATCTGTTTTGTCTCCCGATTGCTTGTATTGGCAACTCCGGTGCCACGCAGCGGGTAGGACAAAGAGCGCATCTATTGGCAGAAATCGCCCGGCAAAGCCGCTCTGGTGTATCTGTTTTCAATCGCTGTGTATGACGAAAAGACAGACGCTTTATAGCCATAGTGTCGGCACGCGCGCTGCCGCTACATGATGCCTTCGTCAGCCGACGGGCCGTAGATTGATGGCACGGGAATGTCGAGCAGTCGCAGGTAAACGCCCAACTGGGCGCGGTGATGAATAATATGATTCATCATGAAACTGCGCAGCACGGCAACGCGCGGCAGGGTCAGCAGCGTGTTGCCCCCTGAAAGCAGTGACCATGAACCCATCAGGTGCTCGTCGTTTGTCGCCGCGATGGCGTCGCGCGCGGCGTCGCGGGCGCGGTCAAACGTGTCGAGAACCTCCTGCGTTGTAGCGCACGGTGGCGTCCTATACGGTTCCTTTCCGGGCGGTGCCAGGTCGAATTCGCTTTGCTCGATTGCCAGGCTGGCGAATCCCGGAAGATTGGCGAGGTGTGCGGCCAGTGCGCCGAGCGCCATCGATTTCTCGTGCGGCTTCCAGCCGAACTTGTCTTCGGGAACGCGCTCAAGTGTTTTGCGCGTATTCGCCATCTCCTGATCGAACTCAGGTAACAGTGCCTGATTGAATGCCATGATTTCCTCCTTCGGATAGATCGGTTTTGAAAATCTCGGTTGTGTGTTCGGTAATGCCAGGCAATTCGACGCCGGAAGCCTCGGCTGGCAGCTTCACCGTTGGCGCGGCGTCGGTTGCCGTTACCGGTTGCGGTTGCTTGCGATTGGTTAGTTTTTGACGGAGATACGCCGAATACATGGCGAATGACAGAGCCATCAAAATTCCAATGACAACAATAAAACCAACGAGCGTTCCATAGAGTTCAGACGAACCGGTTTCAATGGCGGCCTTGATCTCGCGGATGAAGACGACGAGTATGGCGATAATGAATGTTGCAAACGTCAGTAAAGCAACCGCATTCCGCCAGTGCTCGAACCGGCGTATTTTATTCTGGATATGCAGGTCTGCGCTTGAAAGTTCCTCGCTGAGAAGCTGGTGAACTTTCTCCAACTTTAGCCCGCAAGCTCGGCAGAATTTTTGCTCGCCGGAAGCTTTGGTTGCGCAATTCGGACAATGCATAAGACCCTCCGCGACTGAAGCGTTGCAAACCGTTGTACGACGGGCGGCGGATACGGTTTCACATGGAAGAGGATAGCACGACGAGCGGCTGCGCATCACGCTGCCGGTTTCTGCGCGAATAGGTAGGCCCTATGTGATGGATACTCGATGTTTTCGTAAGGCGGCCTTTCGATTACCTCTTCGATCACGAATCCGGCGGCTCGCAAGTAGCCCGCCATTTCAACGGGCTGGAAGAAAGCGTAGTCCGCAGAGATCGGTATATCCCAGAGTTCGTCCAGGTGTGTGACTTCTTCGCCAATATGAAAAGCCAGCAACAGTGGCGCTCCCGGTCGCAGTGTCCGTTTAATTTCAATCAGCGCCCTGACGACTTCGTCTCGCGGAATGTGAATGATCGAGTAGAAGGCGACCACGCCTGCCCAGGCTTCGTCTTCGACATCGAGGGCCAGCATATTGCCCTGTTGAAAAGCGATGCCGGGGTTCAATTGTCTGGCCTGTTCGATCATTCCGGTTGAGAGGTCAATGCCGATCACTTTCACGCCACGGGCATCGAGATAACGAGCGACATGGCCGGGCCCGCAGCCTAAATCACAAACCGTCCCCGCTTCTTGAATCGCCGCAGCGAAGCGATCCAGTAGCCGGCAATCCATCGGCTTGTGCTGCAATTCATCAAAGATGCGCCGGACATACTCCTCGGCAACAGCATCGTAGCTGGTTTGCAAATCGATGATCTTTTGTCGATCCATGTTCGAGATTCTACAAACCTCTGCGAGCGCGGCGGCGACGGTTGGTTGATGTCGCATCGGCTCATAAAATGATTTGCCGTAGGCGATGCCTTTCACTTTTCTAACTGCACTGCCTGCTCTCTCAAGGATGCCAGATTCTGACCCAATTCTCAGCACAGCGCAATAGCTAAATCAGACCGCACAAGAAAGGGACAAAAGAATTGCCACAGAGGCACAAAGACACAGAGAAAACTCTAAAACTCTCCTGGTTTTCTCAATATTTTCCTCTGTGTCTTTGTGCCTTTGTGGCCAATCCCCTGTTCTAATCTCGTAAGTTTCAATTTAGGCAGGACGGCGGATGATCGATGTGCAGGCTGGTGCTTAAAAGAATGGGTCGAGCGATACATGCGCCGGGAGACATTATTGACGTTGAGCAAGGTGTGGGCGGCGAGGCTGGCGTTGCATTCGCACACGCCAGGGCGTGCGACAGATCACTGATCATCGCCGCCGGAAGATGCCGTCTCAGGGGAAGACGCGAGCAGCGCTTTTATGCCGCCTGGCTGGTCGAGAGGTTGAAAGTCTCCGGGATGAAGAAGGACATAATCACCTTTATCGATGACCGATGCGGCTCGCACTCCGGCATCTGCTTCTGCTTCACTTTTATGGAGTATGAAGAACCCTTCCTGGCCCGGATGAAGCTTCGGCGCATCGTGCCACATAACATCGTGACTGCTGGGAAACCAAACCGTTGCGGTCTTCCCTTTGTGACTGCCCTGATGCACCGCATCAATTTGGATCTCGGCGACGCGCCAATCCGGATCGTGTTCACTGATGCGGCCTGTGGCGGTTGACTCAGTGGCTCTGGCCGCCGCTACATCGGTCGGCACACGGACACTGGTGACCCGACCGGAAACCACCACGTCGGCGTCGCTCAGGTGCGCTTGCGCCTGCCTTGCGGCGAGGTTCTTGACCGGATCGCCGACCGCCATGGCAAGCGCCGTCGGCGCTTTATCAACATCCTGATGATCGATTGACTGGACGGCGACGCCTTCTCCGAACAGCCAGCCGTTAGCATAGAAGATGGCTTGCTGACCTTTCTTGAGCTTCTTACGGCCACCGAGTTGCACCGTGATCTCCTGGCCGGCATAGTGACTGAGCGCTTCAGGCGCTTGCATAATCTCGTCGACCCGCACGACGGCGGTGCGGTCGTTGACTGGAACACCAGGCATGCTGGCAGCTTTGAGCTTCTGCACAGTGCCTTTGAAAATGAATCTCGCCTGCTGAGCGAGGGCTTCTGCATTAGAACTCGCTGGCATATTTCCTCCTTACCTTGGGCCTCCGGCAAAACCGTCGCCAGGGCGGTTGTTCCCTGCTGCCTGATGAGGGCGCGCTTCACACACCGATCTCTTCATCGCATTCGCTTCGGTTTGATTATCCGCCGCATAATTTTGCAAGGTCAACTTCAGGGCCATTTAGTTCTCAAGCGGTTGCGGCTTAGCCGCACATCTCCGGGAGCATTAAATGGCCCTGACTTTTCATTCGCCTATTGCCCGCAGACACAGGCGCTCCTTTTTTTGCTTGGTGCGCTAGTGTAGGATTATCCATTCAAATCACGGTCGCCATCTGCGACCTTCAGAGGAGCGATTATGGATCAAACTTATATACGCGAGTTGGCCCGTCACGTCGGCGAAGAGGTGACCATCAAGGGCTGGCTTTATAATATCCGTTCGAGCGGCAAGCTCAAGTTCCCGCAAATCCGCGACGGCTCAGGCATCATTCAGGGCGTCGTCTCCAAGCGCGATGTCAGCGAACAGGTCTGGAACGATTTCGACGGCCTGACGCAGGAATCCTCGATCATCGTGCGCGGCAAAGTTCGCGAGCATCCTCGGCAACCGGGAGTTTACGAACTCGATGTCAACACGCTCGACGTTGTGCAGGTAGCCCAGGAGTATCCCATCACCCCGAAAGAGCACGGCACAGAGTTCCTGATGGATCATCGCCACCTGTGGCTGCGTTCGCGCCGCCAGCACGCCATCCTCAGTGTGCGCGCCGAAATCATACGCGCCGTGCGCGATTACTTCGACTCGAACGGCTTTCTGCTGATGGATACGCCGATCTTCACCCCTTCGGCGTGCGAAGGCACAACGACGCTGTTTGAGGTCAACTACTTCGACGACAACAAAGCCTATCTGACGCAATCGGGCCAGCTTTATAACGAAGCGACCGCCGCCGCCTTCGGCAAGGTCTACACCTTCGGGCCGACTTTCCGCGCCGAAAAATCCAAAACCCGACGCCATCTGACCGAGTTCTGGATGGTCGAGCCGGAAGTCGCTTATGCCGATCTCAATGAAGTAATGAATATCGCAGAAGACTTCCTCTCGTTCATCGTCGGGCGCGTGCTCGAAAACCGCCAGATGGAGTTGAAAGAATTGGAGCGCGACATCGCGAAGCTCGAAAAGATTCAAAAGCCTTTCCCGCGCCTGCAATACGATGAGGCCGTCAGGCTGCTCCAGGAAGGCTTCGAGAAAGGCGAGCTTGAAACGCGTTTTGAATGGGGCGGCGATTTCGGCGCGCCTGACGAGACCTATCTCTCAAACCGTTTCGATAGCCCGGTGATGGTGCATCATTACCCGGCAGTCGTCAAAGCCTTTTACATGAAGCCCGACCCTGAGCGGCCTGAGCTTTCCATGTCCGTCGATGTGCTGGCACCCGAAGGCTACGGCGAAGTGATTGGCGGCGGCCAGCGCGCTGAAGATCTGGATTACCTGCTCAAGCAGATTCACGCCCACGGCTTGCCCGAAGACGCTTTCGACTGGTATCTCGATCTACGCAAGTACGGCACTTTCCCGCACGGTGGCTTCGGCATGGGCATCGAACGCTGTACCACCTGGATTTGTGGCATTGAACACATTCGCGAAACGATTCCCTTCCCGCGAATGCTTTACCGGCTGAAACCTTAGCGACCCGCTCGGACGTATAGGTAGTGGATGTCACAGTGCCCACTCACCATCGAGTGAAGTCAAACAAGCCAGTCAAGGAGAAGAATCAATGAACCGGCCACGAAGGTTGAGCATGACGCTTCTGACCCTGCTACTCGCAATCAATGCGACCGGCACAGGTCTTTTTGCCAGGACTAGCGATTCCGAGCCTCGCGCGCAGGGGATCGATCTCAAGAGCATCGCGACCAGCGTGAAGCCCTGCCAGGACTTTTACGAATATGCCAACGGGCGCTGGTTTGAGCAGAACCCGATTCCGGCTGACCGCAGTTCCTGGGGAGCGGGCAGCGAGTTGTTTGAAAGAAACCTTGTGGTGCTGCATCAAATTCTCGAAGACGCCGCCAAAGATACGAGCGCGCCAAAAGGCAGCGTGACTCGCAAAGTCGGCGACTTTTACCGCGCCGGGATGGATGAAGCCAGGATCGAAGCCGATGGCGCAGCGCCGCTCAGCAAAGAGTTCGCGCGCATCGCGGCAATCAAAGACATTGCCGCTCTTCAGGACGAGATTGCCCACCTCCACCGGATGACCATCTATGCGGGTTATGTCTTTTATGCCTATCAGGATTTCAAGAACAGCACGCGCATCATCGCGAATTTCTATCAGGGCGGCTTAGGCTTGCCCGACCGCGATTACTACACGAACGAGGATGACAAGTCGAAAGAGATTCGCAAGCAGTACGTCGAGCACGTCGCCAAGATGTTCGAGTTACTGGGCGATAAATCCTTGCAGGCGGCAGACGAAGCCAAGACCGTGATGGAGTTTGAAAGCCGCCTGGCAAAGTCTTCGATGACCCAGGTCGAGCAGCGCGACCCCAATGCCGTCTATCATCTGATGAGCCTGGCGCAGTTGAACGAACTGACGCCCGGCTATTCATGGGATCGCTATTTTACGGGCATAGGGCTTGCCAATCCTGGCGACATCAATGTCAGTCAGCCGGTGTTTTTCAAAGAAGTCGGCAAGATGATGACCGGCGTAGCGTTGAAGGATTGGCAGACTTATCTGCGCTGGACGCTCACGCGCGCCAATGCCGGCAAGCTCAGCTCGCCTTTCGTCAACGAGTCGTTTCGTTTTAACGGCGCGATACTTGGCGGCGCTAAAGAGTTGCGGCCACGATGGAAGCGCGTGCTCGAAGCCACTGATCAGGATTTAGGCGAAGCCCTCGGTCAACTCTACGTCGCCAAAGCGTTCGGCCCCGAAGCGAAAGCCCGCGCGCAAACCCTCGTAGCGAATCTCAAAGCCGCGCTGCGCGACCGCCTCGCGGCGCTGGACTGGATCAGCGAAGCGACCCGCAAACAGGCGCTCAGAAAGCTCGACGCCATCATGGTCAAGATCGGCTATCCCGACAAGTGGCGCGATTACTCGAAGCTCGCCGTCGATGGCGGCTCGTATGTGATGAATGATTTGCAGGCCAGCGAGTTTGAATTCGAGCGCAATCTGCAAAAGATCGGCAAGCCGATTGACCGTACAGAGTGGGGCATGACGCCGCCCACCGTCGATGCGTACTACAACCCGAACTTTAACGAGATCGTTTTTCCGGCGGGCATTTTGCAGCCGCCGTTCTTCGATGCGAAGGCAGATGACGCGACCAATTACGGCGGCATCGGCAGCATCATCGGTCACGAGTTAACCCATGGCTTCGACGATCAAGGCCGCCAGTTCGATGCCGATGGCAATCTGAAAAACTGGTGGACGCCCGAAGATGAAAAGAACTACAACGCGCGCGCGGCGCTGATGGAAAAACAATATAACGATTACGTGGCCGTCGACACGCTGCATATCAACGGCAAGCTGACGATGGGCGAAAACATCGCCGATCTTGGCGGGTTGAAGATCGCTTACCTGGCATTTCAGAAATCGCTCGAAGGCAAGCCGCGCCCGACGCCGATTGATGGCTTCACGGCGGAGCAGCGTTTCTTTCTCGCCTTCGCGCAAAGCTGGCGGCGCAAAACCCGGCCAGAAGCGGTGCGCTTGATGATTGCCACCGACCCGCATTCGCCGCCGCGATACCGGGTGATCGGGCCGCTATCGAATATGCCTGAATTCCTGAGCGCCTTTGCCTGCGAAGGTGAAAACACTTTAGCGCGGCCCGAAGCTTTGCGGGTCAAAATCTGGTGAAACGAGAGCAGCCTTGATTGAAGCGAACGAGCGACGGCGAATCACCGTCTTTGGCGGCTCGCGCTGCGGCCCCGAAACGGCTGAATACCAGGAAGCCTTGCGGCTTGGCCGCTTGCTGGTCGAAGCTGGCTTCGAGGTTTGCTCAGGCGGCTATGCGGGCGTCATGGAAGCCATCAGCCGTGGCGCACACGAAGCCGGCGGCCACATCGTCGGCGTCACCATGACGCAGTTCAAATCAACGCCCAATCCTTACCTTAAAGCGATTGAGCCGAGCGCCGATTTCTATACGCGATTGCAGAAGTTGATTCGCCAGTCGGTAGGTTACATTGCCTTGCGCGGCGGCATGGGGACGATCACAGAGATTTCGCTGGTGTGGAACAAGCTGGCGATGCGTGTGCTGCCGCCGCGCCCGCTTATCCTGTTGGGCGAGTGCTGGCCGCACGCCCTTGAATGCATGCGCGAGCATCTGGTGATCTCGGATGCAGACCTTGCCTGGTTATCATTTGTGGATAACGCCGAAGCCGCCATCGCCATCCTAAAAGCGCGCGCGCGCTGAAACGCCCGCCGTGTTCGAGACCAACGCAAGCATCGCCGCGCGGTCACTCGGTTGCAAAACCACCGCGCGGCGATTGCTGTTTCTAGGCTGCGATGCAGGCTTGCGCCCGTAGTAGTAATACCACGCGCCGATGATCAGCAAGATGAATAAAATGCCGGCAATAAAGCAGCCGATGCCGAGTTTGAGCCCTGATTTCAAGATGCCAAACATGGTTCATTCATGATTGCAGAAAGCCCATGGTTGCTCAACCTCAGAGGGCATCTCTCAAATGTAGACCAATTGAAAGAGCAGCAAATCTTTATCTGCTCGCAGGTCTGGAAGGGGGCTTGCCCCCGCAGTCTAGCTTGTTGAGCAGTGGCAGGGGCAAGCCCCCTTCCAGACCCTTCATGCTGACGGCTCGCTCAGTCTTCAACCTACAACTTAGAGAGGCGCGACTCAACCTCTTCGGGCCGGCGCGCATTCTTCGGCGGGCTTTCTTGTGATTTTCTTGCGCATAGACAAAGGTCTCGACGGCCAAATGCGCCCTTGCTAACATTAAAGAGTCGTCATCAACTGACGATTTCAAGAACGAGCAAGGGGGATGGGGAGACAGCCAGTTAGTCGAAGTTGGCCGACCTCAGGCGCAGCGATTCAAACCTGATTTTCTCCACAACACTCCAGAATTATTGACCATTGGCTAACCCGGCGAGACCGGTTGTACCAACACGGAGAGTCAATGAAGATCAAACGTCTCTTTGCCTTGAGTGCAGAAGCTTTGCCCACCAAAAAGCGCCTCATTCACAAGATTGTTACGACGGCGTTTCTCACTGCCGTGATGGCCCTGGGAACCTCCTTTTATGCCATCAAGCAACGCCACTCCATGCAAACCGAAGCAACCCTGGCAAACGACACGGCAGCCGAAGCCATTGCCGTGATTCCGGCGCGCGGCTTGAGCCGTCAGCGCGCTGATTTTGAAAAGGCCATTGACATTCTCGCCGGCGCGGTCAGCACCAACCCGCATCTTGCGGATTATTATAAGCGCGTCGCCAGGCGCGTCGAGGGCCGCTCCACGAAAGCCGAGAGCGCCTCGGGCGTCCAAGCCATGAAGGTGCGCCGCGATCCGCCGGTTGATCCGGCTAACATGGTTGCCGATGTGCAAATGCCGGTGCCCGCGCTTCCCGGCACAGTCGCGCTGCCACAGATTCCGGTGGTCGCCGCCAGTGACGAGCCCGCGACCAGCGACGAAAAGGATGATTCGTTACAAATTGCTGATAGCGATCCGCCGTCGCGGCTTACGGTAGGCGATATGGTGTTTCAAGCGAATCCGGCGGTCGAGCACTGGGTTCACTACTACACGGCGTCGCCGACGGGCCGCCAGACGATGACCATTGGCATCACCCGCAGCAGCGCATTTCTCGATATGGCTCGCCAGGAGTTTCGCCGTGCCGGTGTGCCGGAAGACCTGGTCTGGCTGGCGCACGTCGAGAGCGTCTGGAACCCGCGCGCCGTCTCGCCCGCTGCCGCCGGCGGCATCTGGCAATTCATCCCGAAGACCGCGAAGGAATACGGCATGACGGTCGAAAGCGGCAACGACGAGCGCGCCGATCCGATGAAGCAGACGCGGGTAGCCGCAGCTTACCTGCGCGATCTTTACACGCTGTTTGGCGACTGGGCACTGGCGATGGCAGCTTACAATTCGGGCGAGCCGCGCGTGATGGATGCCGTCGTCAAGAACGGGCGGGCGAATTTCTGGGAACTCTACGACAAGCAACTGCTGCCGAAAGAGACCTGTGATTATGTGCCGAAGATTTTGGCGGCTATCGAGGTCGCAAGCCGCGCGGATAGTTACGGCTTCACGACCGCGAGCAACGACACGGCGGGCCATTAGAGTTTAATCCTTCATCATCAACCTTCCTCCATATCGAGCAGGGTCGCCAGGTGCGGCCCTGTTTTTTTGGTCGGCGCATATTCAACTGAAACCCGCTACAGTAAGCCTTTCCTTTGTGAAGAAACGTCAAGTTTCGGTGAGCGGGATTGACAAAACTTCACAAACACTTGGCAAACTTGAACGCTGATTTCGACTATATTGACATTCTTTGGCTGTGCCATCTGCCACGTTCGCACGATCACCACCGCCGCCGTCGGCACGGTCATCAATGGCGGGATGCTGACCGTGCCAGCGGCTCTCGGCAACAAGACGATTCATCCGTTCAGTGATTTCCTTTTGCATCATGTCGGCACCGGCGACGGCATCGTACAAAACGGCGGACGGACGACACGAAATAAATTACGCACCTCCGCGCTTTGAGGCTTGCGCACTCGCAACCAATTCATGCATGATGGACAGTCGTTGAGTCTCAACGGCGCAATCTTGCGCCACGCAGGGGAGGCGCAACAGGTTGTTAACAGCTATCGGCGGCTCCGCGATGCACAGAAGACCCAACTCGTCATTTTTCTCAGGTCTCTGTAATTGAGCAGACAATACGATTTCCATGACATCCACAATGGATGAACTATCCGCGCTGGTGTTCCAGTGTAGGGACGCCAACCACTCAGGAGGAACATTATGAGAGGGAAAAAAATCCCATACACGAGCGCAGAAGGCCAACCTCAAAAGCAACATGTCCTTAGCAAATTGAGGGGCAAGAGGGTGCCCGTCATCCTGGCGATTCTCTTGTTGAGCATGGTCGTGCCTGGGCGCACGTCGCAGCAGCAGTCCACTAAAGATCATCAAAAAGTCTGGGGGCGGCGTTACAAGGCTCAGCCCAATGCACCGGTGACGCCGCAGGAAGTTGCCGGGAACGTCGGCGATTCGATGGTCATGCTGCATCACTGGAACCATGTGGCGGTTGATGCCAGCGGCCTCGATCACACGCCAGTTGCGCCTGGCGAGAACCGTGTCTTCGGCGAGCAAGTCGGCCCATGTCGAGCGGCCAGGGCCGAGGCCATCGTCCACATCGCCATCTTTGAGGCGGTGAACTCCATCGCCGGCGGCTATCAGAGCTATGTCGGCATTGGCCGCGCGCCCGCCACCTCTTCGATAAGCGCGGCGATTGCGCAGGCGGCGCACGATACGCTGTGCGCGATGTTTCCCTCGCAGACGCCGGCCATGAATGCGCAGCTTGCCACAGACCTCAGCCAGATCCCCAACAGCAGTAGCAAAACCAATGGCATAAAGGTTGGGCAGAAGGCGGCGGCGGCGATCCTGGCCATGCGGGCTGGCGATGGCTCGCAGATTCCTGAGCCTAAGGTCAACACCGAGTTCATTACCAACAACGCGGCTGGCTACTGGCGTCAAGACCCGATCAGCCATCACCCACTGGCGCTCGGCGCACACTGGGATCAGGTGAGACCGTTTGTGATGGTGTCAGCAAGTCAGTATCGTGCTCCGGCACCGCCGGCTATCAATAGCGCGGCGTATGCCGAGGCTTACAACGAGGTGAAGCAACTGGGTGGCGACGGCATCGTCACGCCAACCGTGCGCACTGCGGACCAGACCCACATCGGCATCTACTGGGCCTATGACGGGACGCCGAGTTTATGCGCGCCGCCGCGCCTCTATAACCAGATCACCGTGCAACTCGCCGATCAGATGGGCACGAACGTCGTCCAACTGGCGCGGCTCCTGGCGCTGGTGAATACCGCTATGGCCGACGCCGGCATCGCCATCTGGGAGTCGAAGTTTTTCTACCAGTACTGGCGTCCGATCACCGGCATCCGTGAAGCAGATGCCGGCACTGGCCCGACCGGCACTGGTGATGGCAATCCGGCGACGACCGGCGATGCGACTTTCTTGCCGCTCGGCGCGCCGGCCAGCAACCTCACTGGCCCGAACTTCACGCCGCCCTTCCCCTCCTATCCGTCAGGGCACGCAGGGTTCGGGGGGGCGCTCTTCGAGACTCTGCGCAAGTTCTATGGGACTGACAATATCTCATTCACCTTTGTGTCGGATGAATTCAATGGCATAACCCATGATAACGGTGGCAACGTGCGCCCGCTGCTGCCGCGCAGCTTCGCAACGCTCTCGCAGGCCGAAGAAGAGAACGGCCAGAGCCGCATCTACCTCGGCATCCACTGGAAATTTGATAAGACCGAGGGCATCGCTCAGGGCCGTCGCGTGGCGGATTTTGTATTCAAGCGCCTGTTTCCGCCGACGGGCAAGTAATGCCGATTGACGCATTGGCTAATCGCTTTGTGTCAAATCAAGCGGCATGAGATGGCGAATATGAATGTCAGCCGCGAGTGCCGCAAGTTGTCGAAGCGTGTGGGAGCTTCACGAATGAGTTCGTGAAGCTCCCACGCTGCTGACAACACGAGCCTCTTTGCAGTCTGGCGACCCGGCGCGGTGATCGTCGTCGCTTGCAGCAATGCGCCATTGCCGGAAACTGACCCGCCGCAGATCGAAAGCCGTTCCAGTCTTTTCTTTTCTCACTCCACCTCTATAAAAGATCAGCGCCGCCTTCGCGCCCCGGCTTGGCGATTTCCGGTCAAAATGTAAAGTTCGCTACAAATCCATCTGCCTTGCCACGACTCTGCCAGAATGGGAGAATATCTCTGCATTCGGAGGATGTATTCAGCAGATCAAACGCCGCCGCGCTTTTCATCGGGGCGGCGTGTTTGACCAGCGAGCGGAGGCATTATGGCGAAGAAAGTGAAGATCATCGGCGTGCCGATGGATTTAGGTGCGGGCCGTCGCGGTGTTGACATGGGGCCGTCGGCGATTCGCATCGCCGGACTAAATCAGGCAATTGCCTTTATCGGCTGCGAGGTGACGGATGTCGGCAACATTGCCGTCGCGCCGCCGGAAGCCGTTGCTCAGGTGCATACGCGCGCGCGCTATCTGCCTCAAATCGCCGCCGCGTCAGAAGAGTTGGCCGGCATGGTCGAAGCGGTGCTCGATGACGGAGCGGTGCCGGTCGTGCTGGGCGGCGATCATTCGATTGCCATTGGCAGCGTCGCCGGCGTTGCCGCGCATTATCACAAGCGGCGCGGGCGCATCGGCATCATCTGGCTCGACGCGCACGCCGACTGCAACACCCCGGACACCACGCCTTCGGGCAACATTCACGGGATGCCGCTGGCGGCGTTGCTCGGTTATGGCGCAAAAGAACTGACCCATGTCGCCGGCTTTGCGCCGAAGGTGCTGCCCGAACACACGGTCATCGTCGGGGCGCGCAGCATCGATCCCGGCGAGCGCGAATTGCTCCGCTCGCTCGGCGTGCGCGTCTTCACCATGACCGAGATTGACGAACGCGGCCTCAGCGATTGCATCGAAGAAGCCATCCAGATAGCGACGCTCAACACCACAGGCATTCATGTAACGATGGACATGGATTTCATTGATCCGTTCTACGCGCCGGGCGTCGGCACGCCCGAACGCGGCGGCGTCACTTACCGCGAAGGTCATCTGGCGATGGAGAAGATCGCCGATTCCGGGCGCGTCGTTTCGGTGGAACTGACGGAAGTCAATCCGCTCTTCGACACTCAGAACCAGACGGCGCAGCTTGCCGTCGAAATGATCCTCTCGGCGCTCGGCAAGAAGATCATGTGAGCAAGGCTACAAAGATGCGGGAGCCGGATGAATTGCCGCGCCAGACCGTGACGGCTGCGGCAATCGCTGCGGAACGGCGCGAACTGGCGCTTGGTCTTGAGCAGAGCGAATCGCGGCTCGCCGAGCAGGCGCGCCTGTTCGTGCCGCTGGTGGCCCTGGCCTTGATCGTCGCCATGCCGATATGGACGAAGTCGTTCGAGCGGTTTCTGAAGCTGCTGGCGAGTCCATTCGTGTTGTTGCCGGTCGGCTTCTGCGTCGCGCATCTGCTCATCAGTTGGCGCAAGATCATCAGGATGCGCCGGCGCATACGCGAAATCGAGCGCGCGACAAAGCAAGAGGAGAAGCCGCAGAGTCGCAAAGACACAAAGCCTTGAAGGAAACTCGCTATCATTTAATAATTTCCTCTGTGTCGTTGTGGCCTGCTCTGCTTATTTCCAGCATCAACCTATTGTGCGAGCATCGTATGCTGCACCAATGCATCTAAGGCGGCGAATTCCAAAATCAAATCAACCGGAGCGAATCGTTGGTAAAAAAAATCAAGGTCGGGGTAATCTTCGGCGGACGGTCGGGCGAGCACGTAGTGTCGCTGCGTTCCGCCGAATCGATCATCAATGCGATAGATAAGAAGAAGTATGAAGTCGTGCCCATCGGCATCACCCAGCAAGGCCGCTGGCTGGTATCGGGCGACGCCAAAGCCATGCTGCCCGAAACCGTGATGCGCGCCAATCATCACCAATCGGTTGCCATCATCGGCGACCCGACACAGCAGGGATTGAAGAAGCTCGACGCCAATATCAGCGAGCGCATCGATGTGGTCTTCCCGGTGCTGCACGGCACTTATGGCGAAGACGGCACGATTCAGGGGTTGCTTGAAATGGCCGGCGTGCCTTATGTCGGCTGCGGCGTGCTCGCATCGGCAACCGGCATGGACAAGGTCGTGATGAAGCAGTTATTCGTGCAGGCAGGTCTGGTGGTCGCCGATTATGAATGGTTCCGGCGTGCCGCCTGGGAAGCCAGCCCTGAACCCATCATCAAAAAGATCGCCCGCCGTCTCGGCTACCCGGTCTTCGTTAAACCGGCAAATCTCGGCTCGTCGGTCGGTATCTCGAAAGCCACGGACAAGCGCGAATTGTCTGATGCCATCAACGACGCGGCGCGTTATGACCGCAAGGTGATCGTCGAGCGCGCCGTCGTCGGGCGCGAGATCGAAGTGAGCGTGCTCGGCAACGATCAGCCGGTCGCTAGTCTGCCAGGCGAAATCATCACCGGCCACGAGTTCTACGATTACGAAGACAAGTATGTTGACACGACCTCGCGCACCGAAGTCCCTGCGCGGCTGCCAAAGAAGATCATCGAACGCCTTCAGCGCGACGCTGTCAAAGCCTTTCAAGCCATAGACGGCGGCGGCCTGGCGCGGGTCGATTTTTTTGTCGAAAACTCGACGCAGCAGGTCATCATCAACGAGATCAACACCATGCCCGGCTTCACCTCTATCAGCATGTATCCGAAGCTCTGGGAAGCGAGCGGCATCGGCTACAGTGAATTGATCGACCGCTTGATTGGGCTGGCCTTCGAGCGCCACCGCGACAAGGCGCGCAACCTGACAAGCTATCAGCCGAGGCCCTGAGGCAGTTGCCAGTTGCTAAATCGAACCTTACGAGATTAGAACAGAGACTGGCCACCGCAAGCACCAAGACACAGAGGAAAATATTGAGAAATCCAGGAGGATTTATGATTTTCTCTGTGCCTTGGTGTCTGCGGTGGCCATTTCTTTTGTCCCCTTCTTATGCCGTCTGATTTAGTGGCTAGTTGTCAGTTAAGCGCAACTTCACTAGCGCAGACCACTGACTACTGGCAACTGACCACTGACCACTGCTTCGATGTAGCATGTAACCACAATCACGTTTTGCGCAGATTGTAGACGAATGCCTCATGCCTCTGTGAATGAGTGGATAAATCAAACATTTAGCTATGGCGCGCAGCTTGCTCAAGTCAAAGATGTGCCTCAGTCATTAAGGCAAAGCAGATTCGGGGTATGAGAGATACGAGCAAGTGGGTTTGGGAATCAAGGAATCTGTCGAGCGGACATGGCCGAGGTGCAGCGACTAAGGTCTGGTCCTCGATCAAGCATTAGTCACGGGTGATTTTCTCCTTAAACTAAGTTTTCTCCTTACTATTCTGCCGCGCGATTACAGGGGTCGCGCGGCATTTTTTCGCTGCCTCGGAAAATCCTCCAGCCTAAAGCAAGCGTCCGTTGATCGCCGCGATCATCTCGCGCACCGCCCTTTCGAGGCCAACCAGCGCGGCGCGCGCGACGATGTTATGGCCGATGTTTAACTCTTCAATCGGATAGATCTCAGCGATGGCCGCGACGTTGCGATAGGTCAAGCCATGGCCTGCCGCCACCTGCAAGCCAAGCTCGCCGGCACGATTGGCACATTCGGCGATGCGCGCTAACTCCATCTCGATAGCCTTCGCCGCGCTCGGACGGGTCGGGTCGGTCAGCTCCGCATAACGCGCCGTGCAGATTTCGATTTGCCGCGCGCCGGTGCGCTGCGCGGCTTCGATCTGCGCCGTATCGGGATCGACGAAGAGGCTCACGAGAACGCCTGCCTGATTGATCTCGGCGGCGATGCGGCAAAGCTCTGCTTCATGCAAAACCGCATCAAGGCCGCCTTCGGTAGTGACTTCATCAGCGCGCTCCGGCACCAGCGTCACGGCATTCGGCTTCACATCGCCGGCAATCTGTACCATCTCATCAGTCGCCGCCATCTCGATGTTCAGGTGCGTCTTGACGACGGCGCGCAGCGTGCGCGCATCGTCGTCCTGTATGTGGCGGCGGTCGCCGCGCAGGTGTATGGTGATGCCGCTTGCGCCGGCCAGATCGGCGAGCACCGCCGCCGCCGCGACGCTCGGCTCGTAAGCGCGACGCGCCTGCCGCAGCGTCGCAATGTGATCGATGTTAACGTTGAGCCGGATCATGGGTATTCTTCTGAGCCTGATGGGTGCACGGGGTTCGACAACCTAATGCTGTCCGGGCGCGCTTTCGGCCCGCTCGCTGATGGCACCGGGCGATGATAATTCGTAACGCCCTCGGAGATCGTTGAGGCGTATGCGCAGCAGGTCAGCGAACATATTGATCGAATCGCGAATATAATTCAGCTTACTTTGTAATTCGCCGCCTTCCGCGTGATTCCAGACGACCGGCACTTCCAGCAACCGCCAGCCGCGCTTGCGAGCGATATACAAGACCTCAGGGTCGAAGCCGAATCGCTCAATGCGTTGCAGGATAAAGACCGGACGCGCGGCTTCGCGCCGAAAGGCTTTGAAGCCGCATTGCGTGTCCTTGAATCGCAAGCCGGTGATCGCCTGCATGAGAAAGTTGAACACCTTGCCGCCGAATTCCCGCATCGCCGGCTGATGCACGCCAATCAGTTGGCGATTGATGGCGCGCGAGCCAAAGACGACATCGGCGCGATTATCGAAAATCGGCGCGACCAGCTTGGGCGCTTCGCTGATGGGCGATGACAGATCGGCGTCCGTAAATAAAATTACATCGCCGCGCGCTTCGCTGACGCCGCGACGCACGCTATAGCCTTTGCCGCGATTCGAGGGATTGGTCAGCAAACGCAGGTCGTGTCCGGTGTCGCGGTAAGCCGCCAGCCGCTCGTTCACCGCGTCCGCCGTTTGATCCCGTGAGCCGTCGTTGACGACGATGACTTCGGCGCGATAAGGCGCGGCGTGCAGAAAGCGCCGCACTTCATCCAGAGTCGGCCCGATGCGGTTCGCTTCATTGTAAGCAGGAATGATGATGGACAGCGAATAAGACATAATCGTTCGATACAATCTCAACTATAAGGGTTCAATATAACATAAGCATCGCAGATCGTCAGTAGACATGAACCAATTGGGTGGGGTTTTAGATTGGATGACGGCACGCTCCAAATCTGCGAAACATAGAGGCGTTCAAGCGGCCATCATCAATGGTGAAACCCCACCCAGTTTTTTATTATGCTGGAGTCTCACTTTTAATTACACCCGTCACCGATCAATCGTTTACCGATAACTGGTAAGCGGCGGCGTTTGTGTGCTAGACTGCCTGAACTTAAATGCAGCCTGCGCAATCACAAACATCAGGAGAAAGGGAGTGACGCGACGCGCAATCTACCCTGGCTCGTTCGACCCGATGACCATGGGGCACCTCGACATCATCGAGCGTTCAGCGAAGCTGTTTGATGAAGTCATCGTCGCCGTGCTCGTCAACCTCGACAAGCAGCCAATGTTCACGGTCGCAGAGCGCGTCGAGATGATCCGGCAGGTGGCGCGCTGGCCGAACGTGCGCGTCGGCACCTTTGCCGGACTGCTGATTGATTACGCCACCGAGCAACACGCCCAAGTGATCGTGCGCGGCATCCGCGCCATCAGCGATTACGAATACGAGTTGCAGATGGCGTTGATGAACCGGCGGCTTGAGCCAGGCGTCGAAACCGTTTTTCTGATGGCAGCAGAGGCCTATTCTTATCTGAGTTCCCGGCTCATCAAAGAAGTATTCAAGCTGGGAGGCTCGATCACGGGACTTGTCCCCGAATGGGTCGAACAACGAATGCGAGAAACAGTAAAGGGGTAAAGGAAACAGGATTCAGGATTCAGGATTCAGGATTCAGGGAAGAGGATTCAGCCTCGCAACGACGCGCCGATGTTTCAACATCGCGACCATCGCAAAGCGCATGAACGATTCGCAAGCTGAACCCGTGTTCCTGAATCCTAGATCCTGAACCCTGAATCCTGAATCCTGATAATCAAATGGGTAAAGCGAAATTCAAAGAATCGGTCTACGCGGCAGATATGGAAGTCTCTTCAACGCTGGCGGTGCTGGTGGCCGCTGAACGTTTGCGCGCTCAGGGTGTCGAGGTGATCGACCTCGGTGCCGGCGAGCCGGATTTCCCGACGCCGGAAAATGTCAAACAGGCGGGCCGCGAGGCGCTCGATCAAAACTTCACGCGCTATACGGCAACCAGCGGCATCGCGCCGCTGCGCAAGGCGATTGTCGACCTGCTCAGGCGCGACTTCGGTGCCGATTACGACCCGGCGCAGGCCATTGTCACCATCGGCGGCAAGCAGGCCATCTTTAATGCGATGGCGACGATCCTCAATCCCGGTGACGAGGTGCTGATTCCTGCGCCCTACTGGGTGACCTTCCCTGAGATCGCCAAGTTTCTGCGCGCACAATCTGTCATCATTGATACGGAAGCGAATCATTTTCTGCTGACCGCCGACATGGTAAGCGAGGCGATAGGGCCGCGCACTCGTTTGTTGATCCTCAATTCGCCGAACAATCCGACAGGCCGCATCATCCCGCCCGACGAGTTCCGTAAAATCGTCGAAGTGGCGGCGAGCCGCGATGTCTGGGTGATTAGTGATGAATGTTACCTTTACTTCGCTTACCCGCCGGCGACGCCGTTCACCGCCGGCCAGTTGCCCGCAGACTTGCGCGAGCGGTTGATGATCTGCGGCTCGTTCTCGAAATCGCACGCCATGACGGGTTGGCGGCTGGGGTTCGGACTGGGGCCACAAGAATGGATTCAGGCGATGCTCAAGGTGCAGAGCCATTCAACCTCAAATGCGAATTCGATTACACAGAAGGCGGCAATCGAAGCGGCCAACGGCCCGCAGGAATCCATCCATAAAATGATCGCCGAATACCAGCGACGACGCGACTGGTTGGTGCCGGCGCTCAACGAGATTTCCGGCATCTCCTGCGACACCCCGGAAGGCGCGTTCTATGTCATGCCGAACATTAAAGGCTTGCTCGGCGGGTCGGTCAAAAATTCGTCGGAACTGGCGAAGTTTCTGCTTGAAGAAAAAGGCGTGGCGTTGACTGCCGGCTCGGCCTTCGGTATTGAAGGTTACGTTCGATTATCCTATGCCAATTCGTTGCAGATGATTCAGGAAGGCGTGCGGCGCATCCGCGAGGCAGCGCAGGAATTGCGCCATTAATTCGCCGGTGAACGACAAGAAGACCCGGCACGGGTCGCCGGGTCAAAGGGGAAAGCTAAAAGATCCCCCACCCTCACGCTTCACGGCTTGAGAAGTGTGAGAGCTTAAGTTTGACGACACGCAACCGGACGATGAGAGTGTACCGGTTGCGCGCCGTCGGTGTCGGTCAAGGTCATCACTTGCCGTTTTCAAAAGGCAACGTCGCTTAGAACTTAGTGATGCTGATATCCTGATCAGCTTCTGAGCGGAATTTCTTGAAGAAGAAAATCGCAAAGCAGACGAGCGCCACGACAAAGAAAACGGCTGCCAGAATCAGATTAGACTTATCGGCGCTTCCTCCTGGCTGATTGACGAACTTGACCATAAAGTATCCGCCGGCGCCAATACCAATGACACCCAAAAGCAAGAGTAGCTTATTCATGGCTCTTCCTCCGTGATTGTAGAACGCCTGTACTACTCGATGATGGATGCGTTGCAAATGCTAAAGCCCTGCGACAGCGATTATACACAAATCCGGCGGCGGCGAGAACCCCCCGGCAACTTTCTGCGCGGCTATTTTTAATCCGGCGACGACCCGCTCGGAAAATTCAATGCTGAAAAAGCTGTGCGCTGCGGCTCGATTGGATCAGCGTGCAAGCAAGTTCGTAAACCTCATCCGTAGGGATGCGACCGCGCGACGGTTCGCTGATGAGGCGATGGAAATCAGAGGTAGAGCGACTGGCGCTCTGGTTTTCGGTAATTTCGATCACCGGCGTGCCGAGGTCGGATGCCAACTGCGCCGCGCCGCCGGCATCGGTGATCACGAGGCTGGCGCGCGCCATCGCAGCGGCCAGTTCGAGCGCGCGCGGCGAGGCAAGCTTGATCGACGATTTCGGCAGCGCCGCGCCGACCGCCGTCGTAAAACCTGCGTCGCCAGGTTCGTCCAGAGCGACAATGCGCGCCCCAAAAGCATTGGCCAGGCGCTGGCCAAGTTCACCGAAGGCGCTCACCGGCCAGCCGCCCTCCTGACTTGCATCAGCCGCATAGAGGACGACAATCGGCTCGCCGCCACGCGAGCCGCTGCGCTCAAGCAATTTCTCAAACTGCGTGTGTTCGTCTGCCGGAACGATGATGCCGAGTCGTTCGTCGCGCAGTTCAACGCCGAGTTGTCGCAACACCGCTGCATAACCGCTTGTACCGACGCCGCGCGCCGCACCGCCAATCAGCATGTCGATGACGCGCGGCAATCGCGCAGGCATCAACGTGCGCGTCCGCATGACAAAGCGCGACAGCACCTGGGTATCGAGTTTTGGCGAGAAATCAAGCACCAGATCATACTCGCGCTGGCGGGCGCGCTTGAACAGACGCGCCAGTCGTTTCAATCCGTCGCTTCCCTGCTGCGGCTTGATCACGCCGAGATCAATCGTTTCGTCAGCCAGGCGCGCTGCCGCCAGCAATTCGCTAACCCCTGTGGTCGCCGCAACGGCGACGAAGGTCTGCGGCATGGCAATTCTGAGCGCCCGAATTGCGGTCAGCAACGAGAGCGAGTGGGCGAACGGTGCAGTGTCTATCGCAAGAATGGCGCGCGGTGCTTGCATAGCGTCATCGGTAACTGGTCATTGGTAAGCCGCATCGTACAAGCGGCAATTAACCAGCGACAAAGGATAACTGATCAATGGCCTATGACCAATAACCATTATACAAAGCTCAAGCAGTGAATTCACAACCATTCATGAGCTACGCCCTGCGGTAAGCAATTGTTCTGCGGCGGCTTGCTTGCCACTCGCTATAGATTATCGCACTATCGTTTTGGCATCTCGATAAGCCGGATGCGCAGCGTCTCACAATTTTGTTCAAAGGTAGGCGGCAGTGGAGAATATCATTCGCCCTGGATTGCTGTTCGCGGCAGAAGGTCACGCCAAGATTCTCATCGCGCTTTTCATCGTGCTGCTGGCGGCCAAGTTGATGGCCGAACTGTTCGAGCGCTTGCGCCAGCCGGCGGTGATCGGTGAAGTCCTGGCCGGCATCATCCTTGGCCCCGGACTGCTCAACTGGGTGCAGCCTACCGCTGTGCTCGAAGCGCTCGCTGAAATCGGCATCATCTTTCTGCTCTTCACCGTAGGGCTTGAAACACGACCCAGCGACATTTTCAAGGTCGGCGGCACGGCGTTGATAACAGCGATCCTTGGCGTCATCCTGCCCTTTATTGCTGGCTGGGGGCTGCTGTCGCTCTGGCCCGGATATTCGTGGGTCGAGGCGGTCTTTCTGGGCGCGGCGATGGTGGCAACCTCCGTGGGCATCACCGCACGGGTGCTTTCGGGTATGGGGTTAATTAGCGCCGAAGCCAGCCGTGTGATACTGGCCGCCGCCGTGGTTGACGACGTTATCGGCTTGCTGGTGCTGGCCATCGTCAGCAACCTCGCAGCCGGGCAGGTCAATTATCTGCGCCTGGGGCTCACGGCAGGGCTTGCCATCGGCTTTACCATCTTGACGGTCACGCTCGGCACGCGCGTCGTCAATCGGGTCAAGCAGCCGGTGGCGGGGCTCAGAATCGGCCATTCGCTGCTGGTCTTTGCGCTGATTCTCTGCTTCGGGCTGGCGGCAGTCGCCAGCCTTATCGGCATCGCCGGAATTATCGGGGCCTTTCTTGCAGGCGTGGCGCTCTCGGAAGCGACAGAGGGCACGCGGCTGCATCAGCAGTCCGAGGTGCTGATGGAATTTCTGACCCCCTTCTTTCTGGTCACCATTGGCATGAAACTCGAACTGTCGATCTTCCTTTCGCTCAATGTAATCTGGCTCACACTGGCAGTCGTCGGGCTGGCCATTCTGTCAAAGTTCGTCGGCTGCGGGCTGGGTGCATTGCGAATGGGCAAGCGGCGCGCTACGCAGGTCGGGGTTGGCATGATTCCGCGTGGCGAAGTCGGTATTGTTGTCGCACAGATTGGACTATCAATAACCGGCAATCAGATGCTTTATGGCCTGGTTGTGGCGATGGCGGTGATTACGACGCTCGCCGCGCCGCCGTTGATCCGCGCGGCATTCAAAGGCGAAGTCCCAGTGGCCCAAGACAGCGAATATGCCAGCGAATTGCAGAACGAGCTAAGCTAAATCGAACTGCACAACACTGGGAGAGAAGATTGGCCACAGAGTCACAGAATCACAGAGGAAAATATTGAGAACCCAAGAGCATTTTAGAGTTTTCTCTGTGCCTTTGTGCCTGCGGTGGCAATCTCTTTCTGTGCCCTTCTTATGCGGTCTGATTTAGTTGGAGCGCATTCCCTATGTGTCTGCTTTCGGCAATGGCTTGCATAAGCATTGCTGCCCCGGCAGGCGAGAAGGTTCGACGATCAGGTCTTTTCGATTTGACTTCGTTTGATCGGCATCCCATCTCCGCAGTTTGACGCTTCAAAAAAACGCCGGCCAAGCCGGCATCACCAATAAAAGGAAATACACAGTAAAAAAAGGGCCGCATTGCTGCGGCCCTCTGGTTGATGCTTATGCATCTGGGAGAAAGGTTGACGCCTCTCTCCCGGATCGAAGCGATTAGTTAGCTGGGCAGCGCTCGTTGCAGAAGAACGGCGCGGAAGTTTGGCTGCCTGCTCCTGGATTCGTTACCTTGATGTCTCCAGGTAAGCCGCCACAAACCTTCTTGACCAGGCGAATCTCCCGGAATGTGGTTGTGGAGCCAGTCTCAAATTCGATGAACTTGATCTTCTTGGGCTTCACACCACCGACCGTTGCGGTTGCGCCAGTCTTGATGTTGGAACCAAAGACCTCCAGCGTGAAGGAGCCATTGGCTTGACGATCCAACCTACAGCCGTTGACCAGCGGAATGTCTATGGTCGGAGGACAACCCGGTGTGCCTGGCGGGCAAACCACCGGAGGAGTCGTGCTACAGGTGAAGGTGACCTGTATGCCTTGCTCATTGCCAAGGTTACAGCCCGCCGGCTCGCCTGCCTGTGCCACCGTCCGATTGCGGCTCGTGCCGTTCGGGCCTGACACGAAGATCAGGAAGGTGTGGCCGTTGTTCGCACTGCCGAACTGGAAGAACGCATCGATCAGGTTCGCATCGATGATCACGAACGGCTTCGCGTCGATGCGAGCTCCGGTTGCGCGATCAATTGCGAATACTGATGTGACGTTCGGTACACCGTTGATCAAGAAGCATGCGCCGGTGATCAGCACATCCTGACCAACTGCGCAGTTGCCGGTTGACGGGGTTACCGAGATCACTACTGGGGCTCTCGTTCCCAGCGCCAGCGCACAAACCGCTGTCCGCGTGAACGGCCCGAAGATGTTGTTATCACCATCGGTGAACGTCGTCGTCACCGTCACCACGCCTGCTCCACCGCAGCACGCTGCCGGGAAGCCCGTCGTTGAGGTCGCCCCGAACGATGCTGAGATCGGAATCGTCGCTCGCACCAGGTTGCAACTCACCGGCGTCACGTTCGTCAACGCCACCGTCGTCTCCGGGATGCCGTCGCCGTTCGTGTCGCAGGTCAATGTTGCTGCCGTCGACACCGTCTTGCCCGGTCGCTGTAGCGGCACACCCGTCGAGCTCTGGAAGCCCTGACAGATCGTCGTCACTTCGTTGGGCAAGAAGCCACATCCGACCAGGTTCAACTGCACGGCGCACAGCGCATTGACCAGACCCGTTGTCGTCGGCGTCGTCACAAACGGACTGACCACGACGGTCGAACAGATCGGGTTGGCTGGCGGGGCACAGCCGATGCCGAAGAAGGAGACCTTGCCGCGATTCAGATCTCTCTGCCGCGTCGAGGTGCACAGCGCCGCATCGTTGCCTTCAAAGCGCAGGTCGAAGTCCGGCGTCGCGAAGGTGATTTCACCACCCGCGCCGATGTTAGCCGCACTACCTTCATTGAACAACTCGAAGATAGTCGGCTCGGTGCCTTCGCCGATCAGGCAGTTGCAGCCGATGGCTGCCGTCTGGTTGCCGACCAGCAGGCCGAAGGTGGTTTCAGCGCCGCGCGCTGCTTCGCTGAGGTTGGTTTCGCACAAGCCTGGCGGATTGAGCGGATCCAGACCGCCAATCGAGTAGCCGGTAATCACCGGGAAGTCAGGCGTGCCGAGCAGATCCATGCGGCCATACTCGAAGATGAAGTTGCCGCTGCCTTCGCGACGCGGCGAGCAGCCGACGATGACGCCGGTGTTCGGTTCGCGCGTGAAGCGCAGATCGGTCGGCCCTTCTTGCAGGTCGAACGGTACTGAGTTATTGCCAATCGGGTTGGCCGGGTTCAGCGGCTGGTTGGCATTCTCGTCAATGCCGGTGCCGTCGTCATACAGCGTCACGGCAAAGGTATTCGAGAAGCCGCCGCCATCGCCCGTGCAAACTTCTTCGTCGAACTGCGGCACGTTGATCCAGCGCGTCTTGAAGGCATTGATATTGGCAAAGCCCAAAGCTTGCACTGGGAAGTCACGTAAATCAGCGTCACGAGCCGACGGGTTCAGATCCGCCCAGGCCGGGGCGATTCTCGGCGGTCCTGTACGGAACGCCGGAACGTTCGGCGGGTTGATCAGGTCACCGCTCAGATCGCCGACGCCGAACGTGATGTTGCCATTGGAGTTCAGGAAGAAGCCGTTCCATACACAACTAGCCGTGCCCACCGGGCCGCCAAAGAGGAACTCAAATCCGCCATTGCGGGCTGTCGACCCTGGTGTTGGCGTGTTTGGTACTTCAGGTATGGGCGCAGGGTTGCCGGCACCATTATCATCATCGCCGCGGAACGGCGTGTTCTGATCGTCGCCGCCGGCTACCTGATGGCCTGGATCAAGCCACTCGAAGAAGATCGGGCCGTCCGTGTCATCATCTATTTGTACGCTCTTACCCCCGGTTACTCCAAGGGTCACTCCAGGACTAATCGCGTTGGGCGCTAAACGCCAGGTGTAGCGCAGGAAGCCGCGCGCCAGACCTGACAATCCGCCCGGTGTGAAGGTCACTTGATCCAACGGCGCTTGATAGAAGATGTGGTCGAAGCGATCCGAATCGCCGTCGCCAACGTTGCCGCCTGAGGCCGGCGGGAGGGGTAAAGTGTCGCCGCGCAGATCAACCGGATCAGCGCGCCGATCCATCGGGCACATATCTTCGAAGCAGAGCACTTCGCCCAGCATCGGCGAGGGATTCTTGCCAATGCCTGCTGGCGTGCCGCCGCTGATTACAAAGACCGTGCCTTCTTCGCTCACTGCAAGGCCGGAATGGATCGTGTAATCGATCTGCATCGCGACTTTCAGCAAGCCCACCGGCGTTCCAGGGATAATGGCCGTGCCGCCGGCTGCCGGCGCTAGATCGGGCCCATCGCCTTCCACGAAGATGCGGAAGTTATTAACCCCTAGCGTATTCGTGGCGCTAGCGGTCGCCGGGTCAGCAAAGCCGTCGCCTACAGGAATCGTGCCGCCGACGTTAGTTCCCACCGCGCCGTTGGTGTCGCCTGAGCAAACATCAAAAGCGCCGGCGCAATCGGCGAAGCTGATGACCATTGACGGCGTGCCGGAGGTGAAAACTCCCGGTGCCGGGAACAGTCCTTCGGTCAACTGGTCGAAGCTCACAGGGCCCGCGACAAACGAGCGCGAGACCGCTGCGTACAGTACGTTGCCAGCGCCAGTCGCCAGGCTCACCACGTCGCCGAACAGCGGCGTCAGTGTTCCGGCGGCTCCCGAACGACCACTTGAGTAGTTCGTCAGCCGTACACTAGCACTCGACAAAGGCGTCACCGAGGTCAAGCCGACGGTCGGGATCGCAGGCACCACGCGAGTGCTGCGCAGGGTGCAATCGACAACCGGAACGTGCGGTCTCGGCTGGGCTTTGAAAATCGCGCCGCCCGTAAATTGAATCAGGTCGACGAGCTGGAAGTAGAGACTGCCATCATCGTCAAGCGCAACTCCTGCGGTGTTCCCTAGCTGGCTGCTGAAGACTTGCAGCACGCCCGCTGGCGTCGCCGCCGCAGCGCCCACCCCATCCGTGAACGCAAAAGCGAAGATGCGCGTGCGGATCGGCTGGTTGGCAGCATTCGATGAGCAGCCTTCCGAATCGAAGATCGAAACGTAGACCACTTCACCGATGGTGCCGCACAGGCCGAAGTCTGCAAGGTCGGCGACCGGCTCCACAGCGATGCCGGTGACCGTGATCTGATCGTCGGTGCAACCGAGCGACCCGGCAGTAATTGTGAAGCCACCGCTAGCGCCCGTGTTAACCAGCGCTGGGATATTGACCTGGCGAAGAGCGTCAACACCACCATTGGGCGAAACATTGACGCCCGGATTGGTGTCTGTTCCTACCCAGAGATTGCCTAACGAATCTCCATAGTAGTAGACGTTCTCGTTGAAGCCATTGGCAACGGTGTGCTCCGATATGCCCGTACGCGTCAGCGTCGTGTCGATATCGGCTTCGACGAATGAGAAGTCATCGACTTTTTGCTCGCGGTCAGCCGCGCAGTCTTCGCGGCCATCCCAATCGGCAATCAGCGTCACTTCTGAAAATTGATTGTCGCGACCACCGATGGTGGTCAACAGAGCGACTGACAACGCGCTCCGTGCATCGAGAACCGTTGGCTGGCCCGACTGTATGGTGAAGTCGCCGCCGCCGGGTTTCTTCTTCGTCAAGGTCTGCGCCATCTTGGCGTTGGCCTTGGCCGCGTTTTGGGCGCGGTGAATGCCCAGAGCCTTGAGTGTCTCAGCAGATATTTTGCCGTCCACTGATTCCTGAGAGGAACCAGTGGCTGCGGCAACATTCGGCTGAGTAGCAGCCGCTGCTTTGCTGACCGCTGCGGTGTTCGCCTTGGTGGCCGTCAACGGCGCACGGGCGTCAGCCACAGAGCCAGCAGCGCGGGCTTTGAAGCCCACCAGCGGCACTGCCAGGGCGGCCACTGCAACAGCCAGCCCGATGATCAACACTACTCTCTTTATATTCATCTTCTATCCCTCTCCAAAGTTATTTTGGAAAACTGATTCCTTACCATTACTTCCTCCAGCGAACGCTGGATGTGGTTTTCAAACTTATCAAACTTCAGGATTAACAATCCGAGCAGCAGGTCTGCACCGGCCCTGCGCACTTGTATATTTCAATCAAGCCTTAGTTTAAGCTTCTACCCAGACGTGCTACTCAAACGCATGAGGAGGCTGGTTAAACTTCAGCAATTTGCATTCCCCGAACTGAGCATCCCATCCACCCTGCTGAATTTCAGAACGATTGCCGTTAATTTAAGATTCTTCGTATCTTGCTGACTTTAGCCGCAAGAGAAAATCGGGTCTTGAATCCTCAGTTTCGGATACCAAGTTTCCAACTGCCTGTTCATTCAGTAACCACTCGGTACTGACTATCCAAAGCAAATGGTTAAATCGCTGTTTCTCAAGGGCGCTGGCAGCGGTCTCCGCATTTCAAACTGGATCCGCCAGCCGGCCTTCATCCGCCATCCTGGCAGTTTGCGGAAATAATGCCGCCGGGCTCTTCTGTTTATCATCTTCGCCGCCGTCATGCAAGCCATAACTGACAATAAAACGGTCTTGCGGGCAAAATTATATTGGCCATTCTTTATTCAGGAATTGCAGGCAAAGCCGCTCCAGGCCGTCTTTGCCTTGAAAGCGGTTGCGTAGGATCGCCAATCCCTCGAAATGTCGCGCTGCGCTGGTGATACGCAACAGATCAAATTCTGGCGGTGCCGCCCGCACGATGAGGCGCAGGCCCGTGCGGCTGACGTTTTCGGTCATGGCTTCTTCGCGGATGGTTGAGGGCATGGCGGCGCTGATGTACTCGATGCGTACCGCCTCGGCGCGGTCGAGGCGGGAGGCGCGGCGGCGTTCGTTTCCGGCCCATCGCTTGGTGCGAAATGTCCCCCAGGGTTTGTCCAGATAGCCCGCCGGCGGATGCTCGCCGATGAATTCAAGGCCGATGATGCGTATGCCTTTTTTGAGCGGTTCTATGCGCCGCACCAGCGCATAGACGTTGTAGCCGTTGTCTGCGAAGCCATGCGAGCGCAGTTTGGTAGGCAGCGGCAGTGAAAGATACAACACCATGCCATAGTGCACGGGCCGGTTGAGGCGCAGGCGCAGACCTGTGCGGCTGACGTCGAGCGTTTCAGCCATCTCGCGCCACTTTTCATCGCCTGGGCGATCAACCCCGATGACGCGCACCGGAATCGCCATTTTGAGACGATCCGTGCGGCGGCGATTATTATTCGCAACGCTCTTTGCGGACTCCACATGAGCGGCGCGCGGCAGCGCTGGTTGATTGATGCTGATGGCTTGCGGCGACGGTTGCGGCGGATTCGGGCTTGGCGCAGTCGCCGCCGCCGCTGACCGTGTAGTGTCATAGTCACGGCGGCGAGCGAAGCAGGCAAGTAGGGCGAATGCCGGCACTACTTTATCGAACGCCCGCTCGATACGCGCCAGCATCTCAGCGGGCAGGGTCGCGCTGATCGGATAAGGCGGGTAGAGCATGGTTACGATTTCACGGAAGGCGCGGTCAATCGGTTCGCGCAACACGTCTGGTTCAACACCGAGAACCTGGTAAGGCGTCGTCGCGCCTTCGACGCGCGCCAGCAGGCGATCCAGATCCAGGAAGTATGGGTTGACCTTGCCGCTGGCGTGCGGCGGGTCTGCCAGCCCCCAGGCAGTGGTATCGGCTGAGGAGAAAATCTGACTCAAGGGTGTTCCTTTGATGAAGCAAGTGCACAGGGGCAACAGGGTTGAGAGCAAGGATCACGGTCATTATGAACGGCATGGCAAATTTGTCAATGGTGTTATTTTCAGGTAAAACCGGCGGCTGTCCGGCCAGAGAAGAAAACCCGCCAACCTGATCCGGCAGATCTGGCGCGGCTGAATTGACGGGGAACGCCATTGCCTCATCCGCGCGGTGGGTGTAGAATCACCAGCCAGAGATAATCAAAATTACGAACAATGGGAAGCGGGCGGCGTTCGATTGATTCGTGCGCATGCCGCAAGCGCCGCCGCAGATGATCCTAAAAACCGGAGAACCGCTATGCACGCTCTGGCTCGCGCCCTGATGTTGATGGCCGTGACGTTGGGGGTTGTTGTCTGCGCCCCGTCACAGGCGATCACCCCGCAATCAAAAGAAGCGAATGCCACCGGCTCGATTGCCGGCCATGTCACCATCGCCGGCAAGCCCGCCGGTGGCATTCCCGTTTCACTTATGCCTGATCCACAAACCGGCAGGCGAGAACGCCTAGCCATCAGCAGCACGACCGATGGCGAGGGGCATTTTCAACTAACGCACGTGCCGGTAGGCCGTTTCTATGTCATGGCATTCGCGCCCGCCTTTTACAGCGAAGGCGATGTCGGCGGGTATAGCGAAGGCAAGGCGGTCACCCTTGCCGAAGGCGAAAGCCTTGACGACTTCAGCATCGCGCTGCGGCGCGGCGGCGTCATCACCGGACGCCTCACCGACGCGATGGGGCGACCGCTGATTAGACAGCACGTCAACCTCTACCGCATCAGCCCAAAGGGCGAGAAGCAGGAATATTACCTGCGCAACCGCAACGAGACGGAGACGGATGATCGTGGCATCTATCGACTCTACGGTCTGCCGCCGGGCCGCTACGCGGTCAGCGCCGGCACGCCCCTGCGCCAGGGCGATGCCCGCATGGGCCAGGGCAGCAACTATTACCCGCAAACTTTCTATCCGGGCACCAGCGATGAAGCGAAAGCCAGTGAGGTGGAAGTTACAGAAGGCGGCGAGATGACCGCTATTGACATCGCCCTGGGTCGCGCCGAAAAAGCTTACACCGTCACCCTGCGCCTGGTTGCCGGCGAAAGCGGCAAGCCCGTTGCCGGCGTGCGTTGCGGTTACGGCAGCATGGATCCGAGTGGCCACTATATGGGAGCGAGCGCTATCGGTCAGGAATCGAATGCCAAAGGTGTCTGCCGACTAGAGGGCATCGTGCCAGGCAAATATTTCGCGCTGGTGGCGGTCTTGCCTGATGGTAGTCAAAATTACACCTATGACCCGACGCCATTTGAAATCACGGATGCGGATGTCAGTGACGTTGAAATCAAGTTGCAGGCGGGAGCGAGCATCAGCGGCACGGTGATCATCGAAGGCATTGGCGCGCAGGATGCCGCCGCCTATTTTCGTAATCTATATATCAGTGTTTCCGTGCCTACGGCAGCGAGAGCGCCGCGATTCACCAGGCCGGAGATCAAAGCCGACGGCAGCTTTAGCATTAGCGGGCTGCCGCCCGGCAAAGCGCGCATAACGGTCTATAGTTTTCCGCGCGGCAGTTCCCCGCTGCTGCGCGTCGAGCGCGATGGCGTCGAACAGACCGAAGGCTTGGAGATTGCCGCCGGCGAAAACATCAGCGGCGTGCGGATCGTCGTCGGCATAGGCACAGGCGTCATTCGCGGCGAACTGAAGATTCCCGATGGCACGCTCCCCGAAGGCGTTCGGTTGTTCGTTACAGCGCGCCGGGCCGGTGATTCCAACCCGCAAAATCAATACAGTGCATATTGCGATGCGCGCGGGCGATTCGTCCTTGAAAACCTTATGCCCGGCGATTACGAAATCAGCGCTGGCAGCAGTGTTGCCGCCGATGGGCCGGCTGCCGCACCTGTACGCTTCCAGGGAGGCCGTAAGTCCGTCAGCGTCACCAATGAAAATGTGGCACAGGTTACAATTATCCTCGAACGCATTACCGGCAACGATAAGTAAGCCGCCGTTACCTTCCAACGGAGATTTGCAGATGAAGAACTCGCTTGCTCTTGCCGTGGCATGGTTGCTGCTCGGCGCGATGGCCAGTGCGCAAACTCGCAGCGCGCTGCTTGGCGTGCCGCAGACCGCAACGGGCGCAAACTCGGAGAAGCGCGCCGGCGTCATCAGCGGACGGCTAACCGACACCGCCGGCCAGCCCATTGTCAACGCGGTCGTTTACATCGGCAGCGTCGCCTTCTCCGGGCGCGAGTCGCGCAACACCAGCACGGACGAGCAAGGCCGCTTTCGCGTCACCGATCTGACGCGCGGCGTCTACTTCGTTTCGCCGAACGCGCCAGGCTATGTGATGCTTGACGAAGAAACCTGGCGGCGAATGTATCGCACCGGCGACACGGCCAACTTCACGGTGACCAAAGGCGCAGTCATCACCGGCACAGTGATGTCTCTTACAAACGAGCCGATGACCGGCTGTAGCGTACAGGCGATTCGCATCCGCGACAAAGACGGCCACCCGGTCTCCATCAGCCGACTGGGGGCGTTGACCGAAGTGGATGATCGCGGCGTCTATCGCCTCTACGGCCTGTCGTCGGGAACCTATGTCGTCGTCGCGTCCGGCAAACACCCCTACTTCAACCAGGGCAGCGTCTATGAAAACGACGTGCCGACTTACTATCCTTCGTCTACGCGCGACACGGCGCAACCGCTCACCGTGCAGGTGGGCGAAGAAGTCAGCGGCATAGACATACGCTATCGCGGCGAGCACGGTCATGCCATCAGCGGCAAGATTATCGGCTACAATGCCGAGTCCGCCAACCAGTACTTCAATCTGCAACTGTTCAACCTGACGAGCCGCATGGTCGAAGGGGCAACCAACGTCGCCGCATTCTATCCGAGCAATAATGATGGCAGCTTTGCCTTCTACGGTGTGACCGACGGCGACTACGTCCTCATGGCGATGATGAACCGCTTTGATGGCAAGCTTGCCGGCAGCAGCGGGCGGGCGCGCGTCAAGGTCAAAGGAGCGGACGCCACCGGCGTCGACGTTACGGTTGTGCCTTATGGCTCGATTGCCGGGACGCTGGTGATTGAACCGCTGCCCAGCGCCAGCACGCAGAGCAAGTGTGAGATCAAACGCCGCCTCACGCCCGATGAAATGCTCGTCAAGGCGCGGCGCGAAGGGAAGGTCGGCGAACCTGATCTGAATTTCAATTTCCTACAACAAAATGCACCTTCCGACAAAGGCGAATTCGCGCTCACCGGCCTTGAAGCAGGGCAATATCATATTGAGCCTTCGATGCTCAGCGAAGACTATTATGTGCGTTCGATTACATTTCCTGCGCCTGCAAAAAACCAGCCGCCGGTTGACGCCGCCCGCACGCCGCTCGCCGTCAAATCTGGCGAGCGCCTCAACAACCTCACGGTCACCATTGCCGAGGGCGCGGCGGCGGTGCGCGGACGTGTAGTATCGGCTACAGAAAGCGCGAGACTGCCCGACCGCCTGCGTGTGCATCTCGTGCCGGCGGAAAAGGAAGCCGCCAATGATCTCCTGCGCTTTGCCGAAGCCAGAGCCGGTGCCGACGGCGCGTTTGTGATCAATAACCTTGCGCCGGGCCATTACTTCATGCTCGCGCGACCGGCGGCTGACGATGACGCGAGCGATGAAGCAGCGCGGCCTGCCGCCTGGACAGCAACCGAGCGCGCCGCACTACTCAAGCAAGCCGCCGCCGCAAACCTTACACTCGACCTCCAACCATGCCAGCGATTGATGGATCACGTGTTAAAATACACGCCGCCCGCGCCGCCGCCTGCGCCCAAGAAGAATCCGTGACCTGGCGTCGGCGGCCCAGGTAAGCAGAAAAGAGTCCGCGCCCGGTCGCCTGGGACACGGACGCGCGCCAGCGATTGCGCCAGCGCGCCGAAGCCGCAAACACCGTGCTTGAATTGCGCCCCTGCCAGCGTCTGGTTGATTACTCGTTCAAGTACGCGCCGGCGGCGAAGAAGAAAACCGCAGGCAGCGTGCAGTAAGCCGCCGTTGCTTGCCCTGATTGCTTGCCCTGATTGCTTGCCCTATCTGGGGCGCACCGCTAAACTCATTTCCTGTAGGCCCGATTTTATCTTTTGAAGGAGTGCGCATCGAATGAAGTTCAACAAGATCATCATCTGTCTGGTCGTGCTCTGCGTCGCCATTCCGGCTTGCGCGCAGATGAACGGCAATCGGCAGACCTCAGAAGCCACCATCAAGGGCAAGAAACTTACAGTCAACTATGGCAGTCCAAGCTTGAAAGGCCGCGATGTGTTTTCACTCGCGCCCGTCGGCACCGTCTGGCGGCTTGGCATGAATCAGCCGACAACGCTTGAAACAACCGGCGCGTTGAAGGTTGCCGGCAAAATTCTGGAAGCAGGCAAATATTCACTCTGGGCCAAAAAGACCGGAGAGAATAGCTGGACCCTGGCATTCCATCCGCAGGTTCCTGGCTGGGGCGATCCGCCGCTGAAGGAAGGCTACGCGGCTGAACTGCCGCTGAAGATGGAGAAAGCCGGCGACGCCGCTGAGCAGTTGAGCATCAGCGTTGTCGACATGAACGGCAAGGCGGGCATCAAGATTCACTGGGGCACTGCCCTGCTGGTCGGCGCGTTTGATGTAAACTAATCGCCCAACTCACTGTTGCATATTCAAACAGACCAGGAGGCTGCTCGACCGGGCAGCCTCCTTCATTTTCAATCCCTGCCGGGCTGCTGAACTCGCCTCAAACGCATCGGCGCATCTGCATCACCCTAACGCCCCATCCTGTAAAGTGCTCATATCGGGCCAGCGTTACACGATATGGGATAATTAGGCACGCGCCGCGCACGATTTAAGACATTCCTGAGTTCGCCATCAGATTACAAAACTGCCACGCCCTCAGATATTGGCGGAGACGCGCGGCGGCAAGGCCCCGGCTGGCATCCGAGTTGCCCGTAAACCTGTACGAACCAATAACCAAACGGAAATGGAGGACAGATATGCTGAAGCGATTCACGGTCATGGCCATTTTGTTGGCGATCTTCTCGCTCGCCATCGCGCCGGAAACCTTTGCCTACCGTTGCCACCGCAGAGTGGCGTATCGGTCAGCCTACTACGGCAATTCCTATTACCGGACGGGCTATTATGGTCGTCCATACTATCGGACAGCCTATTACCCTACAGGTTATTATGGCCGTTCATACTATCGGACAGCCTACCGTAGCCCCTATCGTTATTATGGCTACAGCGGCGTCGCCGGCAGCCGTTATTATGCCAGGCGGCGCGGCCACTCAACCCGCAATATGCTGTTGACGATAGGCGCACCGGCGGCGATTGGCGCAGGTCTTGGGGCGCTGTTTGGCGGCGGCAAAGGCGCAGGCGTCGGCGCTTTGCTGGGCGGCGGCGGCGGCGCAGCCTATTACTTCGTCAAGCATCGGCGGCGTTACTGATCATCAGCAGTAGGCAGTAAGCTGTAGGCAGTTCAGCGCAAGTAGTTAAGGAAAGACGCCGCGCTCTGGTGCCAAAGACCGAGCGATCAGATTTTAGATCAGTTTGCAAATCCATGTACGGGAAAGATCGACATGCCGATGAGCCACAAAGGCACAAAGACACAAAGTAGCACGAAGGCATGGTGTAGCTTGGTGCCTTCGTGTCTTTGTGGCTCTTCCCGTATGCGCAATTGCAAACCGCTCTAATAAGCCCCGCGCATCCGCTGCCGATTGTTCACTGCCTACTGCTTGCTGCCTGCTATCCTCTGACAAACTCCTTCCTGCAATTCGCGTCCTCTGGCGCAGGCCGCCGGAATGCGTTACTTTATTTCTTAATTATCGCCATGCTCAAAATCATTAACGTCGTCGGCGCGAGGCCGAACTTCATGAAAATCGCTCCGGTGATAGATGAGATGCGCCGCCGCGCCGACCGCTTGCAACCACGGCTGGTACACACCGGCCAGCATTACGACGAAACCATGAGCGAGTCGTTTTTTACAGACCTCGCCATGCCACAGGCGGACATCAATCTCGAAGTCGGCTCGGCCTCGCACGCCGAACAGACGGCGCGCATTATGATGGCCTTCGAGCAGGTGCTGATCACCGAACGGCCCGACTGGGTGGTAGTCGTCGGCGATGTCAATTCGACGATGGCCGCGACGCTGGTCGCCGCGAAGATGGCGGTGCGTGTGGCGCACATCGAAGCGGGCTTGCGTAGCCGCGACCGACAGATGCCCGAAGAGATCAACCGCCTGGTCACCGATGCCCTGGCCGACCTCCTGTTGACGCCGTCGCGCGACGCCGATGAAAACTTGCAGCGCGAAGGCATCGCTGCCGATAAGATTCGCTTCGTCGGTAATGTAATGATTGATACTTTGTTCCGCAGCCTCGAACGGGCAAAGCAGTCGACGGTTCTTGCGCGCTTCAACGTCCGGCCCGGAGCCTTTGCCGCCATGACCATGCACCGGCCCTCGAACGTTGACGACCGTGCGACGCTCGCCGGCATTCTCGACGCGATTGAGGCGATTCAAAAGCGCCTGCCGATCATCTTTCCCGTGCATCCGCGAACTCGTGCGCGGCTCGAAGAATTCGGATTGCTCAAACGCGCCCATGGTCTGCGAGGGCTGACGCTTAGCGAACCGCTCGGCTACCTGGATTTTCTGCAACTCTACAGCAACAGCCGGCTGGTGCTCACCGACAGCGGCGGCATACAGGAAGAGACGACCGCGCTCGGCATCCCTTGCCTGACCTTGCGCCACAACACCGAACGCCCCGTGACCATCAGCCAAGGCACCAATCGGATCGTCGGCAACGACACGGAGGTCATCCGTCGCGAAGCCTTCGCGGCGCTCGACAGCCCGTCGCCACGCGGGCGCGTGCCGGAACTCTGGGACGGACAGGCAGCCGTCCGCATCGTTGACGCGATTGAAGAAGCAAGCCGCTTTTGACGCGAAACAGAGGCGCGGCGACACGCCGACACGGTGATATGATGATGGGGCGCGATTCACTCGCAACAACCCGATAAGCCTTGCGCACGAAATCATGGCAGTCGACCGGTTAATCAATGAAGTTCCCTTCCCCGCGTCGCCGCGTCGCCGCGTCGTCTGGTCGCTTGCATCGCTGGTCTCCGTCGAAGGGCTGCTGATCTTCTGGTTTGCCGCATCGCCCATCGCGTCTTTCTACCTGCGCTTCCCAATCGATAAATCGCTCATCACCTTCAATCGCGGGGTGATTGCGTTAGCCGTCGCGCTGGTTATCGCCAGGGCGTGGGCCAGCCCGCTTCAACAAGCCGAGCGCGCCTTACCGCGTCGCTTCACGGCAACCAAGTTTGAAATCGCCTGGGCGATGGTCGCGACGATTGCGCTGCTCAACGCCTGTTGGTTATCCAACGATTTCACTTATGCGCTGAAACTGGCGGTCGACGTATTCGCTTTGCCGCTGGTGATCTTTCATCTCGCCCGTTATCACGTCGATGCGCGCGGTCGCCGTCATTATATCTTGCTCGCGGCCCTCGCCCTGGCGTGGTATTTGTTTGCGTCGGGGGCTTACGAATTCCTGACCGGGGCGAATCTCTTCCAATACAAGGGCTCGGAACTCATGCGCGAAGGCGAGCGCCGCGTCAACGGCCCGTTCGCCGCCGACTCGTCTTACGCCATCATCTGCCTGCTGGTCTTCGTGCTGCTTCAGTCAGCGCCAAAGCTGTTCCGCTGGAAAGCCGACAAAGCAGCGCGCTTCTTCACCGCCGGCGCACTGGTTGCAGCGGCGACGGGGGCGCTGTTGCCGATGTTTCGCTCGGCGGCCTTCGCACTGGTCGCTTGCTGGCTAATTGTAAGGTTCGCTACAAAACCGCGCGACGGCTCGCCGCGTCGCCACATCGCCGCGTCACGCCTCCGCGTCGCCGCGTTTATCGTCGCGCTGATGCTGTTCGCGCTTATCGGCAGCATTGCGCTCGGCTGGTTGTCGCCTGGCAATCGGCTGACGAATCCGCGCAACTTCATCGGCAGGCTGGCGACCTGGCAAACTGCCGCCGCCATTACGCTGGACAATCCTCTGGTCGGCGTCGGCCTAGCGAATTACCAGTGGGCGTTCGATCAACGATTCTTCTGGAGTGATCTGGAAGCCGATGAACTGTTGGAGACAGCGGCGGTCGACAGCCCGCACTCGAACCTGCTGTGGATCGCCTCAGAGATGGGCGTGATCGCCTTTCTGCTCTACGTCATCGCCAACGCTTATCTTTTCCTGCTCGGCTGGCGAGCGCTTGGGCGAGCACAAACCCCAGGCGAGCGCGCCGCTGCGGCAGGCTTCGTCGCCCTGTTCGTGGCCTATTGGATTCCCGGCCTGACGCTGGCGAGCGGCTACTATTCGGAGACCAATCTCTATTTTTTCTTTTTGCTGGGATTGTTGTCGAACAAGACTCTGGTTTCCAGTTCCTAAATCAGACCGCATAAGAAGGGGGCAAAAGAAATTGCCACAGAGGCACAAAGACACAGAGGAAAATATTGAGAAAACCAGGAGGGTTTTAAGCTTTTCTTGGTGCCTTGGTGTCTGCGGTGGCCAATCCCCTGTTCTAATCTCGTAAGTTTCGATTTAGTTCCTGATTAAGATCTGCGCTGACCAGAAACCGGAAACCAGAAGCCAGAAACCAATTTGAATCGCTTATCAAACATTCGCAGCCGGCTGCAAGGCATGACGGCGCAGGAAGTCGCCAGCGAAACCCTGCTGCGCGTCCGCCGCGCCGTCTATCGCGCATGGCGTCGCGCCAGCGACCGGCCATATGCGACTTTCATTACAGACAATGATTTTCAGCGCGCGCTTGGCGGTGCGCCGCTGGCCGAGGTCGCGGCGCGCATCCGAGAACGGCGCGCGCCGCGTCTGCTGCCGGGACTCAGCGACCTGCCGCAGACCGTTGAAGTCATCCAGCAGTTTTATCCCGACACGGTCGAAGCCGCGCGCCAGCAGGCGGATGAAATTTGCCGGCATCGCATCCCGGTCTTCGGTCAACGAGTTGATTTCGGGCGGCACCTTGACTGGCACCGCGATCCGCACGCCAGCCTGCGCTGGCCGATAGCCCACTACACCAAAGTGCCGCTCCGACTGGGCAGCGGCACAGACGTGCGGCAGGTCTGGGAACTCAACCGCCTACAGCATCTCGTCACCCTCGGTCGCGCTTACGCGCTCACTAGTAATGAACATTACGCCAGCGAATTCCTGCTCGAACTGGCAAGCTGGGTCGAAGCCAACCCGCCGCGCTTTGGCGTCAACTGGACGGTGGCGATGGAGGCGGCCCTGCGCGCCGTCAATTTGATCGCCGCTTTTGAATTGTTTCTCGCTTCGCCGCAGATGACCGACGAAGCCATTGGGCTGATGTTGAAGCTGTTGCTGGCGCACGGCAGGTTCATCCGCGCCAATCTCGAATACTCGCACCGCACGCCGAGCAATCATTACCTGTCAGACCTCATCGGATTGTTCGCCATTGGCATCACGCTGCCCGATCTGGCGGAATCGCGCGCCTGGGCGAGCTTCAGCGCACCGCGCTTGTTGAAAGAACTCGACGGGCAAGTCCACAGGGACGGCGTGAGTTATGAAGGTTCGATTGCTTATCACCGGCTGGTCACGGAAATCTTCGCGCTCTTTTTTTCATTGAGCGCGGCGGGCGGCTTTGAGTTGCCGGGCCAGAGTTGGGAGCGGCTCGAAGCGATGTTCGATTTCGTTCGCGCTTATCTGAAACCCGACCGTCGCGCGCCGATGATCGGCGATGCCGACGATGGGCGCTTGCTGAGCTTCAAAGAGCGTGAGCCAACCGATCATGCTTATCTGCTCTCTATGGCTGCTGTGCTGCTTGAGAACGAAACCTTCAAATTGTCGAGCCGCATCGATGAAGAAGCCATCTGGTGGTTTGGCAGGCCGGGCCTGGAAGCCTTCGACAGCCTGTCAGTAAGCGACATTACACAACCCTCCGAAGCCTTCAGCGAGGCGCAGATTTTCATTCAGCGCGCCGAAGAGCTTTACGCGGTGATCGATTGCGGCGATCACGGGGCGCGCGGACGCGGCTCGCACGCACACTCGGACGCCCTGGCGCTCGAACTCTACGCTTACGGCACGACCTTCCTGCGCGACCCCGGCACCTTCGCCTACACGGCAAGCAATCGCTGGCGCAACCGGTTTCGCTCGACCGCCTATCACAACACCGTGCGCGTCGACGGCAAAGAGATCAGCCGTTTTAACGAGAACGCTCTGTTCGCCTTCCGTGAAAACGTCCGCCCGCAGATCAACGGCTGGCAGAGCGATGCAGCAAGCGACACACTGGATGCCGAACATCACGCCTACGCGCGGTTGCCGCAACCCGTCATTCATCGCCGCGTGGTCACCTTCAACAAGGGCGAAGGTTACTGGACGATCAAAGACCAGTTCACCGGCGAGGGCGCGCATCAGTTTGAATTCTTCTTCAACTTCGACGCCGGCCTTGAAGTGACCCTCACCGACGACCAGCGCGTCACGGTGCGCAGCGCGCGCGCGGCATTGGCCATCGTCCCTTTAAGCCATCTCATATTTGAGATCAAGCGCACAGACCGCTGGGTATCGCCGGCCTATGCGACGCGTTTGCGCGCATCTGGTATCATTTATCGTTTGTATGCCAACGTTCCTTTCGAGAACGTCTTTTTGCTTGCGCCATACAAGCTTGGCGAGGAAGAGAAAGTGGATAAGTTAGCGGGGGCCGGGGGCCGGGGGCCAGGGGCCGGAGAGGAGGAGAGCGCCAATGGCAATCAATAGCTTCCGAGATTTGCGGGTTTGGCAAGCCGGCATGGATTTAGTCGAGCAAGTGTATTTACTAACACAAACATTTCCCAAACAAGAAATCTATGGGCTGACCAGCCAGATGCAGCGAGCGGCTGTTTCAATTCCATCAAACATCGCTGAAGGACACACACGAGATTACGGGAAAGAATATCTCTACCATTTATCCATAGCGCAAGCATCCTTGGCTGAGCTTGAAACACAATTGGAGATAGCTGCACGCTTGAAATACATTGCGCAGGAACAACTCAAACAAGTCTTGATTTCAGTCGCTTCGCTGGGCAGGCAGCTTTATGCATTACGGAATGCCCTGCTCAATTCACAAAAACCGGCCCCCGGCCCCCGGCCCCCGGCCCCAAAGTAATATGTGCGGAATCTGTGGAGTATATGAATACGCGGCGGCGCAGCCCGGCATCAGTGCGGCGCTCATCGAGCGGATGCGCGATACGATGGTGCATCGCGGGCCGGATGATGCAGGCGTCTATGTCAGCGACGACCGGCGTGTGGGCCTGGGCAATCGCCGCCTGTCGATTGTTGACCTGTCGCCTGCCGGACACATTCCCATGCGCAACGAAGATGGGCGCGTCTGGATCGCTTATAACGGCGAAGTCTACAATCACGAACGTTTGCGCCCGGCCCTGATGGCGCAGGGCCACGCCTTTCGCTCGCGCACAGACACAGAGACCATCCTGCACCTGTATGAAGCGCGCGGCCTGGATTTCGTTCGCGACCTTGAAGGCGATTTCGGCATCGCCATTTGGGATGCGAATGAAAACCGCCTGGTGCTGGCGCGCGACCGCATCGGCGTCAAGCCGCTCTATTATGCGGTTGCCGGCGGGCGGCTGATCTTCGCTTCAGAGATCAAAGCGATTCTCGAACACCCGGCGGTGACGCGCGACATCGACCAGGAAGCGCTTTATCATTACCTGACTTTTCTGACGACGCCCGCGCCGCTGACGCTGTTTGCCGGCATCCGCAAATTGCCCGCCGGCTGCATGCTGACCTGCGACGGGCGCGGTGTGATCAACATTACACGCTACTGGGACGCCATCGTGCCGCCGGCGGATGCCGCCTTGCTTGCGGATGAAGCGGCGGTGAGCGCCGAGTTGCTCCGCTTGCTCAACGAGTCGATTGAAAAGCGCATGATGAGCGACGTGCCCTTCGGCGTCTTGCTTTCGGGCGGCATCGATTCGACGACCAACGTCGCCTTGATGGCCCGCCTGATGAATCGCCCTGTGCGTACCTATACGGTCGGCTTCCGCGACAATCCCGAATATAACGAGATCAGCGAAGCCCGCGACGTAGCGCGTGAATACGCCACCGAACATCACGAAATCATGATCAGCGAGCAGGAGTTGCTGGATTTTCTGCCCGATCTGATTTTTCATCAGGACGAACCCATCGCCGATCCGGTCTGCGTGCCGCTCTATTATGTGGCCAAGCTGGCGCGCGAAAGCGGCACGACGGTGATTCAAGTCGGCGAAGGCTCGGACGAATTATTCTGCGGTTATCAAGATTACACACGCTATCTGCGGCTCTATGACCGGGCCTGGCGACCGCTTTCACGTCTGCCGCAATTCATGCGGCAAGCGGCGGCGAGTCTGGGGCAAACGCTGTTGCGCGCCATGGCTGGCGGCATGCCGTCGCGCTGGCACAAGATGGCACCCGACCTGCTGCGGCGGCTCGCCGCCGACGAACCCTTGTTTTGGAGCGGCGCTTTCGTCTTCGATGAAGTCTACAAGCGACGCTTGTTGACGCCCGAAGCGATGGCGCAAATGGCCTTGCATGAATCCTTCAATGACACGGAGCCGACTTCTTACGCGGTCGTGCGCGACGACCTGGAGCGCTTGCTGGCCGTCAGGCCGGATGCCGATCAGCTTGAGCGCATGATTTACCTCGAATTGAAAATGCGGCTGCCGGAGTTGTTGTTGATGCGCGTCGATAAGATGACGATGGCGACTTCGGTCGAAGCGCGCGTGCCCTTTCTGGATCACAAGCTGGTCGAGTTTGCCCAGAGCCTGCCGCGTCACATGAAAGTCCGCAACGGCGAAACCAAATACATCCTCAAGCGGGCGCTCAAAGGCGTCATTCCCGACCGCGTCATTCATCGCCGCAAGCAGGGCTTCGGCGCGCCGATCAACCAGTGGATGCTCGACCGCATGGGCAATTTTGTCGAACACGCGCTGCTCAATTCGCCGCTCCGAAAGCGCGGGCTGTTCGACTATGATTTCATCGCCCGCTTGCTTGCCGAGCATCGAGCCGGGCGGGTCAATTATTCATTCTTCCTGTGGAGCCTGCTGAACCTCAGCCTGTGGTACGAGCACTGGATCGACGGCCAGGGGTCGGCAGCCGGCGATGGCGGGCCAGTCGAGATGCACGGCAGTGAGGCGGTTGCGAGTGTCTGAGGTCGAGGAGCGAATTCATTTGGAAAGCGAATCTGAAGTATCGCCTGGGCTCACGCCTGCGATACGGCCCAAGGCCCAAGGCCCAAGGCCCCTGGTTGGCGAGACCGTCCGGCAGGCGGGGATGCTGTTCACGGCGCAGACCGGCTCGCTGGTCGCCGGCCTGCTCATCAGCCTGATTCAAGCGCGCTGGATGGAACCGGCGGAGATGGGCCGCTTCGCCTTTTGCCTCGCCATCATCATGGTCGGCGGCGTCTTCTTCGAATTCGGCCTCTTCTCGGCAGGGGCGCGCGTGCTGGCGCTTGAACACGACTCCGAGCGCCAGCGGCGGGCCCTCGGCGCATTGGTAATTTTAACCGCAATTGTCGGTCTTGGCTTTTCGTCTTTCATCGCCGCCGCAAGTTGGCCGATTGATGCGATCTTCAAAAAGGATGTTCACTGGCTGTTGCTCGGCACGGCAATGCTCGCCTTCTTTCAACCGTTCCAATATTTCATCGAACTCGGCTGCCAGGGCCTGAATCGCATTCGCCTGCTTTCGGTCTTTCAACTGCTGATGTCGGGAACCTATCTGACGATGCTGGCGGCCCTGACGGCGGCTCGCCATTTGACCGCAGGACTGGCTCTGGGAGCCTATCTCACGGGCATCGCGGTGGCCACCATCTGGACGATAGGGCGATTGCAGCCGGCATTCAAAGGCGCATCGCCTTACGTTCGCACGACGATCCGGCAGGCGCGCGAGTATGGCATGAATCTCTATTTCGCGCGCATCACCGGCATCGCCTCGTCGCGCGCCGATCAATTGGTGATCGCTTATTTCCTGGCCGACGCAGCGCCGCTCGGCATCTATGCCATTGTGCAAAAGTTCGCCAATCCCCTCGCCATGCTTGGCCGCTCGGTGGCGTTGACGCGCTTTCGCGCTTTCGCGCAACTGGCGCGCGTGCCCGGTCGCCTGACGCGCTGGAACGCGGCTATGCTGACGAGCGCGGCGCTTGGGCTGATCATCGCGGGGCCGCTGGCAATCCGCATTTTGTTTCCCAAATACAGCACGGGCATCAATCTACTGACGCCGTTTGCGCTGGCGAACCTGTTCGTCGGACTCTTTCAGCCGTACAACATCTTTCTGACATCGCACGGTCGCGGCGCTGAAGTACGCAACATCGCCGCCGCCGTCGCCGTCGCCAGCCTGCTCGGTTTGAGCATCACGGTGCCGCGCTGGGGCATCCTTGGCGCGGCCTGGACAGCCGCCGCCGTGATGGCGCTGGACTACGTGCTGCACCTTTACTACTATCAGAAGTTCAAAGGTACGCTTGGAAGTCAGGAGTAAGCTGCCAGGAGTCTTTGCCGCTGACTCGCACAACCAGGTTTTGTACGATAAATTATAGTATGAATCAGTCGCAACAAATCGACCGGGAACCGCACTCCTCACTGCTTACTCCTGACGCCTCCCTCTGGAAGCAGCGGGCGCGCGAGCAGTGGGGCGCTAACCCTTGCGGCGCGCATGTCGCCCGCGATTATGCGTTCGGCACGCGCGAATACTTCGATGCCATTGAAGCCTATCGCTATGAAGTCTATGCGCCGTGGATGAGAACGACGCTCGGCTTCAATAACTATGGCGGCAAACGCCTGCTCGAAATCGGCTGCGGCACCGGCACAGACCTGTTGCAGTTCGCGCGCGGCGGTGCCATAGTGACCGGACTTGATCTGACGCCGCGCAGCATCGAAATCGCGCGCCAGCGATTTGCGCGCTACGGCTGCGCCGGCACGTTCGTCATCGGCGATGCAGAGAATCTGGCATTTCCTGATGAGAGCTTCGACATCGTTTATTCGTTTGGTGTTTTACATCACACACCGGATACCGAGGGCGCTGTCCGCGAAGTTCACCGCCTGCTCAAGCGCGGTGGGCGTGCCATTGTGATGCTCTATCACCGCACGTCGCTTTACTATTGGGGCGCGTTGATGTTCAAGCGCGGCGTCCTCGGCGGCGACCTGCTGCGCGACACGCCTGCGCAGATGATGAGCCGCTACGCCGAGTACAGCGAAACCGGAGGCCAGCCGCTCGTCAAAGCCTACACGCGCGGCGAAGCGCGCCGCTTGTTCAACTCATTCAGCGATTGCCGGATCAGCATCAATCAACTCACGCGCCAAGAGCTTAGCTGGATAGGCCGGGCGCTCCCGGAAAGCACTTTTCAATGGCTGACCCGGCACTTCGGCTGGAATCTCATCATCACGGCAACCAAGTGAACCCACCTGAGTCTTCCGGTAACTCAGCAAAGGCCAGCGCCGGCTTGCGCGAAAACCTGTTGCTCGATTTATCCGGCGACCGGCAGGCGGCGCTCGATTGGGCCAGTCATCATCTGCCTGCCGATTCCTTTCAACTGGTCGACAAAGCTGCCTTGAAATGGCAGTCGAAGCGCGCCGCGCTGGCCCGCATTCGCCGTCTGCATCCGCAAACTTTTGCGTTCTTCACAGCGGATTTGCAGGTGCAGAGCGCCCGGCGCTCGATGATGTTGTTTGCGGCGCTGAGCGGCGCTGGGCGGATTATCTTTGCCGATACGAATGGCCGCGAGATTCGCCGCCCGCGCGCCGCCGTCCTGATTATTGAAAGCGCCTGCCTGGTGCTTGAACTATTCGTCGGTTACCTCATCCTCGTGCCGCTTTCATGGTTGCTGACATCATTGATGCGCGCCGCGCTTCGCTTTCGCCCGGTGGTGCGCGCTTCGGGTTCACCGAGCAACCAGAGTAAGAGCGCCGCAAAAACCATGCTCTACATCCGCGCGACGTTGGTGCCGGCGGTGCGCGGCGCGGCGGCGGCGGGCGGCATGGCCAGCCACGTTGCCGGTTTTGCGAGCGGCGCGCTGATGCTCGGCCATCGCTTGCAGTTCCTCAGCAGCGGCGACCTCAACCTCGCCAGCCAGGTCGCGGTCGAAACCATCCGGCCATCGACGACGATCAGCGCGACCCATGCGCTGTTTGAACTCTGGAATAATCTCCGCTTCACCATACAGGCGCTGCGCTCGTCCGGCGCAACGCAAAGTAAGTTTGATTTCATTTACCAGCGCTACAGCCGCTTCAACTGGACGGGCGTCGCCGTGTCGCTGGTGACCGGCTTGCCGCTGGCGTTGGAATTCAACGGCTCAGAAGTCTGGGTCGCGCGCCACTGGGATCCTGTCGGCTTTATCGGCCTGTTGAACCGCTTTGAAGATTTGAATCTGCGCGCCGCTGATTTAATCTTTGTCGTCAGCGACGTGCAGCGCTGCAACCTGATCGCCGCCGGCGTTGATCCGGGGCGCATCGTCGTCAATCCCAATGGCGTTGATGTTGAGGGCTTTCATCCCGGCTGCGGAGGCCGCGAGGTGCGCGCCGAACTTGGCATTGAAGATAGGCTGGTGGTTGGGTTCACCGGCACCTTCGGCCCCTGGCACGGTGCGCCTGTGCTGGCCGAGGCCGCAACCCGAATCCGGGATTCGCGCTGTCATTTTCTGTTCATCGGCGACGGCGATGAGCGCACGGCGACGGAAAGCATCATCGAAACCGCCGGCAAAAAAGCTCGCGCGACCTTCACGGGCCGCATCCATCACGACCGCGTTGCGATCTATCTTGATGCCTGCGACATTCTCGTCGCGCCGCACGTTCCGGCGGCGGACGGCAGCGAGTTCTTCGGTTCGCCGACGAAGTTGTTTGAGTACATGGCGATGGCGCGTCCGGTCGTGGCGAGCCGGATGGGACAGATTGCCAGCGTCATCATGAACGGCAAGAATGGGTTGCTCGTCGAGCCGAATGATGCCGCCTCGCTGGCGCAAGCCATCGAGCGGTTGGCTGAGGATACAGCCTTGCGCCAGCGGCTCGGTGCCGCAGCCCGGCAAACGGTGATTGAGCGATATACCTGGCGGCACAATGCGGCGCGCGTGTTTGAAAGAGTAACCCGTGACAAGTGACAAGTGACGAGTGACGAGTAACCCGTTACAAGATGCACGTGTCGAAAGACAATGACCGATTGCTTGCCGGAAGGCGTTGTCACTCGTCACCCGTCACTCGTCAAGTTCTTTGGCTTGACTCTGTATACGTATAGAGGGTTTATAATCTTCTGGCTGACTAATGGCGACCGTCCTATAATTTCGCGGAACAGCAATGTGGTTATCCGTAGCGACAGCTTATAAACAATTTGGCTCCCTGGCCATCATCACCGTCATGCTCTGGCTCGGCGGTTTCGGCTGTTCGCTTTGCTGTGCGACTGGGGCGACCGATTCATGTTGCCTCAAAGATCATCAATCATCTGCGCGAGCTACAGCGTCCGGCCTGGGTGCGGCCTCCTGCGATGCGGGAGCCGCTTGTCGGTGCTGCAAGTCTCAGAGAGCCGAAGGCCAGACCGCTTTGGTGGTTACGGGGATAGGACGCGAAGGCGCACTCGGATGCTCGCTGCTTCCGAACCGAATTGAAGCCGCCATCACTCAGATGAGAATCGCGGACGCGCTTGCGACGCCGGGCGAATTGCCCACGCCGCTTTTCACTCCGTACAGCCCTACCCACACAACATCGTTACTCGAAGCGCCAACGCCACTTAATCGCGGCGGAACCTACCTGCGCTGCTGTGTTCTCCTGATTTAGAAAGTTCAAAGTCGTGTCAGCGCCAATTACGCCGGTAGTGTATCTACCGGCCTGTCCACAAGACTCTGAACCTACAGGAGACCTATGAAATCTATTCGAGCAATTGCCATTACTCTCGTTCTGGGATTGGCCAGCGCTGTCTACGCGACTGCCGATTCACATCCCCCTGCGTCAAAGTCCGGCAAGACGAAAGCCACCGCTTCATGCTGTAGCGCAAAGGTGACAAGCAGCACACAAGCGGCGAGTTGCTGTAAAGCGGGAGCCGCTTGCAAAGCAGACTCAAGCTGTTGCACGGAAGGCTCCAGTTGTTGCGCCTCCGACTGCTGTAAAGTGGGCGCGGACTGCTGCAACTCAGATGGTAGCGGCTGCAAAGCTGACGCGAGTTGCTGCGCCGGTCACGCCTGCTGTGCGGCGAAATCATCAGCCAATTAACAGCCGCTCTTAGCCGCAACGCGGGGCATACGTATGAGCCCATACGTGTGCCCTGCCCGGCTGCCGGATCATACGGAGGACGACCATGAAGAAAATGGCAAGTATAATATTGATTACTTTTCTGTTACTCGTCGCCTTTGCTGCGACGACTCCCGCCGAAGTCAAACAGGTGCGGATGAAGATCGCCGGCTACCTCTGCGGCAACTGAGTCTACAACATCAAGAAGGCCGTGGGCCGTCTAGACTTCGCACCCAAGATGGATGACATCAAGGTAACCGACATCAAGCGCGGGCTCGGCGAGTTTGTGCCGAGGCCCGACAAAGCAGCATCTTTTGCCACGCTCAAGGAGGCGCTGAAGAAAGCCGGCTACACACTGGCATCCGCCGACATAACGGTGTCGGGCGCGCTCGTTCGTGATGGCGATACGTGGGCAGTAGAAGTAACCCCGTGGAAGCAGCGATTCGCCATTGAGGGCGCGGATGTGGATAAACTGCTTCAAGGCATAGAGGCGGGAGGCCCGATAGAAGTGTCAGGCGGTTGGCAGACAGTCGGTAAAGATGCCGCCAGCCGAGAAGTCATCCATCTCATCTCGGCAAAGAAACTGGCAGCCGTCCGCATAAACTCAGGCACTGTCGCCGGTGAGATCAAACCGGAGAGCCTACTGCCGGAAGACATACAGGTGGCGCTCGGCGGGGTCGGCAATGAATCAGGCTTGTACTTCTCGTCCATACGGACGACCAGTCCCGGACTGACGGTCTATAGGGGCGGCGCGGTTATCCCGCGCTACTTCTATACCCGCCAGCATCTTGGCAATTTGAAAGTTGACCGCCAGGCCCTACGGCTCGGCATCACCTACACGCCGACACCCGTACTCCAGTTGGAAGCCGAGATACCTTATCAGCACACGTCGTTTGCAGATGGCAGCCGCTTTGGGTCGGGGAGCGGCTTTGGCAACATCACGCTTTGGGGCAAGTACCGCTTCTACCGCACGCTCGAAACCTGGGGCGACAAACAGGCGGCGATGCGCTTCGGCATGGAGATGCCGACAGGCAAGAAGGGTGCGCCGGGTGATGCCTCAATCGCGGTGCCTGACTTTGTTCGACAGCAACTCAGCCCTATCAATGGCGGTTTCGCGTTCCACTCAGATCTGTCCTACTCACAGGCACGCCGCCGATTGATCTACGGGGGAAACATCGAGACCACGCTGCGGGGCGAGCGCGACGGCTTTCGCACCGGGCATGAGTTGCGGGTTAATACGGATTTTGAATACGTGCTGCTGCCGTTCAAGTACCAGAGGCCCGGTCACGAACTATTTGTGAGCTTGGAGACTTCTTATAGCTATCGTAATCGCGGGCGGCTCGGCGGGCGCACGGTTGCGGGCAGCAGCGCCTCCGAGTTTTACGTCGCGCCGGGATTGCAGTTCACGGCGACTCCGAGATTCGTTATTGAGGCGAGTTTCCAGATGCCGGTCGTTCGCAACCTGGGGCCGCTGGCATTGCGCACAGACAAGAATCTGCTTGTCGGCATTCGGTACTTGTACTGAGGGAGCGATATGCGGCAAATCGCCTTGCTTATCTCCGCGCTGCTTGGCGTCGCTTTGTCTACTTTCGGGCAGCAGGCGACGAATCAACCAGAGCCTGCGCCTGCTTTCGAGTTGAAAAACCTTAAAGGGCGAACCGTTCGGCTCAGCGACTACACAGGCAAAATCGTGCTGCTGAATTTTTGGGCGACCTGGTGCGCTCCGTGCCGTGCCGAGATGCCTGACCTGGTCAAGTTGCAAAATGAATATCAGTCAAAGGGATTGCAGGTGGTAGGGATGACGTACCCGGATTATACCCGCGCTAGGGTTCGCTCTATCGCATGGCGACTGAGGCTAAACTATCCAATTCTGTTAGGCACTCGTGAACTCGCTGAGAAGTACGGGGTGAGCGAAGTATTGCCGACGACCATCGTGATTGACCGAGATGGAAGGATTCGCGCTCGCATTCTCGGCCTGTTGGAGCCTGATGAATTTGAGCAGATCGTCAAGCCCCTTCTTCGATGACCGTCGCCTTGCCGCCGGCATTATTGGCATATCGGCTGTGCAAGTGATCGCAGAATTTTCGCGTGGTGGGGAAATTCTGATATTGAGTGTTGGAGATCGGCGCGCGAAATTAATGGCTCGCCTCAAAGTTGATTGCCAGTGAGGAAATTTTACTCCGGGCCTTTCAGACTGATGAAAGGCCCGGATGCGTGCCGGATGTGCGTCGCCTAAAATGAAATCCGCGCGCTGAATTGGAGTTCGCGGCCCGGCGTTGCGGCTTCCGTGATGGTGCCGAACTGCGGCGTGTTCACGAAGCGATTCGGCGTGCCGAGATTTGTGTGGTTGAGGGCGTTGAAAAACTCGGCGCGGAACTGGAATTTTAGCCGTTCGGTCAAACCGAACTCGCGGGCCAGCGCCAGGTCGAGGGTTTGCAGCCCAGGGCCATAGATTGCGTTGCGTCCTGTATTGCCAAACGTGAAGGCGGCGGGCGTCGCAAAAGCAGCAGGATTAAGCCAACGATCAGCCGTCTGCGTGCCTGGGCCGAAAACCGGCTGGCCAGTGGCGTTCGCGCGGATGGGATTTTCGCCAAGCAGCGTGCCGGCGTTCGCCGTGTCGCCGAAAACCGAAATCGTAAATGGGAAACCGCTCTGTGCCTGGTAGATCGTCGATAGATGCCAGTTTTCCGTCACCGCGTGCAGCGCCCGGTTAAAGCGCAGTGCGGGGATGTCGTAAACGGCGCTCAACGCGAAGCGATGGCGAACGTCGCAAGCCGGCCCCTTTTCCGATTCGAGGTCATTGTTGTTCTGCGGGATGGCCGACTCGAACATCGGCGAGCGGAAGTCGGGCGCGTTGCTGAGGCTCTTCGACCACGTGTAGTTAGCCAGCAGCGACAAGCCGCTCGCATAGCGCCGACGAACGTTGATGTAGCCGGCGTCATACCAGCTTTGCGCCGTGTTCTCCAGCAGGTTGATGCCGCTGACTGGGAAGGTCGTGCTGAGGACGGTCACGTTGGATGGGATTTCCGTGCCCGGCAGGAAGCTGATGGTTTTGAACGGACGGCGCGGCCCGATGGGGCCAGGGCCCGGCGGCGCGTTGTTGACCAGATGCGAACGCTGCAAGTGCAGGCCGTGTGAGCCGAGATAGCCAATCTCCAAAGTTGTCGCCTTGCCAATGCTCTTTTCAATCGACAGGCTCCATTGCTCGATGTACTGCGACTGTGCGTTGGGATCGAAGGATGCGAAGCTCACGGTGGTCTGGCCGAGCACCGGCTGCCCGAAGTTAAACTGCGAGGCGATCAGCGTCGCCGGAGGAGTGAAGTTGTCGGTCTGCTGCGTCTCCGGGAAGACATAAGGAACATTGTGACGTTGATTACACCAGGTATTCATATCCACCGGCGTAAAGAAGATGCCGAATGCGCCATGGACGACCATCCCCAGCTTAGGAATGTTCTGCGAGATGCCCAGGCGCGGCGCGAAGTTCAGCTTGTTGGAGTTCGTCAAGCCCTTCGAGAAACCCAGTTGCCCGCCGATAAAGGCGACCGGCTTGCCATCCTGAAAGATGAGATTGGAATTGGGATAGCGGATGTCAACCAGCGGACTCATGTACTCGTAGCGCAGCCCTATGTCGATGGTCGTGTTGCGCGTCACCTGGAAGGTGTCCTGAACGAAGGCATCGGCATACCACTGGCGAAGCTGCATCTGCGGGATGCCAGCCTGCCGCTGCTTGACGGTCGGCAAGCCGAGCAGGAAACTGGCCAGCGCCGAGCCGGTGTTGTCGTTGGTTGCGGTCTGCGTCGTGAAGCCGTTGGTGAACTGGTAATAGCCGCGATTTTGAAAGAAGCCCCACATCGGCCAGATGAAGTAGCGGTAGCTGCCGCCGAATTTCAAACTGTGGCGACCGATCTGCCAACTCAACAAATCGCGGCCTTCGATAATCGTATCCCAGGCGTGCATCGGCGTCGCCGCGAAGGTGTCGCCCATTCCTGAATAGCCTTGCACGTTGAACCACGGCGCGCCAAAGGCTCCTTTGCCGCCGAAGCCGACGCCTTGAATCCCCAACTCGGAGACGATGTCGTTGCTGTCGCTGTTTTCCGAAGATCGGTGCATCGACAGCCGTGAGATAGTGATGGACGCAATGTTCACCATGCGCGGGCTGATGATGCGGGTCCAGGCAATGCTGCCGTGCTGCGAGTAGTTGTCGTGGATAGCGCCAAACCCAGGCAGGTTCTGCGGCATGAAACCATTTTCGGCGCTCAACGAATAGCGCGCCGACAAGCTGTCGCCATGCGCCAGCATGTGATCGATGCGAACCGTTCCCTGATCGGTAACGTGATGTTCATTACGCACGTCGAGAAAATTATTGCAGTCTACCCCAGCCCCAACAACAGTGGGCGCTCCCATCATGGTCATGCCGCAGCCGTTCATGCCCATCTCCATATTGGGACGGGGCGCGTACTTGCTGAGGAACAAGGCGGCTGCCGGGTTGATCAGATTCGCCGGAATAACGTTGTTTGGGAAAGGATCGCGGATGATCTGCGAATTGGTCGGGCTAATCGGTTTGCTCGGATCGAAGTTCGGATTCGCGTGGGCACTGAAGGGATTGTAAATCGTCGTGCCGCTCATGCTGAAATCGCCCATGGCTTCCATCTCGGTCGGCACGGTGGCAATCATCGTATCGGCTTTCGACCGCCGCAGACCTTCGTAGTTGACGAAGAAGAACGTGCGGTTGCGGATGATCGGCCCGCCGAATGACGCGCCGAAATTGTTCTGCACCAGAAAATTCGTCGCACTGGTCATGCCCATGTCCATGCCCATCATCCCCATGTCATTAAAGGGGCGGGCGTCGAGCGCGCCGTTGCGAATGAAATCATAGACGGTGCCGTGAAATTCATTGGTGCCGCCGCGCGTCACGATGTTGACCTGGCCGCCCCCGGCCCCGCCCATTTCGGCAGAGTAGCTGCCGGTCATCACCTTGAACTCTTGCACGGCGTCGGGCGAAGGGCTCAGGTTGAGAGTGTTGAACGTCGGGTCGGTGTCCGTCGTGCCGTCGAGCAGAAAATAGTTCGCATTGGGCCGGTTGCCGCCGATGCTCACCGCCGACCGCTGTCCGGGCCGCCAATACAGCGGGTTCATATCACCCGCCTGCGCGCCGTGACTCAAATGCGCGCCCGGCACCATAAGCACTAGATCGATCAGCATGCGGCCATTGAGCGGCAGATTGCGAATCGCCGCCGGTTCAATGACCTCGCCAACCCCGGCGTCGGTCGTGCGCAACACCTCGGCCTGAGCTTGAACGTCGACACTGCTGTTGACGGAAGCGAGTTTGAGGTTGATGTCGAGCAGCAGTTGTTGGCCGACCTCAAGACGCAGGCTCTGGGTGAACGGCGCAAATCCCGAAGCCTGAACGTTGAGTTCGTAGTCGCCTGGCAGCAGGCCGGGGATCTGGAAGATGCCCTGCTCGTTGCTGCTTGCGTGTCGCGCCGCCTGCGTACCCACTGAGGTCAGTTGAATGCTCGCCCCTGGCAGGGCGCGCTGCTGCGGGTCAAGAACAGTGCCGCTGAGGACTGCATAATTGCTCTGACCGAAAGCTGGCATTGAGAGCAATGGCAGAGAAAACAGAAGGAAGAACAGAATCAATTTACGCACAGCTTTATCCTCCTCGCGAAAAACAATGAAAGCCGGGGCACCGATCTGGCCGTCTGCTGATCTGCAAATCAGCACTCCTTCGTTTCGTGAGTTCGAGTGGCTCTTTTGCAGGCACATCAAGCAAAGACGACCGCAATTGAATTGTTATATTCGCTACATCCTTACGAGCCGCTTTACCTGCTGCGGAGATGCCATTGACAGGAACGCCGGGGCAAAATTGAAACAAGCAAGCCACGCCTGCGAAATTGTTGTATTTAAGGACATCCGGCAGGCATGCCGCAACTCCGTTTAAGCCTTGATAATTTTAGTTGAAATGAAACTGACTGTACTCGAAAACCTTCGGCTGCCTACAATCACAGCCTTTCCACCGAGCCTGACCATAGCTCAAAAGCGCGGGTATGTCATTAACCCAGAGTAGGAGTATTAAATAGAACTTTGGATATAGGTGAGTATAACGAAAGGTGCCCTCGATGCCTGAAAACAAAAATAGCGGCGCAGCCCGCTACAGGCTATGCCGCTTGAGGCACACGGATAAACACGCATCTACGCTATGAGCCTGGCGCGCAGGCCGGTCGACTGCGGTCGAGCGTAGCTCCGTGATGGTCACGGCTCGCTTTCCTTGCGGTCCTCCTTTCGTTGTTCGAGCTTCGGTGTTGTATCGATGTCAGTTCGCGTGTCCGGCGTCGGTTCGTACAGCCCGTAGTGGTATTCGAGAATCACTGTGCCTGAGATTACATTAGCGCCGCCCGCTGGACTTCCAATTCTGGAAGTGATATAGCTTACCTGCCAAAAGGATGTGGGCATAAGCCATTCCAGGTTGAGCCGTGTAAGCAATTCATGCTTGCCGTATCTATTGCAAGAATAACCGGGCAGAAATGGCCGGGCCGTTTTACACGGCGAAAGCGGCGTAAAGTTATATGCCTTTTCGTACGTCCAGTCTAAAGTTAGCCCCTGACTCCTGATGCGCCTTAATTTCTTATGAAATTGCATCTAGTTGGTTAGGGAACCGTCTTCCAGACCCTCTCGTCGAAATACGGAGGTTATGCCCCGAAATCAAAACGGAGGATTTCCCATGAAACTCTGCTCAATAGCCTGTCAATTCTTTTTACTGATGGGAGTGTTGGCCTTTCTTCCATCAAATGCTTTTGCAGACACCTGCGAAATCGATCTGGAAGCCAACACTCACACTTGCCAAAATATACCGGCCATCAGATTCATCGCTGGCCCAGTTGGGAATAAGGTGGTGATCGGTATTAATCTCGATCCTGCAAAAACCAGCTTTACCGAGGTCACCTTTAACGTCGAGTATAAGAAAAAGGCCCAAGGCTGGACCGTGAACATTGGCGACTCAATATCAAATAACGGTTTCGCGGGTGATGGCGCAGATCAAAGCAACGACGCTGAAGTGCAGATTCTCGATAATGTGCTGTCAGTGTACGGTTCGGACTTTACCCCGCCCGAAGTAAGACTGCTGTTGAAAACCTCGCCGGTTGTAGAAGGAAAACGCGCAAGCATCCTACTGACGGTGAAGAATCAATTTCTGTCATGGAGTTATAACGGGCGGAAAAGCGAACTTAGCTCACAGTATCTGTATGCGCTCAACGGGCAGCATGATGATGAAGGCCCACTCAATTACGACATCTATGCTGCTTTTAACAGGACCATAGAAACCTCCGACCGGATTGGCTCCGGTGTTAGAAAAATTACAGTGGAACTGAAATAGAAAGGCAGTGCTTTTCTATTGGGCGCTTGCGGTTCGCCTTTCCATTCACCCCGCCCGGCGGAGATTCGCAAGCGCAAGCGCAGGCGCGTGTACCTGCGCCGCCATTCTCCGCAGCGTACTGGGCCAGCATGGCACGGCTTTGCACAAAAAGTCTTTATAAGTATTGCAAGTAGGTAAAGGCACGGCTTCTTCCGGCCCTCTACAAGACTTTTTGTGCAAAGCCTCCCAGAGAGATGAAAAGTTAATCCTGCCATTTTGCGCTGCGCGTCAGCAAAGCGAACTCATCCTCATGGATGTTTCGCTACATTCGGAAGGAGGCTTGCAGGGTACTTGCTTGACAACCTCAGCCGTTCTTGTTACCGTCATCACCTTCCGAATATGCACCTCTCTTGCTCCGCCGCGACGTGCCACCAGGGATGGCTTCATCAAGTCCTGCAAGGTGAGTGCAGTAGGCGTGAGGCAGGATGGGGGAGCCTAATAAGGTGGTTCGATGAAGCGAATCTGCTTGTCAGTGAGCCTTAGAGTGCTTCTGCTTGTTTCTTTCAGCGCCCCGGTATTTTTTTCCTCGTGCAAGGACAGTTCTCAGAATCGCACGGTTTCGGTCTTGTATGCGGGTTCTCTCGCTACCGTCATGGAAAACGGTTTAGGCCCTGCATTTTCTAAAGCAACCGGAAACGACTACAAGGGCGAAGCCCAGGGGTCGTTGGGCGCTGCGCGCATGATCCACGATCATCTCAGGGATCCGGATGTCTTCATCAGCGCCGATCCATCCGTCAATGAGAGCGTATTGATGGGCAGCGGGAACGGGAACCTTGTGACGTGGTTCGTGACCATGGCCTCTTCGCAACTCGTGCTCGCCTACAATCCGAACAGCCCTTTCGCGGCAAAGTTCCAAGCCGCCGCCGCCAACACTATTCCGTGGTATGAAGTCCTCGAAACGCCCGGCGTGCGATTTGGGAGAGGTGATCCTACAATTGATCCGAAGGGCTATCGAACGCTCTTTCTATTTGACCTGGCTGGCAAACATTACGGGCGGCCAGAGATTCCTCGTTTACTGGGCGATACACTGAACCCCGCCCAGGTGCTCCCAGAAGTTGCCCTGTTAGCTCGCGTCGAAGCCGGACAATTTGACGCGGGGATTTTCTACAGGCATGAGGTGGTCGCTCATAAGTTGCCCTTCGTCAGCTTTCCACCTGAAATCAATCTGGGCGACCCGCGATTTGCCGATTTCTACGCCCAAGCCACCTATACGACGCCTTCCGGTGAGCACGTCAGCGGTGCCCCGATCATCTTCACTATAACCATCCCGAAGACGGTGCATCATCAAGCTGCTGCCGAGGCGCTGGTGCGATTTCTGCTCTCCTCAAACAATCTGCTGGAGGAGTTCGGGCTCGGAAGCGTCGACCATCGGGTGGGCGGAGATAGTGAGCAGGTGCCGGCAAATCTCCGTAGCCTTTGCTCTGGAACATACAAGCCATGATAGGGCGACCCAAACCTACACTCATAGTCTTTGGCGTGCTGGGCGGGCTGCTCTTGCTCAACCTCGTGCTGCCCATCGCTAATCTGTTGATTCAGGCCGACTGGTCTGGATGGACAGCGTCCTTGCGAGAGCATAGTGCTGGCGAAGCCTTATGGGTTTCTATGGCGACATCAGCCATGGCCGTGCTGATCATGACTCTGCTAGGCGTACCGCTCGGATACTTACTGGCGCGCGGTCGTCTGCCGTTCAAGCAGTTCTGGATCAGCCTGGTTTTTCTGCCGATGGTCGTTCCGGATCTCGCGGGAGGCATCCTACTGTTGCAGACCTTTGGGCCTTACGGAACGATTGGCCATCCACTGGACAGTTGGAACATTGCCCTCACAAACAATCTGGCGGGGATCGTTCTGGCACAACTTTTTGTGGCCGCTCCCTTCGTCATCGTCTCTGCGTTATCGGGATTCGCCAGCGTCGATCCCAAGCTGGAGATGGCAGCAGCTACGTTGGGCGATTCGCAGTGGCATATTTTCTGGCGGATCTCGCTGCCGCTGGCTTGGCCCGGTATCGCGGCGGGCATTACGCTAGCGTGGATTCGCGCGCTCGGCGAATTTGGTGCAACATTGATCGTCGCCTACAATCCGCACACTCTGCCGGTATATATGTGGGTGAAGTTTGAATCGAATGGCCTGACCGGGGCTTTGCCCGTAGCCTTTCTCCTGGTGTTTCTGGCGGCGGGCGCTGTGGCACTCTCCATGCTGTTCGGTCGCCTGACTGGTTATGGGGACGCCATGGCGGCGCTCGGAGAGACGCAGGGGAGGCTAACATGAGTTCATCAAAGCGGCAGTTGACGGTTCGCAACAGGGGATCGCTCGCACAAACTGTCCCATCCGATGCGAACGCACTGTATGTTCAGTTACGCAAACGTCACTCCTTAAAGCGATCTTCCGGTTTCCAGCTTGAAGCAAAGTTCACTGTATCCCCTGGAGTAACGGTGATTGTCGGCCATTCCGGCGCTGGCAAGACGACTATTCTGCGCTGCATCGCGGGCCTTTGCGATCCGGAGGAAGGCCGCATTACAGTCGGTGATCGCGTGCTTTTTGATTCGCAGCAAAGAATCAAGATTGAACCGTCGAAACGCCGCGCCGCTTTTGTATTTCAGGATCTGGCGCTTTTTCCACACCTCTCTGTCCAGGATAATGTCATGTACGGGCTCCGCCGCCTGGACGGGGCGGAGCGGAAACGGCGGATGCGCGAGATTCTAGAGTCTTTTCAGATAGAGCATCTCTGTAGCCGGTTGCCGCGAGAGATTTCCGGGGGCGAACAACAGCGGGTTGCATTGGCGCGTTCACTGGTCACCGAACCTTCCGTCTTGCTCTTGGACGAGCCGTTGTCTTCACTCGACCCACGTACAAAGATCGGGATCATCGAAGACTTGCGAAGGTGGAACGATACGCACCGGATTCCGATCCTTTATGTTACCCATGATCATGGTGAAGTACTTGCTTTAGGCGACCGGGTAATTGCTCTGGAGCAGGGGCAGGTCGTCACGGAAGGGCTGCCGCTGGACGTGGTGTCGGCTCCTCGTCGAGCCGCCCTGGCGCAGTCGGCAGGGTTCGAAAACCTATTTGATGCGACCGTCGTTGAACTTCGAGAGCCCGAAGGCACTATGATGTGCCAACTAACCGGGACATCTATCCATGTCGAAGCGCCATTGGCGCAGGCTTCCATAGGCTCGGAAGTGTGTATTGGAATTCGCGCCGGCGAGATCCTCGTCGCCTCTGCGCAACCGGCGATTCTCAGTGAGTGTAGCGTGATACGCGGGAGAGTAAAGCAGATTGAGCGCATCGGCGCGACGGTTGAAGCGCGGGTGGGCGGTGGTGCCGAATTTCGCGTTCATCTAGCCGCGCGCCTGGTTGAGTCTTGTGGGCTGAAAGAATCCGCTGAAGTATGGATGATGATCCGGGCTCACGCCTGCCATTTGGTTCGCCCTGTTCTTTCTAATACATTGCAGCGTCTGTTTGTTTTTGTATGCCACGGAAACACCATCCGCTCTCCCATGGCCCAGGCAATCTGCAACGCGGAAATCGCCAGCCGGCTTGGCGTGCCGCTAGAATCACTGGACAGGCTAGGCATCAAAGCCGTGAGCGCCGGCTTGACCGCTCAGCCGGGGGAGCCAATCGCTGCCGAAGCGGGACAGGCATTAGCAGCGATTGGCCTGCCGGGCCTCGAACACCGGTCCGGCAATCTGACGCATCGTTTAGCCCAGAGAGCCGAGGCCATTTTCTGTATGACAGAGGAACAGTGCAAAGAGTTAACCGCGCTGTTTCCAGAAGCAGTATCGAAGACCTACCGTCTGCATCCTGATGCGGACATAGGCGACCCGCATGGTAAGACTGGCGATGCGTTCTTCGATCTTGCCCGACAGTTTCAAGACCTGATCGGCCACCGACTCGACGGGCTCGGCGTTTGCGGCATCAGCGGCGGGCTGGAGTTGGCCTGAGTGTGCTTAGAGAGCCGGAGTCCTGGCGGCGGCGCAGACCTGGTGTCTTGATCCAGATAACGATATAGAAGACCTAACCAGACCTCTACTCAGAGGCACACACAATTCTCCCGTCGTCGTGATTCATCTGCGCGCCTGCGACCGTCGCATCTGCCTGTTGCCCACGCTGTGCTTTCACCTTCCCCCTGTCAGGCGAAATCCATTACAACCGCCGCGCCCGATCATCAAGCGAGAGGTGGTGCAATGGCAAACCCGGAGCATCCGGAAATATTCAAGCAAGGGGGACAGGCGCGGAATAATCAGTTCTTTGATTTTAATAGTTGAAGTGCGGTAGGGTTGAACGCTTCGTATGATTCGCAATCAATCGATCATCTGCTTTGCGGGCGAGGACTGGTGGTATCATCACCCGCACTCAAAGAATCACATCATGCGGCGGCTGGCGCGCGGCGGCAATCGCGTGATGTTCGTCAACTCGATCTCGATGGGCCTGCCATCGGCAAAAAGCCCTGATTTTTACGGGAAAATCAAGCGCAAGCTGAAGAGTTACGCCCGTGCCGTGCGCCGCACCGAAGAAGGCATTCTCGTCGTCAGCCCGCCGGTGCTGCCGTTTTATTCCAACCCGCTAGGCCGCGCCGTCAATCGCGCCTTGCTGCGCGTCGAAATCAAATCGTTGATGATGGCATACGGCTTTCGTGATCCCATCCTGTGGATCGCCATTCCGACGGCGCGCGACATGGTCGGCCATCTAGGCGAGCGCGCCCTGATCTATCAAGTCTCAGACAAATACGCCGCCAACCAGATGGATCACGCGACGGGCAGCAAGATCATCGCCGACATGCACAGTGAACTGCTTGAGCGCGCCGATTTGATTTACTATTCAGGCCGCAAGCTCATCGAAGAAGAGACTGCCGCGCGTCCGGAGATTCAAGCGAAAGCCAGACTCCTGGAACAGGCCGTAGACTTCGAGCACTTCGCCTCGACGACGGCGCAGGCGTGGGAAGCGCCGGCAGATATTTGTAATATTCCTCACCCACGGCTCGGCTACTTCGGAGCGATTGAAACGTGGCTGCTCGATCAGCAGTTGATTCGCTATATCAGCCAGCGCCGCCCTGATTGGCATTGGGTCTTGATGGGCTTGAAAGCGGCGCGGCTCGACATCGAAGAGTTGCCGAACGTGCACTATCTCGGCTCGAAGCCTTACGCGGAGATGCCGCGTTACGCCGCGAGTTTCGATGTCTGCGTGCTGCCCTGGGTGACCGACAACGAATTCGTCAGCTACGGCAGCGCCATCAAAGTGCGCGAATACCTCGCCACCGGCAAGCCCGTCGTCATGACGCCGCTCTATGAATACGAACGCATGAGCGACGTGCTGCGCATCGCGCGCGGCAAGGATGAGTTCATCGCCAAAGTCGAAGACGCGCTCGCGTGCGATAACGACGAGCAGCGCGCGGCGCGTCAGCTTGCGGTCAAACAATCAACCTGGGACGTGCGCGCCGAAGAAGTCAGCCGCGAGATCGAGCGCTTGCTGGCTCCTCATTAGATCAGTTTGCGAATCAATGTAGGGGAAAGATCCGCATGCCGATGCGCCACCAAGGCACCAAGACACCAAGTACCACAAAGGAATGGTGTAGCTTGGTGCCTTGGTGTCTTTGTGGCCCTTCCCGTATACGCAATTGCACACTGCTCTAAGCGCCGATGATAAGCCGATCTGTGCCACCAAGACGCACAGTAATGAAGCCTACAGAGAAGATAACCGGGCGCTTTCTTGATGTCCTGATGAGCAGACGGCAGCAAAGAAGAAGCGCGCCCCACACCCCATCCGCAGTTGTTCTCAAGCGATACGTGAATCCTCTGGCCGTCGTACTGAATAAGATCAATGCAGATCGTCGCCTCGGCGTTTTCCCGGAAAAACCCTCATAATTGCGGCGTATTTCAGCTTCCGCCTTTTGCTCGTATGCCTGGCATGGCGGTTGCTAAATCCAGAGATGGAGGTCGGAAATGACGGTGGTGATGGCATTGGGAATGGGGTTGATCATGACGGCTATCGCGGTGGCGATTGGCGGACTGGCGATTGAAGCAGTGGTGCTGCTGATTCATTACAGTCTCAAGAGGGCCGCCGAGACCGCAAACGAGCAAGCTGGCCATGCTGTCGTTTTTCGCCTGGAGCGCAGGGACAATTTAGCTGGGGCGGTCGACTGGGGTGAAGAAGCGGCTGCCTGACCGGCGCATTGACATCTCAAGGAGGACAACATGCTCTGGACAATTTTCGTGATTCTGCTGGTTCTCTGGTTGCTCGGTCTGGTGAGCAGCTATACGCTCGGCGGGTTCATTCACATACTGCTGGTGCTCGCCGTCATCGTGTTGGTTATCAATCTGTTGAGCGGTCGCCGCACAGTGGTCTAGCGCGACAACCGCCAATAGCATTCTCGCAATCAGCTATTCCAACTTGATGAGGATGGATTAGTCTCCGTCCTCATCAAGTCTGGGCCACGGCATTCAATCGCTCGGACAACAGCAGGCGCACGCCGCTTCGCCAATCGTCGTTGATGCCTATGCGTGTGACCGGCACTGGCGCGGCGATGCAACCGGCGATCAGCTTCGTCGTCGCGTGAAAGCGAAAGACCGGTGCGACCAGATAAAGCAGCGGCGGGCGATCACTGAGTTGCAGTTGCTTGAAGTAACCGCGCCGCGCGAAATCGCCGCGCCGCCGATGCCATTCAATTCTCAGCCAGTAATCCAGCCCTTGAAACGGGAACTCCGCATCTTCTGTAACTTTCAATTCAATCACCACCAGCCGCCCGTCGCGCGTTGCTGCCAGCAAGTCTATGAACGAGCGTTGCTCGCCGCGATAGGCCGGCACCTGCGAGTAGGCATAACGCGCATCGAGCGTCGCATCGAGCGCCGCGATGTCGTGTTGCAGCATGGCTTCGAGCCAGCGTTCGGTCTGTTCGCGGAATAACCGCGCGTGGGGGTCGGCTGAGTCGGCGCGGCGCACGGTGGCAATCTCAGCGACGAGATTTTTGAGCCGCGATTGATTGGCGGTGGTGAGTTTTTCTTTCGCCGCGCCGATGCCAAATTCAACCAGTTTGCGGCGAAGCGACAGGCGCGCGAACTCAAGGCCGTGCATCGATAGCCGCGCCCATGCGCCGCACCGTTCGACACGGATCAATTCGGGTGCGAGCCGTTGAATCGCCTCGACCAACATCATCACATCGAGCGGCAACTGGCGCTCGTGCGGCCATTCAGCGCGGCGCGCGGCGCGGCGCAGGCGGTCGCCGAGATCGCCCTGATCGAACGGCGTGACCGATTGTATGATCGATTGCATTTCATCGACTTCAGCGAGCGACACGCTGACGCCTTTGACCGCAATAGCGGTAAGCCGCGCCGCGATGGTGTCGCTGCGGCCACGCGGCACAAAGAGCATCAAGCGATTGATCTGATTGCCGCGCCGGCGCAACCAATCGAGCCAGACCAGCCCCGCGCCCAGGGTTGCGTCTATGTCGTGCTGCGATTCCGTTGGCGAGACGCCGACGGCGGCGATCAGCTTGCCCTGCTCTTTCAATAAAAGCCGCGCGTGAATGCCTGTGAAGTTGCGCCTGTCGTCGCGGCGCAAGACGGCGCGCTCGACGCTGAGGGCGGCGAAATTCGCTTCGATCATGGCGGCGAGCTTCATTGTAAATTCACTGCGCGATGATTCGGTTCGGCTTTCGACTTCGCCGCGCCGCAGTTCGAGGGCGCAGGTGACGCGGCCCATTTGCTTCGCACATTCGAGATGCAACGACTGCGGTGAAATTGTAGCGCGCATTACACGCCACGAGCGCGACCAGCCGTCGCCCCAACACGACAGGATGAGCTTGCCGTAAGAGATTTCCGCTGCGGCGCAACCGCTTTCGACAGTCGTGATGTGCCGCAAGTCTTCGCACAACTCGAATGCGCCGCTGAGCAGGAAGCGCTCAAGCTCATAGCGAATGCGGCTCAGGTCTTCAACGATTGCGCGATTCATCACCGGCGCGTTTTATCAATGTGCTGACATGAAATCAAGTCGAAAGCCCTTTGGCATCATCTGCGACAGAAGCGGTTATGCCTGCCTGCCTGCTTGCAAAGGCTGGCATGACAGGATAACTTCACCGTCATGCTTGCGCCTGATTCATTGATCTGCAATCGCTATCGCATTGTACGCCCCATCGGTCAGGGCGGCATGGGGGCGGTCTACGAAGCCCTCGACCAGCGCTTGCGCAGCCGCGTCGCCCTCAAACAAACGCTCATCAACGATACGCTATACACCGATGCCTTCGAGCATGAGGCGCAGTTGCTGGCCAACTTGCGCCACCCGGCGCTGCCGAAAGTGAGCGATTATTTCAGCGATGCCGACGGCCAGTTCCTCATCATGGAATACATCGCCGGCGATGATCTCGGCACCCTGCTGGCGCGACTGGGCAAGCCTTTTCCGTTCGATGTGGTGGCGCGCTGGGCTGATCTGTTGCTTGATGCGCTCGACTACCTGCACACGCAAGAGCACCCGATCATTCATCGCGATATCAAACCGCAAAACTTGAAACTGACGCCGCGCGGCGAAATCATCCTGCTCGATTTCGGGCTGGCGAAAGGCTCCTTCGCGCTCGAAGCCGAGACCGCCAGCATGAAAAGTGTTTACGGTTACACACCGCAATACGCGCCGCTCGAACAGGTCAAAGGCACCGGCACCGACGCACGCAGCGATCTCTACTCGCTCGGCGCGACGCTGTATCACCTGTTGACCGGCCTTGCGCCGCCAAGCGCCGTGGCGCGCGCCTCGGACGTGCTCAACCGCTTGCCCGACCCATTACGTCCGGCGCATGAAATCAACCGCGAGGTGCCGGCTGCCGTCAGCGTATTGTTGATGCAGGCGATGGCCATTGAATCGCGCCGCCGTTTTGCGAGCGCTGCCGCTATGCGTGCGGCGCTGCGCGGTTGCGCCGACCCGCAAACGGCGCGCGCCACTGCGCCCGTAACCGACCCGGTCGTTGGGCAAACGACCAGCCCGGTCGCGCCGCCCACCACTATGCCCGGATCGGTTGCGGCAAACACCCGCGCCGTGGGGTTCGAGCAGGAACCGGATAAGCCGGCCATCTGGCCGCCGCCGCCATTCGCTCAGCCTCTACAGCCATCGCCGACGCCCAACCGCGCCCTCTGGTGGCTGGCGGGCGGCGCACTGCTTTTAGTAATCCTGGCTACACTGCTCATCTGGCGCTTGACGGCGAGGCGCGATGCCGGCAACGCGCCTCGCGGGCAATCGGGCGTCACGAAATCAACCTCGCCAGCGGCGGCGACCTATCCCATACTGCTGGCCGCCGGCGGCGAAGCGCGCGTTAAAGATGATCTATACAAAGTGCTCAGCGCCCAGCTTGAGCGTTATTCATCCGACAAGCTGGTGTTGCGCCTGACGGTGCGGCTGCTGCACAACACCGAAGGCTCGATCAATTATTGGGACGATTCCTTCCGGCTGATTGTTGATGGCGCGGCGCTGGCACCGACCAAAGCCCCCAACGTCACCGTGTCGCCCTATGCCGCAATGGATGCGAAGGTCGAGTTTGTCATTCCAGAATCGATCAGCCAGGTGATGCTGCAAGTCGGGCAGGTGGGACGCGAAACCAACATGATTCCGCTCGACCTGAGCGCCCGCCGCAATACGGCAGAGATTAAGCAAGCGCCGAACCTGTTTCAGGGCGTCAAGTTCCCTTTGACACTGGCAAACGGCGAAGATCTGCGCGCCGGTGATGCAAATTACAAAATTCTCGCGGCGCAGCTTGATCGTTATTCGACCGACCAGTTGGCGCTTGAGTTCAAGATTCACTTCACCAATACCAGTCAGGGCAGTGTCAACTTGTGGGACGATTCGTTTCGCGTGTTGATCGACGGCGTGCCGTTCGCGCCGGTCAAAGCCCCGAATCTGGCGGTCGCCCCGCAGAGCGATGTCGAGGTCACAGTCGTCTTTGCCATTCCAGATACGCTTACCGGCGTCGACTTGCAAGTCGGCCAGGTGGGCCGTCAAACGAACACCGTCAGCATTGCGCTGAAACCATAATTCGCTTCTCGTGCGGCAGGCCGAGCGTTATTTCTCATGCGCTGATCTCAGGCGCTGGCTTCTTGGCGGGCGGCGAGTTGGCCGCAGGCGGCAGAGATGTCCTGGCCGCGCGGACGGCGGATGAACGATAAGACATCCGCATCCGTCAGTATCTTTTGAAAGGCGAGGATGCGCTCCATAGGCGAAGCGCGATAAGGCAGTTCCGGCGCGGGATTGTGCGGGATTAGATTGACTTTGGCACGGATGCCATTCAACAGGCGCACCAGGGCGCGCGCATCACGGTCGCTATCATTGACGCCGTCGAGCATCACGTACTCGAACATCAGCCGCTCGCGTTCAGTGAGCGGAAAGCGGCGACAGGCGGCCATCAACTCTGCAAGCGGGTACTTGCGATTGATCGGAAAGAGGCGATTGCGCAACTCGTCATTGGCCGCCGTCAGCGAGATTGCCAGTCGCGGGCGCGGCTCGGCTTTCGCCAGATCATCAATGCGCGGCACGATGCCCGCAGTCGACAGCGTTACGCGACGCGGCGGGATGGCCAGTCCTTTTTGATCGGCAAACAAACGGACGGCTTCGATCACGGCGTCGTAGTTCAACAGCGGCTCGCCCATGCCCATCATCACGACGTTCAAAGGGAAGCGCTCCGGTCGCGAGTCGCGGACTTTCTCGCGGCCTGAAATGTCGTTGCCGACGGCGGTAATCTCCGGCGCTTTCACCGGAAGCGCGCCTTCGCCGTAAACCTCATTCAAGACGATGATGATCTGCGAGACGATCTCGCCAGCCGTCATATTGCGCTTGAGTCCGAAGACGCCCGTCATGCAGAAGTCGCAGGCGAGCGGACAGCCGACCTGACTGGAGATGCAGATCGTGTCGCGGCGCTCTTCGGGCATGAAGACGGCTTCGACTTCGCGCCCGTCGCCAAGTTCAAGCAGGAATCGCCGCGTACCGTCGGCTGAAGTAAAGATGCTCTTGATGCGTGTGTGGGTGATGACCGCGCGTTCAGCCAGTTGTTCGCGCAAAGGCTTCGGTAACTCCATCATCGTCGCAAAACTCGTCAGCCGGCGGCGATAAATCGCATCGTAAAGCTGGCGGGCGCGAAAGCGCTTTTCGCCGAAAGCGGCCATCAGATCTGCCAACTCGGATTCGCTCAGGCCGAGCATTTCGATCTTCGAGTTCGACAACACATTCATCATGCCATTTCATTTTTTCACGTTTTGTGCCGACTTCGCCAGCCTGATGCTCAGCGGAAGGATTTTCCTTGATCATGGTTGATCAGCGATGCCTTCAGACATTCGCGGCCTGCCGAACAACGCTTTCAGATGCGTCAAGCTCTTGATGGCCGAGGTCACCAGCCGCGTCGATTCGCGCTTTGAGGCGACGATGAACACCGCAGGCATGCCGGCGATGAGCCGTGTGCGGCAGAGGCCCGCCTCACCACTTTCAGGGCCCTGCGCGCCGACCAGCAAAGCCGACGCGCTCGCTTCGCCCAGGCGGCCACCCATCAGCAGACCGCATCGCTCTTTCGCGTCGGTCAGCGAAAAGCTGTAGACGCTGTTGGCGGTATGAATCATCAACAGGTCGCATTCAGCTAAAGCATCGAGGGCAAGTTCGCTTGCCGTTGTCGAAGTCATGATCCGCACATCACGGCTCTGCAACAGCGGATATTGCGTGCCGGAAGACAGTTCAATCGTTTTCATCATCAACTCCTCTGCGCTACAATAGGCCGCGGGCAGGTCACCCTGTAGCGCCTGCCCCTGATTCGCGGCCTCGACGCGAGTGAGACCATAGACCGGATCAGGCGACAAGGTCTTGTAACCGGCCCTGAATTTTTCTGGAATTTTATGGGAGCTTTTGAATGCCGCCCTTAAATGACGGTGAAAAAGTCATTTACCGGTTTGAAGATTTCGAGCTTGACCCCGTCCGGCGTTTGCTGTTGAAGGCGGGCCAGGCCGTTCAACTGACGCCCAAAGCCTTTGACACGCTGCTCGCCCTGGTGCGCAATCGCGGGCGGGTGATGGAAAAAGATGAGTTGATGCAGGCCGTATGGTCTGACACCATCGTCGAAGAAACCAACCTGGCGCACAACATCTCAGCCCTGCGCAAAATCCTTGGGCAGAAAACCGGCGACAACCGCTTCATCATCACCGCGTCGGGGCGCGGCTACAGCTTTGTCGCCGAGGTGCGGCAAGTGACGCGCGCGGCGCTCGAAGAAACGGCGGTCACCACGGCAACACCTGAAGCGGCGTCCGCTGCGGCTTTGCCCGCTCAACCCGCGCCGGCAGCGCCTTCACCTTCGACGCAAACGCCGCCGGGTCTGCGAATCACCAAAGATCATTTCAGCATACAGTGGCGCACTGCGCTTGGCCTGGTCGTGGTGATCGGGCTGGTCGCCGCTGCCGGTTTGATCTGGCTGCGGCCAGCGCCGGCAAAGCCTATCCGCTCGCTCGCCGTGCTGCCGTTCAAGCCGCTGGTCGCCGATTCGCGCGACGAAGTTCTGGAGATGGGCATCGCCGACACCTTGATCATACGGCTGAACAATCTCAAACAGATCAGCGTGCGCCCCATCAGCGCAGTGCGCCGCTACACGGCGCTCGACCAGGACGGGGTGGCGGCGGGCCGCGAACTGGAAGTCGAGGCCGTCCTCGAAGGCAGCATACAGAAAGCCGACGGCAAGATTCGCGTGACCGCGCGGCTGGTACGCATTGCCGACGGCAAGCCGCTATGGGTGCGCCAGTTCGACGAGCAGTGGACGAATATCTTTGCGGTGCAGGATGCCATCTCGCAGCGCGTCGCCAACGACCTGACGGGGGCCTTGGCCGGCAATGAGCCTGGCGAATTGGCGAGGAATTATACGACCGACCCCGAAGCTTATCAGCTTTACCTGTTTGGCCGTTATCACTGGAACAAGCGCAGCGGCGAAGGCATACGCAAAAGCATTGAGTTCTTTCGACAGGCCATCGACAAAGATCCTGAGTATGCGCTGGCCTATGTCGGGCTGGCCGACGCTTACGCGACGCTCGGCAGTTATCGTCTGGCACCGCCAATGGAGGTGCTGCCGCAGGCAGAAGAAGCGGCGACAAAGGCGCTGCAATTAGACGCGCAACTAGCCGAAGCGCATGCGACAATGGGCAAAATTCTCACAGACTACTCCTGGGACTGGCTGCGGGCCGAAAAAGAGCTTCGCCTGGCCATCGAATTGAAACCCAATTACGCCAACACACATCAGTGGTATGCAATCCTGCTTGCGAACTTAGGCCGGTTCGAGGAAGCCATCCCCGAAGCCAACCGCGCCATCGAACTCGACTATTTCTCGCCGGTCACCAGCACACAACTCGGCAGTGTCCTCTATCGGGCTCGCCAGTATGATCAGGCCATAACGGTTCTGCGGAAGACGCTTGATCTGGAGCCGAATTTCATCAGCGCGCGCGCCTACCTGGGCCTTTGTTATCTGATGAAGGGCAGTCGGGACGCGGCGCGCGCCGAGTTTCAGAAGGGGCACGAGGCGGTGCCGAACAGCCCTGATTTCATTGCCTTGCTCGGCTACACCTGCGCGAGAGCGGGCCAGGACGATCAGGCGCGGCGCTACGAGAAGGAATTGATCGACATCAGTCGCCAGGTCTATGTTTCGCCCGCCAGCTACGCCTGCATCTACGCAGGGATGGGCGACCTTGATGCCGCCTTCAAGTGGATGGAGAGGAGTTACGATGAACGCACCCCGGCGATCAGAGGGCTGAAGACAGACCCTTTGAACGATCTGCTGCGTAAGGATCCGCGCTATGAAAAGCTGTTGCGCCGCGCCGGCTTCGAGCCGTGAGCCGAGGGCGGCTCTATGAAATCAGACGGCTTTGAGCGTCAGGTGGGTGATTTCGGGCGGTGCGCCGATGCGGATGGGCGGGCCCGTCGTCCCCAGGCCGCGATTGACATACAGATGCGAGTCGCCGATCTTGAAGAGGCCCGCGAGAAATACGGTTGACAGCCGCGCCGGTGTAAGAATCATATCGCCGAGCGTCAGGGCGATCTGACCGCCGTGGGTGTGGCCTGATAATGTAAGATGGATTCCTTTGGTCGCTACCTGCGGGAAACTGTAGGGCGCGTGCAACAGCAGGATGGTCGTGCCATCCAGAGGGATGCCGCGCAACGCCTGCTCAAGCGTCAGGTCACGCGAACCGCCGCCGATGAAATCCACGCCAACGATGTTCAGCAGCGCGCCATCAACATCAATCCGTTCACTCATGCTGCGCAACAATTTGAAGCCGGCGGCGTCAAACTGGCGCTCCAATTCGACCTCCGAGCCGGTGAACATATCATGATTGCCGAGACAGCCGAAGACGCCGCGCCGGGCACGGAGTCCGGCCATAGCGCGCATAAACGGCTCAACCTGATTCTTATCCGTCGCCACGAAATCGCCGGTCAGCGCAACGATGTCCGGCTCAAGGGCGTTGGCAATCTCGACATACTCGCGCATGGTCGCTTCTTTCATGAAAAAGCCCGCGTGAACATCGCTCATCTGCACGATGGTGAAGCCATCAAGCGGTTCCGGCAGCCCTTGGATGGGAATGACGACGCGCTCGACGACTTTGCGCGAACGCGCCGCCACCGCGCCATAAGCCGACATCGCAAAGGGCATAGAAGCGGCGGCCAGCAACAGCATTTGCATAAAGCGGCGGCGCGATAAATCGACCGGCGCGAGTGTGTAACCTTCATCACTTGAGCTTTTTTTGCGCCGGAAGAACTGCACGGCGGCATAGACACTCATGGCGATGGGCGCGGCTGCCGCAAAGAAGAACGAGCCGATTATCCAGATGAAAAACAGGTAAGCGAAGGGCCGAACGATTTTTTCGTAGCCGGGCGGCGGCATGTAAAACAAAAAGGATCGCGGGCTGACTAAGGTTTCGATGACGAACCAGAGCAGCGGCGCATTGATGAGCGCAAACAGCGCGACCGCAATGCTGACGGCCAGCTTCTCTCTTTTCTCGCTGAGGCCCATCGAACGCAAAATCCGCAGGAAAGCGCTGAGCACAACCCACTGCACGCCGACAAAGATCACCGAGGCGATGACGCGCACGATGAAAATGGACGACGTTGCGCTGACCAGCAAGAGGAATTTCGTCATGGTTTCTCGCTCAACGGTTAGCGACCCCTGCCGCCTTATTCATGATACCGCCCGCACTGCTTGCGGCAAGGCAATTCGTCGACCACGCCGGCCTAAATCGAACCGCACAACATTGGGACAGAAGATTGGCCACAGAGTCACAGAGTCACAGAGGAAAATATTGAGAAAACCAGAAGGGTTTTATGATTTTCTTTGTGTCTCGGTGACTCTGTGGCCAATCCCCTGTTCTTATCTCGTAAGTTTCGATTTAGCGAAAGCAATGCGCGGTTTATTGCCTCTTTCTGTGTGACTCGATCAGCGCGCGCAACTCGGCGGGCGTGTAGATGCCGGGACGCCGGCCTTCAGCAAACATACGATTGACGACTTCAAGCAGCGTTGAATTATACGGCGTTGGGATGCCGTGCTGCCGCCCCAGTTCAACAATACGGCCATTCAGATAGTCTGCCTCGCGGCTTTCGGGCCGCAACTGGCGCGCCGGTCACGGCTTCTATCGGTTGGATGAATTCTTCGCCGCCACGCGCGAAGCTGACGCCCTGCCACAAGGCTTCGGCCTGAGCCGGTCGCGCGACACAGATGACGCGCTCACCGCGTCGCGCCAGCAGCCCCGCGAGCCCGCCGCCAATAGCGCCGGCCCCGTAGATCACATAGCGTCTCGCCTTTTCTTCGCTCATCGCGTTAGATAATATCGCATTTCGCGCGCCTTAGCTCAAAGTCAGCAAAGCGCGCATCACCGATCACGATCACCCGCTGCGGGAGCGCCAGTGAATCGTTCGCCCGAAAGAATTTCAAAGGAGCAATTGCCGCCGCCATGATTATCGAAAAAACTACCGAACAGCGCACACAGCTTTATTACGACCTCTACGTGCCCGATGACCATGAGCCGCGTCCGAAGCCGCTCGTCATCGCGCTGCACGGTTACGAAGGCAACAAGGAATCCATGATGGGGCTGACGCGCAAGATCAACGACCGCGATTTCATCATCGCCTCGTTGCAGGGGCCGAACGGCTTCTTCGTGCGCGGCGACGACGAGCGCCAGCCGAAGATCGGCTTCGGCTGGATGATGCAATTCAAAGCCGAAGAGACTATCCGCCTGCATCACCAGACATTGCTTTCTGTAATCGAAACCACTGCCGCCGAATACCCGGTCAACCGCCGCGCCATCTTTCTCATCGCCTTCTCGCAATCGGTGTCGTTGAACTATCGCTTCAGCTTCACGCATCCCCATATGATTCGCGGCGTCATTGCCGTATGCGGCGGCATACCGGGCGACTGGGACGCGGATAAGTACCAACCGAGCGCCACCGACGCACTGATTATCGCCGGTGAAACGGACGAGTTTTATCCCATCACGCGCGTCCGCACGTTTGAAGGCGCAATCGCGCGCCGCGCTCGCTCGGTGACCTTCAAAAGTTATGATGTCGGCCACATCTTCCCGCGCCAGTCGCTGCCGTTCATCAATGAATGGATCAGCGAAAGAGTGGACAGCCAGGCATGAAATCCGCAAAAGCCATCCAGCCAACGAAAGCCCGCTTCAAAGTCCTCTGGCTACTCTTCGCGCTGACGATCATCACCTATCTTGACCGTCTCTGTATCTCAGCCGCAGCGCCGGCGATTACCGAAACCTTTCACTTCTCGCCTTCGCAGATGGGTTACGTCTTCAGCGCCTTCACCCTGGCCTATGCGGCTTTCGAGATCCCCAGCGGCTGGCTAGGCGATTACTTCGGCACACGCAAAGCGCTCACACGCATTGTCGTCTGGTGGTCGATCTTCACAGCGCTGACCAGCCTGTCGACAGGCTTTTTCTCTCTTCTGCTGGTGCGCTTTCTGTTCGGCGTGGGCGAGGCAGGCGCATTCCCGAACATCGCCCGCAGCATCTCCTGCTGGTTCCCTTCCTCACATCAAGGCCGCGCCCTGAGCGTCGCCTTTGTCGGCAACTTTCTCGGCGCGGCGGTAACCACGCCGCTGGTCTTCAAGCTGGTGGCGTGGCAAGGCTGGCGTCTGCCGTTTGTGGAGTTCGGCGCAATCGGCATAGCCTGGGCGCTGATCTGGTACTGGTGGTTTCGCGACCGCCCGGAGGAGCACCCGTCAGTCAGTACCGAAGAGTTGCGCTTCATCCGCTCGGATCAGGTTGATGCAAGCCATCTAGGTCATGCGCAACGCGTGCCCTGGCGCGTGCTGCTCAGGAGCACGAACCTCGCGTTTATTTGTGGAATGTACTTCGCATATGGCTATGCTCTCTATTTTTATATCACCTGGCTGCCAACTTACTTGCTCAAGGCGCGGGGCTTCTCGGAAAACTATGCCGGATTGTTTTCGGCGTTGCCCTGGCTGGCCAGCGCCGGCGGCGTATGGCTGGGCGGGTTGCTGACCGATTGGCTGTCGCGGCGCACTGGCAGTTTGAAGATCGGGCGCTGCGCGGTCGGCGGCTTCGGCTACGTCATGAGCGCCCTGGCGCTGGTTTCAGTCGCTCTGACTGAAGACCGCGTCGTGGCGGCTTCGTTGATTGCCGTAGCCGCTTTTTGCCAGATGCTGACCGCCAGCGCCGCGTGGTCTGTATGCCTGGATGTCGGGCGGCGCAATGCCGGCGTCGTCACCGGCTTTATGAATATGACAGGCAATCTCGGAGGGACGATTGCGCCGGTGGTTGTCGGCTATGCCGTCGAAAAACTGGCGTCGTGGACGATTCCATTCTACATCACTGCCGGCGTCCTGGGATTTGGCGTGATCATGTGGATGCTGGTCAACCCGTATCGCTCGGTCATCGAGGGAGAAACCGGTAAAGGTGATTAAAGTGACATTCGGGCTTTATGGTCATTCACGCGATGGCGGGGTTGCGGCCTCCGCCTCTCTGAGCCGCAACATGCGGAACGGACGGTTCGGGTCGGGGCCGACCGAGCCCACATCTTCATAGTTTTCCTTGAGGAAATCGGTAATTTCCCTGTAAGGCAGATCGTCCATGTCGCCTTTGATGTCGAGGATGAGGCGCGGTCGGACGCGGCGCAAATCGGCGATCAGATTGGCGCGCGCTTCCAGCCAGAACGGTGCGTTCGGCTCGGCGGCGACCGCTTCGGCATCGCTGAATCGGCCATCAATGTAGTAGGGCGTCAGGTAACGCGCCGCCGGGCGGCAGCCGGTCTGCCAGAACACATCGTGGGCATAGCCCCAGATATAAAGCGGCTCGCCCGGTTGTAACTTATCTCGCAAAGCTGTAGTGATCGCCTCGGCTTCGTTCTGGCGTTTGGTCATGCCCCAGTTGGCGCTCCAGTGTGTGCGCCTGCCGGTGATGGTTTCGTAAGCCAGCACCGCCGTGCGATGGTGCGAACGAATCAGGCCAACCGTGAAAAACACCGCCAGGATGGCGAGCGCAACTTGCGCCCGGCGTTTGTATGCTGAATCACGCAGCCGTTTGCCGAATAAATAAATGCTCGGCGCGGCCAACATCGCCAGCGCCGGCAGCGCAGTGATGAAATAATGACCGAAAAAGCGCCCGCTTATCACCACGCTAATGAGCGACACAGCGCCCCACAAGGCCACGGCAAGATTAAACTCAAACGGGTTCGTCGGCGGGCTTTCGCGGTCTCGAATGGGTTGTGATCGAGCCAGTCGGTCTTCGCGGTTTAGCCTTGCCGTTTGCCGCGCCGCCTTGATCGAACGGACAACCGTCCAGACGGCAAACGACCAGAGCACGAAGTTGAACAGCACGTAACCCAGGCCGCGACCGATAGCGAAGCGCCACCATAAGTTGGCCGGCTCCGAATCGATGTAAAACATATTGATCTCGACGCCGTTGCGCCAGAAATCCGCCAGCGCGTGCATCGACACGAGCCATGCGACGAATGCCGCGATCACCAGCAGAAAGCCCACAGCGACGAGCGCTAATCGCCCCGCCAGTCGCTTGATTGAAAACCTGAGCCACACCGCGCTTGATTGAAAACTGGCCAGCGCCTTCCAGCATTGTAAGATTTCCCACAATCCGAAAAACAACAGGTTGAGCACGCCGATCTGCTTGAAGATCGCCGCAAACCCGGTCATTACGCCCGCGCCGATGAGCAGCAAATTCGATTGCGCTGCTTGCCGCTTGCCTTCAATCCCAGCCGCGCCCAGGAAGCAGGCGAAGGCCGCCGCATAAGGCAGCGCCAGCAGCAACTCGGTGTTTGCCGCCATAGTGTCCTGCGTGAAGTAATTCGTTGTGAAGTAGACAAACAGCAACGCCGCCCACAGCGCGATGCGCTTGCCACAGGCGCGTGCAGTTGTGAGATAGATGACAATTGCCGTGGCAAAGTTCCAGAAGGTCGCCGCCAGATGCACCGCCTTCATGCTGCGCCCGGCGAGCGCAAACACGGCGGCGTAAAACAGGGTCGCGCCCGGCGGCTTATCGGTGACGACATCAGCGTAGAGCCGCGCGCCTTCAAGCAGTCGCGTCGCCGTCAGCGCCCGCACCCCTTCGTCGCCATTGACGAAATCGTAGCGTAGATAAAACACCCGCAGCAGCAGATTCAAAACAAACAATCCCGCCAGCGCCAATAACACCTGCCGCGAGCTAAGCGCCTTCTGCCAACGCTCATGCGTATCGGCAAGGATGTCGGCTTTGCGACTATCTGATTGCAACGCTCGCCTCCTGTTGAATCCTAACTACGCAGACTGCCTGGCCTGCGGCGTTCTCCATGTCACTGATTCGTCACGAATCGTGAATGGTAGCAGGGAGCAAGGGCCAGGGACTAGAGGCTAGAGGCTAGGAAAAGATGTAAGGATATAGAAGCCCACAAGCCTTGATGCCATAAGATCAATCTGAGTCGATCTACGCCCATCCCTATGTTAGCCCCTAACCTCTAGTCCCTGGCCCCTGCGCTCTGCCCTTGCTTGACGCTCTGCTTGCGGGTTTGCTCTAATCGTCAAGGGAAGCCGCGGTATGGATAAAGACGAATTGATTTACGATTGGAACTTGATCGGGCGCGCAGACACCGCACCACGCCGCGTCGAACTCAATGACGAATCTTTGCGCGACGGCTTGCAATCGCCTTCTGTCATTGACCCGCCGGTCGAACAGAAGATCGCCCTGCTGCACCTGATGGATGCGCTTGGCATTCATAGCGCCGACATCGGCTTGCCGGGCGCGGGGCCGCGCGCTGTCGCCGACGTGACGCGGCTGGCTGAGGAGATTGTCGCCTGCAAACTCGACCTTCAGCCGAACTGCGCTGCCCGCACCGTCATCGCCGACATCATCCCCATCGTCGACATCTCGCAGAAAGTCGGCATCCCCATCGAAGCCTGTACCTTCATCGGCTCAAGTCCCATCAGGCAGTATGCCGAGGGCTGGTCGCTTGAGATGATGTTGACAGCGACCGAAGAGGCCGTGACCTTCGCCGTCTCTCATGGACTTCCCGTCATGTATGTGACCGAAGATACGACGCGGGCGCATCCTGAGACGATTCGCGCGCTCTATCGCACGGCGATTCAAGCAGGTGCCAGGCGCATCTGCGTCTGCGACACGGTCGGCCACGCGACGCCCGATGGGGTGCAGGCGGTGATCGCCTATGTCAAAGCGGTGATTCAAGACATGGAACTTGACGAAGAGGTCAAGGTGGACTGGCACGGCCACCAGGATCGCGGGCTCGGCGTCATCAATGCGATTGCGGCGTTTGAAGCGGGTGCCGACCGCTTGCACGGCACGGCGCTCGGCATCGGCGAGCGCGTCGGCAACACGCCGATGGATCAACTGCTCGTCAACCTGAAACTGATGGGCTACATTAACAACGACCTGACCAACCTGACGCGCTACTGCGAAACGGCGAGCGTCGCCACAGGCGTGCCGATCTCTGTCAGCTATCCGGTCGTTGGCCGCGATGCCTTCCGTACGGCGACCGGCGTACACGCAGCGGCTGTCATCAAGGCGTTTCGCAAAGGCGATGATTGGCTCACGGATGCCGTCTATTCAGGAGTGCCGGCAAGCGACTATGGCCGCAAACAAGAGATCGACATTGGCCCGATGAGCGGCAAATCGAACGTTATCTTCTGGCTCGAACGGCACGGCATCGAGCCGACGACCGAGCGCGTCGAGCGCATCTTCAACCGCGCCAAGACCAGCGCCAGCGTGCTGACCTCTGACGAAATTTTGAAGAGCATCTAATCAGTCCAGAGAGGCCAGAGAGTCTACCGCAGTCGCCGAATCGGTGAGTGAATAGGTCTTGAAAAATATAGGATCAATAAGCGCCGCAGACTCTCTGGCCTCTCTAAATCGAGCCGCACGACATGGGGACAGAAGATAGGTCATAGAGCCACAAAGCCATAGAGGGGAAACCAAAAAGCGCTGCTGGAATCGAAAGATTTTTATCGTCTTCTCTGTGCTTGCGGTGTCTGCGGTAGCAATTTCTTTCTGTGCCATTCTGATCTGGCCTGATTTAGACTATTTCTTATGTTAAATACGCAATCTGTAATTCGCAATCCACAATCGCGCGCTTTGCTCTATGCGCCGGAGATTCTGCGCGCCTTCAGCTTTATCGAAGCAACCGACAGTGAAACGCATACGGAGATGATCCGCATCTGCGAAATCGCCGCGCCGCCGTTCAAGGAACACGCCCGCGCCGCTTATCTCAAACAACGTTTCGAAGAGCTTGGCCTCAAGCGGGTACGCACAGACGGCGAAGGCAACGTCATCGCCGAACGACCGGGCCGCAGTGCTGCACCGAGCATCATCATCTCGGCGCATCTCGACACGGTCTTTCCTGAAGGCACAGACGTACGTGTGCGGCGCGACGGCGCGCGCTGCTACGCGCCGGGCATCAGCGACAATACTGCCGGTGTTGTAAGCCTGATTACACTGGCACGCGCGCTCGACGCGGCGCAGATCGCTACCACCGGGACGATACATTTCATCGGCACCGTCGGCGAAGAAGGCGAAGGCAATCTGCGCGGCGTGCGTCATCTATTCACGGAGGGCGATTTTCGTTCGGGCGTCTCGGCGTTTATCTCGATTGATGGGCCGGGCGTCGAGCGTGTCACGACGCGGGCGCTCGGCTCGCGCCGCTACCGCGTGACGGTGAGCGGGCCGGGCGGGCATTCGTGGGGCGATTTCGGCATCGTCAATCCGGTACATGCATTGGGCCGCGCCATCGCCCGCTTTGCGGCTTACCCTGCGCCTTTGTCGCCGCGCACCTCTTTTAATGTCGGCATCATCGAAGGCGGCAATTCGGTGAATTCGATCCCGCAACGCGCCAGCATGATCGTCGATATGCGCTCGGTGTCGAGCGACGAGATCGATAAACTCGAAGCCTATTTGCGCCGCGTCGTCGAGCTTGCCTTGCGCGAAGAGAATTCGCAGCGGGCGCTGAGCGGCACGATCTTGGAAGTTGAGTTTGAGCCGGTCGGCAATCGCCCGTCGGGCGAAACGCCGGTGAATGCCCCCATCGTGCAGGCGGCGATTGATTGTTCGCGGCTCTTAGGAATTGAGCCGCGACTGGATTGTTCTTCGACCGACTCGAACATTCCGATCTCGATGGGCATTCCAGCGATCACCATCGGCGCTGGCGGTTTGTCGAGCAACTGCCACACGCTCGCCGAATGGTACGAACCCACAGGCCGCGAACTTGGTCTGAAACGCCTGCTGCTGCTGGCGGTGACGCTCGCAGGGTCGGCAGACTGAATCTTACCCGCCCTTTTTCTGACCCTCACATGGCAACCTTGTGACCGCCGTCACCGCCGCCGGTATGGTTGACATTCATAACCCGCTCGGCCTCACGCCGATGGCCGATGACGCCGATGATGAGGCTGCCGTCCGTTCAGTAATGAATGATACAAATAAGGCGAATCGGATGTTGCCGCGACAGCCGCTGTATCGGCTTAATCAAGGTTGCGACGACGATTCGGGGGGCTTCTGCGCGGATGGCTTTGGCGCGGGCTGCTGTGCGGATGGTTGTGGCGGCGGCTCCTGTGACTTCGGCGTTTGCGCCGCATTGATATAGGTGAGGATCTCTTTGCGCACCTCGGCGTAAGGCTTATCCACCAGATTATTATTGGCGTCGCGCCAGCCTTTGACGATGTCGTTGGCGATGAGAAACTGGCCGTATTGAAAATTGAAAGTGTGAAACAGGCTCTCCTGCGGCTCAAGAAAAACCAGCAGTTCCTGATCCTTGATGTAATTGTCTTCGGCGCAGCGCACGGTTGACTGCGCCAGCACGTTTAATTCTTTCAGCGTGAAATCGCCTTCGATAACCTCAAGCGGCTGTAGCGTGGCTATCTGGCTGAACGAGCCGCGATAGTTTGCTTTATCGGCTTTGCGGACTTTAACCCGCCCGATCCAGGTAGCATTGCGCGCCAACTCGTCCACGTGCATGACGCGCAGACAATTGCGCGATTGCGCGAATCCCGTCAGCACCAGCACGGGCAGCGCGATTAAAATGATTAACTTTCTCATGAATGGGCCAGTTACTCCTCCCCAAAGTTACTAATGCTAACACACGCTTTACGACAGGCGAAAGTTCCTTTTTGTCGCTTCATTGGCCGACCATCGCGCATTATTTGATTGGCGGCTGAAGGTCGCCGACCGCCAGGCTGCGGGCGCGGCGCGAGCGTAGGATGTTAACCACAATCCAGAAGGTTGCAGCTATCACCACCACCAATAAGACTTTCCAGCCATGCTGTTTGATGACCTCGCCGGCGGTCTCAGGAAAGGCGATGGCCAGCAATCCTTCAATCGTAAAGCGCACCAGGCGGCCCGCGAAGACGGCAATGATGAAACGCGATAGCTTCAACTTGAAGACGCCCGCCGACAGCACGAAGGGCTTGAAGGGAAACGGCGGCGGCAAAATCGCCGTCACCATGAGGGCCAGCATATCGTAGCGACCAAGCAGGTTTTCGACGCGCTCGCGGCGTTCGGGCTTGATCTTCTTCAGGGCGATCAGACCGGCACGCCGCGCCACCCAATACATGATCGTGCAGCCGATGGTCGAGCCGAGGCTTGCGGCAATGGCGTATAGCGGCACGAGCCCGTGACTTCTGGCGCTTAACAGAATCATCACGGCATCCGGCCCGCCCGGCAGCGGCAAGCCCGCCGAATCGATCAACGAGATAGCAAATAAGCCAAACGGCCCGAAGGTCACGAGCCATTCGCCGAAGGTCTGCAAGTTCTGTTTGATTCCCAGCAGGATGAAAACCGTCTTGTTCATTCGTTAGTCAGTCTCAGTTGCAGATGCGCGCTTGCGGTCAATCCGCGTCAATCTTTGCCGGCTGGCTCGCGGCCCGGTGCCGCGCCAGCCTCGCCAACCCATTTGTAATCGATCATTCATTGCGCGAGCGGCTGGTGATTTCCGCCTGCGGAAAATAGAAGCGCAGAATCTCGTCATAACGGCGACCAGCGCGCGCCTGCGCGACCGCGCCGGCAAGGCAGAGGCCCACCTGGCTGCCGAAACCTTTGCCGTGAAAGATCAACTGCGGGCCGCGTCGCGCTATCGTGAAGCTCTGGCTCAAGACCGTATTCCAGCCGAGCCGTCGCCCAATGATGCGGCGGAACTCGTCGGCGCTCATCACTGTTTGCCGCCTGGCATCGCGAACAATCACGGCGCGCACAAAGCCTGCTTCGTCGCCTTCAACGGCAAGCTCTGCGGCAGGCGACAGCGGCAACGAGAGCGCCGCCGCGAGCGCATTGAAAACCGCACGGGCGCTCGCCTGCCGCGTCCAGGTGTAGTGGCTCGACGTGCGGCACCAGTTGCAGCGCAGGCGATTGTAAGGATAGTTACACGTGCCGCCCCAGACCATCTGCGGCGTCGCCGTCATGCCGCCGCACGAGGCGGTGAAGTAAGCCTCCAGCGGCTTGCCTTCAAAACGCAAATGCTCACCGGTGGTCGCCGCGACGGCGCTGGCGACCGCAGGCGTTGCGGCTTCGGCGGCGAGGTCGGTTTCGCCGCGATACAACTGACAGTGAGTCGTATCACAAAAATCAAAACCGTCGTCGGCGTGCCGGTTTGGATGCGATAGCATGAAGGTGCGGACGACGATGGCGAGCGCCTTTAAGGCTTCCGGGGCGCGCGCTTCGGTCTCGGCAGCGACGACTGAAGCGACCGCCGCTTCGCGCTCGGTGGTCAGAATGATTTGCAAAGCGCCGCGCCGGCTTTGCTGGCCTGCGGCAATCGTCAAATCGCCGCGCACCGTCCGCCGCAGTTTGCCGGGCAGCAGCAATTCCACGGTTGCCGCTTCGCTTGCGTGAATGCGCGCCCAGCTAGTGGTGAAGCTCTGCCGCAGGCTGCCGAACGCATCGCTGACGGTCACCGTCAACTGTTCGCCGGCAAGTTGCAAGCGTACCCGCCAACCTGCGGCAAGCGGTTGGCTGCCGGCCATGCGGCTAGTGTCGAGCGCCAGGCGGTCGCCTGAGAGGATGCGCGCCTCGACCGTCTGCGGCTTGAATAAACTGAACAGGCCGATGCGCACCCCCTCGGCGCGCGCCACAGGCGACGCCAGCATCGTCAACGCAAAAGCGACAAACCATCTCCGCATGAGTAATCAGCGAGTCTCGCGCAAGGACAAGCAAGCCCGGCGAGATCGGGGTCTGCCGGGCTTGACGCTTGCAGAAAGGTTTAGTTATTCAGGCTACTTTTCTATGGCTTTGAGCGGGGCGGTCGTCAAACCGCCGTCGCTGGCGGCGGCTTCGGCGGCGCGCTCGCCTTCTTCCGGATCGAACATCTCTCTGTAGCGCTCGCGGTACGGATCGATGAGCGCGCCGCCTTCTTCCTTAGTGAAGATCAGTTTGCCGGTCGCGCCCTCGTAATCGATCACCACGAGATCGCCGGTCGCCACCTGTTTGGTCGCCACCAGGTTCGATATCGGATAGACCAGAAATCGCTCAATCGCCCGTTTCAGGTGACGCGCGCCGTACTTGAAGTCGATGCCTTCGTCGAGCAGAAACTTCTTCGCTTCTTCCGTGCAGTTGAAGACGAACTTCTCGCCGATGCCGCGCATGATGCGGTTCTGCACCTGCGACAACTCCAGCTCCAGGATCTGCTTCAGGTGATGCGCCTTGAGGCTGCGGAAGACCACGACCTTGTCGATGCGGTTCATGAATTCGGGCGAGAATTTGCGCTTGGCCGCTTCCGATGCGGTGCGGTAAATCTTCTGATCGACGTCGTCATCGATCATGCCTTTGCCGCGCGCCGGCGCAAAGCCTATGGAGCCGGTGATCAGTTCGCTCATCTCTTTAGCGCCGAGATTCGATGTGAGGAAAATCATGCAGCGCGAAAAATCGACGCGCCGGTTGTCGCCCAGGGTCAGCGTCGCTTTGTCGAGGATGCCGAGCAGCAATTGCCAGAGCGCATCACTGGCCTTTTCGATCTCGTCAAACAGCACGAAAGTCAGCTTGTCGTTGTCGTTGTGATATTTGTCGAGATTTTCCTGCGTCAGCATGGGCGCGGTTTCGCGGTGGCCGAGATACCCCGGCGGCGAGCCGATCAGCTTGGCAATTTCGTGCGAGTGCTGGAACTCTGCGCAGTCAATCTTGACGACGGCGTTGTTGTCACTGAACAGCACTTCGGCGGCGGCTTCGACGACGCGCGTCTTGCCTGAGCCGGTCGGTCCCAGAAAGATCATCGTGCCGATGGGGCGGCCCGGATTCTGCATTCCTGCCAGATAGATTTGATAAAGGCCCGATATGCGGCGGACGGCGCGCTCTTGTCCCACAATCAGACCTGCAAGCTTGGTCTCGAACTCTTGCGCGCGCGGGCTTTTGAGATCCGGGTTGAGCGGTACGCGATTATTGGTCTTTACTCTCATTTCTTGCACGTCCATCACTCCACAACCAAACGGAAGCCGGCGCAGCGGCGCAACCGCCAAGTAACCCTTGCGGCAATCGCCAGTGAGCTTCTCGATTGGCAAACAACGGATGATTCGTTATGGATGCGACACAGCTTCAATAAGCTGGAGAATCGGTTCAGGAATAATTATAACCCTGACTCGCACGGCCTGCCACTTACTATGTCGCTACGCTTTTCGGGGCTAAGCTCTTACTGCCTTTTATGCCATTGATCGGGGTTTGTCAAGAAGATAATGAACATCGTCACCCGTGCTCGGTTTTCCACTGTTAGAACAAGTAGTAATCGCGGGCTTTTAGACGATTTCGCAGGAAACCGTGACCGGCACGTTTACGGCAGGAGCTTGAAAATGAACCTGCTGACCAAATCTCCGCACGCTCTTGACGATCCCCTGTCCGGGTTACAGCCTCTGGCAACCAGGGAGATGGCACGATGACTTCAACCGTAGCGACGACGCCCTCTTTATAAGATTTAATAGCGGCCTTGTTACCTGTGTGTGTAGCCCATATCACCGGCGCGAACCATTAAGCGAATCGGCTTTTGTTGAGCCTGTGATAACTCGCCTTTTAATGTAAGTTTTTTAGCCTTGGATTCATAGCTGTTTTGAAAATCAATTGAAATTTTCTGTTGATCAAAATGGCAAATGATCGTTTCCGTGTGCGGACTCTCTATATAGCGCAGCACCAGTTCCAATGAATTTTCATCATTCCAGCGATAGCTTCCTGCAATTTTAGAAGCTGGAAGCCCAACGAAATTCGCTTGTGCGCCTGATAGCAGGTAAGGCCCGCGTTTAGTGGTCTCGCCGATTTCCCACGCGCCCGCACCAAAGGCCAGATGATAAGTCGCGGCATCCGTTTTTAAAGCAACATGGCATAGATGATCCTTGAACTGGAAAGACATACTTTCTACATGCCTTTCGTTGGGTTCTATTTTAAAAGTTTTATCTGAGATAAGCGTTTCACCAGGCGAAGCAGTGCTTATTGCAGGCAGCGGGAGCGCCAGCGAGGATAATTTTTGTTTCAGGGTTGCCGCCAGGTTTTTATCGGCGGGCAATTTATCCTGATGCATGGCGGGCAATAAATACTTCCATACCAGGTTGATCTCATCCTGCATGTCGGAGGTCTCAGCGGTTATCGCGATAACTGCATCCTGGTCGGGCATCACAATAATAAATTGGCCGAAGGCACCATCTGCCCTAAAGGCATTGTGCCGGCAACGCCACATCTGGTAGCAATATCCCTGCTCCCAATCGCTCGAATCTTTTTTTGCCTGTGGAAGATCTGGATGCTGGACAATCTTAAGCGTCGTAGCTTCTTCAATCCATTCTTTTGGCAGAATTTGTTTCCCCTTCCAGACGCCTTTTTGCAGGAATAATTGTCCGAATTTTGCCATGTCTTCGGTTCTGATTCTCAAGCCCCATCCACCGGTGTTAATGCCCAACGGGTCTATTTCCCAATCGATCCCCTCGATTCCTAAAGGTTCGAATAATCTTGGCCTGAGGTAATCAATAATTTTTTGTCCGGTTACTTTTTGGACAATGGCCGATAACATGTAAGTACCAAGGGTATTGTACAAAAACTTTGTGCCTGGCTGATGAACGATGGGGGTTGCCAGAAATTTTTTAACCCAGTTACCCTCGACAACTGCCGCCGCCGTCGGATCAGGCTCCTGGCCGACCGACATGCTGAGAAGATCCTTTACAGTAAGCGCTGACAAATACGGGCTGATGGAAGCGGGCAGATCGTTTGGGAAAAAAGCAATGACTTTATCGTTTACGGTAAGGCGCTTTTCGCTCACCGCAAACCCTACGGCCGTAGCCGTAAAACTTTTGCTCGTAGAATACATGGTATGCTTCAGGTCCGGCCTGTAAGGATTCCACCATCCCTCAGCTACGACCTTGCCATGACGCAGAAACATCAAGCTGTGGAATTCATGTTTGCTTTTCCCTGCGGCCTCTAGAAAGCTGAGAATGGCTTCAGAAGAAACGCCTTCGACTTCAGGAACGCTTCGCGGAAGCGCAGCCCTTGTTTGGGCGTCGACGCTGACGCTGAGTAACAGGAAAAGTAGCGATATGACAATAGCCATTTTCTTGCAGATCATCACCATGCTCTGATACATCACGCCTCCTGTTTTCAAGCGAGTTACGGCGAAAGTTTAGTGCAGATGTAGTGGTATTTCAAAGTCGAGAAAGCTGAAAGTGGGGCGAGCAGTCGCCGCGCTTCCAGCCAGAGAATCGATCAGGGTAGTGTAGGCTCTAAAAGGGTGAACCCATTTTCAAGTGAAGGCCGGGCATTTTTGCCGAAGGAGAGCATGGTGCGCAAGAAAAAAGGGAGAGAATCTCTTCCCTCCCCAACTGCCCTGTGTCGCTTACGGATTACCATCTCTGATAACCGGCGTACTGGCGAAAGCCTTCTTCGTAGCCACGACGGAACCCCTCGCGATAGGCGGCGTCGCCGCTTTGAAAATGGCTGGAGTTATTCGGATTGAATGACCTGTGATCGCGCGCATCCTCCTGCCCACGATTCAGCCCGTCACTATACCCTCGCTGTTCGTCGCCGCCATAACCGTACCCGCTGCTATAACGACCAGCGCCGCCATAGACGCCGTAATTCGGGTATTGCCTCGGATACGAGTAGACGTAACGGTTGCGGTCACGGTTATGATCGCCGTCGCGGTCGCGGTCAACGTCGCGGCGCTGATCCCAGCCGCGAGCTTGCTCGTTCGGTTGCCCGCGATGCTGATCACGGTTTTGGTAACGATCCTGATTCCGGTCGTGATCGCCGCTGCGGTTCTGCTGCCAGTGCTGATCGCGGTCACGATCCTGAGCCTGGGCCGTCGTGCCGAGAATCATACTGCTGCCCGCTATGAGAACGAGCGCCAGAGCCGTTCCCGCCATTCGCTTCTTCAATTGTGGTATGTTCATATGCAAGCCATCCTTGATCAAATGATCTCTTCGACTGGTTAATCTTCCTCATTTTCTTTGATGACACAGGCTGTTCCAAACGTGGTCTATGGAGATGCATATTCATTTCGAGGTAGCCGAACTGCGGCCAATCGATGTTGAGGAATTATGCGCCGCAAGTCTGACGGCCTGCTTGCCTGTGATCGAACCCTTGTGAAATACTGTCGGCCAGCATACAACTCAATCAGCGAAAGCCTGATTCGCATCAACGGACAAAAGAGGCAACTTTCAGAGGCAACTTCATGGATATGCATGACCGAACATCGCCAGCCGGTAGAGGCTATGCAGGGTTGACAGGACAAGGCCGCCATATGCTTTTAGGTGTCTGCCTGATGATCACGCTGGCCGCGCCAGCCGCGTTTGCCGCCGGACGCAAACCGCAGACGCCGGTCAAGCCAGAACCACAGGATCAGACGGTTCGCCTGAAAGCCGATCTCGTCGACATCCGCGCCGTCGTTACCGATAAGCAAGGCAATCCCGTCACCGGCCTCAACAAAGAGGACTTCGAAGTCACAGAAAATGGCCGCAGCCAGATGGTCAGCTTCTTCTCGGCAGAAAGCTTGAGCGCCGTAGGCCGCAGTGCGCCAGCCGTGACCCCGCCCGGCAAGCTGCCGCCGGCAAATCGTTCAACGACGACTCAGGCAGCGCCCCGGCGGACGATTGTTTTTTTTGTCGATACCATCCACATGTCGCCATTGAGTCTGCTGCGCGTCAAAGAGGTGTTGTTGAAGTTCATCAACGAGCGCCTGGGCGATGAAGACCTGGCCGCGATCATCGCCAGCGGCGGCGGGCTCGGCGTCTTCAGCCAGTTCACACAGGACAAGCAGGTATTGCGTATCGCCGTCAGCCGACTGGCGATTTCACCCGGCTCGCTGGGCAGTAGCCTCTATACGCCCTACCTGGCGGCGCGGGTCGAGCAGGAAGCGCCGAGCGATCAAACAGAGACCATCTCTGCCGGTAATAAAACTCTCAGTTTCCTGATGGGACTTCTGCCCCCGGCGCTGCGGGCGGCAATGAATATTGTCAGGGCAGAAGAGAACTGGCCCGACGAGCCGCGTACATTTGCGATGCTCAAAGCCCAGGTCGTCAGTCGCGGGCGGCAGATTTTACTATATGAGAGCAATCGGCGGCGAGTAACCATGATTACTCTCAAAATGATTGCCGAACAGATGGCGGCCATGCCGGGCCAGCGCCTGATCTTTATGCTGTCGGATGGCTTCACTATGCAGGACGATTCAGGCACGCTGGATTCGGACGATCTGCGCGCCGCCATCAGCCGCGCGGCGCGTTCAGGCATTGTCGTTTACACGATAGCCGCCAAAGGGTTGACCGGCTCTTCGATAAATGACGCATCGGCTACCGGCAAATTCACGCCTGACGCTCCGGGCTTCAGTGATATTCCCGGCTTTATTCTGGCAGGCGATAGAGAACTGGAGCACGGCATGCAGCGCATCGCCGCAGGCACCGGCGGCGATGCTTTTCTCACCACCAACGACCTCAAGGGCGCAATGGAAAAGGCCATTGATGCCAACAGCTACTACTACGCCCTTGGGTATTACCCGACTGACCTGGATGCCACGAATGGTTTTCGCAATATCAAAATCAAAGTCCGTGGCCACCCCGAATACCACGTCCGCACACAGAGCGGCTATCTCGCCAGCGAGTTGAATAAAGCAAAGCCGGTGATCCCCACAGACCCGTTGAAGGCTTTAATCCTGGCGATGGGCGAGCCGCTGGGGCGCACGGCCATCCACATCGAATCCTCTGCGGACTTCCTCTACCTGGCCTCAGATAAGGCTCAGGTATCGCTCAACGTCTTCGTCGACGCCGGTAAGCTAGGTTACAAAGAGCAGGATGACAGCATGCTGACTAGCCCGACCATGTTGACCGGCGTGCTCGATTCCGCTGGCAATACGATGGGCGTATTGCAGGATACCATCCAAATCCGCCTGTCGCGCGAGCAGTTGGCGCGAGCCCGAGAGAGTATGTATCGCTACACCAAGCGGGTCATACTGAAGCCCGGCCTCTATCAGATTCGCATCGGCGTGCATGATCCGCAGACCGGGCAGATGGGCACCACCAGTGTCTGGGTCGAAGTGCCGGATCTGAAGTCGAAGAAATTGATTTTGAGCAGCATCATCACGGCAAAATCGCAGCCGGGCGAGGAGGATGAAGGCACAGGCGAAGCAATGTCGCAGCCCGATGTCCGCAACGGCGTCAACGTCTTTCGCCATGACGATGTCCTCACTTATCGCGGCTGGGCTTACCAGCCATCCCTGGGCGGAGAGCGTGCCGGCGACTTGATGATTCATGGACAAGTCTTGCAAGACGACCGCGTCATCCTCGATGACACGTGGCGTCCTTTGTCGTCGTTCATTCTCAAGAAAGAACCCGATGCGGTTGAGTTCGGCGGGCGGCTGAAAGCGGCCAGCTTCAAGCCCGGCCTCTACACGCTGCGCATCCTCGTCAAAGAGCCGCAATCAAAGGCCGAGTTGATTAAGGAGACGCTGTTCGAGGTCGTCCCCTAGAGGGTGAATCGCCGCCGTGTGCCAGACCAGCGGCAACGCTTGATGCTGATCTCGATGGATTCAGTTCGTGACGGCACAAGGCAAGCAGGCATTCATGAATTAGGTAATGACTCGCGCGCTGTCGCCGTTCATCAATGCGCGCGGCGCACAAATTTTTATTGCATAATCAGCAAACGCTATGTCAGCATAGCTCAGGCCCCCACATTCTGGAGGTTTGACAATGGTGACCCAGTCGCCTACCGTGCTGTTGATCGAAGATCACGAAGATACACGCAAGATGCTTGCACTACTTTTCGACGAATGGGGTTATCAGGCAACGCTTGCGCCGACCGCAACTGAAGGCTTGAAACACCTCCTCGAACAACGCTTCGATTTAATCATCCTCGATAACTGGCTTCCTGATCTGGACGGCGTCGAGCTATGCCGGCAGATTCGCACCGCTGACCGTCAGACGCCCATCATCTTTTACTCTGCCGCCGGCATGGGCAGCGAAGACCGCGAAGCTATGGATTGTGGTGCCAGCGCGTTCGTCTCGAAAGGCGGCAGCCTCGGCGAATTGCGCGAGGTGATGGCCGTACAGTTGAAGAAAACCAACGGCAAAGCGCCCAGACCTGCTTGAACCCATCGATTCTTCAAGTTGATTGCCGCCCTCTGCTTCGGCCCTTGACAGCCTCATCCGTTTGACCGGCGGCGCGCTCGCCTTTACCATACAAGCGTGCAAACGGCACACAGTGGAGCCGTTTGCACAAACCTACTCACCAACAATTCGCACTGGAAAAAAGTTGCATCGGTCATCCTCGCTATGCCGGCAAGCCATTACGGATTGCGCCGCAGCGGGCCGCCGCATTGAAAGAAAAGAGTAACCGTGGCGAACGTCCGAAAGTATATGAGAGTCAAGCCTGACATGCACTTTTGCACGAATATCGCCATCCACTTAGGAGGACAGTTATGCGAAAACGCCGATTCACCATTCTGCTGCTGGTCGTCAGTCTGTTGACATCCGGCACGGCTGCCATAGCGCAGTCGCCGCAGGAAAAAATCAACGAAGAAGCCATCAACAAGATCAAAGAAGAAGGCATGACGCGCTCGCAGGTGATGGACACGCTGAGCTACATCACCGATGTCACGGGAGCGCGGCTGACCAATTCACCCAACATACGCAACGCCCAGGAGTGGGCAAAAAACCGGCTCACCCAATGGGGACTACAGAACGCCCGCCTCGAAGCCTGGGGGCCGTTTGGTCGCGGCTGGTCTTTGGAAGGCTTTGCCGCCAACATGGTCAAGCCGCATTACGCGCCGCTGATCGCTTATCCGAAGGCCTGGTCGCCTTCGACCAACGGCGCGGTGCGCGGCGAAGTCGTTTATCTGAATGCCAGCACTGCCGACGATCTTGAAAAGTATAAAGGCAAGCTGAAAGGTGCCATTGTCTTAATTGATAAAGCGCGCGAAGTCAAAGCGCACTTCGAGGCGGACGGCAAGCGTCTAGGCGACAACGACCTGTGGAAGCTTGCCAACGCCGAGCCGCAAGGCGGCGGCGGTCGCCGCTTTGAGTTCACACCGGAACAGCGCGCCGCTATGGAACTGCTGACCAAGAAATGGCAGTTTGTCGCTGCGGAAGGCGCGGCGGTCGTGCTGGAGCCGGGACGCGGCGATGGCGGCAACATGATCGTCAGCGCCGTCACCATACCGACCGCCGTTGACACGCCGTTTGATCGCCGTCCGCGCCCCTGGGCCAAAGACGTTACCGGCGTCGTGCCGCAGGCGGTCGTCACCGTCGAGCATTACAATCGTTTGCTTCGCATGCTCGAACGCGGCGCTAAAGTCGAACTCGAAGTCAACATCAACACACGTTTTTATGATCAGGACTTGATGAGCCACAATGTCGTCGCCGAGATTCCCGGCACAGATTTGAAAGACGAGGTGGTGATGCTCGGCGCACACTTCGATTCGTGGCATTCGGGCACCGGCGCGACTGACAACGCGGCAGGCTCGGCGGTGATGATGGAAGCCGTTCGCATTCTGCAAACCCTCGGACTGAAGCCGCGCCGCACGATTCGCATCGCTCTATGGAGCGGCGAAGAGGAAGGGCTGTTAGGCTCGCGGGCTTACGTCGCCGAACATTTTGCGAAGCGCGTTGATGCGAATCAACAGCCCGGCAGCATTGCCAACCCGCAATTTGAGTTTAAGCCGGAGTGGGACAAAGTCGCAGGCTACTTCAACATCGATAACGGCACGGGCAAGATTCGCGGCATCTACTTGCAAGGCAACGAAGCGGTGCGGTCGATCTTTCGCGCCTGGTTCGCGCCGTTCAAAGATATGGTTGGCACGAGCAAAGATAACAGCATTGCGACGCTTTCCATCGCCAACACCGGCGGCACCGATCACCTGTCATTTGATGCGGTCGGGCTTCCGGGCTTCCAGTTCATCCAGGATCCGGTTGAGTACGACACGCGAACGCACCATTACAACATGGACGTTTATGATCGCGTGCAAGAGGATGACATGAAACAGATGGCGACGATTGTCGCCGCCTTCGTCTATAACACGGCGATGCGCGACCAGAAGCTACCGCGCAAGGCGCTGCCGGGCCAACCCAACGCCCGCGCCGCCGGGCAGTAAAAGAGACTGGGGGCTGGAGGCTAGAGGCTGGAGTCCAGAGCTTTGCGAGAATCTGAAGAATACTGCGGCGATAGCATTTTCAGGCTCCAGCCTCTAGCCTCTAGTCTCTAGTCTTCCTTGATCCAAACGGTTTTGATGTTGACGAATTCACGTATGCCGAAGACGCTCAACTCGCGCCCGTAGCCGCTGTGTTTGATGCCGCCGAACGGCAGGCGCGGGTCGCTGGCGACCATGCCGTTGATGAAGACGCTGCCGGCTTCAAGCTCGTCAATGAACTGCCGCCGCTCGGCGGCATCATTCGTCCAGGCGCTGCTGCCGAGGCCGAACTCGGTCGCGTTGGCAAGGCGAATCGCTTCGTCGATGTCGCGGACGCGAAATACCGAAGCCACCGGGCCGAAGAGTTCTTCGCTGTAGGCCGGTGCCGTTTCGGGGATGTCAGTCAAGACCGTCGGCGCATAGTAATTACCAACACGATCCAGCCGCTTGCCGCCGGTTAAAACACGCGCCCCCGCTTCGACGGATTTGCGTACCTGCGCGTCGAGGTCTTCGAGAATGTCAGGAGTTGCCAGCGGCCCTATGTCTGTAGATTCATCCAGCGGATCGCCAATCTTGAGCGCCTGCATCTGGCTGACAAAGCGGCGCTCGAATTCGTCGGCAATCCGTTCGTCAACGATAAAGCGCTTCGCCGCGATGCAAGACTGGCCATTGTTGATCGTCCGCGCTTTTACAGCGGTCTTCACAGCTTCATCGAGATTGGCGCTCGGCATGACGATGAACGGATCGCTGCCGCCAAGTTCGAGCACGGTCTTCTTGAGGCGCTTGCCGGCTTGCTCGGCGACGCGGCTGCCCGCTGGCTCGCTGCCGGTCAATGTGGCGGCCATTACACGCGGATCATCAAGCACGCGCGCCACCTGGTCCGAGCCGATCAGCAAGGTTTGAAATGCCCCTTCAGCGAATCCGGCGCGCAAAAAGATGCCTTCGATATTGAGCGCGCATTGCGGCACGTTTGAAGCGTGCTTGAGAAGGCCGACATTGCCGGCCATCAACGCCGGCGCGGCAAAACGGAAGACCTGCCAGAAGGGAAAGTTCCACGGCATCACCGCGAGCACCGGCCCAAGCGGTTGGTAATGAATATAACTTTGCGTAGCGTTGGTTTCGACCGCCTCGTCAGCCAGAAAGGCTTCAGCGTTGGCGGCGTAGTAGCGGCAAACCCAGGCGCATTTCTCGGCTTCAGAGATTGCCGCCTTGATCGGCTTCCCCATCTCGATGGTCATCGTGCGGGCAAAATTGTTTTTGTCTGATTCGAGGATTTCAGCAGCGTGCGTCATCTTCTCACTGCGCTCTTGAAATGCGGTGCGGCGATGCGCGCGAAAGGTTGCGATGGCGAGCCCAAGCTTGCGGTCTATCTCCGAGTCGGTCAGCGGCTCGAAGGTCTTCAGGGTTTCGCCGGTCGCCGGATTGATGGTTGCGATTGCCATGAGAGTCAACCTCGCGGGAATTGAAATCAAGCCATGCAGCGGCTTTGGTTGTCAAAGCGCATCACACCAGAAGCGTAGCATATTCATCAGCCGTTAAGCATTCGCTTAAAAGCCAGGCCGCAAATCACCCGAATCACCCGAATGTTGACAAATGATTCGCGGCTATTCGTAAACATCGGTGTGGTTCGCGGCGGCTGCTTTTTGCGCGCTGCTTTGCTACGATGGCGGCGCGGGGCAAGGTTTTCCAATCAAGGATAGAGAGTATGGCGAAAGCGATTGACATGCACGTTCATCTGCCGACGGCGAGCTTTCTCGACAAAGCCATCAAGCCGTTTCGCGTCGCGGCTGAAACTTTCTTTCGCACGACGGTGCCGGTGCGCGAAATGGACGAGGTAGCGCGGCTCTATGAAGAACTCGACATCATCGGCGTCTTGCTCGCCTGGGATGCCGAGACCGCGACGGGCCTGCCGCCGCTCACCAACGATGAGGTGGCCGATATTGTCAAAGCCTATCCGGGCCGCTTCATCGGCTTTGCGTGCGTTGATCCGTGGAAAGGCAAGCGGGCGATTGATGAAATGGAGCGCGCGATTACCGAGCTTGGCATGAGCGGCGCGAAGTTTCATCCCGGCGTGCAGGCGTTTTATCCGAACGATGCGCGCTTTTACCCGCTCTATGAAAAGATCACCAGGCTAAACGTGCCGGCGCTCTTTCACACCGGCACAAACGCGCTGGGGGCGGGGACGCCCGGCGGCATGGGGGTGCGCATGGACTATACGCGCCCTATCTATCTCGATCACGTCGCCGTCGATTTTCCGGAGCTGACGATTATCGGGGCGCATCCGGCGTGGCCCTGGCACGAAGAGATGCTCGCCATCATCGCGCACAAAGCGAATGTTTTTATGGATCTTTCAGGCTGGTCGCCGAAGTACATTCCGAAGGCGATTATGGACGAAGCGCGTGGGCGCTTGCAGGATCGTGTGATGTTCGGCAGCGATTACCCGTTCATCATGCCGCAGCGCTGGCTTGCGGATTTCGACGGGCTGGAAGGGTTCAAACCGGAAGTGCGGCAGAAGATTTTATTGACCAACGCCGCACGGATTTTGAAGCTGTGAAAGCGTCTCTGCGAATGAGCGCGAAGATCATTCCCCCTCTTTGACACTCATTCGCAGAGAGTAAGAAAATCTACGATTAGTGATTAAACAGCCACTCCTCGAAGATGTGTGATGCTTCTTTTTTGCCACTCCAGCGGGCGCGGTTGCGACCCGTCAGCGCCAGCACTTCGGCGTGATGCTGACCGGCGCGGTCGCCGATGCGGTCGAAGTATTTGTAAAGCTCGGCAATCCGCGCCACCGATTCTTTCGCCGCTTCGACCGTCTTGAAGCTCAAGACGTTGCGGAAGAAACGGCTGTAGGTGTTCTGGTCGCGCGCCGTTGTTGTGTACAGATCGAAGTAGCCTTGAATCAATCCGGCGCTCTGCAAAACGCTCGCAACGTAGCTTGGCCGAGTATCGACCCGCCGGGCGATTTCGCTGATCTCGGTCGTGCCGGCACGGTGCAGATCGAGTATACGGCTCTTCTTTGAATCTCTGCGCGTCGTGCGCTTCGGCTGCCGCTCGTCGACGGGTGCCGCAAGCGGCGGCGGCATCATCTGGTTAAACAAAATTTCCTGCATGATTAAACCTCCTACTGCTCACAGGAAAGGGACAGCGGCGCAGGCGAATTATTCAGCCCCTCGGATTGCTCAAGCCGTCGAACCTTTTCAGCGTCGCTCGCAACGCTTCAGCCCGCGTGGCGGATATCCACCTCATCAGGGGTTTTCGATTTCAGATAATCAATGAAGACGCTGGCGGCTTTGCGCGACAACTCTTCGGGCCCGCACTTCAATAATTCGAGACACTGCGCCTCGGCGTTGACGCCGTGGGCGTTGGCGATGGCGCGAATCGCTACCAATTGCTTGGGCGTGACCAGATCGGCCATGGTCTTGGCCACAGGGTCGCGCGGGAACTGCAACTGCGGATTGGCAGCGTTCGACGGCTTCAAAGATGCGGCCTCTTCTTCCTTGCGGTACAACCCGCGAGCGATGCCGAATTTCACCGCTGCGCGCTTCAAGGCATCGTGCTCGGCCTTCTTGATGCCCATCTCGTCGTAAGCTGAGCCGGTGCCGACGCCTTGCCGAGTCACCCCTTGAATCGTGATCGAAGCGGTCACCGCAACGAAATCGCCGATCTGCGTAATCGACAACACTTCGTGCGACCAGTCGGGACAGATGCGGTCGAGCAGGTCGGCGACGACGTGCCACTCGACGTAATCGACTTCGTGATCGCGGCCAGCGCGATCAGTCCAGCCGATGCGCTGGCGGATCATCTCCGGCGACAGGGCGTGCGACAATTCCTTCAAGGTTTCAGCAAACGGCATGACAATGATTCGTCCGCCATTTTCATTTTCGTGATCTACATCACTCTCGTGCATTTCGGGTGGGCCTTCCATGGTTGCTTGATCAGCGGTTTCATCCGGCGGCTCAAGGTGAAACTTCACCGCCAGAATATGCTCACAACGGTAACGCGGTTCCCTTTCAATGTGCGCTTCATAGTCCGCGCAGGAACAGCGCACGCGGCCATCTTCGTCGCGCCAGACGCGGAAGGTTTCCTTGCTGATGCCCGGCGATGTGACGTTGAAGCCTTCGTAGTCGCGCTCGACCATGCCCATAGCGGCAATGGTCTTGGCGCGATTGACTGCCAGATTGGTTTTCTCAACTGCTGCGCTCATTTGCCGACCTCGCTTTCCTAAATTGCATTGGCTCGTCTGGGGTTGGCGACGACTTCGTGAGCCTGACCTGCGGACTCGACGGCCCCAAGTCGCGCCTCCAACTCGCGCACCTGACGGCTCAACTCCTCGCAGCGCCGCCACAGGGCATCGAAGCTCTCCCATATCTCGTCAGAATGGCAGGACATCGCTTTTGCCTTCCAGGGCCACGAGCGGTGCGGCGCTCATCGCCGGCTGCAACTCTGATCGAAGCTCCATTTCAGCTTCCAACTGCGCCGACCAGAACTCGTACCCCTGCCAGGCACGCCAGTCGGCCCACTCATCCATCTCAACTTGATAGCTTGGTTCCTGCTGCCTGCTTTTCATGACTATCCCTTTCTCTGTTTCATACGTGAAACATTGTATCACGGTTCCGAGATTTGTTTCAAGTATAAAATAAAACGTTGCATCTATGATACAGATTATGTTATACAGGATATGCTAGTAATAGGAGGGTCTTATCTTTATGACCGAACCCGCGTTGAACATTATCGAATTAGGGGAGTACGTGAAACGCAAGAGGCAGGAAGAAAAGCTGTCGCTGCGGCAAGTGGCGACCAATATTAGTGTCAGTGCCTCGACGCTTTCGCGGATTGAGAATGGTATTGGCGTGCCCGACAGCGCGACGCTGGCACGGCTGGCCGCCTGGCTGGGGATCCCGCTTGAGCGCTTGATGCGCGGCTCGCTGATGGAAACCGGCGAGATGGCCGTCGAGGCTTATGTCGAGCCGGTGATCTATTATCCAACCGAGTCGACGCCGAGCATTGTCGAAGCTCACCTCAGGGCCGACCGCAATCTGAAGCCGGACATGGCGAAAGCCTTGGCCGAGCTTTTCCGCGTCGCTTATACTCAATTCGCCAGCAAGCCGAGCGCGACGACTGAGACGAATGAATAGCCAAGCCGAGCAGCCGACGCAACCCATAGATGAGCTGCTACCGCCGACGGCCAAGCGCCGCGTCTATGAGCGCATCGCGCTCAAGGTGCGTGAATTTGCCGGCGCGCCGCTGGATCTGCCGCTGAATCCCTGGAAATTAGCGCCTTTTGTGAAGATTCGCGTGATGAGTTTGCGCGACGTGCAGGGACTATCGGAAGAGAGCCGGCGGGTACTGCTTGGCGACAACGGCAAATCGTGGTCAGGCGGTGCCAGCCGCCCGCTGCCCGACGGCTGGCGGCTGGTATTCTTGAACCCGAATCACACGCGCGAACGCCAGGCGGCGACCTTGATGGAAGAGATTTGCCATGTCATTCTCGGCCATTCGCCGACCCGCTTGATGCACGCCGAAGAGACCAACAAAGGCGTGCGCTTCCGCAACTTCGACAAGAATCAGGAAGAGGTCGCCTATGCGGTCGGCGCGGCGACCTTGATTCCTTACTTTCCTTTAAAGCACGCCGTATCGGCAGGTCTGACTGCCGAAGTGATCGCGCGGCGCTTCGGCGTCAGCCGCGACCTGGTCGAATACCGCATCAAGGTCTGTCGTCTGTGGACGGAATATAAAGCGCGCCGGGTGCAGGCCAGCTAATCAAGTTGCCAGGAGGCTGCCAGCGCCCTGGCCCGGTTGAAGCAAGCGGGCAACACGGGGCGACAGGCAGTGCTTTCTAAGAATTATTGATCGCCAGGAAGCCGCCATCCAACCTCGCCTGGGTTTCCGACCGCAACTCTGTAATCCTTCGTCAAAGTGTAGACAGCGACCATCACATTGCTTATAATGCCCCACACCCCTTACGGTTGACACTTTGAATGTGGGGTAAGCAGAGTGGGCAACCTGAACCGTGTCTGGCTGGCGGACGATTTACAGTGGGTCAATAATTACCGCAAGCGCCTTGCCAATTCGCGCTACGGCGAGGGCCTTTTCATTATCCCTGAACGCATTACTATCTCAGCAATCGCCCGCAAAGCGATTGAGAAGCATTGCGCTATCCCGATAGCCTTCGCCCCCGTTTCATCGATTAAGCCGTTCCAGAACCCCTGTCTGACTGGCTGGTTGCGCCGCTACGGCGCACACTTGCTGGCTCTCCCCTTCCGCCTTGGCGGTCAATTCTGCATTCGATTGCAGGCATCAAGCTGGTAGAGAGGAATCGCTAACGTGACGGAAAAGATACTGGTCGTTGACGATAGCAGCGATACGCGCGAGATGATGGCGAAGTTGTTAGAGATGGAATCCTTCAACGTCATCACGGCGGAAGACGGACGCGCCGGCTTCGACACGGCGAAGGCCGAGCGCCCGGACATGATTATCACCGACATCAATATGCCGAACCTTAACGGCATTGAGATGATTCGCTTGCTGCGCCGCGAAGTGGACTTCGGCAGCGTGCCCATTATGGCGATTACGGCTTATGGCCAGAACATCGCACAGGAAGCCGTGGAAGCCGGCGCTAACCAGGCGACTACTAAGCCGATCAACTTCGAGTCGCTGATTCGCGGCATCCGCCAGTTGCTCGATTCTTCAAAGAGCAATCGTCAGCACAACGGTTTTGCATGAGACCGCAATCGTTTGGAGTTCCGTCTGAAGGCGGAATACCCCGAATATGAAAGATTCCGCCTGAAGGCGGAACTCTATGCCCGCTCTTCATTGACCTGCTACCCAAAAATCAATGGCCTGCCGCGAGTCGGTCGCGGCAGGCCATTATTTGTATGATCGATTGTTTTGACGGGCGATTAATGCAGAAACTGCGCCAGCACCTCCATCGGTAGGCTGCCGGTGACGCGCACGTCGATATCGTTGCCGGTGATCGTGACGCTCTTGAGTGCCGTGACCAGCGGGGCCATCTTCGGATCGTTCGAGGCGACCAGGAAGCCGCGCGCCATATCAAGCAAGCCGTTGAGTTGCGAAGCCAGCGTGCGCGCATGCTCGGCAGTGTCGTTGCGCAAGGTGGCGTTGAGATCGACGCCTGTCGTCACATCAGCGCTGCCGAAGATCAACTTGATCGAACTGAAATCGCCCATCTGCCCGGTCGGCAGCTTGTTCGCAAGCGACGGTGTCATTTCCATAGCGAAGCGCACCGCCGCGCCATTGCTCGCCGCCAGCCCTTCGCTCAGCCTGGCGTTCTGCGCGATGCTTGGCCGGCTGCCGCTCTTCACATCAATCGCCGCGCGCACCGATGCGGTCGTGCCGGCGACTACCGTGCCGGCGTCGATAAACACAAAACCGCCAGAGTCATGCCCTGTGTGATGGCCTGTGGCTGGCGGTTTGGTTTCGACCGACTCGACTTTGAAAATTTCGATGCCCTTGTATGTCTCCGACGTGAGCTTCAATTTTTCGTCGGCGCGCAACCGCGCCAATAAAGCGCTCTGATTCAATCGCCCTGAAACGGCGACCGCCGGATTGTTGGTATCGTTGTTGGAAAACGCGATGGCGACCGTTTGCACGTCGCTGAGGCTCAAGCCGGCTCTCGACAGTTCCGACAGAACCTTGTCATATGCCGAGTGGAACTTTTCTTGCGACGTCAGCATGTTCCATAGCGGACTTGAGGTGACGCGCTGCACATCAATCAACAGCACGGCGTTGCCATCGGGCAAGGCATTCAGAAGTTCGTTGCCAGTCTGCGCCGCAGGGCGCGCCGCTGACGGACGGACGCTCACACTGATAGCGAGCGCCAGCATAATGGCTGCGAAAGCGACTCTCTTCATACGTTTTTCTCTCCTCTGTTTATGGTAGCATTGCGGACTCGACCGGTGCCGGTTGATCTGGCTGCCCGGCAGGTTGTTTTCTAAGACGCACATACTAACAACGAGCGCTGCCCGCCCAGGGTTTACAATAAATCGGCCTCTTGAAAATATCCAGTCCGGTGAAGCTGTCTTGCGCGCGCCTCTACGGGTTGCTTAAAATTCCCTTTGCCGCGCGGAAGCTCCCTTCACGTTGAGTAATACGCAGGCGGTAGCCAATCGAATGCAATTTGTAACACGCTATTAATCTCATGCGCAAAAAGACTTCCCCTGCTCAAGATTCCGGTGCCGTCGACGTGTTGGCCGCATCAACCGCTGCCAGCGCCGTTGAAGATCAGCCGCCGGCTTCCTTCATCGCCACCCTGAGCGCCTATCTTCGCCGCAGTCGGCTGTGGATACCAATCGCTCTGGCCTTGGCCGCCTCGCTGGTCACCCTGGCGAACGACTTCGCATGCGATGACGGGTCGCAAGTCGTTAACAACGCGCTCATCAAGAGTCTCGCCAATCTGCCGGCGGCGTTCACTGCCGGGGCCTGGCGGTTCGCGCCCTTCGAGGTCACCGCCATCTCGCAATCCTACTATCGCCCGTTGTTCAACGTCTGGCTGATGATCAGCAATACGCTTTTCGGCGCGTCCTCCTGGGGCTGGCACTTGATGACATTGCTCCTGCACGCGGCGGCGACGGCGATGGTCTTTGTCGTCATCAAGGAGATGTTCGACCGCCGCCGGCTGGCGCTCATCGCCGCAAGCCTGTTCGCCGTACTGCCGGTTCATGCAGAAGCCGTCGCCTGGGTGTCGGGTAGCGTCGAGGTGTTGATGACGCTGCTGTTGCTGGCGGCGTTGCATTTTTACCTGAATTATCGACAGGCGGGCCGAACTTACCAGTTGATCCTGGCGCTGGCGTTTTATCTGCTGGCATTGTGGAGCAAGGAAGCGGCACTGGCATTGCCGCTCATCATTGCTTACCTGGAACTGATGCATTACGGCAAATCGCCAGCGATCAAGGGACGCGGCATCGGCCCGTTGCCATTGGCCGGGTGGCTGGCGTTGGTGACGGCGGTTTATGCGCTGATGCGCTACCGGGCGAACGGCGACATCTTCGCCGCCGACGAAACCCGCTTGCCGCTGGGCCCGGCGCTGCTGACCATTCCCCTGGCGGTCATCAAGTATCTGGCGCTGCTGATCTGGCCATTCGGCTACAGTTATCAACATTACACAATTCTGATCACCTCGGTTATCAGCATCAAGCTGCTGGCGTCGCTGCTGTTGGTCATTGCGCTGATCTTCATCGTCGTGCGTTACGGCTCGCGGCAATTGCAGGTCGCCGGCGCGTGGTTCATCCTGACGCTATTGCCGGCGCTCGTCGTGATGAATCGCTTTGAGATGGATCATCTCGTGCAGGAAAGATATCTTTACCTGCCGTCGCTCGGCTTTTGTCTGGCGCTTGCCCTCGGCGTCGAATGGCTGGCGGCGCGACAATCGCTCAAGCTGTCGCCAGACAGGTTCGCAACCGCGCTGGTGGCGGCGGCGGTTGTGCTTTATAGCATAGCTTACATTATCCATAGCCGTCACTGGAGCGATTCGCTCGCCGTCTACCGCAACGCCGTCGCCGTCGCCCCCGCTTCAGCACCGGCGCATTCATCGCTGGCGAGCGAATACGCCTTTGCGGGCCGCGCCCGCGACGCCGAAGCTCTGGCGCGGCACGCCATCGAGCTTGATCCGCAATATATCGATGGGTATCTCACGCTCAGTTACCTGACGATGCAACAAGGCAACCTCAACAAAGCCATCGAAATTCTTGAGCAGGCAAAATCATCGATCAGCCCAACCTCACTCAACCGCAGCAACCTGGCAACGCTCATCCTGAATATCGGCAGGCTCTATGCGCAGAAAAAAGATTACGCCAGCGCCACCCAACAGGCGCAGGAATCGCTGGCGCTGTGGCCGCGCGCCGCTGGCTTCTATAACACGGCGCTGATTTACTCATATACCGATAACTTCGAAGAATCGCTGCGGCTGTATCAGGAAGCCTCACGCCGGCTGCCGCCCGCCTATTCTGTAATTCATCTCTCGCTTGGTATCATTTACGATGCGCTTGGCCGGCTCGAAGAAGCGCGCGACGAATATCAGAAATATCTGGCGCTGCTGCCGCCCGACGCGCCGGAAAGCAAGGGCGCTCAGGGGCGTCTGAAAAAAGTCATTGATAAATTACAAAACCCCGGATCGGATAAACGCGGCGCTGAGCCACCGTCAAGTGGCAAACCACGTCGCGGCGGCGGGCAGTAAAGGGCTGCGGGCGGCGGGCTGGTTCGCTATAATCGTGACGCCCTGGCAAGCGCGAAATGATTGGCGTTGACAGGAGGAGGAGGAACGTGAGCAAAACGATTGGCGTCGTCGGCGCTGGAACCATGGGCAACGGCATTGCGCAGGTAGCGGCACGCGCCGGCTTCGCTGTCCGTATGCGCGATGTCAGCGATGACCTGCTCAAGCGCGGACTCGCCAGCGTAGGTCGCAGCCTGCAACGCGATGTCGACAAAGCGCGGCTCTCAGGCGAAGACCAACAGCAGATTATGGCGCGCATACGCGTCACCACTAGCCTGGATGATCTGCGCGATTGCGATTTTGTCATCGAAGCCATCACAGAGAGTTTCGCCGCCAAGGCAGAAGTCTTTCTCTCTCTCGACCGGCTCGTCGGGCCTGAGGTGATATTGGCAAGCAATACCAGTTCGATTTCGATCACCCGGCTCGGAGCGGCAACCACGCGCCCGGATCGCTTCATCGGCATGCACTTCATGAATCCTGTGCCGGTGATGAAGCTCGTCGAAGTCATTCGCGGCCTGGCGACTTCGGATGCCACTTATCAGGCGACGCGCGAGTTGGCTGAAGCCATGGGCAAGACGGCAGTCGAGGTCAACGACGCGCCTGGCTTTGTCTCCAATCGCGTGTTGATGCCGATGATCAACGAAGCCATCTTCGCGCTTTACGAAGGCGTCGGCACGCCGCAGGCGATTGACGAAATCATGAAGCTCGGCATGAATCATCCCATGGGGCCGCTGACGCTTGCCGATTTCATCGGTTTAGATGTTTGCCTCGCCATCATGAATGTGTTATATGATGGCTTCAACGACTCGAAGTACCGTCCGTGTCCGCTGCTTAAGAAATACGTGGACGCCGGCTGGCTCGGTCGTAAGACGGGAAAAGGCTTTTATGAATATTGATTGCCGGACAAGAACTGGCTTATCGCTTATACGCAGAATTGGCCACTGGAGCCAGTTTCACGGCAGTCCCGTGTTGTGTTGATCGTCAAGAAAGCAGGTGGCCTTTTAGAAATGATATTCTGTCAACGTTGCACTCATCCGAATCCTTACACGCGCGAAACATGCCGGGCGTGCGGCATGAAGCTGATGATTATCACGAGCACGCCGACGCTCGCGGCTTACGGCGGCGTCGAAAGTTTGCTGCGCCCGACCATCGAAGAGCATCTGCTCGAACGCATCAGCGCCCTTGAAGCCGAGCTTCACGGTGCCAACGAACGCATTGAGTTGTTGCTTGAGTTGTTGCACCGCCAGGCGACCAGCGGGCTCTACGATCACGCCATGCTCGATGCCCTGGTCGAACATCTATCGGCGCGCGGCGCGGTCGAAGGCAACGAACTGGAGACCCTGTGGCGCGACCGCGTCGCCGAACATTACGAAGAGGTGAGCGAGCAGGAACAGTTTGAAAAGCGCATTGAGCGCATGCTGCACGGCTTCAGCGGCGAGAACTTCGATCTCTTCGCGCGCCTGCTCGATACCGGCACCGATCTCTTCGTCGAGAACAATCCAAAACGTGGCATTCGTTACTTTGAGAAGGCGCTGCTGCTCGATCCGGTGAACAAGGAACTGGCCTTTTTCATCGGCGAGCATTTCTTCCGCATCAACAAACCGGTGCTGGCCCGCGCTTATCTTGAGCGTGCCGTCGATAGCGAAGCGGAAAACTGCATGGCGCTGCTGATGCTCGGCGTCATCTGCGGCGACGACGGCGACCTGGACTCGGCCAAGTGGCATCTGAGCCGCGCCCTGAAGATCAAGAAGAACTCCTTCACGGCGCATTACGGGCTGGGCAGAATACTGGTGAGCGAGGGCAAGCTGCGCGAGGCGATCATGCACTTGAAGCGGGCGCTCAGGCTCAAGCCGACGCCGGAGATGTATTACATCGTCGGGCGCGCTTATCTGGAAGAGGGGCGCACAGAGATTGCGGTGCGCCACCTGCGCCGCTGCATCGAGATGGATCCGAAGTTCGATGCGGCGCTCTATCATCTTGGCTTGATTTATCTGCGGCAGGACGATCTCACCCTGGCGCAGGAACACTTCCGCGCCGCCTATGAAATCAACCCGCGCGAGTCGCGTTATCGCACGGCGCTGCGGGCGCGCAAAGCCGGGCAGTTGGCACCGCTGCCGGTCTTCGGGCGGACGGCGGTGGCGAACCGCAAAGTGGTGACGAGCGGCGACGAGCGCCTGGTCGAGTTGTTGCGCAGCGACCTGCTCGAATCGCCGGTCGCCAAATCCGATGTCAGAAAAGGCCAGAAGCGCGGCTGAATCCGCAATCTGCGTTTAGCGGCTTTCGACCTGACTATAGAGCATTGCTGAAAAGTCAGTGAAAGCCCCGAAGGGGCGTAATTCAATAGCCCGGCGCAACGCGCCGGGGAGAAGTCAGGTTAAGCACGCAAGCCCTGAAAGGGCGCAATATCGGAGCCGCCCCTGGGTTATCGCGCCCTTTCAGGGCTTACCCGGTTGCGGCTGCTGATCTTGGGGCGATGCCCCAAGCTATTGAATTATGCCCCTTCGGGGCTTTTCAGAAACGCTCTATAGACAAGCGCAAACAAAAAGCAGAAGCCTTGGAGATCACTCCGCAGCTTCTGCTTTTTGTTTCGCCGTCAGTCTTGCGCCTTCGGCTTTTGTTGGTGACTTCGTTTAATGGGCGGTGACGCTTTCATGCGAGCGGCTGCCGTTGGGCATGACCGGCACACTGCGCGTCGTGGTGTCGAATCTCTTCTTCGTATCGGTCGTCAAGCTGTAAACGTCGAATCCAAAACTGTCGAGGTACATCGCGAGATCGTCATCCATAGAAATGTACAGAATCGGCTGGTGCCCGAAGTAGTCTGTGATTTCGAGGAGCCGCTCGATGACCTCAATCGGGGAAAAGGTTTTTGCGGGATCCCGGAAGCTAGCCATCTTTAACTCCTTTCATTCTCCTTTACGAGTCTCAACCACCTTTAGTTTTTCGCTTTGCAATTAGGATGCCGCCGCGATAAGCGAAGTTGTTTTTCTTTTACGGCTCCTTGCTGATGAGAGAACGACACGAGCGCGCCGGCTTGCGGCTTTGGGGCATGGCCGTGAACGAAAGGGCCGGCGACGATCACCGGCCCGTTTGGAGGGAGGAAGAGAATCGAGAGAGTAAAATCAAATCGCTTTAGCGCTCGGCGCTCAGTCATTAGAGGCCGTACTTTCGGTTTTCTTGCTGCTCTTTTCAGATTTATCGGATTTTTCCGGCTTGTCGGATTTCTCCGACTTGTCGGATTTTGATGATGATTTGCTTGAATAATCGGACATATACCAGCCGCCGCCTTTCAATTGAAAGCTGGTGCGCGAAAAGATCTTCTCCAGCTTGCCGCGACATTTGCTGCAACGCTTGAGCGGCGCGTCCGAAACTTTCTGCATCACCTCAAGGTGCGAGCCGCACTTTTCGCAGATGTATTCATAAATCGGCATGGTATCGCAATTCCTCCAAAGGAACGTTCAAAGACACAGTAAGTTTAGCACGCTCGCATGGCCGCTACAAGACTTGCCTCTTGACCAAAAAAGCCGGGGCGCTTACCATTTTTTTGTAAATGCCACAGAAACTGAGATTCAGCCGGTGAGTCAAACGATGAATCAACTGTCCTGCTTCAATTCATCGCAACTCAGAACCGTGCGCCAGGCGCGCGCGCGGGCGGCAACGCTAGTTTCCGGGTATTACTGCGTCGCGCCGCGCGAGTGGCAGCAGATGCCTTATGAAGTCAAAACGCTGCGCGCCCTGGATCACTCCGAGGTCACCGACGCGGCGCTCGCCCAGACGGTCTGTTACAACTTCAAGCGCGCCGCCGGGTCGCTGGTCATCCAGGAAGGCGACCTGTATCGCATCTGCCTGCAAGATCACCGCATCCTTGACGCCATGCATCACACGCCGCTCAAGCTCGGCTCGCTGCTCACTTATGTGCTGACGCACGAACTGGTTCACGTCGTGCGTTTCGGCCAGCAATTGCAGCGCATCGATCTGCCCCTGGAATTGCGCGACGATGAAGAGCGCAAAGTCGAACAGACGACGCGCACGATTCTTGCCCGCGCCGGCGACGCCAACCTCTGCCAGTTCTTTACCAACTGCCTCGCCAGCCCCTTTTAGGAGCAATCTCATCCAGCCTGGCAGCGTCCAGATCAACTTAGAGCGAGCTTATGCCGGTAAACATGAGAACTTTGTCTGAATACATAAAGACGAGGTTGATAAACATGAAGGCGAGGTTAGTAAACATGAAAGCAAAGTCGGTAAACATGAGGGCAAAGTTGATAAACATGACGGCGAGGCGTACAAACATTGTTTCCAGGTTTGTAAACATCATTCCCAGGTTTGTAAACATCGTTCCCAGGTTTACAAGCATGGGAACGATGTTTACAAGCATAGCGCCTGTGCAGATAAACATAGAGCCTATGCAAGTTGGCCGCAAAGCCAGATGAATCCATTTATAGCGATTTGCAAATGAGTTTAGCCTTTGCCACAGCAGATGGCTTCGATTCAGCCCGATTCATCGGGCTTTCCCGAAGGGCAAATAGGCCAGCGCTTTTAGCGCTGGTAGGCGGCCAGCCGTTTGACGGCTGGTAGACGAGTTCAGTTGATTTCTCAGCAGGGCGTTTCAACGTCCTTCTGGCGCAGGGCTTTAGCCGCCATCAGCTACATGGCTAAAGCCCGATGGGAGAAGCACGCTGAAGCGCGCTCAGCGAATCGCTGGCGGATGGCCAACCAGCGCTAAAAGCGCTGGCCTAGATGCCCTGCGGGAAAGGCTGCTGAAGCAGCCTGACCGACCATCGCTTAACTTGTTGAAGCAGCCTGACTGACCTTCGCTTGACTTGTTGAAGCAGCCTGACTGACCTTCGCTTAACTTCGTACCATCGCTTAACTTGTTGAAGCAGCCTGATTGACTATCGCTTAATTTGCTGATGAACTCGTCTCTATCCATCGCTATCGCGGCGGCCAATCACGCCAGACGCGCCGTTGTGCTCATAGATGCTTGTTGAGAAAGCTCAAGGCGAGATAACCGAAGTAGAATTTGAATGGCGTTTTGCCCATCGTGTAATGGCCCCAGGGCACCAGCCGGCGCTCGTAGGCGAGGCCGTGGCGCTCGCATTCTTCAAACAACAAACGCGACAGCGACGGCGGAAACGATAGATCATAACGCGCCGATATGAACAACCCGTGTCGCGGGTTGCGCATTAGTTTCTCAATATAGGCGTTCGGGCTGATCGATAACCAGACGCGGCGCACTTCGTCGCGCGTCAACGCCGTCTCCAGCCCGCGCCGCACATGCGAGGTGCTGATGCCTTCCCAGACGACATCGCCAAAATAGCTCGATACGTGATTGTAAGCGCCGACTTGCAAGCGCTCGTCGTGAACGAAGGCGAGAAAGGCGATACAGGAGCCTATGCTGGTTCCTGTGATCCCTATGCGTTCGTAACCCTGCTCGACGAGCCAGTCGACAGCGCCGCGCACGTCTAGCACCGCCTGCCGACAGGCTTGCAGCGTGCGGCCAACGTTGGCGCTAACCATGTAGTCAGCGCGCACCAGACCTTCCGGCGTGCGGCGGTCATGGTAAGGCAGGCTCAAGCGCAAGGCCGCCACGTTGATGCGATTGAGCAGGGCGCACAATCCTACATGGCTTTCGATGTCGGCGTTCCATTGCGGCAGCACGACGACGGCGCGGCGGCGGGCGCGTTCGACCTCGCTTGAGCCAGCCGCTTGGTTGCGCGCCGGTACGGGAAAGTAACGCGCATGAACCGTGTTGTTCTTCGCATAAGGCGACTGCACCTGGCTCGGAAACTTCAGCCATTCGCCATCGAAGGCGAAATCGTTCACCGCCGGCGCGCTAAAAAAATGGTCGCTTTCACTGACCGCGCGCTCGTTGAGCGAAAAGAGCAGATCGCGCGCCGCCCGGCCATTGCCGTTGGCGCGACGCTGCGGATAGCTGTCAAGATGATCGTTCAGATAATCAAGCCCCCAGTCGAAAGGGATGCTCATGCGGTTGACATCCACTTGCGAGAGCTTGCGTTCCCAACGATGAATCACGTTCTGCAACATAATGGATCACTCTGAAGGACAAGCGAGAAAGCCTTATTGTAGAGAAGTGCGCCGCTGCGCTCAAGCTATTGCTTTGATATGTCGGCAAAATCGTCGCGCATTGACATGATCAATGGCCGGTTGCCGCGATTTCGATTTTTTTTATCACGGGATCGAAAAAAACTGCAAGAATCGGGCTGCGGTCTGCGTCTATAGCTAGTAGAGGATCCAAACGTGATGGTTTCCAGAGTCAGTAATGCACACGAAAGCACGCCCCTGGCGGCACCCGAAGGCGCGCCCTTAACCGTCTGTGTCAATGACTGCGCCTTAGATCATGGCCAGCCTTATCGTGAACTGGCACCGGTCTGCTTCCGGCTCCGCTGCGCGTTTGCCGAAGCACGCTGGCACGGTGTTCTTGCGAAAAATGCCGACATCGCGCACCTAGTTCACATCGAAGTCAATCAAGATCGCTTATCCTTTCGCCACAGCTAATCCGCTGCGCGTTATTGTTTAAACGAGATTGCCGTGCGGTCGGCTTGCAGTACGCGATTGAAAAATTCGCGCACGGTATCGTACTGTTCGACGGTAAAGTTGATGGCGTTGACGATCAATCGGCGCTCATAAATCACCCGACGACCCTCCCCGGTAAACGAAGCGCGATAGCGCGCCGCGCCAATGTCTATCTCGATTGCCCCCGGCAAAGCTTCGGGCAGATAGCCTTCCGGCGCTTCGATCACTACGCGCTCGCTCTCAGACCAGGGAAAATCAAAGTAAACATTGTTCGTGCGCTGCGGCGAGGTAAACAACCATTCGTCGCGGCGGCTCAAATGGGCGGGCCGCAGGAGCAAGCGCTTTTCGGTGCGCGTCGCAAACTGCGGCGCGCTGAAACGATAAGTCGCCGTGACCGGTGCGGTGGCAGTTCGCGGATTGGCCACGACATCAGCAGTCTCGTCAAGGGCCGCTGTCGGCAGAGCCTGGCGCACCTCTGCGGCGATGCGCTGGCGCTGCTCGTCGCGCGTCGCATCGCCGGTTTCGTTGCGAAAGGCGAGGGCGCGTTGTCCTGTCAATTTCATCTCGACCTGCGCTTCCACCTGCCCGTCGCTGGCGATCTTCACATCAATGTGGCGCTCAGTGGCGCTCGCGGTCGCGTCGCTCACAGGGATTTCGACAAAGCGCCAGTCGTGGTTGCCGTAAACCAGCGCCGTGACGCCTTCCTTCTCCCAGGAGAGCATGCCGCGCGGGCAAGCGGGTGTGCCGACATCAAAGAATTGCAGCGCCCCGTCGCGTCTAAGAACCGCCGCGACTTCGCTGTTGAATTGAAAGGCGTCGGGAAACGTGTGATGAAAGAAGTTCTCGTCGCGCGTCGTCAGTTCGGCGACCCGCGCATCAAACCCGGCAGCCCGCAACATGGCGATGAATAACCGATTGATGTCGCGCGGCGTGCCGTAGCGGCGGCGCAGCGTATCGTCAATACTTTCATTCTTCTTCAAATCCGCTTCGGTATCGTTTTCCTCGCCTTCTTTGGCCTCGCCAAGATTGTGTATCTCTTTTTGCAGATAATCGTAGAGGCGGGCGATCTTCTGATTCGCATCATCTGTGGCGAACGTAATCGTGCTGACAAGGTGGCGGACGGTCAGCGTTGGCCGGGTTTCCCGGCTGGCGCGTTGGTGCATACGTCTGGCGTAAGTGCGCCAGAATTTCTCCGGCTCAGTGTCAAACTCGCCTGAATAATAGAGCCAGCCCCACATCTTCACGCCGAGTTCGGGCGGCATCAGCGGTTCGTGGCGAAACGGCGCAATGTTTTCGGCACGGATGTCGAACAGGCCGTTCCAGGTCGGCGCGAAACGCTTCGGGTCTCTGGTATTGAAGGTCACCCATCTGACATCCAGCTTGGGAGCCAACAGCGGCTGAATCTCGTAGTGCAGCTTTCTGGTGAACAGTTCGGATTGCAGATCGAGTTGAAAGTAACGAAAACCCGCCGGGTAGACCCGCCGGTAGCGATATTCGATGATCACGCCCGGCTCGACCGCCGGCATTGAAAAGACTTTCGCGCGCCAGACGCCGTGCCGCGTCTTCAACGTCACGCGGTCAAAAATATCGCGGCTGGCGACCTCGATGACCGAGCCGTCGGCCCGTATGGTGCGCGCGCTGACGCTGGTGATGCGGCCCAACTCGACGCGATATGGCAATTGCACGTCCGCATAGCGGCGACCGCGTTCGTTGAAAATCTTGATGCGCAGATAAACCCGCAGCGTCGTGCCTTCGGGCGATGTATCATCGAGGCGGCCTTCGCGGAAGAGAATGGCGGCATCGGCTTCCGGGTCGCCGATGTCTGCGGCGGTCAGTTTCATCTCTTCATCGCTGATCGCGTGCCAGTCGGCGGCGGCGCTCTCGCCCTCTGCCAGGAGCAGAAACAACAGGCTGAATGCGACCATCATCCATCGGCACAGCATAGCGATTGACCTCTGCGGGAAACCTCGCTCACCAACGAAACCACAAGCCGTCACTGTCGGGAATGCCAGCATTCTACTGCGCCTGCCGGTCGCCATCAACCGCGTGGCATTCGCTTTGCCCAATTGAAATTTGTGAGGAGCTTTAGGCACGGGAGCGCATCAAAAACGAGCGATTCAATCCTGACACAGACGATTGGTTTGTATGGAAAGCCTGCGCCCTTGCGATGATTACCTCATCACGCGGCGAGCCGCACAAGGAAAAGAGAAAGCTTATGGCAGAAGCAAAACCCAAGGTCTTAGTCATTGAAGACGACGAGTATTCGCGCGATGCGCTTGCCCATCTGCTGGCCGCCGAAGGCTATGAAGCGCAATCGGCGAGCGACGGCGAAGCCGGTCTCGCCAAAGCCCATGAGATGCAGCCCGGCGTCATCATCCTCGATTTGAATCTGCCAGGCATTGACGGCAAAGAGGTGATCCAGATGCTTCGTCGCGACGGCCCGCTTCGTAACGTACCGATTCTCGTCGTCACCGGCGATGAAGACCGCGCCGGGCAATCGGCGGTCGACCTGGGTGCCGATGGTTATCTGACGAAACCCGTCGAGTTCGATGACCTCATCGGCGCTATCGATCATCTCAAGACCGGGGCTTCCAGCGCCCCTCAGCCGCGCCAGTTACCTTAAACATCAGCGAAAGAGGTTCACCAAGCGAGTGGCCATAGCAATCGTTCTCGCCGTCCTCATCATTGGGGTTGTGTTATTCATTACAGAAGTGCTGCCGATTGATCTGGTGGCGGTGCTTATGCTGCTCGGTTTGACGCTCACCGGCGTGCTCGATGTCAAAGAGGGGCTGTCGGGATTCAGCGACCCGGCGGTGCTGACCATTGCCGGCTTCTTCGTCATCTCGGCGGCGCTGTTCAACACCGGTGTCGTCGAAGCCATCGGGCGGCGCATGCACAGCGTCTCCGGCTCGAATCAGACCATCTTCCTGCTCGTGTTGATGTTGACGGCGGCGGCGCTGGCGTCTTTCTTGAGCAACGTCGTCACGACGGCGGTGTTAATGCCTGCGGTCTTCGCCATCGCGCGGCGCTTGAAAGAGCCGGTGTCAAAGTTTCTGATGCCGCTGGCGTTCGCCGCAGTGCTCGGCGGCAAATGCACGCTCGTCGGCTCGTCTACCAATTTGGCGGTCAACGGCCTGCTCTCAACGAATTATAATAAATATCACATTGAACCGTTTTCGCTCTTCGACTTCGCGCCGGTAGGCATTCCGCTGGTGATCATCGGCATCATCTATCTCCTGACTATCGGTAAAAGATTGTTGCCGAAACATGACTCGGCAGAGTTCGAGAACGAATTCGGCAGCAAAGAGTTTGTTACCGAAGTGGTGATCGGGCCAAAATCGCCGCTCACCGAAAAGACGCTCGCGGAAGCCGATTTTCGCGGCACTTACGACTTGCAGATCCTCGGCATCGTGCGCCAGGGCGAGCGTTTGTTGCCGCACCGCGATTCGCGGCTTGAGCCCAACGATACCCTGCTCGTCAAAGGCCGGCTCGAACAGATCCTCAGCATCAAGGATGCCCAGGGGCTGGAGATCAAAAGCGACCGCACGCCTTACGATACCGAAGCGCAGGCCGACACAGTGATCGTCGAAGCCATCTTAGCGCCGACTTCGGCGTTCGTCGGGCGCACACTGAAAGGGATACGCTTCGGCACGCGCTATCACGCAGACGTGCTGGCGATCTATCGCCACAGCCGTGCCCTACACGAAAAACTCGGCGACATTCGCCTGGCGTTCGGCGACGTGCTGGTCATACAGGGCAGCGCCGAAAACATCGACCAGTTGCGTGCCGATCCGAATTTTCTGACGCTTGAAGACATCGAACACACGCCGCTGCGCCGCAACAAAGCCATGTTGGCCATCGCCATCTTCGTGCTGTCGGCCATCATCGCCGGTTTGAATATCGCGCCGATTGCGCTGGTGGCGCTCGCGGCGGCGGCGGCGATGATGCTGACGCGCTGCATCACGATTCAAGAGGCTTATGATCGTATAGACTGGACTAGCATTGTGCTGATCGCGGCGACGATCCCGCTCGGCATCGCCATGGAGAAGACCGGCGCAGCCGAGATGCTGGCCAACTACGTCACACAGCATTTCAGCTTTGGCGGCCCGCTGGTAGTGCTGGCAGCCTTCTTCATCTTCACCATCCTGCTGACCCAACCGATGGCGAATGCGGCGTGCGCGCTGATGATCGCGCCCATTGCCATCAACGTCGCCAATCAGATCGGTGCCAACCCGCGCGCATTCGCGCTCACCATCGCCATTGCCGCAAGCTGCACCTTTCCGACGCCGCTTGAGCCGGTGACGGCCATCGTCTACGGCCCAGGCAAGTATCGCTTTGCGGATTACCTCAAAGTCGGCGGCTTGCTGACCGTTGTGGTGATGATTGTTACATTACTTGTCGTGCATCTGCGCTGGGGCGTGTAAAGGAAATGATGAATGATGAATGACGAATGATGAATGAACAGACAGAGAAGCGGTTTCATTCCTCTGCATTCATCGTTCATCATTCATCATTCATCATTGCGTGCTGCTGGAATCTGTAGTGAAATAGAGCTTGGCCCGATTATCAACCATGCAGATTCCGGCTCTTACCCTCACGGCGTTGCTTTTCATCTTCACCGCTGATGCGTTGGCGCAGAGCGCCAGCCAGTCGCCGGTTCAATCCAAGCAAGGCAAAGCGCCGGCGCAGGATCAACTCGCCGAGCCGGGAGCGGTGTCGACTTCGCGGCTGGCTTTGCCGTTCAAGCGCGCCTGGCAGCATCTCACAGATGATGCGATGACGATTCCGCCGACGCTCGACGGCGCGCGCCTCTATTTACCGCTTACCGGCGGGCGGGTCTTCTGTCTCGACCGCGACACAGGGGCGCTGCTGTGGTCAGCCGAGCCCGGCGGCCTCATCAGCGCGCCGATTGCCGCGAGTGATAATGTAATCTACATTGCTACGCGCAAGCTCGCCGACGATGGCTCGGAAGCCGGGGCCAGTCTACGCGTCGTTGATCAAGCCACGGGCCTGACCGTCTGGGTAAAGGATTATCCGCGAGCTTTCGCGTCGCCGCTTGCCGCAAGCCCAGGCCGGCTTTACGTCGGCAGCACCGACGGCGCTTTTTATGCGCTTGACGCCCGCAACGGCGACATCATCTGGAAGGTCGCCACGCAAGATGTGGTTCGCGGACAGGCGCGCGTCACCGCCACGGCCATCGCTTTCGGCAGCGACGACGGAGCCCTGCGCGTCGTCGACACGCAAACCGGCAAGCTCATCTGGAAACTGCAAACCGGCGGCAAAATCATCGGCCAACCGGCAAGCGACGAACACACTTTTTATTTCGGTTCCGGCGACGGCTATCTCTACGCCGTCGATCAGGCAACCGGCAAATTGCGCTGGCGCTCGCGCACTGGCGCGGCCATTGAAGCGCCGCCGGTGATTGTCGGCGACCGCCTGCTCATCGCTTCGTTCGATAATTTTATTTATGCGCTGGCGCGCGCCAGCGGCGACCGCCTGTGGAAGCGGCGGCTTGAGAATCGCATCACGACAGCGCCCATCGTTGAAGGTGATGCGGCCATGGTCGCGCCGTTTCGCAGCGAGTACGTCGCGGTCTTCTTGAACGCCAATGGCCGGCGCGTGAATCTGTATCAACTTGACAAAGATTACGAGATCGTCGCTGCGCCCATCTTTGTCGGCGACAGGTTGATTCTCGCCACCAGCAGAGGGCTGGTCGTCGCCACTGCCGCGCACCCGGAGCATCCCGCCAACGCCATCAAAAAGTAAGAAGGGCCGCATGATAATTGCGCTACCTAGCAAAGCAAAGGGCCGCGCTCATCACACGGCCCCAGTGAGGTATCAAACTACTCATCGCAGCCGCATCTATCTCTACAAGCATACTCGTGATTTTCGCAGAGCAAGTAACATGCGGAAGGCTCCGGGTCGTTAACACACGCATTCATGCACGTCTGGTAACGCGCATCGCAGTCAGTACAACAGTCGAATGCTGCCGCGCTGCGGCCTGCCGAGCCGAAACTGAACCCGGCAAGACATAAACACAGGACGCTCAGCATCAAGAGTTTGCGAAACAGTTTTCCTTTTTCCGGTTTGGACATGATTTCCCTCCTCAATTGACAGTCAGTAAATGTTTTAAGGAACATGGGTTCGGCTTCGCAAAGGATAAGCGGTGAGATAGCTTCGAAACTTCGCGAAGCAGTTAATGTGATGGTTACTACTTTAGCTCCAGATCAACGAGATGTAAAGTAATCAAGCGTGGTGTGATCATAAATACTAAAACACGTCAATAGAATAATAACTGCGCTTTGGCTATGCGAAAGCGCGATGGTGAGTTAAATGGCGGTAAATAATAAGAGGTTGCGAGAGATTCGCAACAACCATTATGCTTTCCGCAAGTCACCTGGAAAGGAATGATGAAAGTGAAACTGGCAACCTGGAATGTGAATTCGATAGCGGCGCGCTTGCCGCTCGTGACACGTTGGCTCGCCGAAGCGCAGCCCGACGTGCTCTGCTTGCAGGAGATCAAGTGTACGGACGACCGCTTTCCAGCCGAGGCGTTCGCAGCGCTCGGCTACGAGGCGACCATCTACGGACAACGCACGTACAACGGCGTGGCCATTCTATCTCACGCGAACTGCGGCGATGTGCAGCGCGGTTTCCCGGACGAGGGTGCGGACGCCCAGGCGCGTTTGCTTGCCGGAACCATTGAGGGCATACGCATCGTCAACGTCTACATCCCCAACGGCCAGGCGGTCGGCACGGACAAATATGCCTTCAAGCTCGACTGGATGCGGCGGCTGCGCGAGTTCTTCGAGGCACATTACCAGACGAGCCAGCAGGTGCTGTTGTGCGGCGATTTCAATGTCGCCCCCGAAGACCGCGACGTGCATAATCCAAAGCTCTGGGAGGACAGAGTCCTGTTCAGCAAACCGGAGCGCGGCGCGCTCGCAGGGATCAAAGACTGGGGCTTCACGGATGCCTTTCGCCTGCATAACGACGAGCCGAAGCAGTTTTCGTGGTGGGACTATCGCGGCGGCGCTTTCAAGCGTAACCTCGGCTTGCGCATCGATCACATCTGGACGACTAAGCGACTGGCCGAGCGCACGGTCGGCGCGGCAATTGACAAAGCGCCGCGCGCCTGGGAACGCCCCTCAGACCACACGCCGGTCATCGTAGAAATATAGTGACCCGTGACCCGTGACCCGATTGTAGAGAAGCAGACCAGATGCAGGCGAAAGCGGCGGCGCGCTTTCGCAGCAGGCACAGATGAATCAGTATTGTTCGCTAATCAATCGTGTTGTTTATCCCCACGCATCCTTTGCTCTCATAAGGCCCGGCTGAAAGATAATATTTTTGGCTGACAGTTGAAGCAATCCTACAACGAATAGGTCATGGGCAACCACAAGGTAATGCTTGAACAACCTGAGTCGCTGTGTTAGGTTTTGCTGCACCCCGTCATCAAACATCGGTAGTCACGCCCCGCAATTTTTACAAGCCGGTGTAGCTGTGGGCCAAATACTGAACGAGTCAAGTTGGAGGAATAGGCAAATGAGTCAGGCAATAATGAGAAGCAGAACCAGCCTTGCAGTAGCGATATTAATGATCATTTTGGCGGCCATGATAGGAATGCGGTTAACCGGAGCGCGAGCCCATAGCATCGCCGCCATGCCACTGGCATTCACGGTAATGAACCTCAACGACAGCGGCCCCGGCTCGTTGAGAGACGCAATCGCTCAGGCCAATGCATCGCCCGGCGCTGACACGATCAACTTTGAGGATGAGTTGAGTGGCACGATCACGCTGACATCGGGAGAACTGCTCATTAGTGAAGACCTGACGATCAATGGGCCGGGGATCTTCTCGATCATCGTCAGCGGCAACCACGCTTCCCGTGTGTTCGAGATCGCCGGCGGCGTCACCGCAATGATCTCCGGCCTGACCATCAGTGATGGAAACGCCTCAAGCGGTAACAACGGCAACAACGGCGGCGGCATCTTCAATCAAGGCACGCTGACGCTCACTAACATCGTATTGTCGGGCAACTCCGCCCTTGGCGGCGGCGGCGGCCTCTACAGTCAAGGCACATTTACGATCATCAACAGCACCATATCAGGCAACTCCGGCGGCGGCGGCGGCGGCGGCATCAACAGTCTAGGCACGGACACGATCATCGGCAGCACGCTGTCGGGCAACTCTGGGGACAGCGGCGGCGGCGGCATCTTTAAAGCTACGGCCAACACGTTGACGATCATCAACAGCACCCTGTCGGGCAACTCTACCGGCGGCAGCGGCGGCGGCATCAACATTTTCAATGGCACTGTCAAGATCAGCTTTACCACCCTGTCGGGCAACTCTGCCGCCGCCGGCGGCGGCATCTTCAGTTCCACCACGACGTTCATTAAGAACTCCATCTTCGCCAACAGCCCGTCGGGAGGCAACTTCTTGAACGCCGGGACAGCGAACACATCTGGAGTCAACTATTCAACCGACAACTCCTTTGCCGGCTTCACGCAGGTGACGCCGGCGCAACTCAATCTCGGCCCTTTGCAAGATAACGGCGGCCTTACGCAGACGCACGCCTTGCAGCCGGGCAGCGTCGCCATTGATGCCGCTCCCACATGCACTGACGTTGACGGCAATCCGGTCAACACAGACCAGCGCGGCGTCGGTCGCCCGCAAGGCTCGGCCTGCGATGTCGGGGCTTTTGAATTCGTGCCCTGCACCATACAGCCGACGATTGCCTGCCCGGAAGATTTTTCAGTGTCGACCGATCCGGGTCACTGTTCAGCGGCGGTCACCTATACGCTGCCGTCAGCAGACTGTCCTTGCAGCACTGGCGGCGGCGGCTCGCCATCGCCTAAGCGGAGGGGGATAAAAAGGCCGGTCTCGCCTAAAGACGCATCCTGTCTGGTGACTTGCATGCCGCCGCCGGGCGCGACCTTCCCGCTAGGCACCTCCACGATCAACTGCATGGTAACGGATGCGTTCGGCAATACGGCTCAATGTAGTTTTCATATCACGGTCAACGACACGCTGCCGCCGACGCTCTTGTGCCCTGCGAGCATCACACAGAGCACCGATCCTAACCAATGCACGGCAGTCATCAACTACACGGTGACGGCCATTGATAACTGCGACGGCCCGGTGACGCCGAGTTGTTCGCCACCGCCGGGGACGGCCTTCCCGAAAGGCACGACGACGGTGACCTGCACCGCCAAGGATTCGTTGAACAATCAATCGAGTTGCTCGTTCCCGGTCACCATCAACGACACGCAGCCGCCACAAATTACCTGCCCAGGCAACATCACGGCGAAGACGCCGCATGCCGGCGACACCTGCGTGGTCATCAGCTACACGACGCCAACCGCTACAGACAACTGCCCGCTGCCGCCTAACCCTGTCGCCTGCACGCCGCCTTCGGGTAGCTGCTTTGCGCTAGGGACGACAACCGTCACCTGCACCGCTACAGATGCATCAGGGAATATCGCCACCTGTTCATTCAAAGTCTCGGTCTTTGACATCTGCTTGCAAGATGACAGCAATCCTCTGATTGTGATTTTTGTAAATTCCGCTACAGGAGATTATCGCTTCTGTTGCAACGGCACGGTCTTCACAGGCAAGGGCAAGGTAGCGATTCGCGGCAGCGTTTACACGCTCGAACACAGCACCGCAGACCGGCGGGTGCTGGCGAGCGATGATGAATTGGCGCACAGAGGCACCGCCAGCTTGCAATCACCGCCGGGAACCACACGCTGTACGATCACCGACCGCGACACACGCAACAACACTTGCCTATGCCAGTGAGCAGCGGCGCACCGGCAAGCGGTCAGCCGCAAACCGCAAGATGAACGGCTGAGTCCTGAGCCAGAATCAATTCGAGGCTCAGGACTCAGCCGGATAGCCGATGCCTGAGCGGTTCAGGATTCAGGGGATGATCGTCGAGGTCAAGATAGCTCAGATGCTCCAACTGCGCGAGCGAGGCCGGCAGATCACTGAGGCGATTATGGTGGCTATAAAGAGAGACTAAATTGAAACTTACGAGATTAGAACAGGGGATTGGCCACAGAGGCACAAAGTCACAGAGAAAACTCTAAAACGCTGTTGGTTTCTCAATATTTTCCTCTGTGTCTTTGTGCCTCTGTGGCAATTTCTTTTGTCCCTTTCTTATGCGGTCTGATTTAGCTATGTGAGTTGGCCCGGCGACTCTGGAAGCGACTTCAGCTTGCATTACGTTTCAGGTTCTAACAGCTTGTTGAAAAGCGATCTCCGCCGCAAAGACACCAGGCCGCACCCAGTACGTAAACTGGTTCGGGTCAGAGCAGATATTTCTTGGTGTCCTGGTGCCTTGGTGGTTAGGGTTTTCCCTCTTCAGGATGTGCTAGAGCGTAAAACGCTTTTACTGGCCTCTCGACAGAAAAAGATCAGAAAGCTCTGGAATAACAAGTACGAATCATCCTGGTAAGAAGTGATAAGAGTGACAGGCACTTGTCCGTTATGCTGCTTGACAACACACGCATCTCCACGATATAAGTCGAGCCGTTCCTGATTTGCCCAATCAGGATTTGAAACTTGCCACCTGAGGAGACTCTGGCTTTGATGCCACTACCAAAGCACGGCGTTTAGTCCTCGCGGGCGTCTAGAGGTTTCCACATGACCTCTTCCTTCCTCACCATTGAGCCGTCAGCCGCTTGAGGTTGTGCTGACCTCGGAATAGCCGCGACCGTGGCCCATGCGGATGTGAACGCCATGACTAGCAGGTTACTGGTGATAGAACCACAGCCTTCGCCCCTTCAGGCGAGCTTGGATCTCGCGCTGACGCCGGAGAGCGGAGTGTCCTGTGCGAGAGCCAATTGGGATTCAAATATCATCGAACGGCTTGGCCAGTCGAATGCCCATCTCATCATAGCTGTAGCGGTTCCGTTGGTGCCCCCGGTCAACGAGTTGTTCCTCTGGCTCCAGGATCATCCGATCCCGACCCCACCAATCCTCGCGATTCTGCCGGAGGCGGCGGAACAGGTCAGTTTGCGGCCTGTGTTTGAAGTTGCCGACGACTTCATGCTGACGCCGGTTCGGGGTGAGGAACTCCGCGCGCGAATCGAGCGGCTGCTCGCAAATCAGAGTGACGAACTGGAAGCGGCCCACGGTCAGATCACTGAAGCGCTCGGCCTGGGTCAACTGGTGGGCGAAGATCCCGCCTTCGTACAAGTGATCAAGATGATTCCGATGCTCGGCAAGGCTGCGCTTCCAGTGTTGATCACCGGTGAAACGGGGACGGGCAAGGAGATGTGCGCGCGAGCCATTCATCATCTGAGCCCTCGCCGCAACTTCCCATTCGTCGCAGTCGATTGCGGAGCCATCCCCGATCACCTCTTCGAGAACGAGTTGTTCGGTCACGTCCGAGGGGCATACACAGACGCGCACGCCGATCAGAAGGGCCTCATCGCCCTCGCCCACAAAGGGACTCTTTTTCTTGACGAGATCGACGCCCTCTCTTTGAGGCTGCAAACCAAGCTGCTGCGCTTTCTGCAAGAGTGCACCTACCGACCGCTGGGATCTGATCGGTTCATCCGTGCCGATGTCCATGTCATAGCAGCCACCAACCGCGACATCGAAGAATGCGTCAGGGAAAAGCAGATACGTTCCGACTTGTATTTCCGGCTGAACGCTATGCGACTAAATCTGCCTCCACTTCGCGAACGCCGCGTAGACATTGAACTGCTGGCGCTCCACTTTCTAAAGTTGCAGCCTGGCGCAGCGAGGTCGAAGCCGAAGAAATTGCTGCCCGCCGCCCTTCGCAAGCTTGCGCTGTATGACTGGCCGGGAAATGTGAGAGAGCTGTCGAATGCGATCCAGCGCGCTGCTCTACTGGCCGACGGCCCGAATATCCTTCCCGAACACGTCTCGCTTCCACTGTCAGAGTCGACCGACGAGATCGCCAGCGAAGACTTTCGTCACGGTCGAGCCCGAGTGATCGAGGCGTTTGAAAAGCGCTACGTCGAGGACCTGCTGCGCAAGCATAACGGCAATGTGACGCGTGCCGCATTCGAAGCGGGAAAGGATCGGCGCGCGTTTGGCAGGTTAAAGAAAAAATATGGTCTCCACTCCTGATCCGCCCATTGGGCGGGTCACTCTCGTCCCGCCAGTGGGCCGTTTTCATCCCACCTCTCTGCACCAATGAAAAGTTCAGCCGTTCAACGGGCAGACCTCGTTTCGGCGTCGGCCCCACCAAGGCGGAGTGCGGCAGCGGCGACCCACCCTTCAAGCGCCGGGTTCCGACCCACGGCTGTAACTGACGTGGAATAAGCGACGCTACCTGTCGCGGGAACGGCTCTACAATTGCACGATCCCGCTTGATGTCATCCAATCGAAAGCACAATGAAGAGAGGGTGGCCAGGGAGATTCTGGAGTACTTCCTGAGAAATCCCCAGTCGGCCGACAGTTTGGAAGGAGTGGCCCGCTGGCGCTTGCTCGACGAGACGATTCACCGCACCCTGGCCGAGACCAGGGATGCGCTTGACCGATTAGTAGCTGAGGGTTACCTGCGAAGAGTTTCGGTCCCGGGTTCCGGCCATATCTATTCGCTAGGCCCACGCAACAAGGATGAGGCGGAGAGCTTTATTAGAACAAATTCTCCTGACCCACCGGCGAAGTCATAGCGGCGAACCCGCTCAGCGATCCAGGTTGGCAACAGAAGGCAACGAACTTTGATTGTGATAGGTAGGAAAGGCGTTCAGGTCGATTCTCCAGGAGCAAGCAGCGCGGCGACAGCTACTTTCACACGGATGCTGTCGCCTGGGTTTCCGTTCACAGTTTGAATTGACGGAGGAATAAATAATGCCAGTACAGGTCAGTTTTCCGGGCGTCTACATTCAAGAGGTTCCAAGCGGCGTGCATACCATCACTGGAGTTTCCACTTCGATAGCCGCCTTCTTTGGCCGCGCTTCGAAAGGAAAGATGAACAAGGCGATCAGGGTCCTCAGCTATTCCGATTACGTGCGGACGTTCGGAGACCCATATCCAGGAGCCGACCTGGCCAACAGCGTCAGGCTTTTCTTCGCCAATGGCGGCACCGACTGCTACGTCGTCAGACTGGCTCAGGGAGCCCACAAGGCGTCGGTAACCCTGCTGGGAACGGACACACAGCCGGTATTGAACGCGGTCGCCAAGGCTGAGGGCAGATGGGCAGATACGGTTCGATTGGAAGTCAATTACAACACCACGAATCCGGACGAGACCTTCAACCTTCGAGTCATCCAGGAGGAATCCGGTGTCCCAGTTGCCAGCGAAAGTTTTCCGAACCTCTCGATGGATCCGTCCTCGCCCCGTTTTGCGCCGTCGTTCGTGACACAGGGCTCCGATCTGATCGAACTGACTGCCGATCCCTCGGTGGTGCCCAAGCTCGCCAATCTGGGCGATAGCTTCGCAGGCTTTTCGCAAGGCAGGCGACCGTTGGGGGGCACCGCCGGGAACGTAAACACGTTCCTGGACACCCAGATCAACGCGACGGCTCCGAACTTTAATTCGAGCTTCGATATCAGCGTCAACGGCAGTCCCTTCGTCAACGTGAACCTGCGTCCATATGTTTCGCCCGGGACGATAAACCAGAACAATATTCAGGGCATCTTGGCCGGAAGAATCAACGCGGCGCTGAGTGAACTCAGCCCGGCTCCTACTGTGACCGTCGACTTGTCTACCGCCTCGGCAACGGTAGGCCGATTGATTAGAATCACGGCGAGTAACGGCGATAGCTCAAGCGTTCGCGTGCGCAGCGCCGCGACCAATGACATTGCAGCGGTGTTGATGCTTGGGGTAGATCAGGGCGGCATCGAGCCGGTGCGATGGAGCAACTTCCGGCCCGTCCCTACCGCGACATTCCTGCCACTGGGGGCGCTCAACACTCCGGGCGACATCTCCAACATAACCAACCTCGCGGACTTCCAACAAAATAGCATGGCATCGCTAACGCTGGACGGGCAAGCCATCGCGTTCACCGGAGACTTCAGCCTGCAAACGACCGCAGCACCGACCGACCGCTGGTTCCAGAGTGCGCCAATCGCCGGAAGTCTCAACGGGGACAATGACGGCATCAGAGAGAAATTGAAGATCATCGCCGCCGCGATCAATGCGACAGCCAGGTTGCCATATCGCGCAGAGGTCTGGGGATATCACCTGGCGATCATCGCGCGCGGCGGCCCGTTTAATCAGTTGCCCGCGATAACGGTCACCCCTTCACCTGACCCAACGACCGACCAGTTGCTCAACGCGCTAGTCGGGGCGAGAAACGGGCGTCAGTACACGCTTGGCATCAGCGGCGTGGGGCAGTTCAGCGCAGCCGGAGCGGCGGGCGACGATGGCAACGCTCCGACGGCAGGTGATTACATGGGCAATCCGGTGACCCAGACCGGCTTCTACGCGCTCGATACCGTAGACCTCTTCAACCTGATGGTGATACCTGCGGACGAGGGCGTGACCGAGGCTACGCACCTGAATCTGTGGGGACCGGCGAGCAACTACTGCGCTGATCATCGCGCCTTCCTGTTGATCGATGCTCCTGCGAGTTGGACTCAGAACAGCCGGCCCAAGGTCGTTGAAGACACGTCGAAAATCGACAACGACATTCGGAAGAAGGTAGTGAAGATCAATTCGGCAGTCTTCTACCCGCGCCTCAATTACACCGACAACGGGCTCGTGAAGTTGATCGGGCCGGCGGGCCCGATTGCCGGGTTGATGGCCCGAATCGATTCGAGCCGTGGCGTCTGGAAGGCGGCGGCTGGCACCGAGGCGGATCTGCGGGGAATTGTCGGGCTCGAAGTGAACCTGACCGACCCGGAGAACGGTGTACTCAATAAGCTCGGCGTCGACTGTATTCGCTCGTTCCCGGCTGGATTCGTGAGTTGGGGCGCTCGAACGATGGACGGCTCGGACGATTTCGGATCGGAGTGGAAATACATCCCCATCCGGCGGCTCGCGCTGTTCCTTGAGGAGTCGCTCTTTCGGGGCACCAAGTGGGTCGTCTTCGAGCCGAACGACGAACCGCTCTGGTCAAAGATTCGGCTCAATCTCAACGCCTTCATGATGAGCCTGTTTCGTCAGGGGGCATTTCAAGGCAGCACGCCCGACAAGGCTTTCTTCGTGAAGTGCGACGCTGAGACGACGACGCAGAACGACCGGAACCTCGGCATTGTGAACATCATCGTCGGTTTCGCGCCGCTCAAACCTGCTGAGTTCGTGATCATCAAGATCCAGCAGATCGCCGGCGACCTTTAATTCGAAAGGGGTAAGTAATGCCTAAAAACTTCGTCAAGAACGCTACTCGTGTCGACCCGTACAAGAACTTCAAGTTCACCGTCACCTGGGACGGACAGACGGTGCTTGGGGTGAGCAAGGTTAGCGCTCTGAAGAGAACAACCGAAGTCGTCAAACACCGGGACGGCGGCGACAACAGTTCCGATCACAAGTCACCAGGACGCACGACCTACGACGCCATAACTCTGGAAAGGGGGCTGACTCATAACGCGGATTTCGAGCTTTGGGCGAACAAAGTGCATCCAGCCTCAGGTGACGCGGCAATGGATCTCGCCGAGTTCAGGAAGGAACTCACCCTCAACGTGATGAACGAGAAGGGCCACGTAGTATTTCGCTACTTTCTGCATCGCTGCTGGGTGAGCGAGTTCACCGCTGTTCCGGAACTCAACGCCAACGCCAACGCAATAGCCATTGAATCGCTGAAGATAGAGCTTGAAAGCTGGGAGCGCGACACGGCCACCCAAGAGCCGAAGGAAAGCGACGACGTTCCAGCCGCCGGCTAGTCGGAGAAAGGTTGACCCCTGATGTCGACTCTCGAACCGCGCGAGGCGATTAAGCCGCTTACCCGCTTTCCATATAGGAGCCGCGCCGCGAACGATCTGGAATATGCGCCGGGCAATCTATGGCTTGGGCCGTTCGGGCTGCACGAAAAGGATCTGAAGATCGACTTCGGCCAACCGCTTCGCCCTTTCCTAGTGACTGATATTCTCGACTGCTGTGCCAAAGACGAGCGTAACGGATCAGTAGATTCAAAGCTCTTCTGGAACCTGACGGTGGGCACCCGAATTGAATGTTTGCTGTTGATTCTGTCTTGCTCCGGAGTAACCAGCTTCCCGATCCAATTTCGCTGCCCAGGCATCGGCTGCGAACAAGAATCGGAGGTCGAGATCTCTGTGAGCGAGTTGAGCGAGATTCAAGAACGTGCTTATGAGGCCGAACGGCTGGCGCTCACCTGTGGAAGCGCAACGCTTGCTCTGCGGCGACCGACGGGAGCCGATCAGCTTGCCTGGCTGAATAGCAGTTTTGCTAGTGAAGAGAACGCCCTGGCGACGATGCTCCGGACGCTTTTGCTGGACACCACGAATATAGCCCCGGACACGAAAATGAGCAGGGACTTGATCGAGATCGCGGGGCAGGCGATGGAGGAGTTCGATCCTCTGGTCAGCTTCAGCCTCACGGTTCAATGTCCGTTTTGCGCGGAGGAGAGCCGGTGTGAAATCGACTTGGAGGAACTTTCAATTCGCATACTCCGAAACGCTCAGCGGCGACTGCTCAAGGCGGTTCACCGGCTGGCAATACATTATCACTGGAGCGAGCCGCAGATATTCTCCCTTCCCTACTGGCGGCGCGCACACTATCTCGCACTCATCGAGGCTGAGGCCCGTAAGAAATGATCAGTTATTTCGCTCAATTGATGCGTAGCACAGGGCTCGCTCCGGGGTCGGGCGCGCGAACTGCCGGGCGCGGCGGAGCGAGGGACATTGTCGCCCCGACAGCGCCACTTCATTTGGAGCAAACGACGATGGTCGAAGCTCCCCAAGCTGATGCAGGCGAGAGGGCTGATGCCAGCGAGAGCATGGGCCTGCCCCCGGCATTGGTTCACCCGGCTTCGGGTGATGCACACCACCACTCGTCGATGCCGAGGGCAGGCGAAGCGCCGATCAACCGTATCAACGAGACAACGGGGTCGCAGCACCCGCTGCCGCCGGGCCCCGTTCCCCCGACCCTCGCCGCACCGTTATCCCCACACTCGCCTTCACAGCCTGCCATCGGCTCCAACCGCGAGCGCGGAGAGTCCGGGCAAGTCGCGTCCCAAGAAAGCAATCTCGCCCCCGCTGTGGAAAGCCACTTTCTGATTGAGGAGCATTCCGAAGATCGATCTTCCCGTGCCGAATGGACATTGGAACTGCCGCAAACGGACGAGCCTTCAGACGACGAGAATTCCCTTCCGAGGGGCACACACGACTCCGTTCGCGAGAGCGACTATACGGAAGCCGTAGCCCACCTCGAAGCGGAAGCGATAGAACAGGCGGATCGGGCGAATCCCTACCAGAGCGTCTTAATGGCGGTTAAGGAGTGGATCACGGCGACACCGATCATCGATCAGGAAGATGCTACGGATGAATCGATCCCAGAAGGGCACTGGGAATCGAAGAGTCTCTTCGCTGACCTCGAAGATGCGGCATTCCGCACGGCCCACGGCGAATCGGAATCGTCGCGTGGGCCCGACGTACAGGACATCAGTCTTTCAGTCGGGACAATCAGCATTGTCATCGAAGAGCCGCCGAGGAATTTTTATGCGCAGCCTGTTGCGCCGCGAGCCGAGAGCCGACCAGAGACGCCAAGCCCCAGTTCGAGCTTGAGCCGTTACTACCTTCGGATAAGGTGAGGAAATCAGAGGATGGCGTTAGCCGACACAGCAAGAGCCATAGGCGCAGTGACCCAGCTTCTGCGGGATCGTATCGCCGCGAAGACTTTACTCTCTGTGAGTGTCGGCAGACCCGAACCGGGCACGATTGCCGGCGACAGACTCAACCTGTTCCTCTACGAAGCGGTGTTTGACTCAAGCTTGAAAAATGTGTCTCTGGACGACGGGCAACCGCCGCCGCTGTGGCTGGTCTTGAAGTACCTTATGACCGCCTTCGACTCGACGAAAGAGAGCGACACAATCGACGCACTGGGAAACTTAGGCACAGGCATCCGCGCGCTCCAGGAGTTGAGCTTTTTGCCGCTCACCTTGCCGTTAGCGTCAGCCGTCATTAATCCGCTGAAGGACAACCCGGAAGAACTGAAAATAACCTTCGATGAGGCGTCGTCAGAACTCTTGTCGAAGGTCATGCAAGGCCCCGATGACAAGTACCGCTTCTCAATCGCATTTCAAATCAGGCCGGTGATGATCGCGACCGCCGAGCCGGCTTCGTACTCACTATTAGTCGGGGTCGACTACACGACTGCGCCCAACCAGACAATCATCGGCGATGACGGGATCAAGAACCTGGTAATCCCCTCGCTTGGCCCGGTCATCACTGACATCTCGCCCGCAAGCTTTGAGGTAGATGACACGGTCACGATCTTCGGAACCGACCTGCACCTGGCAGACTTATCGGTATTCGTAGGGCCCATCGAACTCCCCACCATTATGCAGAAGCCCGATCAATTGAAATTCGCCGTCCGAAGAGACATTGCCACCAGCAGCGCGATCTCCGCTGGCAGCCACCCCGTCTGGGTCAGCCTGGCTCTTCCGGGAGGCAGACGACGCTCAAGCAATATTCTGATAGGCAATCTCCTGCCGAAGCTCGGCGATCCTCCGCTGGTTCCCGCAATCACCCTGGGGCCCGTTAACCTGGTCGGCACTCCGCCGATGGCCTTCACCGACATCGATCTTCAAGGACTCTTGCTGGGAAAAGATACGGACGACGTTTTCCTGGCTTTATATAAAGATGGGCAGACCATCAAACTGTTTGACGTGTTCGCCAACATTCCGCCGGTGCCGCCGCCGCCGCCGCCGGCTACCGAGTTGCTTCAGACGGGAAAGAGACTGGCAATGACCGCCGCCGACGCGGTGCCGCCTGGCGATTATCTGGCGATATTGCGAGTGAACGGGCAGCAGGCTAAGAGCAGCCCCTTAGTAAGGCTTACGCCATGACCGCCGCTACCGAAAGAGAAGGATTGGTGACGTTCCTGCCGTGCCTGCGGGCCGATGACGCCTGCGCGAACTACTGGATGCGGCAGGTCACCGTCCGGTTGAGGCGAGAGGTCTGCTGGTGCTGGCACGAGCGTGGCGGCGCGGGTGAAGTCTCCGGAGCGCTCCCGCCGTTCGCGGACCGCGTTTCGGCAGCGCTGGACATGAGCAGGTTCTGGATCGAGAAGCAGACATTCTTTCAAACTGATGTGACGGCGAGGTACTTGAGCGAGCAACTGCAAGCCAGGCCGCCAAGCTCGGAGGAAGATCAGACCGTTCGCGGATCATTCGCCTGGGTGGTTGAAGCTCTGGGACTGGATGAGGTGTCCTCGTTTGTTCTGGCGCTGGCATTGACGACGGCTTTTGACGCGAGTATCGGAAGCGTCATCGGTGCCTGTTTGAACAACCCATCCGAGGCGCACGCGAATCTCGCTCTGGCGCAGAAACTCTGGGATCAGCCGGAGCGTGTCCTACGGATCGCCGATCCATTCCATCCGCTGTTTCGCTTTGGGCTGCTGACATACGCGGGACGTGATGCTAATCACTATTCAGAGATTCACTGGGAAGCTCCGCTCACGGTGCCGCCCCTGGTCGTGACCCAGTTGTTGTTCCCGCGACTCCCTTTCCCTGATGGCCTCGCGTTGATTGCGGGCGAGTCTCCAGATTCGCCGCCGACGGAAAGCGCCAGAGTAGTCGCCCTGAGGCTGAGTTCCGCTAATATAGAGGGACTCAAGGTGGTGCCAGTTCTTGGGCCGAAAGGTTCGCCGCGCCGAGACACCGTCCACCAGATCGCGAAACTGAACCATAAGAGCGCCGTTCAATTGAATGCCGGCACGACGCTCCTGGAAGACAAAGGCTATCTGAACTCGATAGCTACGCTCTGCTGGCTCAGAGACGCTTACTTGTTTGTCGATAATGCCGCCGCGTCTCAGAACTCAGCAGACAAGCATCGTCCAGGTTTCGCTCTACCGTCCACGTCAATTGAGGCGACTCTGTTTGTATCGGTCAATGATCGCAGCCAGCTAGGTCAGATCCCATCGCGTCGATTACTGCCGACCGTAATCGTCGAGCCGCTTTTGTACGAAGAGCGAATGGCCTATTTGAAGCGTACGCTCGGCCCAAAGGCGGAAGGACTCGACGGAGCCATAGCAGAGTGTTCGCGCCGATTCCGGTATGAGAAAGAAACGTTGAGCGCGATCTGCGCGGAGCTTGCGCAGATCGTGGGGCAGATCACCGAAGCGGATCTGGTCGCCGCCTGTCGCGCCGAGTTGGATACGGACATAGGTGAACTGGCGAGCCGGGTGACGCCGCGATTCGACCGCGAAGAGCTAGTCCTGCCACGCAAACAGCACTTGCAGTTCCAGGAACATATCAAGGCGATGCGTTCGCTGACTGAGGTGCACTACGGATGGGGAACCGCCAAGGTCTGGAACGAGAGCGGAATTTCCGTTCTCTTCGCCGGGCCTCCCGGCACGGGCAAGACGATGGCAGCCGAGATCCTGGCCGAAAGGCTCGACCTGCCGATGTACCGGATCGATCTATCCCAGGTCGTCAACAAATACATCGGGGAGACGGAGAAGAACCTGAAGCGGGTCTTCGATGCGGCGGACGTGTCGGACATGATCCTCTTCTTTGATGAAGCCGACTCTCTGTTCGGGCGTCGCACCGAAGTGAGTGATGCTCACGACCGCTACGCCAACCTCGAAATCAGCTATCTCCTGGAGCGCATGGAGAGGTTCAAGGGGCTTGCGATCCTGGCTACTAACCGGAAAAAAGATCTGGACGAAGCGTTTCTGCGACGGCTCCGCTACATCATCGATTTTCCACTCCCCGGCCTGCAAGAGCGACGAAGAATATGGCAGCAGGTGATTCCGCCCCACGCCGATGCTTCGGAACTGGATTTCGATTTTCTCGCGAAACAATTTCAACTGGCGGGGGGCAACATCAGGTCGATTGTGTTTAACGCCTGCCTTCAGTGCGCCGGCGATTCGAGCGCTGCGCGAGTTGACAATTCGCGCTCCATCGACGAGCGGCCAAGCCCGCTGACTATGGAGCAGATCATCATCGCGATCAAGCGTGAATATGACAAATTGAATCGTTCGCAGGGCCTGGAACAGTTCGGGCCTTATGCGCCAATCGTCGCAAATCTGGATTAGGAACCTGAATAGGAAAAGAAGCGAGGAAACAGAACCGTGAGTAAGACGAACATAAAGATAGGTCGGTTAGACATTCGGCTAAAAGGAGTCTCGCAGCAATCTGCCAGGGCTGCCACGGATGGCCTGGCTCGCGAACTGGCAACACAGATTGCCGCGCGCGCGAAATCGTCTCGTGGGGAGCGCTCCGGCAACACCGGAGACATCGATGCTGGAACCTCCAGGGCCCAGTCCGGCACTGGCCCATCGGAACTGCGAGCCTTGATCGCGGGAAGGATCGCGGACGCAATCGCTTCCAAGCTCGGCAGCCGCTGATAAGGAACTGACTCATGCCATATCTTTTAAAGGGAGCGCTGATCGAATACGGGACCGATTTTCTTGGGCCGATTCCGAACGTGGTCCTCTTTCAGTTCAACCCTGAGACTCTGACGCGCAACATCCAGATCCCTGCCCGGCCCACCGGAGGCGCTGCAAGTCGCGAGACGAGTCAGGCGGGCGAGCCTTCGATAGAAAAGATAACCCTCAAGGCGCAGTTCAGCGCCGCCGACGGCCTGAATACCAACAATGTCCTGGCGCGCACGATGGGAGTCGGCCCGCGATTGGCTGCGTTGGAGAAGATGGTTCATCCCGGCGGCAAGATCGGCGGATTGATCGGCGCTGCCATCGACGCCATCGCGGGAGCACTCGGCGGCGGCGATGATGCACGCCAGCCGATTCCACGCGAAAAATACCCTCGCATACTCTTCATCTGGGGCCCCTTCCGGGTTCTGCCGGTCGTCATCGAGTCAATGAACATAGTCGAGCAGCAATACGATTTCCTGCTCAATCCCACTCAAGCCGAAGTCAATATCGGGCTCTCGGTCAACGCCATCGACATTTGCTCTGACGACACAATCGCCAAGGGCGCTCTTGAGTACTCCAATCTGGCCAAGGAGGCACAGGCCATTCTCAACCTGGCAAACACCATCGAGCAGATAGCAGAGCTCATCCCGTTCTAGGAGGCCAACGTGTTTATCGAATCGTCGAGATACTTTCAGTTGAAGATCATCGCCGCCAAGTCCGGCGACCGAGAGGTCAAAGCCGTCATGCTGCGTAGGCTGCCATTCGTTGGGGCGACGCCGACCATCATAAAAGGCAACGACCGGCTCGACATCATTGCCCTGCGGCGTTACACGGACGCCACTCGCTTCTGGCACATCGCCGATGCCAACACGGAGTTGGAGGCCAACGACCTGATCAAACCGAAGCCAAACGACCCGATGCCTCGGACGATACTCGTTCCCGACAAGTAGAGAATCAATATGCCTGTTGAGTTCAAAGTCTTTTTCGACAACGAAGCGGCGGATCAGGAGAAGCTCGACAAGATCGACGAGATCAGGGTCGAGCAGACCGTAGACCGAGCCTGGGAGGCCCGCGTAAAGATACCGGTCTGCGTCAACAACGATGGCAAGTGGGATGGCGAGAACGAGGCTTGGATGCGTGATTTCAGCCGCGTCCGGGTCGAGGTCAACATGGGCGACGGCGCGTTCGCGCCCTTGATCGACGGCCCGATTGTCGGGTTCGACAGCGAGCGAAGCCCTCAACCCGGCAAGAGCGTCGTGACTTTGATCGTCCACGACGATAGCGCGTTTCTGAATCGACAGGCCGGAGTCGAGTGCTACGAGAACTCGACCGACAGCGAAATCGCCAGGCAGATCTTCGGCGAGGCTACCGAGTTGAGCGGCACCCCGGATATAGAAGACACTCCGGCGCAGCCGAACACAACGACATCCGTGACGGTGCGGCGCGGAACCAAGATGCAGTTCCTGCGCGAGCTCGCCCGGCGGAATCAGAACTGGCACGCATACGTGTTGCCTGGCAGTTCGCCCGGACAGAGCATCGGCGCTTTCCGAAAGTTTCCAACGGACACCGATGGCTTGCCGCCTATGCTGCTGCTGGGGGCCGACCGCAACATCGCAGCTTTCAACGTGCGCAATAACGCGCAGAATCCGTGCTCGGTGACTGCCGCAACAATGAATATCAACGACAAGACTCTCACGACGAGCACATCGAGTTTTCGCAATTCGACGTTGATCGGCGACCAATCCGCGACTCTCGACACCGCCCCCGAAGCCACATGCATTCTGCCGCCTGGGATAAATGATTCCGTTGATCTGGCTTCTGCGACAGGCGGGCGGGCGGATGATTCGAGCTTCTCGCTTGAAGCGACCGGCTCGGTCGTGCCGTTTTGTTATCCAGCGGCCCTATCGCCTTATCGCATGGTGTTGGTGAAGATCTCCAACAGCCAGTACAGCACAAAATACCTGATCACCCAGGTCACCCACACGCTTACGCGCTCCAACTACACGCAGTCGTTCTCGATGAAAGGGAACGCCGTCTCGGCGGCGGAAAGCGGGAGCGCTGCGGCACCTTCGCCCAGCGCCGGATTCAACGCCAGCTTCAACATTCAGATGAGCATTTTTTAGTATGTCCGACACTGAGATGAACAGTCTATTGGTCGAGATGGCGGAGACCAGCCGGTCGCGCTTCTACGGGAAGTATCGCGGCGTCGTTAAGAGCATCGAAACGGATCAGAATCTCTGCCGCATCGTCGCGCTGGTTCCTGAGGTCTACGGTGACAACGTCGAGTCGCCCCCGGCCTATCCCTGCGCTCCGTTTGCCGGCAAGGATCACGGGTTGGTCTTGATTCCGGAAGAAGGCGACGGCGTGTGGATCGAGTTCGAAGCGGGCGACCCTTCGCGACCGGTCTGGAGCGGAGGATGGTGGGGCGACGGCGAACTGCCCGAACCAGCCGGCCCGAAGGCGCGCACGTTGGCTACCACAACCGGGCACAAGATCGTACTGGACGATGACGGCGCTGAGATTCAGGTCATTCACTCCGGCGGCGCGCAGATGAAGATGACCGATGACGATATTACCCTCACCATCGGCCAGACCGAAACCAAGATGACCAGCGATGAGATCAGCCTGAAGATCGGTACTACCGAAATCAAGTTGAGCAGCACCGAGATCGTTCTCAAGAGCGGGCCCACTGCCCAGGTAAAGATTTCAGCCAGCGGCGTCGATATCAACAACGGCGCGATGAAGGTGATGTGATGCCAGGGAACATTTTGACTATGGCAAGCACCGTCCAGTGCCCACACGGAGGCAAGGCGATCCTAATCACGGCCAACGCCAGAATCATGGTCGACAACGTTCCCGCGCTGCTCGAATCCGACAAGCACGCGGTTGTCGGCTGTCTGTTCACTCTGCCGGGCCCCAAGCCTTCGCCGTGTATCAAGATCGAGTGGGCTGGTGGCTCCGGTCAGCTAAAAGTCAACGGGGCTGGAGTCCTGGTCAAATCGAGCGTCGGCAAATGCTACAGCCCTGAGTCGGCGCTCCAGGGCGTCGCCATTATCGCCAGCACACAGGTCAAGGTGAGCGCGCGATGACCAGCACGAATGGGAATCACCTCTCTTTTCCTTTCCGCATCGCGACCGATGGGCGGACGGCGGAAGTTTCGACGCTGGAGGAACACGTGCGAGACGAACTAGTTCAGTTGTTGTTGACCAATCCAGGGGAGCGCCTATTCCTTCCAGAGTTCGGCGGCGGGGTTCGTCGCCTCATCTTCGAAAACATCGACGAAACGACGGGAGCCATGACCAAGGCGCTGATCACTCAGGCCATATCGCGTTGGATCGGTCACCGGGTCACGCTTGAGGATCTGAAAGTCGATATCGAGAATGAAACAATTGAAGTAGACCTCAAGTACCGAATTGCCGGCACCGAAGACACTCGAATCATTCGGTTCCAGAGGAACGGAGGGTAACGGGCGATGTCGGTCACGGAAGAAAAAGCGCTTCGGCGACGAGTTACCGACCAGGAAACGTTCGCCGAGCGGGCTCGAAAGCTTTTCATCGTCCCGAAGGAAATACCTGACGGCGTTGTCACGGCGATGGGCAGCGGTTGCCAGGCGACCATCGCCGCCCTTTACACGCTGAACGGCAGCACGTTTGTCTTGAACAACCCGGTCAGCACTCTCACCCAGCAACAGAAGTTCGACATCCTTAAATGCCTTGATCTCCCCAATGGGATAAAGCTGGTCCTCGTAGACATAGTGGGAGACGCGGCCCTTCTCACCGTTGATTTCTTCAACACGAACTATCTTGATGTGTTTCTCGCGAACGCGGCAGTTGTAAAGAGCGGATTCCCGATCTCAGGAGGGCACAGGGTTCCGGCTGGCCAGGCTACGGGTCAGGTTCAGGTCGAGTCAATCGCCGCCAGCCCAGGCAATCCAGCCGCTCTGCTATTGACCATCCGACCCATCGGCGACTATTCGACCTACAGACTGAGAATCAACACCGCCGCATATCCGGCGTCCCCGCCGGTCATCATCGATCCGCTGTTCAACGATATCGATTTCAAGTTTCGCCCAGGCTGCTTCAACACAAACTGCGCGCCGGGATGGAGTCCAGCGCCGACGCCAAACCAGCAGCCAGTCATCGATTATTTGGCGAAGGATTACGACTCGTTTCGCCACACGATGATTGCGGCGATGATGGAACGAGTTCCCGGCTGGCAGCCTACAAGCGAGGCCGACCTAGATCAGGTACTGCTGGAACTGTTCAGCGCAGGCGCGGATGAACTGAGCGACTTTCAAGACAGGGTGATGAACGAGGCTTACCTGTCTACAACTCGCAAGCGCGTCTCGCTGGCTCGTCACGCGCGCCTGATGGACTACCATATTCATCAAGGCAATCAGGCGAGCACGTGGCTGGCTCTCGAAGTCGCATTGACCTTTCCATCTGACCCTGAGCCCGGAGCAACCAACATCTTTTATTACCTGGCCGACGACTTTAAGGTGTGGTCAGGAACGGACAAAGAAGACCTCTCTTCGGTTGTATTCCTGACGCGCGGTAAGAAGCGTGTTCACGACCTCGTAAACAGGCTCGGCCTGTATACCTGGGGCGATGCCATCAAGTCGCTGGAGCCCGGCGATACCAGCGCGGATCTCAAGCTCTTCTTGCGCCACCCGGCACCGGCACCCAACGAGGCTAAGAATTCGGCTACCGCAGTTCAAGACCTGATACGAAGCGGTGAGATCAGGCACCTTCTAATCGAGGAGCGGCTCAATCCGGCCACAGGCTCGCCCGTTGGCCGCGACCTCACCCGACGCCAGTTGCTCAGGTTGCTGCCGGGAGATGAAGGGGCGGTGGCGATGTTCGATCCGACGACCGGGCCACCGGCAACGGCTGAATGGTTCGTGCGGGTTCGCTGGGATGACCGCGACAAGTTGAGAAGTCATTACTGCTTCACCGTTGACTGCGGGCCGGGGCTCGGCAAAGTTGAGAATGTTTCTCTTTTTCATGGGAATCTGGTTAAGGTCAATCATGGCCGCCAGGCCGTATCGACTTTCAAAGAGGCAGGGTCACCACTCACGAGCCCCGATCAGTTTTATTACCTACGTCCTGAGCGGGCGGGCGAGGATGGAGTCGAGCAACTGGGGGCGATTTGCTACCTTCCTGAGCGGCCTCTCGCCTACCGAAATACCCTGCCGGGCGGCGACGTTCCTCCGCAGTCATCGCTCTCAGTAATTATGATTCCTCCAGGCGGAGACGCGGACGAATGGGATGAAGTCCCCAGCTTCATCCACAGCGATGGCAGCGACGAAAACGGCAACCACTTCATAGTTGAAACTGATGAGCAAGGCTACAGCCTGATTCGCTTCGGCGACGGCATCAATGGCAAGGAACTCCCCGAAGAAGCCGAGGTGATCTGCACCTATCAGTTCGGCAACGGGCTCGATGGGAACATCGGACTGGACAAGCTGGTGAACTTCGATAGGACAGCGCTGTCGTTCATCAAGCTGGACGCCAACCCCGATCCGGATGTCGAAGGGCCGACCGTCGAAGGCAGCCTGATCGCGTGCTGGAACCCATTCGATGTCACCAACGGACGAGCGCCAGAGCCCGCCGCCGAGATCATTCGCCGCGTACCGGAGGCTTATCGTGCCCGCCAGCTTCGCGCCGTCACTCTCAAAGACTACGTCAACCGCGCCCAGGAACTGCCTGAAGTCTCGCGAGCAGCCGCGCGTTATGCATGGACTGGGAGTTGGAGGACCGTTCAGATTACGATTGACCCCGCCGGCACCACGATCCTGGAAGACGGGTTGCGCAGAAGAATCGCGAGATACCTGGACGCTGTGAGACTAATCGGCGAAGACCTGGAGGTTCGCGCCCCGCGATTCGTTCCGCTTGAGATACACGTCGTGCTGTGCGCGCTGCCCGACTACTGGCCTGAGGATTTGCAGTTCATCATCGAGCAGGAGTTCTCGGATGGCTGGACGCCAGACGGGCGCATGGGATTCTTTCACCCAGACCTCTGGACATTCGGCCAACCGCTCAGGGCAAGCCAGATCATAGGCCGCCTCCAGGCCATCGAGGGAATCGACCATGTTAAAAGCGTGACCATGAAGCGATGGAATGAGCCGTCGCCGGGGACTAACGAGATCGCCAACCTCCGGCATAACGAGATTATTCAGGTCAAGAACGATCCTGACCATATGGAAAAAGGCTTCATTGATTTCGACATCAAAGGAGGCCGGCAATGAAACCAGACTGCCGCAACGATTGCGTCGAGCCGCTGCGTTTTCCAAAGAAGGCAGACAATCGACCGGGCCTCTCGCACATTGACTACCGCATCGGCGCGTATGCGGATATTCGAGAAGCCTTACTGCGCAACCTGGACAAGACGGCGATCCTTTCGCCGTGGACGCATCGCGGCGCGGACGATCCGGGCATCGCTTTGCTCGAAGGCTCGGCCATCCTCGGCGACATTCTAACTTTCTACCAGGAGTTGTACGCGAACGAAGCCTATCTGCGGACGGCGCAGTGGAAAGAGAGTATCGCCGACCTAGTGAAACTGCTTGGCTACCGGCTCTCGCCGGGGCTGGGCGGAAGCGCCACGTTCGCTTTCGAGATCAAGGGAGATAAGCCGGTCACCATTCCATCCGGCTTTCCGTTGAAAGCTCAAGTGAAGGGACTCGAATCGCCAGCGGATTTTGAAACTTCAGACGAAGCTACCGCCTATCCGTGGCTCAGCAGGTTTAATCTTTTTCGACCGCTGGAGACTCCGAGCGTCACTGACTCAACGACCGAGTTTTACATTCAAGCGCCTGACCAACTGACGGCCTTATCGCCTGTCGTGATCAAGCCGAACGACCGACTGCTGATCGGCGACGCGGATTCAATGACGAATCCCACCAAGTTGAGCAACGCGGAAATTGTCATCGTCGATTCAATAAGCGAGTTGCATGGAATGAAGGTCTACAAGATCAAGGGCAAGTTAAAACGCAGCGGCAATGTTCCGCATGTCGCGGCTTATAAGCTCGGTCGCATGTTCCATCACTTCGGGAGCAACGGGCCGCCCACCATCGTGGAGACTCCCGACAAAGTAACGTCGACGGCAACGGTATCCGGCAACACCACGACCGTCGAGAGCACGCCACCTCAGGAACATCCGATTTCGTTCATCAGAAACCTGAACGCAAACACCAGCGGATCAGCAGGCAAGTTCCTCAAGAAGCAAAAGACCCAATTGGCAATACAATCGAATCTATTCTCCGAGGTGGCCTTCTCGATAGACGACTCGGTTTTGATTGTCAATCCGGTTCTCAAGAAAGACGAGTTCCCGCTGGACGCCGAAGTGCAGGATCTGCCCACCGGCGGTTTATTCATTATTCAAGCCGTGCTCGACAAAGGTTCGCAGTCCAAGGAATTCACTCTCGTCCGAAGCATCGAGTCGATCAGATCGACTTCGGCGACCTGGGGCCTGACGACAGGGACGACGAGCATTGTCACACTCGACCAGGCCCTGGATACGTCCACCGCAGGTTTCAACTCGACGGATATCCGGCAGGTTCAATTCCACGAAGTCCTCAGTCCGCTCCTGACGCTGCGGGCCGGGATGGCACAAACGTCCGCGCTCGCCGGCGACACTCTGAATTTCTACGGAACTCTCGACCAGGCTCAGACGCTGACAGGACGCCGCCTGATCTTAACCAAGGCCGGTGCGGAGCCGCTGACGACAACCGTTGTTTATGTCAACCCGGCATCGGCAGGCGACGGCACGCATCCATTGCTGCATCAGGTGACGCTCGGTCGAAACGATTTGACCTACGCCGACTTTCCAAACCTTGCGCCTTTTCCGTTCACCGTCTTCGGCAACATCGTCGACGCGACTCAAGGTAAGACCGAGCAACAGACGCCGCTCGGAAATGGCGACAGCCGGCAGACCTTTCAGACTTTCAAGCTGCCTAAGTCTCCCGTGACCTATCTTCTCTCTCAAGGCGAAACTCCGCCGGAGACTCCGGAGTTGCAGATATACGTCAACAACCGCCTCTGGACGAGGGCAACATCATTCTTCGGGCGGCGGTACGACGAAGAGATCTACATCGTTCGCGAAGACGCGGACAACGTAAGTTGGGTTCAGTTCGGAGACGGGAAGACCGGCGCGCGGCTGCCTTCCGGGCTCAAGAACGTTGTCGCGAAATACCGCACAGGAACCGGGGCCTTCGGCGCATTGAAAGAGGATACGAAAGTGCAGCCGGGTGGAAGGATCGATCACCTCGATAAGATTCAAATGCCCGTCGCCCCCGGCGGCTCGCAACCCGAAGACGGGGACATGGCAAGAGAAGCCGCTCCTGGCAAAATCCAGAGCCTCGGTCGGCTGGTGAGCCTAGCCGATTTCGAGGGCGAGGCTCTAGCGATTCCCGGCGTGAGAAAAGCCTCTGCCGCCTGGCGCTTGATCGACAACATTCCGGCTGTCGTCATCACGGTACTGATGGACACAGGCCGTCAAGATCAAATCGAAGAGGTCAGAGAGTTACTTGTAGGCTACAACCAGTCTCGCGGCCCGAACCGTTTTCCGATCCTGGTCAATCAGGGCTTCCTGCAATATGTGACCATCACAGCGACGTTCGGTTATGATCCCACTTACCTTGCAGAGGTCTTGATTCCTGCCGTTAGCAAGGCGCTCGGAATCAACAGCGGCAAGGCGAATGCTCACGACGATCAGTCCGGCCTGTTCAGTTTGCGACAGCGGAGTTTCGGGCAGAGGGAATACGCGACAAAGGTCGCGGGAGCGATTCAGAACGTGGCGGGCGTCAGGTGGGCCGAAGTCACCGCTTTCGGTTCGCTTGGTGCCGCCGATGATCCTGCGGCCTTACCTGTCCCCTCGCCGCCCGCCCTGCCTCTGGATATCGTCGCTTGCGAGGTAACCAACCTCCTCAGCCTGTACGCCGGTCACCTCACACTCAACCCAGTCGCCGACACGCCACAGGAGGTGGGCTGAGAATGAATGAGCCTCGCGTTCCGCTCTATAAACGGCTGCCGGAGATTTACCGCATCAAGGATCAGGAGCAGGCAAATCCGGGACAACTCCAAAGCTATCTGGCCCTGGTCGAGGATGTCTTCAGCGCCATTCATGAGAACATCGAGCAACTCTACCGCGACCTGTTCATCGAGACCTGCGACGAGTGGGTGATTCCCTATATCGGCGACCTGCTCGGAACCAGCCACCTCAGCGGAGATCCATGGACGTTGCGGGCCGACGTGGCCGATACGATTGCGCTGCGAAGGCGCAAAGGAACTTTGGGCGCGATTGAGTTGCTGACTTACAACCTCTCCAAGTGGGGGGTGCATTGCTTAGAGCTAAGAGAGAACCTGGTCTGGAACCAGCATCTCAATCACCAGCGACCGGATGAAGGCGGGCAGCCGCCTTACAGCTTGCCCGGCGTGAAGAGACAGACCCCCATCAGAGGAGGAACCGTCACCCTGCGCGATCCGTCTATCCTCTCGTTACTCGCGACGCCGTTCGATCCGTTCGCTCACACCGCCGACCTGAAACCGCCCGCAATCGGGACAATCAGATACAACGTGCCGAATCTCGCGATCTTCTTGTGGCGACTGGCTGCCTATCGAGTTCGCGTGACGAAGCCGATCTTCAAAGGTGCCATTGCACCCGGACCGCCTGCCGCCGACCACGTCGTGCGTTTCAGCATCAATCCGGTCGACCGGCCATACATCGCTCCAGGCAATGAACAGGACAAGCAGCCGGTTCGGTTGTTCAACACCAATCTGGTCGATATCACGAACACCCGGAGAACCGGCCCGGACAGTCTCGACAACGCTCGGCTTGCGCCCTCCATCAATCAGGTAGACGAAACCCCAGGGCCCATTCCCCTGGAACGTCTCTCGGAGGGGCCTGCCGGCGCACCTGATGCTTATGTCTCGGTTGAGACTTACGACGCGACCAGCGCCAGTCTCGCGGGATTGGTGCTTTCAGACGTTGGCTTTCAACTTCACTTGCCGGACGGGCAATTCTCTGGAGAGACGCTGCCTCCGCCTCCCGGACAACCCGCAGCCTGGAAAATAAGGGGCGCGAATCTTTGCGCGTGGGAAACAGGACTTGAGCCTGCATTGGAGAATCAAGAGATCGCTATCGATCCGATAATCGGTCGCATCGCTATCGGAGTCGCGACTGCGGCGCGGGCCACCGCGCTGGAAAACGATCTGCTGATCACTCACACCTACGGCGCGGTCGGGCCGGTGGGCGCTCAGCCGATCTCGCGGCCACTCCTGCCAGCCGAGTTTACCGTCCCGCCCAATCACGTCCGCCATATCGACTTTCGCGTGAACCCGCATAGTCTCGTTGAAGCGCTCAATGATGTTCACATTACAACCGAGCCTATCGTGATTGAGATTGACGACAGCATGACTTACGTCCTCGATCTCACGGATCCCACGCTCGTTGAAGAGCGGCTGACTGAAGACGGCGGGCCGGGCCTGAAGCTGAACAGATCGCTGGTCATCCGGGCTGCCGACAATCAACGTCCGGTGATCGAACTGGCCCAGCCGTTACGATTCCGGCCAGCCAATGTTTCTGGAGCGTCTCCTCAACAGCAGAATGAGTTCGACGCGTTGATGTCGACGTTGACCGTGCGACTAGAAGGTTTATACCTGACGCGCGGAGAAAACTTCCCGGCAGGCGAACCTCTGATCGCGCGGGCAGCGCTCAACCGTCTTGAGATCATCGGCTGCACGCTTGACCCCGGTGGCTTCAAGAGCATCCACGGCGACCGCACTTCCATATTCACGTCTATGAGACTGAAGGATCCCTACGGATTCACGACCGACGCTGCTGAGGAGAGCGCGTTCAATCAGATTCCGGAGATCATCGTGTCCCGTTCTATCGCCGGGCCCTTGCTGATCGATCCCGGCTACCGGCTCGATCTCACCGACTCGGTCATCGACGCGGGGCAGGGGGGCGACGATCAGGCAGACAAGTTTGCGGTCACCCAGGCAAGCGACCCCAACCCGCTGCATGGTTGGGGGCCGGCTACCAGAGTCAGCGGCGTGACGGTCTTCGGTCGCATGCGAGTTGAGAGCGTTGACGGGAGCGGCGGCATCTGGGTTCACGCTCTGGAGGCGATGAATAACCAGATCGGCTGCATCAAGTTCAGCTACGTTTCGGGAGAAGCCGAAGATCGACTGCCGCCGAACCACGGATGTGTGAAAGGAACGGAAGCCGTGCTGCGATTCAACAGTGAGATATTCGGCGAGCCGGCTTACGGGCAACTGGCTCTGTCGTCCGACTTTCGGATCCGCGAGCGGGGGCCCAATGACGACGCCATGGGCGCTTTCGGGTTCCTGTTGGAAGCGCACAAATGGCGAAACCTTCAGATTCGATATCGTGAGTTCATGCCGGTTGGCATCCGGCCACTGCTGATTCCCGTCACTTGAGGAGGTCACGATGAGAGGCGATTTTTCCAGCTTGCGCGACGAGCACGAGCAGAACTTCAACGGCGTGTTGCATCAACAGGGCAGGGTTCTGCTTGACAGTGACTGGAATGCGCAGACCGCGATCACGAATGACTGGCAGGACACGGCGGGGCGGGACATCATCGGCACCGGCGTAGCTGCGGTTCCGGCTGACGAACCGAATTCGTTCAAGATCAAGAACGCCCTACACACCGGCGGGCACGTGAGGCTGACCGTAGGGCCGGGTCACGTATGGGCTGACGGTTTGCTGGGTCACATCTATGGCGACGCAGACGTCATTCGCACCGCCTCCTATCTCCAACCGCCTATTCAAGACCCTGCGTTTGACGATACGACCATAGCGGCTGGCATCAGGGATGCCGTAGTCCTCGAAGTCTGGCGAGAAGAGATAAACGGCTTCCAGATCCCGAATACTTTGATCGAGCCGGCAATAGGCGGCCCCGATACGACCGAGCGAGTTCACACCGCGTCGGCGTTCAGGCTCAAGAGGCTCCAACCCGGAGAGACTTGCGACAGCATCATTCCGAGTCTGAGGGATGACTTCGACGCCAAGGGAAAGCTGACGGTCTCGCTGCAACCGACGAGCGTTTCCGGCGGAGACTGTCCGGTGGTCGAAGGCGGAGGCTACACGGGATTTGAACATAACCTCTATCGAATCGAAATCGCCAACGTGAAGTCTGGCCTGCCAGCGACGTTCAAGTGGTCACAGTTCAACGGCGGCATCGTCGGGCGTGGAATGATCAGCACGGGAAAGATAACGATTACGGCCAATCTACAGGCAATCGTGAACTCAGGCTTGACGGCTTTCTACCTCGAAGCCGTCGAGCTTGATCCCGTGATTCCCGGCCCCGGCCACTGGCGGGTCACCTATGGCGCGAAGGTCACTCTCAACAACGGCAAACTGACGCTGCCCGTTCCCGGCAGTGAAACATTCGGGACGGTTCCTACAACCACCGATCCGATCTTCTTTCGTTTGTGGAACGGAATTGAAGCAATCAGCGGCTTCACCGCCGGGCCTCCGGCGACGGAGTTGCAAGACGGAATTCTGTTGAAGTTCGACACGCCGGCTGGCACTAACTATGTTGCCGGCGACTACTGGACGTTTCAGGTGCGCGCGGGCGAAATCGCTAATCCCGAAATCCTCATCGATCATAAAGCGCCGAAGGGCATCCATTACCACCGAGTTCCGTTGGCTATTTTGACTTGGCAGGATACGCAGAACAGCACGATTGAGGACTGCCGGCACATCTTCCAGCCGTTGACGAAGCTCGCGACTTGCTGCACCTACCGAGTCGGCGACGGCATGCACAGCCACGGCGACTTCGAGAAGATTCAGGATGCGATCAACAGTCTGCCTCCTGAGGGCGGCGAAGTGTGTGTCTTGCCCGGTGAGTACAAGGAAAGCATCACCATCGACAAGCTGCACAATGTGACGATCAAGGGTTGCGGAAAACGAAGCAGAGTGGTTTCGCCGGCAGCTGCCGAAACCGACCCGGCGAACCCAATCATTCACGTCAACGAGTCACAAGGGATCGCCATTCAGTCTCTCGCCATTATTGCTCATCCCAACGGCATCGGAGTTCTACTTGAAGGGCCCGATCTCAATTTGCAGGCCGAGCCGGGGAAACAAGGCGGCACCCTCCGCCATATTACGTTGGAGAATCTCTACGTCGAAGCGGCAACCCGCTGCGCCATCGAGACGCACGTCGGCTTCTTCATCACGATTCGCAACTGCCAGGTTGAAATGAGCGACGTTCCGTCGGATGCCGTAGGCGTCTTCTTCACCGGCGACGATTCGTTGATCGAGGGAAATCTGATCCGCGTGAGATCGGCAAAGGCTACAGCCGCCGGTGTCGCAGTTAAGGGAGGCGACTCGCTAGACAGCAAACTCTTCTTGCCCGCTTCATCGGGGAAAGGGGGCCTCCAGATAGGCGGCACTTCGGAGCGGGTGTGGATCAAGAACAACTTGATTCAGGGAGGAATCCGCAATGGCATCACCCTTGGAACCCTGGTCGAGAGTGAAGACGGAGAGATCTTTACTACAGACATACCAGGTCATAAAGGTGTGAAGGATCCGTGCAACCCTTGCAAGCCGACCGACGATTCTGATCCGACTCCTGACCCTGGTACGACGACGACGATCACGTCCGCCGGCGATCTGTATGAGATCTACATCGAGCACAATCACATCTCCAACATGGGGGCCAACGGGATCGGAGTGGAGAAGTTCTTCGACCTGAAAGCGCGAGACGAATTCATCACCGTACATCGGCTGACCATCGTAGCAAACGAGATTCGCGACTGCCTCAACCGACCGATTGCAGACATTCCCGCCACTATGCTCGACAGCATGGGCTACGGAGGGATCTCCCTTGCGGACGTTGAGTACCTGGTGTTGCGGGACAACGTCATAGAGGACAACGGGCCTGATTACATCCAGCCGGTTTGCGGTATCTTCATTCTTCATGGCGAAGGCATAGAGATCTCTCGCAATCGCATTCTGAATAATGGCGCGAGGACCAGCGAGCCGGCGGCCTCTGCCAAGGTCGGTCGTCGCGGCGGGATCAACATTGTCTACGGAATCGCTCCTCCGTTGCCGGTCGACCCCAGAGCCGTGGCTGCAAAGCTACCGCGACTTCCGGCACAGAACGGCGTGCCTGCCGTTAAAGTGCACGAGAACATTGTGACCGTCCCGCTCGGACAGGCGCTGGCGCTGACAGCCCTGGGGCCGGTGTCAGTCGTAGGCAACCAGTTCACCAGTCACGGCGTGATCGTGAGAGTGAACTCTCCGACGTTTTGGGCGTCGACCGTGATGATATTCAATCTCGGACTCTCGAACGAGTTCTATTTTCAACTGCTCGCATTTCGCGCCGTCCAGAACGGCCAGGTAAAAGCCCCCGGCAACGTTAACGCGGAAGACGATTCGGCGGTTGTTCCGCAACCGGGTCTGGATGATGTCAGGCTCGGTCAATATCTCGCAAACGGTAATGTTATATTCAGCAACAATCAGTGCGCGGTGGATCTCCTGGAGCGTGGGTTCAGCTTTGCGGTCTCATCGATCCTCATCTTCAGCCTCGACGATATTGGCTTCCACGCGAACCAGTGCGACTGCGATCTGCTGGACGATATCATCATCTCTCACGCTGTAATATTCGGCATCTCGTTGAGAGTGACAGATAATCGCTTCAAGGAAGGAATCTTCAATGCGCTGCTCTCCGCTATCACGTTAGGCATGCTCAATACGACTACCGACAATCAATCGACTCACTGCCTGTTGATTCGCGGCGTCTTCCCGCCGATACAACACTCGAACCTGGTGCTGACCGGGGCGTTCAATCCGAGGGCTTGCAGGGGCTTCACGCAGGTGCAGGATAATTTCGGCGGCAGGACTCAAGTTTCGACTTCTCAGAGTACCAACGCGAATACGGTCTCCGGCGGTCCGACCACCACTCGCGTTACAAACGGGTGACCTGAATCGGTTCGAGGCTTCCGGGCAAAGAGAAAGGAAAGGCCATGTCCAGAGACAAACAGATTCCGCTGAAAGACGTATCCAGAGAGGTTGATAACGGCATCGCAGGGGCCGACGTGCTGCGTGGGTCGGAGCTTGAGCGTCTACAGGTGGTGCGCCGAGCCAAACAGACAGGGATGCAGCGGGAACAGATTCGTCTGGCCAACAAGCTCGGTGCCGATCATCCGCAAGTCGTCGCACTCAGTGGGCGAATCGAGATCAACAACCGGTTAGTCCAGGATCTGGTCACGGAGACTGATCGGTCAAAGATTGCCATACCAACTATCGACACCGGCGCTTGGGTTCTCCATGGTTTTGTGCGCGACAAAGATCGCAAAGGAGTGTCCAACCTGATGGTTGCGCTCTTTGACCAAACGGGTGCGCGACTCGATAAACTGGGCCATGCATGTACCGACGCCAATGGCCGCTTTCAGATCGAAGCTCGCGACGCTAAGAGCATCGATGGCCGGCCCGCGTACATCCGCGTTTTGGACGGCCAGAGCGCAGTCTTGTACGCGGACAAAGCGGCACTGATCCCGGTGCTGGGCGGAGTCGAGTATCGTGAGATCACGTTGTCGGGTGATGCATCAGTCTGTGTCCCTCCGCCCGAACCTCCTCCCCCGCCTCCGACTACCGACCCAGGTAGCACGCCTCCAACGAGAGACCTGGGCAGCCCGGCGAGTGACTGGATCGTCCGTGGCCAAGTGACGGATGAGAATGGACAGGGCCTGGCAGGACTGATCGTCAGCGTCTACGATAGAGACCTGATCTTCGATGACCGGCTGGGCGAGACCACGACGGATGAAAATGGCAACTTCAGATTTGTGTATCACGCCGAAGATTTTCGCGACATAATCGAGCAGAGACCGGACATCTTTGTGCGGGTGCTGAACCAGAAACGAAAGACAATCTATACTTCTCAAGACGCCGTGAGATGCGAAGCCAGCCGCATTGAAGAGTTCGAGATCACGATTGAGAGCGGGAAGATTACACGCTAACGGAGATCAAGCCTCGACGATCATGAGAACCTTCGCAACAAACACGGAGTCTTATAGCTTCGCCAGGACACATTCAAGAGCGAAGCCGTCAGACTCGCCTAAGCTGGCCCTACGGAAGTCTATCGCTCAAGCGTCATCGCAAGGCAAGGCACGCTGTGCCTGCGGCGGCATCTGCCCGCGTTGCCAGATAGCTGGTCTATCGGCACCGAGCGCGGGCCATTCCGCTCTGGCGTCTCCGCAACGTCCAGAAGTGGTCGTCGAACCCAAAACGTCGCTCGACACGTCGGTCTTTGCCGCCAATGCCACACTCGTCGAGGTGATGCGCGGCAAGCGCTTCTTGAGCTTTGGGGCCTTTGGTGATGCGGTACGTCTGGTTCAGGAAGCGCTTGTCGCGAGCGAGATACGACGGCCAAGCACGCCGCCGACGCGCCTCCCGAAGTTCGGCGTTGATGGCATTTTCGGACGAGAGACTAAACAGGCCGTCGAAGAATTCCAGAGCGAATACGGGCTTGCGGTAGACGGTATCGTCGGACCGCAGACGCTCTACTGGCTCGACGAAACGTTCAAGAACTACACCGGACGCCCCTCGGCTGAGCCGCCGCATAAGATTCCCGGACGCTTTCCGGGAGAGCTCAAGGCAACCTTGCAGAAGCCAAGCAGCGTGAATCTCACGATGAATGCGGACAATGCCGTCGAGGCGGATACGACGATGGGCCCAAGGATCAGCGCGAAGGCAACCTTCACCGCCACAGTCGCAGGTCAGGAAGGCAAAGTCTTCTTCGTTCAGAATGTCCGGGGCGTTGAACGCAAAGTCCATTGGCAAAGGACGACCGATTGCACGAGCGAGTGCGAACAAGCACGCGCCTTTGTGGGCAAGGCTCAGGGGCTGGACACTTCCCTACCTTACAACTCGCTTCCGCGCACGGTGACCTCCGAGGCCCAGACTTTCCAGACAGACGATCAACCTAGACATGAGGCCGAATCGGCGCAGAATCCGAAAGGGGACTTCCGAGCGGGAGATGTTGTCCATCTCTTCGCCCACGATCAGTTCCGCATGTTCCTGGCGTTCGGTCCGGCCAGCCCGTTGTTCGACTTTTCGGAGTTCGAGGCACTCGGGTTCATCGACTGGGAGTGGAAAGGTAAGGTAAGGTTCACTTTCGATGGGTCGACCTGGAGCGCGGGCAGCGTCCAAAGCAGAATCGATCCCTCGCCGGCTTCGATGATCCAGGCCAGAGCCTTGATCTTCCTCGGCCCACTCTATACGGGCGATGAGGTCGACCGCAATCTTCGAAGCAAGGGTACTAAGGTAGACGAGAAGCCAGACGCCTGGTGAACGCATTATGACCCTGGCACTGAGCAAAGAAAGAACAGGAGGCGCGAGCCGGGACAAGGGGCGGGAAGAACGGTCGGTGCCCGCGCCCAGCCGAACGTCAGCGCCTCATCTCCTGTTGCAGAAAAAGGAAGGCCATTGCGCTTGTGGAGGAGGGTGCCCGCGCTGCGAAGGGCGACTCCAGAACCCGCTACTCAAGATCAGTAATCCCGGAGATGAGCACGAACTGGCAGCCGGGCGGATCGCCGATCACGTGATGCGCTCGCCGGAGCCTGCCGCGCATCACAGCACGCCATCTGTTCGTGATGATCACTCTATAATCAGCAAGGCGCTGCACTCTTCGGGACGGCCACTCGACGGCGAAACACGCGCCTACATGGAACCACGCTTTGGACGCGACTTCAGCAACGTGCGGGTTCATACAGATTCGACGGCGGCAGAATCCGCGCAAGCGGTTGGAGCGAACGCCTACACCGTTGGCAGCGACATCGTCTTCAACACCGGTAAGTACGCTCCCGCACGATCCTCAGGGTTGAAGCTGCTGGCCCACGAGCTTGCTCATGTCTCGCAGCAGTCGACCGCAGCTTCCGGGGTTGTTGAACTCTGGCGCGACGCGGATGATCTGACGGGGCGCGCACGTTATCCGACCACCGGCGAGCGCCAGGACATCCTTGGGGTATTCAATCCGCAGCAGCAACAGGCCGCTCAACAAGGAACTACAGTAGACCCGGTCACCGACCCCGCCGGCTTTCAGACCGACATGACTGCTCGTATGAATGACTTCATCAATGCGGTGTTGCCGAGCGCACAAGCGCGGCAGTCGTCAACCGTGGTCCTGGGGCTGCCGGAGATTGGCGGGCTGGGCGACGTTGCCCAGCCTGCGGTTCAAACCTTTTACGGAACCTATCTGACCGCTGCCGTGCACAGCCAGGCCGAGCAGCAGCGCCGGGCCGGCTACCAGTTGCGACAGCACTTGCATCTCGTGCCCACGACTCAATCAACTCAGACGGACGATACCGCACTTGACTGGGTAGCATCGAGGATGCGGAGCCAAGGTTCGGGCATTCTTCAGACCTACCACGTTCTTTCCGGCGAGAACGCCCGCGACCAGGCGCTCTTCATTCAAGTGCGCGACTACATCTTCTCGCAGCGCACGGCGGATCTGAGAACGATCATCCTTTTTCATCCCGGCTATGAAGGAGGCGGCGAGGCTTACATCCAGTCGCAAATCGCCCCGGATTACGCTACCCAGACTGCCTCGGAGACTCGCCGTCGCGGGCGCTGGCAAGCGCTTGCAACGACCATCCACGAAATGCTCCACGCGGTCGCGCACGAAGACTTCGCCAGCGGTGTGGCCGGGCTGGAAGAATCCGGCGTCGCCGTCGAGGGCTTCGCCGAATACTTCACCAAGCCCGTCTACGACAATCTGATCGAACGGGCTCGAAACGATAATGCGTTGCGGACTTCGATTGAGGGAACGACTGCGCCATTCACTCAACCACCCGACCGAGAACCGGGCATGTACCAACGCTATGTTAACGGCGTTAATAGTATCAAGACCTTTCTGGGCGGAAACGAAGAGAGCCTCAAAGTTGCCTTTTTCCTCGGACGGCTGGAGTACATCGGACTGCGTGGGTGGAATGAAGCGCAGGCGGCTCGTCTCCGCTTCCCAGGCAACGTGCTAGGCTTCGGCGCGTTGCTCACCGACCAGCAAGGTTTCTTCCGCATCGACTACTCTCGCGTCGTGGTCGGCAGGAGCGGCAATTTCCAGGTTCATCTGGGTGGCGGGATCAACTACTTGACTCAGGGGGATCGGTTCGGCCTTACCGGCAATGCCGCTCTGCAATATTCGTGGCCGAACGTCTATATTCGCGGCGGTCTAGGCGCGGGTGCCAGCACCTCACTGACGCAGCCGTTCACAAGTTCCGTTCGGATGGATCTGATCCCCGGCGCTGAAGCTGGAGTGCGGATTGGCATTGTTCGAATCGGGGCGGGAGCCAATCTGTTGATCCCGGTGGCCGGCGGGCCCGTGAGCGAGCGGGTCGTCCGCGTCGGCGTTGGACTTGGGGTGTCACTCGATCTCTAGCGAAAGGCTTCGTGAGCCGAAAGACCATGATCGACGCGCAGACAATCTGCGATCTTGCGGCAGGGGAGCTTTCTCAATGGCGAGGACTGCGACCGTTTGCGTTGGAGACGATCCCTGACTGCCTTGAGTCGACCGGCGGTAACGGGTGGCTCCAGTTCGGTCAGCGGCATCTCGCGTACTGTGTATTTCGGCTAGGGTCTGCGGGTTCTGTAGTCTGGCTTTTTAGCTTTGATGATGGTCAGGTACATTTGGTCGAAGTGCAGGAACCGCAGCAGAACATCAGCGTCGATGAAGTACTCGATGGCCTCGGCCCGCCGGATGCCCGATTGGCCTATTCGTCGGCTGCCCGTCTGCAACGACCCTTGGGCGAACTGGATGAGAGGGTGAGCGAATATGTCTTCTCAAGCCGTGGCCTTGCTCTGTTGATCGGACATACACCAAACGGAAGCCGGCGTATTCTGCGTGTGCGTGGCTTTGAGGTTATGCCACTGCAAAGATACAAGGAACTCTTTATTGATTTACCTGAGCCGCGATTCTTTTCGGAGTGAGACAGTAAGAACCGGGTTGCGTTGCCGCTGACGTAAACCGTCTTGCTCCGAAGTTCCGATAACTCGCGGCAGCACCTGAGGCCTGAGAGAAGGTCTCACACCGAAGCGCAAAGGCGATGTTCTACACATCTCAGAAAAAGCAGATCGACCATGGGACGAAGCGACAGGCTGATCGTTCGGCACCGGTTCTCTTTCACACCTCAACGACTAACCATCTCTCAGTCGCCGGTGCCGCGCGCGTGCAGCGCAAAGCCAATTGCGTCTGCGGCGGTGGTTGTCCACGCTGTAAGGATCACAAAGCGGCCAATCCTGAGATAGAGATCAGCAGCCCCCTTGATCGATATGAGCGGGAGGCGGATGCGGTCGCCGATCAGGTGATGAAAATGCCGGATCCTGATTTCCAGAGTGAGGTGGGTTCATCTGGTTCTATCAAGGCAACGCTCCAGCGCAAGTGTGCGGGCTGTGAGGGCGACGGTCAGGTTCCCGGAGGCGACTCAACCAACATCTCGATGGGCGGCGGACAGCCATTGGCGGATTCGGAGAGAGCGTTTTTTGAACCGCGTTTTGGCCGCGACTTCAGCGCGGTTCGACTCCACACCGACGAAAAGGCAGCGGAGTCCGCGCTGGCGCTGAATGCGCTGGCATACACGATTGGAAGCGATGTGGTGTTTGGGGCGAATCAGTACTCGCCTACGACGAGCGCGGGGAGAAACCTGCTGGCCCATGAACTCGCGCACGTTGTTCAACAGAGAGGGCCATCGAGTGCGCCGCGCGTGCAGGCTCGTGTGGTGGACGACGACGACCATTTGCCTTGCCGCGCGACCGAGGGACGCTCGGCAGCAGATCTGACAGCGCGCGAGAACCGAGCAGCCGAATTCGCCGAACGAGCAGCAGCGGCTCTCCGAGCCACCCCGATCAGTGAGAACACACGATCCGGACTCTGGCGCTGGTTTCGGCTCGACTATAATAATCCTCTTGATCGCTGCCGGCGCGTGGCCACCATCGGCGACCGCTTCGACCTACTAGCGCGCGACCTGCGTCAGACGGCGTGCACATACCGCTGCACTGCCACTGGCGAGCCTGAGGGCCTTTGTACGGGCGGGAATGCTAACGCCGCTACGTATGTGGGGTTTAGTCGGAGGATTGACCTCTGCGCGGCGTTCTGGCTACGTAACCCGGAAGAGCAGTCCGAGACGCTGCTCCACGAGTGGGCGCACTACCTATTCATTAGACGCGGCGTGGGAGACGAGCTCGCCGGAGGCTTCGACAACGCCGCGTGTTACGGCGCGTTCGCGACCGAGATCGTCACTGGGAGCCCCATATCCCCTGACGACGAAAATTGCCCTCCAAACCTGGATCCGCTGCCTGCCCGCAATGACAGAGGCATCGACGCCCCATGCCCTACGAACGTGTTCGCCACTCTGTCGGCTGGCGGTGGTTATCTTTATGGTCTGCCGGGGGCTCGCTCCTACGGAACCGTGACGGGCGGCCTGGATCTCAACTTCCCACTCACGCGGATGCATGACTGGGAACTCACCGTAGGCGGGCGTTTCACTGGAGCGCTGCCGGCGGAACCCAACCAGCGCGCAGCGTACCTGATCGGGCTCCGCACGGGGTTGTTGTTTCGCTATCGACCGTGGCGGTTCGGCGGTCAGGGGGGAGGATACGCCGAGATTGGCGGCGCGAATCTTCCCAACGCCGCTACGGGGGGCAGCAATACCTATCCGTACCTCAGCGGAGGACTGACCGGCGGCCTCAATTTTCCTATCGGTCGCCAGACCGCATTACAACTCTTTCTGGATATCGGCGGGGGTGCAGGGTTGAACACGACCGACAACAAGCTGTTCGGCTGGTTTCACGGCGGACTCGGCGCTGCCATTCAGTTCCAGTGACGTTGCCGGACGCCTATAAGGAGAGAACACACCATGGGAAGTGAGACGATTGCATTACATGGCGGATGAGCAAGGACTGACGAGAATTCAAGCCGCTCCTTGCGGCAACCTGAGCGGAGACCTGCGGCAAAACGTGGACGCCTGGGCCAAGTTTATCGAGTGAACGGGGTTCAGCTATTAAGTTGTCACCGCATCAGAACGTCGCGGTCGCGGCGAGGTCTGACTCTCTGCTAAGCCGAGGACTGAATCATGACTAAGGCCACTCATCAAGCGGTCGCGAGCGAAAAGCCGTCGGCGAAGAAAGCACCGGTCGCCGGCAGCCGTGGCTCGGAACACGCTTTTTTGCCGGTCGTTCCTTTGGTTCTACCTCGCGCGGAGAGCAAGATGGGGTGCCCGTGTGGCGGAGGATGTCCGCGCTGCCATCCCGCAGACAACAACCAGCCTGCGCGGCGCGCAAGCAACGATGAACCGGTCGAGTTGCCGTCAATAGCCCGCGAAGTGCTGCGGTCGCCGGGTCAACCGCTTGATGTAGGGATGCGCGAGTTTATGGAGCAACGGCTGGGGGAAAACTTCGGGAGAGTACGGATCCACTTGGACGGCGCGGCGGACGAAGCGGTTCGCTCGGTTGGGGCGAAGGCTTTCACGAAGGGAAGTCAGATCGTCTTCGGCGCGGGGCACTACTCGCCAGATACGGCGAAGGGCCGATGGCTTCTGGCGCACGAGTTGGCACATGTTGCCCAGACCCATCCGGGCGAGTCGAGTTCCCCAACTGCCGATGTCGAACACGATGCCAGCCGCGCAGCTACGGCAGCGATGGAAGGGCGGCGAGCCCATTTGCGTGCCCGGCACGACGGCGTGAGGCTACATCGGTTCGGTGAGCCTGAGAACGTCCCTGAGATTACCTACATCTCCACGCAGGGCCAGCCGGGATTCTTACGGGAGGCTCTTGAATTTCACAGGGGCTGGGCACTGACTATCGAGCAAGTCAGTTCGGTCGAGCAGATGGTCGGCCATCTTGCGCGGGCTACGACGCACTTGAATCGTATACGCTTCGTCACCCACGCAGCCCAGGTAGGCGTGTTCACCAGCCTGTTTACGGGCGAACCACTTGAGTCGCTCCAGCAAGGCCGGGTGTCGGCATATGCAGAGAGCGACGCAGCGGGACTGGCGCTCGACACCCAAATGTCGCTCAACATCAACCTCACGTCATTCGTCAATGAGATTCGATCAAGCAGCCCGGCCCTTCTTCGGCCTTTCGGACTGGAGACGGTCGGCGATCCAACGAATCAGCTTGAGCAGTACTTCAGGAGAGTCCTCCAGCTTGAGGCGTTGACCAGGACGCGGACTGCCCAGAACGCCGCGCAATTCGATCCAATGATCGCCGCGCTGCCAACGGTGATAAGCAACGTGGTGCCGCTTGTGGTTCAGCAGTTTGCTCCTCCGCCCGCTCCGCCTCCAACCACTGGTCAGCCAGGCACGCCCTCGCCACCGACTGCTCCGGTGGTGACATCTGCGGATGTCGTCGCGTTGCAGCCGGCGATCCAAGCTGCTATTACGGCCCTCAACTTCACCTTCAGCGGAATCACTGTGCCAGCCGCGCAGGCCGCCCATGTCCGAGAAGCTCAACGGGCGATTGCGGGCGGTTTCCGTGGGAGACTCAACACTGCTCGAAGCCGCTTCGATGCCGATAGCTGGGTGGACATTCGAGGTTGCAACGCCGGGAATGACATTAACTACTTGCGAGCGGTGTCGCGCTTTTTTGGGAATGCGCCCGCGCTTCCGCACGTTTCCGCGCCAAGCTGGTTTCAGGTCTTCCCGATTTTACAGTTGCATTCGTTCGGAAGCGACGCAGCCATAAACAGCGCGGCTTCGAACCCCAACGTTACCGAGGCGCTCGACCGGTGGTCGCCGATGACCGGGGCGCGACAGCAGATGGAATTGCTTCGGACGTTTTACTCATTGGAAATCCTTCGCCGTCAGAACCTGGCTACGCAAACCTCCGGATCGGGGGCGACCTCCGGGCCGTTCGGTACGTTGCCCCGGCTGACAATCGACCCGATGATCTCGCTGGATCCACTTGCGCCGGGCCTGCCCACGACGGCTGCTGACCGCACAGCGGTAAGCCTGTTGCGGATTCCGTTCTTCCCCCCGCTCGGCGAACCGCAACTCTTCCGGCCCGCGCCGCGTTTTACGCTACCGGGCAATTTCAGGCTGCCCGATCCTGGCATTGCAATAGCGCAGAACGCTCTCGACCGGCTCAACGCAGCCAACGCCGAACTGCACTACTACCTTGATTCGGCTCTGGTGTTGCCAGTGTTCACCGGAGGAGACCAGCAGCAGTTCGATATGTTCGTCAATGCCCAGCTCCAGAATCAAGCGATTGACGATTGGCTTTCGAGCCAGTGGTCGTCGGCGGCACCCGGACTCGCGGCGTTACAGGCACTGCCGTCCGACGCTCAAGGCACGCGTCGAGTTCAAGGACTCGTCGAGGCGCATCAGACTACGCCGGGAGCGCAAATGGTATTTCCGCCCGATCCAAGGTACTGGGAGCACATCAACCGGATCTAACGTAGTCGTCCCTGAAAATTCAGGAAGGGCGAAATATAGAGGCGGACTTGCGAGCAATGAACATACGCATCTCTGAATCGCTATTTGCCCTCTTTCAGTTTTTTTAGAACATTCTCAAATGCGGGAACCAGCGTTCTCTGACTGGGCGGGACATTGGTGAGCGCGATCTCCCAATTCCTGATGGCGTTGTTCTTATCGCCTGAGACTGTATAGGCGCGAGCAAGCCCAAGGTAAGTCCAGAACTTCTCTTCGGGATGTTGTTGTTGATTGAACTTGGCGGTCTCCAGCGCCCGCTCTTTTCTCCCGTTCGCCAGAAGACGGGCGCAATATTGATAGATAAAAAAGGTGGAAGTTCCCGGCAGGCGGACGGCTTTATCCATAATCGTGTCCGCCTCCGCGCTTCGATCCATTGCCTCAAGCACCGCCGCTTTAGTTCGCAATGTGGAAAAGTCTTCGCGCCCTAGCGCCGCATTTCTAAACGGCTCGTTGATGGCTTTCTCAGCCCAGATCAAGGCTTCCTGCAAATTGATCTTGTTGTCGGCGCAAAACTGCGCGGCGGCCTGCCAGTTTTGATAGTTGAATCCTGGCCAGCTCTCAAGTTCTGTTCGCATCTGGGCAACATAAAGCTCATTCACGTTAGGGACTTCGATTTTGAAAGGGATTCGCTTATTCTCCCATTGAAGAAATGCCAGGGCCGAAGCTGGCCGACGCTCATCAAAGCCATAGGTCAGGAATTCAGTGTAAGAAGCAGCCTGCGGATTTACACCAACTCGTAGCGCTTCATCTTTGGGGTCATATTGATAGCTGCCCCATCCTGTCGAGTGGTTAGAAAAGATCCATGTCCAGGGCCCGTCTTTCTCTAATTTTAGAAACAGCGCATACGTGCCGGCTTTCAGGTCTTTTCCTTCCACTTTTACATCGTGGGAAAAGGTGATGGTCGTACTTTCATTGGCACCCGCCCGCCACGGCGTAGACCTGGACGGGCCAAAGCCTTCGTCAAAAAAACCATACGGTATGAACTCCCCCCAGACATGGCCAGTCCTATCTCGTCCTCCCCCGCCATGAACGTTGGGGCTGTGGTAGGCAATGGTGATTTTTACAAGACCGATCCATTGTGAGACCTCTGCCCGCTGATTATTTCCGTTCGGGGGCGTAGAAAGTTCTGATGACACCTGGCCATAGCCGGGCCGTGCCAGCGCACAAAAAATCAACAGAACTAGTAAGGTATATATCTTTTTCATGGAATCAACTCCGTCAAGAGATTTTGGTGTGTCCGAACATGACCACGCAACGAACAGCCGTTTGCCTGTCATAGCAATCTTCTCATGCGCTCACATCCCGGAGATCGGCAGGAAGATTAATCACAGTCATGTTGTAATCGAGGCTTTGCGGGATATTTCAAAGCTGGGCACTAGAAGGATAATAATAAAGAATTATGCGGAAACAAGTACCACTTCTGACCTGGACGTTAAGACCACTTTAAGTGGCTGGATATGAAAACCGACGTTGAGAAACGTCTACGTCCAAGGATAAAACGCTGCCTGAATTGGTATCGTTAAACAAACACGCGCGAGTTGTTTACGTGCTGTTAGCCAATCGAAAAGGGATAATGCTGACATGAGTAAACGATCAGCCCTGTTGACGCTGGCTGCGATAGCTCTAAATCCATCTTCCGGAGTTCCACTCTATCGGCAACTCTATGAGATATTGCGCAAGGCAATACTAGAGCGCAAGCTAAGGGCCGGCACTCGACTGCCCTCAACGCGCGCGTTCGCCGAGGAATTAGGAGTTTCCAGAACCACCGTGATAAATGCTTTCGAGCAACTCCTTGCTGAAGGGTACATAGAAGGCAAAGCAGGATCAGGGACATTCATCACCGCTTCGCTGCCGGATGATTTGCTCCGCGTGAGATCAAAGGCCGCAAATGTAGTTCGCTCGCCCGCCAGGTGGCGCGCCGTCTCCGAGCGCGGCAGGCTGTTCGCTGCAACGGCAGCAGGCTTCGATAAGGACGAAGGCAAAGCGCGCGCGTTCCAGCCGGGCCTTCCATCAATTGACGATTTCCCATTCGATATCTGGACGCGGATGACCTCAAAGCGATGGCGACATTGCTCAAGTGAGATGGCCGGGTATGGCCATGCGGCGGGGTATCGCCCATTGCGCGAAGCAATTGCAAACTACGTGCAATTGGCGCGCGGGGGCCGTTGTGAGCCGGAACAGGTCATCATTGTCGCAGGATCACAGCAGGGCCTCGACCTGGCAGCACGTGTGCTGCTAGACCCTGGCGACACTGCATGGATTGAAGACCCCGCTTATAGAGGTGCTTGCGGAGCGCTGTTGGGGGCTGGCGCGAAGCTTGTGCCTATCCCGGTTGATGAGCAGGGGCTTGATGTCGTAGCGGGCGAATTTATATGTGGCGAAGCGCGAGTAGCATACATCACCCCATCTCACCAATTCCCGCTAGGCGTAACCATGAGTCTGGCAAGGCGTTTGGCTTTGCTGAATTGGGCGATGCGATGTGGCGCATGGATAATAGAAGATGATTATGACAGCGAGTACCGATACACCGGGCGGCCTCTGGCCGCTCTGCAAGGACTTGATAAAGAAGACCGAGTGATTTATATCGGCACATTCAGCAAAGTGTTATTTCCGTCCTTGCGGTTAGGCTACCTGGTCGTGCCGACCGATCTTGTAGATATTTTCAGCGCCGCACACGCGCACACCGCTTGTTACTCACCGCTCATCAATCAGGCCGTCCTGGCTGATTTCATAATCGAAGGCCATTTTGCTCGTCACATAAGGCGGATGCGCGGGTTATATGAGGAAAGACAAGCGGTTTTAGTCCAGTGCGCGGAGCGTGAGTTAGATCAGCTACTTGAAGTCAGACCCGCAGGCGCGGGTATGCATTTGATAGGCTGGCTGCCCCGTGACGCGAACGATCAAGTTGTTTCGCGCCATGCAGCCAAAGCCGGTATAGATGTGCGACCTTTATCATTCTATTGCATTGAAGTAAAGCATAGGGGAGGACTGCTGTTAGGCTATACAGGAATACCAGAAGCGGAAATACAACTTGGGGTAAAAAAGCTGGCGACCATCCTTCGTTCGGTATTGTCAGGTTAATAGATTATTGGGTGGTGTTTCACAATTGATGATGGCCGCTTGAAAGCTTCTAGGTTTCGCAGGTTTGGAGCGTGCCGTCATCAAATCTAAAACACTACCTTGAAACGCTTGCCAGTCTCATTGACCAACGGGGCAAATCGGCGTTATCTGAAAATAGCAGACAGCAGCACGGCTATCCCCGAAGATGAACGAGCCTACAATGAGTAAACAGCAAAAGGGGCGAACCACTCGCCCCTTAAATCCAACAACACACGTTTGCATCGCTACGCAGGATTTTCCGGCCCGGTCGGCTGCGGCTCAGTCAGTATCTTTTCGGCGGCTTCCCAAATCTTGTGGCGCTGTTCATCGGTCGTCTCATCATTGGTAAATATTTCCATCAGACGAACTAACATGTCTTTCTCGGTTACGATCTTGTGGCCTTGCTTGCTTGGGCCTTCTTTGCCTTTGCGCATTTTCGCTTTCCACTTTTGGAAATCCAATACGTGCGCTGGACTCCATACCGCTGAGCTCTGCCGACGCTCATGCTCGACTGGCATGAACAGTACGTTGTGCGGTGTGTCTGGTACTGCGCCAATAACCACTGACGACCGATTCACTGCTTTTAAGTCTGCTGCGGTTTCTCGCCACTCAGGATAGGCGAACACGAATGGTGAGGCAAGGACTACGCGCATGATGTTTTTTGCTTCTTCCTTGCGGCCCACTTCGCCAAGCTCGACGGCATAGCTGTTGAGAATATCGAAGTAGATATGTGCAGGCGCATACTTGATAACCGGCAAGATGCTTTCCAAGTCTTTTATGGCCTGTGTGTGACTGCCTTCAATCGCTTTCAGGACACTGAGGGCTCTGATCGCATGTAGACCGGCGGCACTCAGTTTTTTGGATTTAAGGCCCTTCCGATAAAAATAAAAGGAGGAATCAAAATCCCTTTTGTTATACGACAACGCACCCAATGAAAGTGTGGCCTTCACCTTATAAGTATCAGGAGCCGTATCAATTGCTAACTCGAATAATCTTCTGGCTTCATCTTGATCTCCCTTACCATTGCAGTTCACGGCAACCGCTAAAAAGTAAATGCCTATAGTTTGATAAGCTTTGATCGGAACGCGAGAGAGGGCTTGCCCATATTCTCTGACTCTATCGAAATGGCGGAAGGCATGCGCATGTTCTGCTAATTGAATAAGGCGATTGCCCAATTGATGATAACTATCTATACCATGTAGTAATACCTGATACAATTCAGATGAATTACCCAAAGAAGGAGACTCTATGAAGAAACTTGCGGCTGTTGGTTTGCTCATGTTCGCTCTGTCCTTTCCGGTTTTTGGGGGACATACCGTAGTGGGAAACGGTGCTTGCGGCTGTGGCACGCCAGGCTGTGCTGAGGATTATCCAGGCGAATGTGGTGACAAAGTGCTTTCGTCATCAACTAACGCTCCAGCTAACGGAACGGCGGAATTTGGGATAGCTCTCGTGGCGTTGCTACTGTGGCTTAGACTGAAAGCCTAAAAGTTAAGAAAAATCGAACTTTCCCTGTTGCTCTCGTGGCAACTAAATATTTGTCTGCGCTATTGTAGCGGAAAACACACAGAATGCAAATGGGAAGTTACACGGGTGAGATTTTGACTATGGAAAGGAAACGAGGCGTGCTGCGATAGGTGGGAATCGGACTTTTTGGGCAACCCTTCGACTTTTTGGGCAGGATTACATTTTGGGTAGCTTTTGGGCAAAGCCAAGCGCCTGGCTAAGGCACGGCTTTAAGCCTGGTTTGCGAGACCGACTGAAGCTATTGCGGACAGGGGATTTTGGACGACGGCTAATAAACAAAGGCCGCTTGAGATGATTCAAGCAGCCTTCCCGTCCATTGGTCGCTGGTAGAAAAATCTCAGGCGATGTCTTCGGCGCTCGACGCACGGCGTCCGTTTTTGCGTATGGTGAACTCGACGGTGACGTTGTTGCCGATGCCGTTCGGCATAACCGCGTATTCGAGCGTCAGCAGCGAGCCGCCGACGCGCCAGCCGGCCTGCTGAATCTTTTCTGCCGTGCGGTCAACCTTGACCGGCTCGCCGAAGGCGGCAGTGACCTTGCCAACGAGCGCATCAAAGGACTGGCTGCGGCTCGACAGACTCGCCGTACAACTCATTTCGATCAGGTGTTCGGGCCGCCGTATGGGCGTGTCGCGCGTGTCGAAGCGGAATGACGCGCTCCACTCGCCACGGCCCGGCAACTCGACGTTCAGAACAAAGGCTTCATCGGTTGTCACATAAGAGAGCGTGTCCTGCTCGACGCTTTTCGGCAGAGCGGCCTGAACTTCGTTGTAACTCATGCCGATCTTGAAATGCTTGATGAACTCGACGCCGTCGACACAGCCGTCGCTTGTGGTCTTTGCAGGGTCGGCATCGTGCTTCTCGCCAGGGTTAGATGGATTCGCTTTCGGGCTGCCGTCGTCCGGCTGGCAGAAAGCCGGAGCCGTTGCCACAAGCATCAATACAGCCAGAATCGCTGCGGCCAATCGCTTCGCTTTACGCATCACTCCCACCTTCAACTTCCTGCGGCCTATGCCGACGCGCGTTCGATGCACGACGGCGCGCTTTCTGTGAAACCGTTTCAATGATTTCGGGACCGACTGTAGGGGCAGTCTGAGCGTACTATACCACCGGTGTGCGGATTCTCAAAGTTGTAATTCTGTTGCATAGCGAAGGCAGGCTGAAGGAATAAAAGGTCGACCAATCCAGGCTGGCTTTTCTGCTTTCGGGCGTCATGCCTCAGCACTCGCGTCGTCCTCCCGGCTGGAGGATGAATCTCTTCCAGCGCCGCGAGGTCTTCAGTTAAAGCATCGCGGACTCTCTCGCAGGGAATTCGGGTTGATTTGCAGCCTTTCCTGACAACCTCAAACGTGACTATGAACGCGACCGGTGACGGCGCGCGAGCATCACAATGATGACAACCTGTAAAGTGATCAACATCACATTGGCTACGAGCGGCACGATCAGGCCGGCGCGCAGGCTGGAAAAGCGGTCTGACACGGTGCCGACCAGCGACGGAATCACCGCGCCGCCCAATCCGCCCGTCGCAAAGACTGGCGCGGCGCTCGCCCCGGCTCGTTCACCGAAATACTTCATGAAGACGGCAATCGTCGTCGGGTAGATGGCCGCAAAGCCCGCGCCTGCCAGAGCCGCGCCGCTCAACAAGCCGACGGTTTCGGTCGTCGCCCGCAACAGCGCGATGCCGAGCAGTGAAACCACCGCCGTCACCATCACCAGGCGTTCTTCGCTCAACCGCCGCAGCCACACCGGCGCGAGCAATCGCCCGGTCATCAAGGCCGCCCAGAAGACGGCTTGCGGCAAGGAATACAAGGCCGCCATCTCGGCATTCGTGCGTTTCGTATAAGCGCCGATCCAGCCGCTGATGCCGTTTTCTGCGCCAACATACAAAAAAACCGACGCCGCCAAAACGTAAGCGAACGCGCTGCTCCAGACGCGCCGACTGGTTCGGATGCTCGCCGAGGTTTGCTCTTCTGCCGCTAAAATCACCGGCACTGGTTCGCTGGCGGCAATCGACCGGGTCACCTGCCGGTAAGCTTTTATATCTGAGCCGACACGGCGCGGGTCTGCCTGCGCAATAGCGCGCCAGAGCCATGCGCCGACCGCCGCCAATGTAGCGCCGAGCCCAAGCATCGGCGCGGCAGTGCGGTTGTCGCGCACGACGATCATCACCAGCAACGGACAGGCGACTGCGCCAATGCACCAGATGAAGTTCAAAATGTTGAGCGCTGCCGCACGCCGCGCGCCGCGCGTCTCAGAGATCAACAGGTTGGTCGCCGGCATCGCCAGCCCCAGCGCGAAGCCGTAAACGCTCACGGCTGCCAGCCCCAGCGCCCATGAATTCGCACCGACGCCGGCGACGCCCAACGCCAGCAGCAGATAACTGAGCGCCAACGTCCGCAGAAAGCCTAGCCGCCTGATGATCGTCGTCAGCAGCATGGTGCTGACGACAGAAGCCGCAAACTGCGCCGTGAACAGGTAACCCGCCTGCGCGTCAGTTAATATCCATCTGGCTTTCAACGCCGGCAACAGCGGCCCCAGCATCGTCGTGACGATGCCAGTCAGGGCGAAGCCGGTGTGCGCCAGGATGGAAACCTGTCTGGTGACCGTGGACGGAAAACTGGCGTGGGCTTGCGGCATGAAGATGAGCGACCGGCGTTACGAAAATGTGATAAACGCTACAATCCTGAGCCGAGGCGCTTGCGGGCGCGCGGGGGCACGGCTAAGACATATGGCGCGCGCGCCGTCGATTGGCGAACAATCAATTCCGGCTCGACGGTGACGATCTCAGGAAAAGCCGCCGCCGCGCCTTGGGCGATGCGCGCCAGCAAGGTTTCTGCGGCCAGCCGGCCCATCTTTCTGAGCGGCTGGCGAATCGTCGTCAGCGACGGGTTGTAAAACGCCGCGTTATCGACATCGTCAAAGCCAATCACCGAAACTTCTTCGGGGACGCGGCGTCCGGCTTTCTGCAAGGCGTGAATCGCGCCGATGGCCGACACGTCGTTGAAGGCGAACAAAGCCGTGAACGGCTCAGATGAGCGCAGCAGCTTCTGCGTCGCCAGGTAACCGACTTCGGGCGACGGCGAATCGCTTTCGAGTTGCGACACCAGGCTCGGATGAATCCGGATGCCGAGCTTCAGGGCGGCGCTGCGGATCGAATCCCAGCGCACTTGCGTGTCAGAACTGAACGTCTGGCCTTTGATTACGGCAATCCTTCGGTGGCCGAGTTCAACCAGATGCTGCAAGGCCAGATACGCCGCCCGCGCGTGATTGAGCACGACGTTGGTAACCCCTTTGACATCATCGTGGCCCGATATAGACGCCAGCGGCAAAGCCATTTCGGTGCGGCACGGCGTATCGACGGCAATGATGCCTTCGACGCAACGATCAACAAAGAGCTTCGGGTAGCCTTCCAACAATTCCGGCTTATGACGATGGCAGGCGATGATGTAGAAGTAACCGGCCTTGAGCAGATGCTCTTCGATGCCGCTCATGACTTCGGCGGTGTAGCCGCCGCTGATTTCAGGAACCAGGACGCCGAGCGTGTGGCTGCGCTGCGTGCGCAGGCTGCGCGCCAGAAAATGCGGTCTGTAATTCAGGCCACGCGCTGCTGCGAAGATGCGGTCTTTGGTCGCTTGCGGAATCGAACTGGCCGCAGGCGAATCGTTCAAGACCAGCGACAGCGTGCTCGGCGATAGATTGAGATGCGCCGCCAGGTCTTTCAGGCTGACCGGGCGTTTGTTGAGCCGTGCGGGTTCTTTGTCATGGTCAGGGCGACTCTTCTTGCGCGGCATAGCCGGCAGTTTCGCACAAACCCCATGAGCAACGCAAGCATTCTCTTGCGGCCCCCTGGTCAGTGCACTCTCCCGCCTGCAAAGAAATCGCTTGACGATAAAAGCCGCTGGTGATACGCTGGGCAAGCTCTAGTAAATCGATTTAGTAAAATCAAAACCCTGTGGACAGTATAGCTTCATCTCGCAGGCCCGGCTGCAAAAAGCAGTAGAGACGGCTGAGACAGCGATTCTCAACCTTGGATGTGCATCCAGAGCGGACAACAGGCAACTCCCTCTCAACAACCATGCGGGGTTCGCAAGCGAGCTCCTGATCGTGCCGGAAGACTTCAGACTCGGAGGATTTAGTCATGCGGAGACCATCAGGCATTTTGCAAGCATGCGTGTGCGGGCTGCTCATTGCAATGCTCAGCGCCGTCACTCATGCTCAGTTCAAGGCAAGCATTCAAGGCACCGTGACCGACACCACGGGCGCTCTCGTTTCCGGGGCCACCGTGACCGTCACCAACAAGGAGACCGCCAAGTCCCAACAAGTCGTCACCAGCGATCAAGGCTTCTATCGCGCCAGCGAGCTTCCACCAGGCAAGTATACGGTGACCGTCGAAGCGTCTGGATTTAAGAAACAGATTGTCGATGACATCACCCTGAATGCCGAAGCGCCGCTCGGCGTCAACGTCGTGGTTGAGCCCGGCCAGGTGTCGGAGGCGGTCACCATCAATGCGGGTGAGACGGCGACCGCTTTGCAGACCGAGAACGCCAATATAGATCGTTCGATTACGGCGCGCGAGATTCAGCGGTTACCTCAGGTCGGGCGCGATCCATACGAATTGGCGCGACTGGCACCGGGGGTTTTCGGGGCGGGCGCGCGCGCCTCAAACGGCGGCGCATCGAATTTGCCCAACACGAGCGGCCCCGGCGGTTCAAGCACATCGATCTTCGCCACCGAAAATCAAGTGCCGATTTCCGCCAACGGCCAGCGCGTCTCGGCCAACAGTTTTCAGATCGACGGGGTCAGCGTCAACAGCCAGACCTGGGGCGGCGCTGCGGTGATCACCCCGACTCAGGAAAGCGTCAAAGAGTTGCAAGTGACCTCAAGCACCTATTCGGCGGAGGATGGGCGCAACAGTGGCGCGCAGATTAAGGTCGTCACCGAGAACGGCACGAACGAATTTCACGGCAGCGGGTTTTTCAGATACGCCGACCCCGGCTTGAACGCCTTTAACAAATTCTTCGGCATTCCGGGAACCACGCGAACCTCTGTGCCGCAGCGCGTCGAGCAGGCCAACAAATCCTACGGCGGAAGCTTTGGCGGCCCGATTGTGCGCAACAAACTTTTCTTCTTCTTCGCCTATGAGGGTTTTCGCAGCAGCACCAACAATACTTATCAGGGTTTTGTAGAAACCGCACAGCTTCGCCAACTGATCAGCGCCGTGCGCCCCAACGGCATGGCGGCGAAAATCTTGAGCGATCCGGGAATTGCGCCGCGAGTGCTTTCCACTATCTCAAGAACCTGTGCGGATTCGGGCTTCCCCATTCCTTGTCAGAACGTCAGTGGCGGGTTTGATATAGGCTCGCCGACCGGTTCGCTGGGCAACTACGTTTTGTTCAGCCAGCCGAACGGCGGCGGCTTTGACGGGATTGCCGACCTGCAATATGCGCTGCTGGCGAATCCCACGCACTTCACAGGCAACCAATATTTCAGCCGGGTTGATTACAACATCACCTCGAACGACACGCTGGCGGTGACCGCGATCTTCACGCCGGTAACCAACTTCACATCCGATTCGCAGGCGCAAAGCCGGCCAATGGCGGATATTACTTCCAAGCGGCTGAACTGGGATATCGCCGCCATCTATCTGCGCAACCTTTCGGCGACCATGGTGAACGAAGCGCGTTTCAACTACACGCGCTGGGGATTTAACGAGGTCGATGCCAATCCCGATGTTAACTTCGGCATTCCGCGAGTCGAAATCGAAGGGCTGCTGCCGGGCGGCGACCGCCTGCGTTTCGGCGCTAATCGCAGCGAAAATACGCCCGGCATCTTGCATGAGAACCAACTCGATTTTCGCGATTCGTTGAGCAAAGTCTTCGGTACTCAAAGTTTGAAATTCGGCGCAGAGTATCGCATTGACTTGAACAACGACACAGGAACCGGCGGCGCGCGTCCGGACTACTCTTTCGTCAGACCCTGGAACTTCGCCAACGATACGCCGATTTTCGAGGCCATCAACGCCGATGCTCAGGGGACACCGCAGGCCAACAATACGCCGTTCAAGAGCGGTGATCTGAGTTTCTTCATACAGGACGATTGGAAGTTTCGTCCGAATCTGACTTTCAATCTCGGATTGCGCTGGGAGTACTTTGCGCCGATCAGCCCAAGAAACGGCAAGTTGGGCAATCTGGTTTTTGGTTCAAACGGATTAGCCGATGCCAAAGTCGTCACCGTTGACAAGCTCACCAAGTCCGACTTGAACAACTTCGGCCCGCAACTGGGTTTTGCCTGGAGTCCGAAAATCTTCAACGATAAGTTAGTCGTTCGCGGCGGGGCGGGCGTCGGCTACGACCGTCTGCCAAATGCTTTGCTGGCCAACACCCGCGCCAATCCGCCCAACGGTGCCAGGTACGGCATCTGTTGCGGCACCGCCGGGGCCGCAGATGGGTTTGGAACCCCGTTTGTCGACGGGCAAATCCTCTATGCTTTCGGCAGCGACAGGACTCCCACAAGCTATCCTGCCAATCCGAATCTCGGCGGCGGCTTTGACCCGAACACCGGCGCGCCACGTATCGGCGCTATCGAAATCTACGGAACCTTTCCGAATTTGCCCAGTCCCTATGTCTATCGTTATTCGCTCGAAACGCAGTACGAACTTCCTTTGAAGCTGACTGGCACGGTGGGTTATCAAGGTAGCTCAAGCCATAAATTTGTCCGCATTGTGCCCGAACACCTCGTGCAGCCGGTAGCCAATCCGGATCATTTCTTCGCCGTCTACTTTGCGATCCCCGATGTTAATGCTAATTACAATGCTTTGCTGGCACGTCTGCAAAGGCGCTTCGCCAACGGCTTGCAGTTCGATTTCAATTACCGCTTCAGCAAGAGCATTGACACCTATTCCTACGAAGCGCCGTGCGGCTGCACCAATCAAACCTACCCGGTCGATAACAGCACGGAGCGCGGCCTTTCGGACTTCGATGTGCGGCATTACTTCGTGGGGTCTGTGTTATGGGACATTCCCTTCCTGAGAGAGCAGAAGAATTGGGCGGGCAGACTGTTGGGCGGCTGGCAGATTAACGGCATCGTGACGCATCATTCGGGCTTTCCCTGGACTCCGAAAATCGATCAGAGCCTGAGAGGGCCGAACGGCAATTTCTTTGGGCCGATCCGTCCGACAAAGTTCTTAGGCGTCCAGCCGTTGAGCAATTCGAACGACCATTTCTTGCAACCGGGCGGAATCTTTCCGGGTGGTGGCCCACTTTACTTCTCAACCCAGGTCAACAACGACCCGGTTCTCAACGCGCCAACCTATCAGTTGAATCCGCCAGGCATCGGACGCAATGTTTTTCGCGGGCCGAGGTACAACGACGTTGACGTGAGCCTTGCCAAACGATTCGGTCTGCCGCATATCGGTATAGGTGAAAATCCCTATATCGATGTGCGCTTCAACTTTTTCAACCTCTTCAATATCTTGAATCTCGCGCCTTTTCAATCAGGTAGCGGCGGGGTGTTTGTCACCCGCCCGACCTTTGGCGAGCCCGATGGCGCTCTCGCCGGGCGGATCATCGAGTTTCAGGTGCGCTTCAAATTCTAGGGCTGACGCAATAGACCCAGACCACAGAGGAGCCCCGCTACCTCACCGGCGTGGCGCTCGGTATCGGCTCCTCTGTAATCTGGGCAGCCGGGTAGCGCTCGCCTCTCTGTGAGTAGAATCACTTTCGAGCAATCCGGCTCAGCGGCTGCGGTTACTCGCCAGGTTAATTTGTCTTGGCAGGCTTGGCGTCGGCGGTCAGTTGTTTATAGATAGCCAACTCGCGGTCAGCTTCGGCTTTGCGTTTGAGTCGCGAGAGGGCGATAAACAGTTGGTAGTGAACATCAGGGTTTCTGGGATTGAGCGCCGTGGCGCTCTGCAAGAGGGGCAACGCATCAGCGTAGCGTTGCGTTCTGATGAGCAGGCGACCGAGATCATAATGGGCATTGAAATGTTTGTCGTTTAGCGCAATCGCGCGCCGCAGATATTTCTCACCTTCAAGAAAGTCGCCTCGGTCGGCGCTGATTGCGCCTAACAGCGCCAGCGCATCGACATGATCCGCCTGAATGGATAGGGCCTGGCGCAAAGCGCTCTGCGCCAGATCATAATTGCCGGTGCCGCGCGCCGCCAGCGCCACGAAGTAATGCATGTCGGTGTTTTCCGGAAAGCGTTGCGCGCCGCGTCGAAAGACATCTAGCGCCTGTTCGAAAGCTCCACGCAAGATGTCTATGCCGCCCAGACGAGCGTAGTAGACCGGGTTGGACGGATCTTGCTGTAAAGCGCGTTCGTAAGCCTCCTTTGCCGCTTCGATCCGTTGAAATCGCAGATGCATTTCGCCGAGCATGAAATTCACTTCGGGAAAATTGGGGCGTAAATTGCGGGCTTTCTCCCATAGGTCGACCGCCGTCTGATCGTGGCCGCGTTGCTGTTCGATCAGGCCAAGGTAATAGAGCGGCTCGGCGCTGGCCGTAAGCTTCGCTGCCAGTTCAAAGGTTTCAGCGGCTTCGTCAAATCGCTTCAGATTATAAAGGGCGACGCCAAGGCTGTAGCGCGCGGCGTAAGTATCCAGGCCCCGTGCAATCGCGCGACCGAGCATGGTCGCGGCACGGGCATGGTCACCGCGAGCCAGGTACTGCAATCCGAGGTTGAGCGTCGCCTCCGGTTCATCTGGGGCCAGCCTCAAGACGGATTCAAAGGTCTTGATGGCTTCGTCGGATCGTCCGGTACGCGCCAGCAAGACGCCGAGATTGGTAAGCGCAGAGAGGGCATTGGGGTTGATACGAAGTGCGGTTCGGTATTCACGTTCAGCCTCCGCGATCTTGCCGCGCTGGTCTAGAACAACTCCGAGCAGGCCATGCGCATCGGCGTCCTGCGGCGAGGCCAATACGGCGCGGCGAATAATGGGCTCCGCCTCATCGAGTCGGCCAGCTTGCAGTAACGCCACCGCTTCGCGCAGTTCGGCTTTTACATCGGCGCGCTGAGCAGCCGTCCGTGCTGCTGATTTTGCGACGCTCTGCGGCGCTCGCAACTGCGCCCAGGCGGCGGGCGATAAAAGAGGTGCAACCAGGATGAGGAGGGAAAGGATGACCGCGCGCGGCAACCGATACGACGGGTGCGGTAATGTGCGGCAGAAACCCTTGAGGCCGCAACATCCTGTGCTACTGAAAGGGGTTTTCATCACAAACATCTCAAGAACAAAAGGCCGCCGGTTCGATGCCGGTCAGTATAATCGACCAGTCGTGTGCGCGGCAAATAAACGGTGCGCGGTCGCATTGCCAGATCGGTCGACGCGGCTACGTTAATGACTCTCACTTCAATGTCTCTGGGTCTACGGTCTTAAGAGGTGGAAGGAATTTCGAATGAAGGCTTCTCGACAAAACAGTCTGCTGCTGATCTTCGTGCTGATTTTCTCCGTGCTGAATGCCCCCGCGCAGACGGCGACGGCAGAAATAGAGCGTCTCAACCCTGTTCGTGAACCTGGCGCACGCGGGCGACTACACTCTTCACAGGCCGAGATCGAAGGGCGAATCAACGCGCTGATTGCCCGGATGACGCTCGAAGAAAAGCTCGGACAATTGCAAATCCTCGACGGCGAGGCAGACGGCAAGTATCGCCCCGAACATGTCGAGATGATTCGCAAGGGCCTGCTCGGCTCGACGCTCAACGTGCGCGGCGCGGCGCGCACCAACGAGTTGCAGCGCATCGCCGTCGAGCAGTCGCGATTGAAAATCCCTATGCTTTTCGGCTTCGATGTGATTCACGGCTATCGCACGATCTTTCCCATCTCGCTCGGCGAAGCGGCAAGCTGGGACGCTGCGGCGGTCGAGCGCGCCGCCTCGGTTGCGGCTGCCGAATCGGCGGCTTCAGGCGTGCGCTGGACGTTCGCGCCAATGCTCGACGTTGCCCGCGATGCGCGCTGGGGCCGGATTAGCGAAGGCGCTGGCGAAGACACCTATCTCGGCGCTGTGATGGCGCGCGCCCGCGTTGTCGGCTTTCAGGGCAAAGACTACAGCGACCCGGCGAAGATCGTCGCCTGCGCCAAGCACTGGGTCGCTTACGGCGCGGCGGAAGGTGGTCGAGATTACAATGCCACGGAGGTCTCGGAATGGACGTTGCGCGAAGTCTACTTTCCGCCCTTCAAAGCCGCGCTGGATGCCGGCGTCGGCACCTTTATGAGCGCCTTCAATGATCTGAACGGCGTGCCGACTTCGGCCAATCCCTTCACGCTCTCGAAGGTGCTGCGCGACGAGTGGAAGTTTGATGGCTTCGTCGTCAGCGATTATGAATCGGTGCGCGAATTGCTGAATCACGGCATCGCCGCCACCGAAGCCGACGCCGCGCGCCAGGCCCTGAACGCCGGCGTCGACATGGAGATGGTCAGCCGTCTCTATAACCGGCACATTGCCGGGCAAGTGCGCGACGGCAAGGTTGCGATGGCGACGATTGACGAAGCCGTGCGGCGCATCCTGCGCGTCAAGTTTCGCCTCGGCCTGTTCGAACATCCCTACACGGACGAAGCCCGCGAAGCTACGGTAATCTTCAATACACAAAACCTCGCCGCCGCACGCGATGTCGCGGCGCGCTCCTGTGTGTTGTTGAAGAATGAGCGCGACACTTTGCCGCTCAACAAAGACGTGCGCAGCATTGCCGTCATCGGCCCGCTGGCGGACAGCAAACGCGATATGATCGGCTCGTGGTCAGGCGATGGCCGCGCCGATACGGCGGTGACTTTGCTCGAAGGCATTCGCGCCCGCGTCTCGCCGCAGACCAGGGTCGTCTACGCCAAAGGCTGCGAGGTGACGGGCGACAATCGGGATGGCATCGCTGAAGCCGTGCGCCTCGCCAGTGAAGCCGACGTGGTCGTTCTGGCCATCGGTGAAAGCGCCGACATGAGCGGCGAAGCGCGCTCGCGCAGTTCGCTTGATCTGCCGGGCCGCCAGCTTGATTTGGCCAGAGCCATTCAAGCAACCGGCAAGCCGGTGGCGGTGGTGTTGATGAACGGTCGCCCGCTGGCGATCAACTGGGTAGCCGAGAATGTGCCGGCGATTCTCGAAACCTGGTTTGCCGGTTCGCAAGCCGGTCATGCGATTGCCGATGTGTTGTTCGGCGATGTCAATCCCGGCGGCAAACTGCCGATCACCTTCCCGCGCAACGTCGGACAGGTGCCGATTTATTACAACCATAAGAACACGGGCCGCCCGCCTGATCCCAACAATCCTTATACATCGAAGTACATTGATGTGCCGTGGACGCCGCTTTATCCGTTCGGCTATGGCTTGAGCTACACGCAGTTCCGCTTCTCGAATCTGCAACTGAGCGCCCCGCGCATTCGCCCGGACGGCAGCCTCAAAGTCAGCGTTGAAGTCGAAAACGTCGGCAAGCGCGCCGGCGACGAAGTCGTGCAGCTTTACATACGCGACATGGCCGGGAGCCGCACGCGGCCCGTGAAAGAGTTGAAAGGCTTCGAGCGCATCACGCTCAAGCCGGGCGAGCGGCGGCGTGTTGACTTCACTTTAACGGCGGAGCATCTCGGTTTTTATAACCGCGACATGAAGTTCGTCGTCGAGCCTGGCTTATTCAAAGTATGGATCGGCGCGGACTCGGCCAGCGGCCTTGAAGCGAGCTTTGAAGTCATCGAGAAAGCCGGCGCGGCACCCGCGACTGGCCAATGACGAGGTCGCAAGCATTCAGCATTCGCATGGATTCGCGGATGCGGTTTGGCGATAATGGCTCTTATGAAGAGCTATCGCAAAGAACTCTGGTTCAACGTGCCGACGCGCCGCGCCTTTATCAACATCACGCCGCAGGTCGAACAATCCTTGCGCGACAGCGGCGTTAAAGAAGGTCTCGCGCTCGTCAACGCCATGCACATCACGGCTTCGGTCTTCATCAACGATGACGAATCGGGATTGCACGAAGATTACGAACGCTGGTTGGAAGAACTGGTGCCGCACGAGCCCTTGAGCCGCTACAAGCATAACCTGACGGGCGAAGATAACGGCGATGCACACATCAAGCGCCAGGTGATGGGCCGCGAAGTGGTCGTTGCCATCACCGAGGGTCGTCTGGACTTCGGCCCCTGGGAGCAGATCTTTTACGGCGAATTCGACGGCGGGCGGCGCAAGCGCGTCCTCGTCAAGATCATCGGCGAATGAACAGCTATCCATCTTTCACCGCTCATGCCATGTCATCCCTGAAGCGAGCCGCCGGATTGGCGTGCCGCGCGCTGATCTGCGCGCTGGTCTGCGCGCTGGCGACTGGCGGGGCCACACCACAGGTCAAACGGTTTGTAACTTCGAGCACATTAGCGGCGCGGGACGACGCTTTCCTCGAAGACCTGTCGCACCGGGCATTTCTGTTTTTCTGGGAGCAGAGTGATGCCAAGACCGGCCTGGTGCTGGATCGTTCGAAGACCGACGGCTCGCCTTCGGATGAAAACCATCGCACGATTGCCAGCATCGCTTCAACCGGCTTCGGCCTGACCGCCTTATGCATCGCTGCTGAACGGCGTTGGATTGACCGCGCGCCAGCGCGCCAGCGCGTCGCGGCGACCTTGCGCTTCTTTGCCGAGCGCGCCACGCACGAGCACGGCTGGTTTTATCACTGGATGGATGTGGCAACCGGCGAGCGGCGATGGCAGAGCGAAATTTCTTCGATAGACACGGCGCTGCTGTTGGGCGGCGTGCTGGCGGCGCGCGGCTATTATCAAAACGATGCGGAGATCAAGCGGCTGGCGACCTTGATCTATGAGCGAGTTGATTTCGTCTGGATGCTTGCGGGCCACCCGACTTTGCTCAGTCATGGATGGAAGCCGGAGACGGGATTTCTCAACAGCCGCTGGACTGACTATAGCGAAGAGACGATGCTTTACCTGCTGGCCATCGGCTCGCCGACACACGCGATCACCAAAGACGCCTGGTATGCATGGCGGCGCGACCGGATCAAGTTCGAGGGCTTTGATTATGTGGCGAGCGCCCCGCCTTTGTTCATCCATCAATTCTCGCAGGCCTGGGTCGATTATCGCGGGCGGCGCGACCGCAAGCCGTCGAATGTAAATTACTTTGAAAACTCGGTGACGGCGACGCGGGCGCACCGCTTGTTTTGCATGAAGCTGGCGAAAGAGTTTCCCGGTTATACGGAAAACATCTGGGGCATTACGGCATCAGACAGCGCCAAAGGGTATGTCGCCTGGGGCGGCCCGCCGCGCGACCCGGCGATAGACGGCACGGTGGTGCCTTGCGCCGCCGCCGGTTCGTTGATGTTCACGCCGGATATCAGCTTACCGGCCTTGCGCGCGATGAAAGAGAAGTACGGCGAGCGCATCTATGGCCGTTATGGTTTCGCGGATGCGTTCAATCCGAACAACGGCTGGGTGAACCCGGACGTGATCGGCATTGATGTAGGAATTACATTATTGAGCGCCGAGAACCTGCGCAGCGAAAACGTCTGGCGCTGGTTCATGCGCAACCCGGAGATTCCGCGCGCTATGGAGTTAGTGGGATTGCAACGGAAAGAAGACGGGCAACCCAAGGGCCGCTATTAGCCTGGCATCATCATTCTTATAGCATCACATTGAATGCAAATTGAGTGAGGAAATGCGATGAATATAGAGCGGGACATTCAATCCCTCAGCAACTTCAAGCGCAATACCAGCGAAGTGATCAAGCAACTGAAAGAAACCGGCGAGCCTGTGGTGCTTACCATCAACGGCAAGGCCGAGCTTGTAGTGCAGGATGCTGCCGCTTATCAGGAATTACTTGAACTAAGAGACCGGATGGAGGCGATTGCTGGAATCCGTCGCAGCCTGGCATCTATGGAATGCGGCAAAGGACGACCGGCAGAGGATGTTTTTGCCGATCTGCGCAAGAAACACAACATCACGGCCAGATGATGAAACACGCCATCATTTGTGGATCATCAAGCAGGAACCATAGTAAAGCATGGGTATCAAGCACCAGTCTCACAACATATACTCCTTGAAATCCTCCAGGTGGTCGTCGTCATCCGCGAGAATGACCAGCTTGCCTTTTGCGCTTCCGGGCTTGCGTGGCTGGCGCGCTTCCCTGCTCTGTGCGATCAATCTCGCGACGGGCCGTTCGTTCTGCGTGATAACCAGTTCTTCACCCGGTTGCAAGCTGGCAATCAGTTCTGCCAGACGGGCTTGTGCTTCTTCAATCGAAATGACTGCTGACATCACTCGGCTCCTTTATAGCCCCTTGCCCATCTATAGCACAAATCACCTGGCTCATAAACTGCGCCATTCCATTAATACCTATCCTTCACTGCACCGCTCGACGAAATATGCGGAAGCCATAAGCGTCGAGCGTCAAAGCGGGCAGGGCTGCGGGGCGCGCGGCTTTGCGCTCCTGCTCCACCTGGCCGGGCATCAGCGGCGTGCCGTAATCGGGCGTGATGTCCGCGAAGGCCGCGCCGTTTGCCCCTTCGACAAAGCCCATGAACGGACGATTGGATAAGTTGATCGCGATGACGAGTTCTTCATTGGCGGCGCGGCGCGTGAAGGTCACGACGCGCGCTTCGTCTGAATTGCGCAGCCATTCGAGCGCGCCTTCGCGCAATCCCGGATGCGCGGCGCGCAAGGCAGTAATCTGTTTATAGAAGCGCGGAAAATCGGGCCGCCGCTCGGCGATGGGCCAGAAGATCGGCAGTTTTTCAAACAAGGCCGGCGCAGTCGATTCCGTGGTGTCGCCAATTTCCATGCCGTTGTACAGCAGCGGCACGCCGTCGAGCGTAAAGACCAGCGCCGATGCTGCAAGCGCGCCGCGTTCGCCAAATCGCGCGATTGCTCGCCGCTCGTCGTGGTCGTCTGAAATCGTCATGTGCATGGCAGCGCGGGGATACCTGGCGCGCTCGCGCGTCCACACCTCACGCAGCAGCGTCGCCGGCTGATTGCCCATCAGCACTTCCGTCAAAGCCGTATGAGCCGGCCACCCATAATCAAGATCAAACGCCTTCACCAGCAAATCAGGTTTCGACGCTTCGGCAAGCATGACGATGTCGGGCTTGATCTTCTCTAATTCGACGCGCGCCTGTTCCCAGAAATCGGTCGGCACCTCGCCGGCCACGTCGCAGCGGAAGCCGTCGAGATCAAAGTCGCGTATCCAGTATTTCAACATCTCTGTCATATACTGGCGCAGCCCGGCGTTCCCATAATTCAGCGCCGCCACATCCGTCCAGTCATACGGCGAAAGAATCTTGCCCGACGGGTCGCGGCGGTAAAACTCCGGCGTCTTCATCATCACCGAATCCCATGATGTATGATTCGCTACAATGTCGATGATGACCTTCATGCCGCGCCGGTGAGTTTCGGCGATCAGTCGCTTCAAATCGTCTTTCGTGCCGTAGTCGGGGTTGATCGAATAGTAATCGCGCACGGCGTAAGGGCTGCCGATGGTTCCCTTTTTCTTCTCTTCGCCGGTGATGTGAATGGGCATCAGCCAGATGATCGTGACGCCCAGTTCTTTTAAGCGATCAAGCTGCGCCGTCACGCCGTTGAAGTTGCCTTGCGGCGAAAAGTTGCGCGTAAAGAGTTCGTAGATGACGCCGTCGCGTACCCAGGCGCGCGGCTGACGAGCCGGCTCGCCCGCCACATCGCGTTGTGCAAGTGCCAGAGACGGCGCGGCCATCGCCAACAGCGCGGCAACCATGAACGCAGAGACCCACCTGCGATGATGTTTGAACATGAAGAGCGCTCCGTTAATAATTCAAAAGTAATGCGTCACACATTACGGTTCATCTACCAGCCCTGTGCTCGGCACCGGCTGCGCCGATTCCGTCACGCCCAAGAGCTCGTGCGCATCGGCGCGAATCACCGCATCTTCGGGCACCATCTGATCGGCGACATCGCGCACGCGCAGGACGAGGAGCGCCGCCACAAGCAGGCTCGTGCCGCCCAGCATTACGACGTAAAGCGGGTTGTTGTTGAAGACGTACTTGACCAGCGGCTTGAAGGTCAGCGACGCAATGATTTCGGGGATCACAATGAAAAAGTTGAAGATGCCCATATAAACGCCCATGCGCGAGGCCGGCAACGCCCCCGAAAGGATGGCGTAAGGCATCGACAGAATTGACGCCCAGGCGATGCCGACGCCGACCATCGTCGCCAGCAGCATCCATTTATCATGAATCAGAAACACCGAAAGCAAGCCAATACCGCCGCAAACAAGCGAAATCGCGTGCACCGTCTTGCGGCTGGTGGCGTGCGCGAGGCGCGGCAGCACGAAGGCAACCGCGAAGCAGACTACAGAGTAGACGGCGAACGAGATGCCTCCCCATGCCTGTCCCTGGACAAACAACGGATCATCGTCGCTGGTCGCCCCGAAGATGTGATAAGAAGTCGCCAGCCCGAAAAACATCCACATACAGAACAATCCGAGCCAGGTGAAGATCTGCACGACCGCCAGTTGCTTCATGGTCTGCGGCATCTCGCGGATGGCCGAAGCGATCTCGGCCAGCGCGGCGGCAAACCCGCGATGCTCGCGCTTCTGGCGTTCAAACTCTTCCATGTTCTCCGGGGGATATTCTTTTGAAGTGAAGACCGTCCACAGCACGGCGAGCAGAAACGCCACCGCGCCGATTTTGAATGAGTAAACCACACTCGGCGGGATCAGATGGGCAGAGGCCGCGCCCGCAGCTTTGGTGGCTTCGACTTGCCGGTGATAGCTTTCGTCAACGCCATATTTGCCGAACAGGTAAGGCAGCACGTTGGCCAGCGTTTGGCCGATGCCAATAAAAAAGCTTTGCATCACAAAACCAACCGTGCGCTGATCGGTATTCAGCTTGTCGGCGACAAAGGCGCGAAACGGTTCCATGCTGACGTTGATACTGGCATCGAGAATCCACAGTAACCCGGCAGCCATCCACAACACTGACGAATTCGGCATGAAAAACAGCGCGATGCTGGCCAGTATAGCGCCGACTAAAAAATAAGGTCGGCGGCGGCCCAGACGATTCCAGGTGCGGTCGCTCATTGAGCCGATGAGCGGCTGGACGAGCAAACCGGTCACCGGGCCAGCCAGCCAGAGAATCGGGATGTCGTCGGGCTTTGCGCCAAGATAGGTATAGATGCCACTCATGTTGGCCAACTGCAAGCCCCAGCCGAATTGAATGCCGAGAAAGCCGAAGCTCATGTTCCAGATTTGCCAGAAACTCAAACGCGGTTTGTTCATACCCAGGAGCGCTCCTTTCTCACGCCTCTGCTCATGTCGCGCAAGCTCGCGGCTTGCGCGACAATTCATTTCACCGTGATGATGCTCGCCGAACGCGCCGGCAACCGAACGCGCAGCATCGTTCCCTGCAAGCGAATCTCGCGCGCCGCGCCTAAGCGATCAACGAAATTCGCATTCGCCGGGACGTTGATCGGCGCGGTGTCGAACTCAATCGTTTTATCCTGCCTGGCGTTGTTGAAAACGACGATGACCGCTTCAGCCGCCGCCGTCCGCGCAAACGCATAATGCTCATCGTCGACGCTGAGCGTCAGCAGCTTGCCGCGCCGCAATGGCGCAAGCTCTCGGCGCAAAGCGATGACGCGGCGCAAGTGATTGAAGACTTCGCCTTCCTCTTTGGTGCGGCCTGCGCTGGTAAACGCATTGTGCGGATCGCCGGCCCAGCCGCCGGGAAAATCGCGGCGGTTATCCGGGTCAGCCGCGCCTGCCAGCGCAATCTCGTCGCCGTAGTATATCAGCGGAATGCCGCGCGTCGTCATCAAGTAAGTCTCGGCCAGCATCAAGCCTTCGCGCGTCGCGCCCGGCTCGCCCATGAATCGCGTGACATCGTGCAAGCCGAGAAAAGGCACCAGCAACTCGGCGTTCGCATAGAGCGGATCGTGCGCCAGCACTTCGGCGAGCCGTTTGATCGATTCGCTTTTGATGAAGGCCGCGCGGATGGCATAGAACATCGGAAAATCGAACTCGGTATCAATCCCTGAATCGATGCCGTCCCATTGCTTGCGACCGCCTTGAAAGAACGCCACCTGTGCAGGGTTGCCGTCAAAGGTTTCGCCGATGACATTCATCTGCGGATATTCGCGCTTGATGGCCGCCATCCAGTCGCGCCAGAAATCGCGCCGCACATAAGGCAGCGTGTCTTGACGAATCGCATCAAGGCCGCTGATGCCCGCCCACCACAAAGTATTTTGAATGAGGTAGCGGCGCGTCTCCGGGTCATTCTGATTCAGGTCGGGCAGGATGTTGAGGAACCAGCCGTCGACGACCGCCCGCGTGACGTTGGCTGTGGCGTGTTGATCTTTGAGCGCCCATGTCTGCCAGGTCTCATTGATGTGACTCTCTTCGGTGCCGTTGTACCAGGTGGGCGTCGGCATATCTTTGACCCAGGGATGATACGGGCCTGTGTGATTGGCTACCTGATCCTGAACGATCTTGATGCCGAGCGCGTGCGCTTTATCCACCAGTTCTCTAAGCGTCGCTAGATCGCCGAGGTGTTCGTCAACGCCGTAGAAATCGATGGCCCCGTAGCCGTGATAGCCGGTCGTCGTCTGGCCGTCATAAACTTCTTTTTCATCAGGCCGGTCGGTGTTGTCGTACCACGGATTGAGCCACAGGGCGGTGACGCCAAGCTCTTGCAGATAAGGCAGACGGTTGATGATGCCGCGCAGGTCGCCGCCGTGATAGCTGCGGCCTTTGGCGCGATCATACAGCCCCTTGGATTTTTGCGGATCGTCGTTTGTCGTATCGCCGTTGCTGAAGCGGTCGGGCATGATGAGATAGAGCACATCATCATTGGTCAGTCCTTGAAAGCGTCCCTGACGCGCCAGCGGTGCGAGAATTTCAAAGGTCGCGTCGACGCTGCCATTCGCCGTGGTGATTCGCAGCCTTCGCGCGCCCGGCGGCGCATTTGTAGCAATGCTTACATCAACGAAAAGATAGGTGCCGCGCTGATTGACGTTGACGGGGCTCGTGATGCGCAGCCCCGCGCCTTGTGCCGTAACCTGCGCCCCTGTGAGGTTGCGCCCGCGAATCATCACGCGCACAGGGTTGATCGAATGACGCGGCCACCAGCTTGGCGGCTCGACCTTCGACACTTCAGGCGCGCTCTGCGCCAATGCGGCAGGGCAAATACAAAACAGCGCCGCAATCAACAGAGCCGAATGAAAAAATCGCTTCGTGTATCTCATATTCGTCAGTCGAAACCAGATCGTTTGCCACAAAGTCACAAAGACACAAAGAAAGAAATCAAACAGAGATCAATCTGACTCTGTGATCTTGATCACTCTTTGGCGATCTTGTAGGCCACGAAGCATGGCCATTGCGCATAGGAAAAGCGTTCTTGTACGACTCAACATAAAAACCCGTAGATGATCTTAATAGGTTCTCGCAGACCGGGGAAACTCCAGACAACCCGAACCCTCGCTCAACGACTTGGGCCTGAGTTAATCGCGCCTGATGGGGTTTCCAGTCTTGAAAAGCTCGCTTGCAAATCTTAACAGAGGATGACGCGCAAGTGACAAGTGACGAGTGACAAGTGACAAGAACGGGCAACCCCTGTCGCCTCAACCGCCAGCGACCCGATGCGTGCAAGGTGGTGCCGTAGACCAGTCAGGCTGGTCGCCCTTGCACGAAAGATGGGGCGACGGTTGGTTCTTGCCACTTGTCACTCGCCACTTCTGAGGAATATAGCATGGAGCGATAGCCGATGGCGCTACCGCTACAGGCTATGTGCTTATTTGCAGCTTCCAGCGCTCGGTCAGCGAGGTGTTCTTGAAAAACGATATATCGGTCTTGTAGATGCTCGGCCCTTTGAAGGTATTGCGCCCCAGATCACCGAAGCGAACCGTTTTGCCCGCAGCATTCGTCACGAAATCCAGTTGCGGATCAAGAATCTTCGCAGTGGGGTCGTTGGGCTTCGAGGGATCCTGTATCTGGAATTGGAACGCTGCGGGATTCAAGTACCTGCCTGCTGGAACGTTGGCGAACGGGTCACCAACTAACCGGGGGCGAACCGCCTCGCAGTTATCTGGCAAGCAACGACCCGCGCGTCATTGTCGGGCCTGGCGCAACAAGCAGCGTGCGCTCAATCGAGATTCGCTGGCCAAGCAAGCAAGTGCAGACCATGGACAATCCAGCGATAGATCGTTATCACACGATCACCGAGAAGTAGAAACTTTGCCGCGTCCCGGCGCGTGCTATAATTTTCCGCCTGGTTACAAGAGCCAGCATTTCCCTATCACCAGTGAAGGTTTTAATGCATCAACGAAACTGCTCGCGCGCACGCCTGGCTCGCGCATTGCCGATCTGGGCGCTGATTCTGTTTCTTTCATTGCCGCCGGCCTGGGTCGCGCAAACGCCGCCGCCGCAAACCCCGCCAAAGCAAGATAAATCACAAGGCGGCATGGGCGGCGTCACCACCGGCGAAGCGCGCACCTATACATCGCGCCGCACCGTCGGCATCGTTGATGAGAAAGCGCCGATGGTCTTTGAAGATGTCACCGCGAAGACGGCGCTCGCCAGGTTCAAACATCGCTCCGGCACGCTCGATAAGAATTACATTGTCGAAGCCACATCGGGCGGCGTGGCGATCTTCGATTATGACAACGATGGCCTGCCGGATATTTACCTGCTCAACGGCTCGACTTTCGAGGCCCAGCGCGGCAAAGAAAAACCGCCACATGCGGCGCTCTATCACAATCTCGGCAACTGGAAGTTTGAAGATGTTACGGACAAAGCCGGCGTCGCCAACGAACGCTGGGGCATGGGGGTGGCCATCGGCGATTACGATAACGACGGCTGGCCTGACATCTACGTCGGCAACTTCGGCGTCTCGCGCCTCTATCACAACAACGGCAACGGCACGTTCACCGATGTCGCTGAAAAGCTCGGCGTCGCGCGCAAAGGCTGGAGCACGGGCGCGAGCTTCGGCGATTACGATGGCGATGGCCGGCTCGATCTGTTCGTTCCCGGTTATCTCGAATTCGACATCAACAATCCGCCGCCGAGCCCTGATGAGATTGGCAAACCGAGCGGCGTCTCAAAGACCTTCTGCCAGTTTCGCGGCGTGCCGGTGATGTGCGGGCCGCGCGGCTTGAAAGGCGAGCCGGACACGCTCTATCACCAGAAAGCCGACGGCACCTTTGAAGATGTGAGCGAGAAAGCCGGCGTCAATGACCCTGAACGCTTCTATGGCTTCTCGTCCGTCTTCGCGCACATCAACGAAGATGCGCTGCTTGATCTGATCGTCATTAACGATTCGACGCCGAAGCTGCTCTACATCAACAAAGGCAACGGCAAGTTTGAAGAGACCGGCTACCCGTCCGGTGTTGCCTTAAGCGAGAACGGGCGCGAGCAGGCCGGCATGGGATTGGGCATCGGCGATTATGATAATGATGGGCTGATCGATTTTTACATCACGAATTTCTCTGACGACTACAACACGGTGTTGCACAACGACGGCGATGGCTACTTCAGCGACGTGTCGTTTCAGGTAGGCGTAGGCGATCTGACTTTGCCGTTTCTGGGATGGGGCGCGAGCTTCCTGGATTACGACAATGACGGCTGGAAAGATGTTCTCGTCGCCAACGGCCATGTCTATCCTGGCGTCGACAAATATCAATGGGGCACGAGCTACGCTGAACAACCTTTGCTGTTGCGCAATCTATCGACCGGCAAATTCGAGCGCGTCACCGCCGCGCCCGCGAGCGGGCTTGCGATAGCCATTCCGGCGCGCGGTCTTGCAATCGGCGATCTGGACGGCGATGGCTTGCTCGATGCGGTCTTCAATAACATGGATTCAGCGCCGACCGTGCTGCGTAATGTAACGAAGACCGCAGGTCACTGGGTATCGTTGAAACTGGTTGGCGATCCGGCAAAGAAGAGCCCGCGAGATGCGATAGGCGCAATTGTTTATGTGACGACGGGCAAGCTGCGGCAGCGACAGGATGTCCTGAGCGGCGCGGGTTATGCTTCGCAGAATGATCAGCGCCTGCATTTCGGACTTGGCGGCGCAACGAAAATCGACAAAGTAGAGATCAAGTGGCCGGGCGGCGCAACCGAGACCGTAACGCTGCCGGGCTGTGACCGGGCCTTCACAATCATCGAAGGCAAAGGCGTGGTGAGCAAGTAAGCGTCCATCTGTGTTTAAGATAGACCCACTCAGATAGGGAGACCTTATATGCACAAAGCGGTCGCCGCAAGAGCGAATGATGACTTCACTCTCATCGGAGGTCATCCATGATCATTGCCCTGGCGTCGCCTTCTGTCGCCTCAACTCTTGATGAGGGCTTAGACAAGGTCAAGCGGTTGCTGTCCGAAGCTTCGGCCCAAGGCGCGGAGATCGTCTGTTTCCCGGAAGCCTATCTTCCAGGTTTGCGGGGACAGGATTTTGAAGTATTGCCCTTTGATCAGACGCAGCAGGAACGGGCACTCCAGGCCGTCGCCGCGTGGGCGCAAGCCTATCGGGTGGCCACTATCCTCGGCATGGAAAGGCTCACTCAGGCGGGCCGGCAGATTGCCGCCTTTGTCATTGACGCACGGGGCCAGCTTCAGGGATACCAAACCAAGAACCAGCTAGACCCTACCGAAGATCAGTTCTATGTGCCCGGAAATACCCGGCGACTCTTCGAGATCAATGGGATTAAGTTTGGCGTGGCGATTTGCCATGAGGGCTGGCGCTATCCTGAGACCGTGCGATGGGCGGCGGTGCGGGGCGCTAAAATCGTCTTTCATCCCCAGCACACCGGGAGTGAACGAGAAGGTGTCCGGCTGACGCAGTGGGGCGCTGCCAGCGGGCCTTACTACGAGAAGGCGATGAGGTGTCGCAGCCTTGAGAACACGATCTATTTTGCCAGTGTCAATTATGCGTTGCGCTTCCAAGAATCGGCGACCAGTCTCATCGCCCCGTCAGGCCAGTGCCAGGCGTACTTACCCTATGGTCAGGAAGGCGTACTGGTCGAGGCCATCAACATCGAGGAAGCAACCGGTTTGCTTGCCACTCGATACGCACCTGAGCGTTATCAAGAATTCATCGCGGAGTGATCGCCCAACAAGCGCCTGGGGATGTGATAGTCGTCGAAATTACCTTTTCCTTCTCTACCTGCGGCCTCTCATCAAGCCACAACATCTCATTGACAGCCCAGGGGAATGTCGTTAGATTGTTGGCTGTTTTCGGCCATCGCCTTTGAGGATCATCGTCGTATGAAATTCAGACCGCTAAGCTTTGTTCTTCTAATCGCTATTTTCACGCTT